>Ga0214472_10000579_pt1 | contig 44688 bp, 30 predicted proteins | sample RVTome_6_FD_207662 | JGI IMG/M metagenome (GOLD analysis project Ga0214472, IMG submission 207662) | Soil microbial communities from uranium-contaminated site in the Upper Colorado River Basin, Wyoming, United States - RVT140D175 | ecosystem: Environmental > Terrestrial > Soil > Contaminated >...
CGTCGCTGTCGGCGGTGAAGCTGAAGTTGGCCGCCGCGCCCGTTCCCGTGACGTCCGAATCATCCTGTGCGAACAGGATGTCGTCCTCGGCGACGAAGGTCACGGCACCATCGGTGCTGATCCCATCGTTGATGATGATGCTGCCGTCAGAGAGCGTGGTCGTCTCCAGGGTCAGCAGACCGCCGCCGGCGATGGTGATCGCCTCGGCACCAGCGTTGTCGACGGTGATGTCGCCGTTGGCCTCGACGCTGACAGCTCCGCCACCTGCCTGGTCGATCTCGACCACGGTTACGGCGCCACCGGTGTTGTTGACGTCGACGTCACCGGAACTGGCATTCCCGAGATCCAACTCCAGGACGAAGGTATCGAGACTATTGCCGCTGCCGATGCCGGTGAAGGCGTCGGCGGTGAACTGGCCATTGGTCGCGTCGATATCGAGGTGGCTATCACCGTTGTCGGTGATCGCACCGGCCTCGGATGACACGGTGATGGCATCGCCGGCCGCAGTGGAACGCAGGTTGGCGATGAGGATGTCGCCGTGCGCCTGGACGTCGATGATCCCCGCGCCCGCGTTCATGGTGTTGCCATTGCCCTGGAGCAGGCCGCCCGCGAGACCGACGTCGGTGTTGTTCGAGTCAGCGGTGATGAAGATGTCACCGTCACCACTGTCGATGTCCGCGTCGACCTGCCCGTTCCCGATGATGACATCGGTCTCGGACTCCATCGTCAGCGTGCCCCCGGAGCCCGCGATCCCGTCATTGATGAACAGGGAGTACGAGTTGGTACCAGTGCCGTTCGTTCCGGCGATCAGATCGATGTCGCCACCGCCGTTGACTGTGACCACATTGCCGCTGTTGGTGTTGTCCAGCGTCATGTGGCCGTTCACGGTCTCGACGTACAGATCGTCGCCCGCACCACCCGTGAAGATGGTCGCGTCGGTGACCGTCACGCTATCGCTCTCGATGATCGCGATGTCGCCGGTGTCCGTGAACAGGTCGAGGGTGGTCGCAGCGGTCTCGATCTCGCCGCCCGCCCCGACGCTGCCGATGCCGGTGTCTGCCGTCAGGGTCACGGCGGTACCAGAGACGGTCGTGGCGCCATCGTTCCCATCCACCAGGGCACCGAACGCGATCAGATCCGCGGTCGTGGTCGCCGTGACCGCACCGGCCAGGGTGATGTCGCCGGCCTGGTTGCTGATGAAGGTGCTGGTCCCGGAGGAGGATGCGTCGATGGTGACCGCATCCGTCTCATCCACCACCACGGAGCCCGCGGTCGCGTTCAGATCCAGGTTGTCAGCGTCGGTGTCCAGGTCGCCCGTGCCCGCCACACCGGCGTTGAGGCCGGCGTCGAGGGTGACGGTGGTACCGGTGATCAGCGTGCTGCCGTCAGCACCATCGATGATCGAGTTGCCTGCGGTGAGGTCCACCGTGCTGGCGCTGGAGGTCACAGTACCCAGTAGCGCCAGGTCACCGGTGCCGGCATCGATGTCGATGGCCCCGGCGCTGCTGGCCTGGTTGACGAAGAGACCATTGGTCTCGGCCACCTCCACCGCACCTGCGGTCGAGGTCAGATCCACCGCCTGGACCGTGGTCTCCAGCGCGTTGCCCGCACCGATGCCGGTGGCCGCGGTGATGGTCAGCTCGCCTGTGGTCGCCGTCACGTTGTCGCCGGCGATGTCGCCGTTGGCATCCGAGACCGCGCCGGTGCTGGTTGCGACGTCCACCGCGGTCGCGCTGCCGGAGGTGGTGATCAGGCTGCCGAGCGCGACGTTGCCCACGGCATCCACGTCGACGTCGCCGCCGCCGGCGTTGAACACCGTGCCGTTGCCCATGGTGATGGCTTCGCCGTCATCGGCGTTGGTGTTGTCCGCATCCGCGTCCGCGCGGATGATCATGGCGCCGTTGCCGGTGACGTCGCCGTCCACGCCGGCGGTGATGCTGTCGTCGGCCAGGATGCTGACCGCGCCGCCCGTGACGATGCCGTCGTTGAGGGTGATATCACTGGCGGTCGCGCCCGCGCCGGCATCCAGGGTGAGCAGGCCCGTCGCGGTGCTGTTGATGGCGACGCCATCGTTGCCAGCGGTGCTGTCGTCCACGGTGATCGAACCACCCGCGGTGACGGTGAAGGTGCCGATGCCCGCATGGCTGCCCTCGATCAGGGTCACCGCGTCGGTCTCGTTAACGGCGACGTTGCCGCTGGTGCTGTTGTTCAGGATGAGCGTCGTCGCGGTGGTCTCCAGTCCCGCGAACGCGCCGGCGGTGCCGATACCCGTGACCGCATTGATGGTCACGTCGTCCGCGACGATATCCACGTCGGCGTCGCCGCGGTCCTCGACATCCAGCAGCGCATCGATCACCACGTCACCGGTGGTGGTGAGACCACCGATGAGGATGCGAACGCCATCGACGTCGAAGTCGCCCGCGCCTGCGTCGACGGTGTTGCCGTCCGTCATGATGAAACTGCCAGACACGTTGCCGTCCGCGTCCGCCGTGATGGTCACGTCACCGCTGGCGACGATGGTCGTCGCGGCGCTGTTGTCCATGTCGATGTCGTGGTCAGCCGCGAGCGTCAACGCGCCAGCGTGCGAGATGGAACGATCGACGTACAGGCGCTGGCCGCCGTTCACGTCGAAGGTCATCAGGCCGGTGCTGGTGCTCTCGACGACGGTGCCGTCGTTGTCAGCGGCGGTGTCGCTGAGGGACATCTGGCCGCCGGCGACGACGTCGACGGTCCCAGCCGTAACACCAGTGACCTCCAGGCCCTGCAGGATGAGGCCGTCCGTCTCGGCGATGCCGATGGACCCCGTGACGGTGTTCAGGTCGATGTTGGCCACAGTCGTGTCGATCGCCGCGGCGCCCTGCCCGCTGCCGATGCCGGTCCCGGCATTGACCGTCAGCGTCGTGGCGCTGATCAGCGTGGAGCCGTCGTTGCCGTCGATCAGGCTGCCGGTCGCCGTGTAGTCCACCGTCGTCGCCGCGGTGGTGGCACCCGTCAGGGTGATGTCGCCAGCGCTGTTGGCGATGTTCACCGTCCCGGCGGCCGCGTTGGCCTCCGCGACGCTCAGCGCGTCGGTCTCGATGATGGCCAGGTTGCCGGCAGCCGCGGTGTTCGCGTCCAGCGTGCCGATGCTGGTCTCCAGCGCATTACCGTCACCGATGCCGGTCCCGGCATTGATCACCGCGGTGCCGCTGTTGGCGACGACGTCCGTATGCGCGTCGCCGTTGTCGGTCACCGCGCCGCCGGCGTCGATGGTGACGGCCGTTGCGGTGGCGCTGGTGGTCAGCAGGCCACCAAGATCGACGTCGTCGTCGGCGTCCACGTCGATGTCGCCCGCGCCAGCGTTCACCAGCGCGCCATCGGTCATGACCACGCTGCCGAAGCCGCTACCGCTGTCGATGGCGGTCAGGGTCACGGTGCCGGCGTTGGCCGCCGCGGCGGTCACATCGCCAGCGGCGGCGAAGGTCAGGTCACCGTCCAAGGCCTGGAGGGTGATGCTGCCGCCCAGGGTGCCGTCGCCACTGACGGCCTGGTTCACGTCCAGCGCACCGGAAGCCACGATCTGGATGTCGCCGCCGACGTTGCCGGTGATGTCCACACCGGATACCACACCCTGGCCGGGCGCGAAGAACGAATCGATCGCGGTGTCGCCGGTGACGTTGACGGCGATGTCGCCGCCGACCGCATGGGCGACGAGTTCGGGGCTGGTGACCTCGATCGGATCGGCCAGCGTGCCCACGCTGCCCGTGGCGCCGGAGGCCCGCAGGTACACGCCACCGGTGAAGAGGCCGGTGGTGGCGGTGATGCTGCCGCCGCCGTCCACGATGCTGCCACCGGCGACCAGCGAGGCCGCACCCTCGGTGGAGACCGTGCCGGCGATGATCAGGTCGCCGGCGCCGCCGTTGAGATAGAAGCCCTGGTCGTTGGCGACGGCACCACCGGTGCCGTTGATCACGAGCTGATCCACGGTCACGCCGTCGCCGTTGGTATCCGCGACGGCGGTGAAGGACGCGAAGTCGCCGCCGATCACCGCATCCAGCGAGGTCACGTCGAGGTGGATGGTGGTCGGGCCGTTACCGGGCCAGCCGGAGGTGCCGGTGGTGCGCACCTGCAGGTTGTCGGCGGTGACGTTCGGCGTCGCCGTGCTGCCGGTGGCGTTCATCAGGTCGCCCGTGCCGGTCAAGTCGCCGTTGCCGAAGGTGTTGTCACCCGCGGAGATGTACACGTCGCCGAAGGCCAGGTCGTCGTCGCTGTCCGCGTCCAGGGTGCCGATGGTGACGTCGAGGGTCGCGCTGACGTCGATGTCGCCATCCTGCGAGGCGATCACCGCGGTGGAGGCCTGGCTGAAGTTCGACAGGCCGCCCGCGAGGCCGACAGCCTCGACCGCGCCGGTGAAGTCCACGCCGGCGCGGGCGGTGATGCCGCCGGTGCTCTCGGCGGAGATGGTCGTGCCAGCCGCCTGGGTGATCGAGTCACCCGCGTACAGGAAGATGCTGCCGGTGCCGCCGGACGCGGTGACGTCCGCGTTGATGGTCAGATCGTCCGTAGCAGCCGTGCCCTCGGCCGCAAGCACGATGTCGCCGCCGCCGGAGTCCACCACCGCGCTGTTGACGGTCAGCGGGCTGCCGGCGGTGATCATGGTGCCGCCATCACCCGTGTTGGTCACCGCGGTGCCGTCGGCCGTCAGGTCGTCCAGTGCCACGCCGCCGGTGTTGTGGATGTCGATGGCCCCACTCGTGGCGTTCGTCACATCCAGGGTGGTGACCGCGGTCTGCAGGGTCCCGTCGTTACCGACGCCGCCGACGCCGGACAGGGTCAGGTTGCCCGCGGTGACGTTGTTCTCGGTGCCAGGGCTGGTGGCCTCGATCGAGCCCGCGGCTGCGATCACTACCGTGCCGGTACCAGCCTGGATGCCGCCACCGTCGGCGGTATCGCCGATCAGGACGTCACCCGGCGTGTTGCCGGTGGTGTCGATGTCGACATCCATGTCAGCGCCGTTGGTGATGTTGTTCACCGTGGTGATGCCGCCAGCCGTGACGATGTCGACGTTTGTGGACGGGCCGGTGATCGAGACCGTGCCGTCCCCCGTGACCGTCTGGTCGTAGAACAACAGGTCGGTGTCGTTACCGAGGTAGGTAGCGGTAGCGGTCGCGGTCAGGTCGCTGGTGCCGGACATCTCGACGATGTCGCCAAGCGCCCCGATCGTGCCGGCAACGCCTCCCGCAACCAGCGTCACCGCACCGGTGGTGCTGACGTCAACGTCATTGGTGGCGCCATCGTCCACGGCACCATCGAGGATGCTGCCGGCAGTCGCCGTCAGGCTGATGTCGCCGCCGCCGAGGCTGTAGACCTCGGTCGTGGTACCAGGCATCGAGATGTCGCCGGTGTCGGTGACCAGCGTGACGGCGTCACTGTTGCTGTTACCGAACTCGACCACGGTCACACCGCCGGTGTTGTGGACGTAGAGGGCTCCTGAGCTGGCGTAGATGTCCAGCGCATTGACGCTGGTCATGATCGCGGTGCTGCTGCCCATGGCGCCGTGGACACCGCCGCTGCCGGCGTCGATCTCAAGTTCGCCTGCCGTCGCGGTGACGTGTTCCAACACGCCTGCGTTACCGGTGACGCTACCGTTGATCGCGTAGAGACCCACTGCGGCACCAGTGCCACCGTAGGTGGTGGTCAGGTTCTCGACCTCGATCCCACCGTCTGCGGTGATCGAGATCTGGTCGGAACCCGCATTGATCTGCGAGCCGGCGCCCATGCTGAAGGAGCCTCCGCTCGCGTCGGCGGTGAAGCCCCCGCTGCCGCTGCCTTGCGTGTTGATCAGCACGCCGCCTGCAATGGTGATACCGCCACTGCTACCCGAAGTGACGAGATCGACTGAGCCGCCACCGGTGACGAGGTCGGTGCCAATGTAGATGGTTCCGGAGCCGCTGGCCGGACCCGCGTCCGCGGTGATGTTGACGTTGCCGCCACTGGATGCGTTGGTCACGTCCACGATAGCGCCGCTGTTCAGCGTAACCGTCGCGTTACCACCGCCGGCAGAGCCGAGGTTCGCCGATGCAGTGAAGTTGCCGCCACTGGTGAATATGTCCCCATTGAGGGTGATGTCCGCATTCATGGTGCCCGCGTTCGCCGCGCCCACAATGATGGTGACGTCACCGCCGCTGCTGGCGCCGTCACCGGTGTCGATGACGCCCGTGCTGCCAAGTGTGAACCCGGCGCTAGCGTTAGAGGCAGCGGTCGCAGTAGCGCTCGCGGTGAAGTTGCCGCCGTCGGTGAGGATGCTGCCGTTGACGGCGATGCCTGCATCGACGAAAGAGGAGGAGGCTGACGACGATGTGGCGGTGAGACTGACGCTGCCGCCGTTGGTGGTGATGTCGCCACTGATGGTGATCTGGCCACCGCCGCCAAAGGAACCATCGGCATCGATAGTGACCGCCTCACTGCTGGTGAAGATGTCAGCCGAGGCGCCGAGCGTGAAGTCGCCACCCGACCCGCTACCGGAACCGGCATGCGCGCTGAAGCCGCCTGGACTCGTGCCCAGGCTATCCCGGAGGTCGATCTGTGCGCCGGTGCCGATGCTGATGTCCCTTCCGGCATCCATCGAGACCGATCCACCGCTAGTGACGATGTCGGCGTTCGCGCCGATGTCGATTGACCCACCGCCACTGAACCCGGCCGCATCAAACAAGACGTCTCCACCATCGGTGAAGATGTCAAGCCCTGTCCCAATGTCGATGCCGCCGCTACCGCCATAAGCGCTGAAGCTGCCGATGCGCGATGACACGCTACCGAACTGCACGCCGGTTCCGACGGTGATCGAACCGCCGCCGCCGAAGCTGCCCGATGCATCGAGCGAGACGGCTCCGCCTTGGGTGAAGATGTCGACGTCGTTCCCGATGGTGATCGAACCGCCGCTGCCGGAGCTGGCGCCTACGTCGATGGCGACTGCAATACTACCACTACCACTGGTAGTGAAGATCTGAGTATTCGCGCCGATGCTCACGCTGCCGCCGTTAGCAGAACTACCGCTGCCTGATGCATCAGCGGTGAAGCTGCCGATGCGCGAGCCGTCGCTACCGAACTGCACACCGGTTCCGACGGTGATCGCGCCGCCGTTGCCGCCGGATCCAGAGCTGACCCAGCCGGCTGCATCCAGCGCGACGTCCCCGCCTTGGGTGAAGATCTCGACGTCGTTCCCGATGGTGATCGAACCGCCGTTGCCGGCACCGCCGCTGCTGGCGCTGCCGCCTACGTCGATGACGACTGCACCACTAAAACCACTACTGGTAGTGAAGATCTGAGTATTCGCGCCGATGCTCACGCTGCCGCCGTTAAGACCTGATGCATCAGCGCTGAAGCTGCCGATGCGCGATGACACGCTACCGAACTGCACACCGGTTCCGACGGTGATCGAACCACCGTTGCCGCCGGAGCCCCCCGAGGCGCTGCCGCCTGCGTTGAGTTCGACCGAACCATTGCTCGAACCGCTTTGAGTGAAGATGCCGACGTTGTCCCCGATGGTGATCGTACCGCCGTTGCCGAAACCGCTGCTGCTGGCGGAGTTGCCGCTTACGTCGATGTCGACATCGCCGCCGTCGGTCCAGATTTGAGTGTTCGCGCCGATGTTCACATTGCCGCCGTTACCACTACCACCTGCTGCATCAGCGCTGAAGCCGCCGATCCGCGATGAGGCACTGCCGAACCGCACGCCGGTGCCGACGGTGACCGTACCGCCGCTCCCAGAAGAGAAGCCGCCGCCTACGTCGAGGTTGACGGATCCACCGCTGGTGAAGATGTCGACGTCGTTCCCGATGGTGATCAAACCGCTGTCGGCGTCGGAGCTGCCGCCGGCGTCAAAGTCGGCATCGCCGCCGTCGGTCCAGATTTGAGTGTTCGCGCCGATGCTCACGCTGCCGCCGATAGCACCAGAACCATCGCCTGCTGCATCAGCCGAGAAACTGCCGATGCGCTCCAAGTCGCTACCGAACTGCACGCCGGTGCCGACGGTGATCACGCCGCCGTCGCCGGAGTCGCCGCTTGCGTAGAGGTTGACGTCGCCGCTTTGGGTGAAGATGTCGACGTTGTTCCCGATGGTGATCGAACCGCCGTCTGCTCCGAAGCTGCCGCTTGCGTTGAGGTCGACGGATCCACCGTTGGTGAAGATCTGAGTGGACGCGCCGATGCTCACACTGCCGCCGCTACTAGAACGACCTGATACATCAGCGCTGAAGCTGCCGATGCGCTCCAAGTCGCTACCGAACTGTACGCCGGTTCCGACGGTGATCACGCCGCCGTCGCCGGAGCTGGCGCCTGCGTCGAGGTTGACGTCGCCGGTTAGAGTGAAGACGTCGACGTTGTCCCCGATGGTGATCGAACCGCCGTTGCTGCCGCTTGCGCTGAAGTCGACGTCGCCGCCGTTGGTCCAGATCTCAGTGGACGCGCCGATGCTCACGCTACCGCCGCCACTAGAACTACCTGATACATCAGCGGTGAAGCTGCCGATGCGCTCCAAGTCGCTACCGAACTGCACACCGGTGCCGACGGTGATCGTACCGCCGCTACCACCAGAGAATCCGCCTGCTACATCCAGCGTGACTGCCCCGCCTTGGGTGAAGATGTCGACGCCGTTCCCGATGGAGATCGAACCGCCGTTGCCGGAGCTGTTCTGTGCAGTGAGCGTGACGGCGCCACCATCAGTGTAGATCTGCGCGCCAGAGCCGATGTTGACGTAGGCCGAGGAACCAGATGCGTTTGCGGTGAAGGCGCCGACGCGGGAGCCCGAGCTACCGATCGACACGCCGCCGCCCACGGCCACGCCACCGTAGGCGGAGACGGAGACGGAGCCACCGTTGGTGAAGACGTCACCATCGAGGCTGACTGCGCCGAAGGCAGCATTGATGCTGATATCGCTGCCACCGAAAACACTGCCGCCGTTGGTGATCACGGCGGACTGGACGGAGAGGTCTGCACTGCCACTGCCACTGTTGACATCAATGTAGATGCCACCATTGGTGGTCGCGACGTTCAGGGTCGCGACGTCCTGCAGGTCGAGCGCGCCGTCATTGGTGCCGTCGTCGCCGATGCCGTCCAGCGCGCTCAGGTCGACGGTGTCGGCCTTGATCGCATTACCGTTCGGCCGGATGGCACCCTCCGAGACGTTGAGGTCGAGGTCGCCGCCCGCCATGTCCAAGCCGTCGAGGATCAGGTCGAGTTCGATGCCCCCCTCGATACCCATGATCTGGCGGATGTCCACCGTTGCGCCAGCGCTGTTGCTGATCGCCAGCATGTCCACGTCGGTCAGGATCGGGTTCAGGTCGCTGCCGATCTGGGAGGCACTGTCGAACTCGAGCCGGCCGCCGGTGCTAATCAGCGTGGAGTTGTTCGGGTTGAGGACCATATCCGAATCGAAGTAGATGTCGGCGCCGCCGAAATCGAGGTCCGAGGCACCGATGACGATGGTGTCGCCGGCGTTGGAGAGCGAATCCGTGTCGCCGAGCACATCCCAACCGAGGTCGACATAAGCGACCGCGTGGTCGAGGTTGATGATCTCGACGGTCAGGTCGCTGCCGTAGAACTCCTCGATATCCGACACCGTGACATCGACGCCAGCCCCGTTGATCTCCAGATCGCCGCTGCTCGTCGATGTGGTCGTGAACTCGCTGCCGCCGGGCGATGCGAAGGTGAGGTAGTCGTTCTGGGTCCCCGCGGTGCCGCCACCGATGGTGCCAGTGAAAGCATCGGTCGTGATGTAGAAATCGTCGTTGGTGCCATCGCCACCGATCAGGTTGTTGAACCCGCCGAAGGTCGCGGACTGGCCGCTCGCGTCGTCACTGATCGTGCCGGAATCAGCACCATCGATGACCCAGTTGACCTCACTCGCGCCGTTGCCGGGGATGCCGGTCAGGCTGTCGGTGGTCACCGCAGAGCCGACGATGTTGTCGATGTTGTCGAAGCTCGCGCCAGCGGTCAGGCCGGTCTCAGTGCCCGCGACGCCGACATCGGTGCCCGCGCCGGACAGGACCACGACCGGGCCCAGGGAGTTGTTCGCCCATGAGATGGTGTCGGTCGCGCCGTCGTCGCCACCGAGGCTGCCATCGATGGTGGAGGTGGCGCTGAGCTGCACGCCATCGTTCATGAAGAAGGTGTCGGCGCCGGTGCCGCCGTCGATGCTGCCGGTCACGTTCTGGTCGAGGTTGAAGACGTCCGCACCCGCACCGCCGTCGACGTCCACGGTCGCTGCCGCGTCGAACTCGAAGGTGTCCGCCAGCGAGCCGCCGGTCACGTTCTCGAAGTCGGCGTAGCCCTGGGCACCGATGGTGCCGGTGCCGGTGCCGGTGATGGTGATGGTCTGGACCGCATCCGGTGCGGTGATGGTGTCGTCGTCGCTGCCGGCACCCGCGGTGGTACCACCGCTGATGCTGGTGGCCGAACCACCCACGTCGAGGTTGATGGTGTCGGCGTCGCCGCCGCCAGTGACCGCACCGGTGATCGCCTGCGTGAGGGTGATGGTGTCGGTGCCGTCGCCGCCATCGATGTCGATGGTCGCGGCGCCACTGGTGCTGATGGTGTCGGAGCCGGCGCCGCCGATCACGTTCTCGGCGTTGGTGAAGGCCTGGCCACCCACGGTGCCCGCGCCAGTGCCGGAGATGACGATCGCCACACCGCCGTCCTGGGCGGTGATGGTGTCGTCGTTGGTCGTACCGCCGGCCGCACCGAGGTCGATGCTGGTGGCAGAGCCGCCGACGTCCACGTTGACCGTATCCGAGTCGAACCCGGTCGACAGGGCACCGTTCAGTGCCTGATCGAGGTTGACGGTGTCATTACCGGCCCCGGTGATGACGTCGAGGAAGGTCGCACCCGCGTCGAAATCGACGGTGTCGCTGCCGCCGCCGGTGAAGAGCTGCTCGACGTCCGAGAAGCCGCCCGCTGCGCCGCCGTTCAGGTCGCCCGTGCGACCGGTACCCGTACCCTCGATGGTCACGGCGTTGCCGTCATCGGACAGGAACAGCACGTCGTTGGTGGCACCGGAACCCAGATCCAGCGTGCCGCTCAGCCCGCCGCTGGAGCCGATCGTGATCAGGTCGTTGAAGTTGTCCGCGCCGACGTAGTTCTCCACGTTGGAGAAGCCGCCCGTGACGCTGGCCACGCCGGTGGAGGCGCCGTCCACGCTGTCGATGGTGAAGGTCTGCGCCACACCGACGAAGGTGATGGTGTCGCCCGAGGTCTCACTGCCCTCGCCGCCGCTGATGGCACCGGAGAGCGTGCCGCCATTGACGGTGAAAGTGTCATCCGCCGCGCCGCCGGTGAGCGAACCGACATCAGTGAATCCGAATCCGTCAACGTCACCAATATTAGTTCCGGAGATCGCGAATGCGCTGCCTGCTGTCGCGCCGATGATGATGTTGTTCGCAGTATCTGTACCGCCATCGATCGTAACGCTGCTAGCGGTGATCGAAACGTCACTGAGGTCCAGCGTGCCGCCAGCATTGAGCTGACCGAAGTTCAATTCCAGTGAGCCGGTCGCGGTCTCTGTGAAGGTCGCGTCAGCCAAGTCAATGCTCGTGCCTGCATTCAGGAACAGCGTGTTGGTGTCGTCTAGGGCAATGGATACACCGGTCTGAATGACATTGATGTCCTCAGCAGCACCGACGGTTGCGGTCGCCGTGCTGGTATCTAGCGTGACGTCGCCACCTGTCAAGTTTGTTGAAATCGTGACGTCAGAGATCTCATCTGGGACGTCGCCACAGGTAGCCCCCGCATCCTCCACGCAGATCCCGATGGTGCCCGGGTCGAGCAGCAGCATGCCGTTCTCACCGTTGGGCGCGCGGCGATCAACGAAGCCCGAGAAGCTGAGATGTTGGTAACCGGAGACCTCGACGAAGCCACCGTTGCCGCCGTCGTCGCCACCACGGGCGCTCATCTCGGCGCTGAAGGTCATGGTGTCTTGAGCGATCGCCATGATGTCGCCCGCGCTACCGTTGCCACCACCATCCGTGGTGACGAAGGCATCGCCGGTGATACTGACGCTCTCACCGTAGATATCGACGTCAGCGCCGTTACCGTTGACGCCTGAAGCATCGATCATGCCGGTGACGTTCACATCACCGCCGCTACCGATCAGGCGAACACCGCCACCGGAGCTATCGATCGCACCAGCGGTGATCACGCCGCTCATGTTGACCGCATCCGCGAGGATGCCGTCCACCACGTCGGCCTGCAGCAGCACGGCGCCGCCGTTGGCCTGGATGGTGCCGGAGTTGGATACGCCCGAGGACTGCGCGGCTGCGCCGTCCATGCGGAAACGCATGGCACCGGTGCCGTCGAAGTCCACGATCATCGCGTCACCCGAAGCCAGGGTGACGGAGGCGAAGTCGGCCAGGATCAGGCCCTGGTTGTCCACGCCGGCACCGGCCAGCGTGACGAAGCCGCCGGGGGCGGCGGTGATGGAACCGGCATTGAGGATCACGCCCTCGGAATCACCGAGGCGGAAGGTCCAGTCGCCGTCCATGAAGTCGTCCGGCGAGATGTTCATCGAGGTGGCGAGCAGACCACCCACGTTCACCTGCGAGCCTTCGCCGAACACGATGCCGTAGGGGTTGATGAGGAAGACCTGGCCGTTGGCCTGCAGGGAGCCGAAGATCTCCGACGGTAGCTGGTCGAAGATGCGGTTCAACGCAGCCGCGGTAGCGGACGGCTGGTTGAAGATCACGCTCTCGTTGGCGCCGATGTTGAAGCTGTCCCAGTCGATGACGATGCGACCGGTGTTCTGGTTGATGATCGTGGTCGCGTCATCCGGCATCGTGATGGTGCCGTTGCCGCGGACGATCTCACCGCCCTCGGGCCCCGCGTAGGCATGCGGGGTGTACGCGAGGATGAACGTCTGGAGGATGAAGTAGGTGAACCCCCTCTTCAGGCGTTCTCTACGGACCCGACGAGCTGCACTCCGCGCGTGACGGCTGGGTGCGTTGCTACCGTTCGTCATGTCGTTCTCCGGCTTCATGGTTTGCTTCTTCATCGTTGCTACCCGTGACGCGTCGCCGCGCCCCTATTCGATTCTTATCCCTGCTCGGAAACCTGTGATCCGCCCCCGGCGCTCAGAACGAGCTGCCGATGTCGAACCACCACTGCACGCCACCCGGATCCGGGCCCTCGTGCATCTTGGCGCTCATCAGGCGGACGAAGAATCCGCTGATGTTGTATCGGATACCCCAACCCAAGGACCCGTAGGCGCGGTGGTGATCCGCAGCCAGCAAGGGGTCGCTCACGTAGGTCGAGGCCTGGTCGTAGAAGACCGAGAAGACGGGGGCGCCGTACCAACCCGGGCGGTACCCGAAGTCGACCGAGCCGACCATCGCCGAATCGGCCTGGAAGCTGGACGGGAAGCCCGGCACCGCGAGCGACCCGGAGGTCACGCCCATCGGCAGACCGCGGACGGCGCCAGGGCCACCGACCGAGAAGGTGTGCATCGAGGGCAGCACGTCGGGCGAGTACTGGCCCTGCATGCGGAAGGTCACCTCGAAGTGGCTGCCCAGGCGACGCGCGCTCTGGTAGTCCCAGCTCAGCTTGCTGAAGCTGGAGTCAGCGAAGTAGGTGCCACCGGCATCCACACCGATGCGCGTGGTCGGTACACCGGCGATGTCCGCAGCCACCGCATCAGCCTGGCTCATCGAGCCGAGGAAGTTCGGCAGACCGAAGTCGAGGCGCAACCAACCGTTCTTCACCAGGTCGCGGTCGCTATTGACGCTGTCGTAGTTCATCTGCGCGCCGACCACGGTGATCTTGTCCTGGGTCACCGGGATGTCGTTGCCGATGAAGATCGTCGCGCGCTGCGTCGCCAGGTCGAAACCGAACGACATGTTCTGGTGGAAGGAGCGACGGACCTGGTGGTCCCAACCGATGCGTGCGTAGGTGGAGCGACCGCCGATCCCGAGGATCGCGAACTCACCCACATCGAAGGTGTCCTGACCCCAACCGATGGTCAGCGCGTCGTCCTGGCTGACCAGCGGCATGCGCCAGTCGAAGTGGACGAAGGTGTCATCGGACGGGTTCAGCGACTGGATCACGCCCAGCGAGAGCGTGTCGCCGCGACGGGTCGCCACGTTGTTGATCGAGAGCCCCAGCAGCACCCGGGTGGTGCCGGTGGAGTCAGCCAGGTGGTTGTCCATCAGCGCGTAGCCGCTGAAGCGATCCTCGTCAGTGACGCTGACCAGCAGGTCGGAGCTGCCGACCTCGCTGCCCGGCTGCCAGGTGGTGGATGCCTCGAGGCCGGGCAGACCCTGCAGCGCGACCAGCGCGCCCTCGATGCTCTCCGGGGTGATCACATCACCCTCGACGCCTTCGAATATCTCCTGGATGCCTTCGCTGCTGTAGCTGCCGTTGCCCTCGACCACCGCCTCACCGAAGCGACCCTCGAAGACCTGGATCCGCACCACGCCACCGTTGACGTCCTGCGCGGGGATGATCGCCCGGGCCAGGAAGTAGCCGTGGGCACGGAAGTAATCGGTGACCGACGCGGCGACCGCGTTGATCTGGTCGACGGTCAGGCCGGCGGCGCGGTGGCTCTGCGTGCGCCGCAGCTCGCTGACCAGGTCGCGGTAGCCGTCGACGTTGGCGTCAGCCGAGTCGTCCTGCGCAACGCGCTGCATGAACGCGAGGATCCGCGCTCGCTCCGCGTCATCGAAGTCGGTCGGGTCGAGCTGGTCGAGGCCGAGCAGCCTCTGACGCTCGCGCTCGACCAACGCCTCGATCTCGGGCATCCGCGCCACCATCTCTTCGGTGGTCACACCCTCGATGACGAATCCGTTCACCACGATCTGACGCGCGGAGGCCGCTTGCGTCTGGTGGTACACGGGCGGGATCCCCTCGGACGCAGCTGCGCTGCCCATGCTGAGTAGCATGAGCGTGAAGCTCGTCATGAAGATGGAGATCGGGCGGACCGCGCCGGCGGTGCGCGCGGGAGCGGCGGCTGACTGAAATTGCATAGCGATTTCCAGTTCTGTTGTGTCCGACCACAGATGGTGCGGCCGTCGGAACCCATATTATTAGGACAGCAGAGCGGAAGGCGCTAGCTCACACCCCCCTCACCGTCGCCCCCAGTCGGGACTCTCCGACCCATCACCTACATACTGCCCTTTTGAGGCGAGGGGGATTCTGGCACGGCCTTCCCACGACCCACAACCCTGCGAGCCCTTTATCTGTCGGGCTCCTCGGGGTCCTGCAGCCGCATGCGCCACATCCATGACAGCCTTGTGACCGTAGTCACATAGAAAAGGAGATATTGCGGCGCAACATCGCTGATGTCCCTAGGTAGCCCAGGCGACGAACAGATCCATGTTGATGCCGATGCGTAGCCCAGAGGCGCTGGGTGATGGCGTGGGCATGTGCAGCAGGTAGGACGGGAAGATGATCAGGTCACCGGCCGCCGGGTCCACCGCGCTCATGCGTGGCATGAACAGATCGGACTGGTCCGGGTTCTGGAACAGCAGCTTGCCCTCGTCCTCGCCGGGGGTGTCGGGGATCTGCATGAAGTAGCAGCCGGACAACACGGCGGGTGCGTGATGGTGCCAGGGGAAGGCAGGCTCCTGTGGCGTCTGGATGCGGAACCACGCGCGCACCGCAGTGACATCGTAGTTGAGCCGCGCGGCGTACGGCTGACGCCCTTCGAGGATGCGTGCGCATGCGGCGACGAAGCCGTCGCGCAATGCGGCGAGGTAGGGGTAGCGCGCGAGGTTCGCATCGGAGAACTGTCCGGTGTCGCTGTTGTAGCCGTAGCCGTGCTTGTGCTCGACGAACTCCCCGCCCTGCCATCGCGTCATCAGATCGGCCACGGCCTGATCGAGGTGTGCCTCGAACGCAGGCAGACGCGTCTGCCAGGTATTGATGGAGAAGATGTCCGCGCGGCGGATCGGTGCATCTGACATCGAACGGTCCCGGGTTGGTCTGATCGCGGGACTCTGCCGCGCGGCGGCGCGGGCGGCAAGCCCCAACGCGGGATTGCGAGTCTCGATCCCGGGCGAACCCCCGCGCGTCACGCTGGTCTATCCTCCATCTGACTGCCGCCCAGGAGTTCCTCGATGCGTACCTTCGCCCTGCTCATCCTCGCGCTGCCCGCCTTCCTGCTCGTCAGCCCGGCACGGGCCGCGAGCATCTTCGAGGATCCGGAGAACCTCACGGTGCTCCCTGAGGACACCGACCCGCAGACGCTGCGCGATGTGATGCGCGGGTTCACGGCCGCGCTCGGCGAGCGCTGCAGCTTCTGTCACGAGGGCCGCGAGAGCGCACCGCTGGACACCTACGACTTCGCCTCGGATGACGAGGAGCACAAGCTGATCGCGCGCGAGATGATGCGCATGGTCGCCACCATCAACGGTGAGCTGATCGCAGGCATGGACCCTGCCACCGACGGCGAGGTCACGGTGAGCTGCGCCACCTGCCACCGCGGACAATCCAGTCCGAAGATGCTGGCTGACCATCTCGACGAAGCGTTCGAGCACGGCGGCATACGCGCGGCGAAGCGCCGTTACGAGGAGCTGCGCGCAGCCAACTACGGTGGCTTCACCTACGACTTCTCCGAAGGCAGCCTGATCGACTACGCGGAGTCGTTGGCGCAGCGCGGGCAGATCGATGCCGCGCTTCAGATGCTCGAGGTCAACCTGGAGTACCTGCCGGACTCGGATCAGTCGCTGGTCAGCATGGCGCAACTGCTGGCATTCAAGGGCGACACTGCAGGCGCGCTGGAGCGACTGGATGCGGCCTTGGACATCAACCCCCGGAACCAGCAGGCAGCCGAGATGCGGCGGCGGCTGCGGGACTGAGGCCGAGGTGGGCCGATCCGCTTCTGGGATTGCTCAGGGTCATGCCAAGGGATCGGCAGGCGTGCCATCATGCCCCGGCGTCTGTAGTTAGGGGATCGACGTGAACATCAAGGACCATTGCCTGACCATGGCGGCGTACTCGAGCTGGGCGATGGCGAGGCTCCTCGCCGGGGTCGATCAACTGCCTGACGACAAGTACCTGGCGGCACGCAAGCTCGCCTTCGACAGCGTGCACGGTACGCTCAACCACATCCTGCTGGTCGAGCGCGTGTGGCTGCATCGCTGCAAGCACATGCACTACGAGTTCGAGACGCTGGCGGACGAACAGGTCAGCGATCGTGCACAGCTCAAGGCTGCGCTGACCGAAGCCTACGATCAGTGGGATGAGTTCATCCGCGCGACCCCCACCTTCGACTTCGGTAACGCCCGCGAGTTCGAGACCAGCGATGGCAAGTACCGCTCGCTGCCGCTGGGTACGATGGTGCTGCACGCATTCAATCATGCGACGCATCACCGCGGTCAGGTATCCGCAGCGCTGACCCAGTTCAACATCGCGGCGCCGGCGATGGACCTGGCCGAGTTCCAGCTCGAGCGCCCCTCCGGGATCGGCCACACCGCCTGAGCCGGCATCGCTCGCGCCACGCTGACGGCGCTGCGGTCGCGGCGTATCATCCCCGCTCCGTCCAAGCTCCGGAGGCTCGAATGGCCCGCCTGGCCCACCCGCTCTCGCTGCTCGCGACCCTCGCCCTGCTCACCGCCTGTGGCGAGTCACCCGCGCCCGCTGACACCACCGCGGCGGCGCCGACGACTGCGACTACATCCATGGACGATGTCGCGCTGGTCCCGGTGCGTCCGGACATCTACGCGACCGTGCAACTGACGACCGACCTGTCCGGTCTCAGCGATAACCAGCGCGAGATGCTCCGCTTGCTGATCGATGCGTCCACCATCATGGATGATCTGTTCTGGCAGCAGGCCTACGGCGATCGCGATGCGCTGCTGGCATCCATCCCCGACGAGGATGCGCGCCGCTTCGCGCGCTACAACTACGGCCCCTGGGATCGGCTGGAGGGCAACGCGCCCTTCATCGCCGGCGTGGGTGCCAAACCGCTGGGCGCCAACCTCTACCCGAGCGACATGACCCGCGAGGAGTTCGAAGCTGCGGACCTGCCGGGCAAGGACGGCCTGTACTCGGTGATCCGCCGCGACGCCAGCGGCGCACTGATCGTGGTCCCCTACCACGAGGTCTTCGCGGAGCCGCTGGGACGCGCCGCCGCGCTGCTGCGCCAAGCCGCCGCGCTGGCCGACGATGCGGGCTTCCGCAACTACCTGACGCTGCGCGCCGACGCCCTGCTCTCCGGTGAGTACTTCGAGAGCGACATGGCCTGGATGGACATGCGCGACAACCCGATCGACCTGGTGTACGGCCCGATCGAGACCTACGAGGACGCACTGTTCGGCTACCGCGCTTCGTTCGAGGCCTACGTGTTGGTCAAGGACATGGCCTGGTCCGAGCGCCTGGCGCGCTTCGCGCAGTTCATGCCCGAGCTGCAGGCCGGCCTGCCGGTGCCCGCCGCGTACCGCGCCGAGACCCCGGGTACGGATGCGGACCTGAACGCCTACGACGTCGTCTACTACGCGGGCGACTGCAACGCCGGATCCAAGACCATCGCCATCAACCTGCCGAACGACGAGCAGGTGCAGCTGGAGCGCGGCACGCGTCGCCTGCAGCTGAAGAACGCGATGCGCGCCAAGTTCGACCAGATCCTGATGCCGATCGCGGAGATGCTGGTGGACCCGGCGCAGCGCAGCCACGTGCGCTTCGACGCCTTCTTCGCCAACACCATGTTCCATGAGGTCGCCCACGGCCTCGGCATCAAGAACGTGCTGGATGGCTCCGGCACCGTGCGCCAGGCGCTGCGCGAGTACGCCAGCTCACTCGAGGAAGGCAAGGCCGACATCCTCGGCCTGTACATGATCACCCAGCTGCACGCGCGCGGTGAGCTGGATGGTGACCTCGAGGATTACTACGTCACCTTCATGGCCGGGATCTTCCGCTCGGTGCGCTTCGGGGCATCCTCGGCGCACGGTCGCGCGAACATGATCCGGTTCAACTTCTTCGAGGAGATGGGTGCCTTCACCCGCGACCCGGAGACCGGCTTCTACAGCGTGGACATGGATCGCATGCGCGAGGCCATGACCGAGCTGTCGCGGTTGCTGCTGATGCTGCAGGGCGACGGCGACTACGCGGGCGCGGGCGATCTCCTGGCGACCTCAGGCGTCATCGGTGAGCAGCTGCAGGCTGACCTCGACCGTCTGAACGCCGCCGGCATCCCGGTGGACATCGTGTTCGACCAGGGCGTGGACGCCCTCGGTCTGTGAGCGGGACGGAGCAGCGATATGGCTGATATGGGTTTCGTGGTCGGCATCGTCGCCATCGTGTTCGGCGCCGGACTGGTGAGGCACTACATCACGCTCAAGCACCAGCAGGGCGGGATGAGCGATGATGACGCCAAGCGGTTCCGCGACCTGGAGGATCGGGTCCGGACGCTGGAGAAGATCGTGACGGATCAGGGGTACGAGGTACGCAGAGCGTTCGATGAACTCGAGCGCGGGGGAGACCAGCGATGACACTGAAGATCACATTCGAGCTCAAGGACGATGACCTCGATCACTTCGTCAAGCAGATGCGCAAGGCGCAGGCTTCCGTGCGTAGCGCGGACGACGAGGAGATCATCGAGGCTGCGCGTGAAGTGCTGGCCGACGCGCGCAGCAAGGTCCTGCCCGAGTACATCGCGGCACGCATGCAGAGCCTGGATACGCTGATCAACATCCTCGAGGATGCTGAGTGGCCGCTGGAGGACTCCGAGCGTCGCGACATCCTGGGTGGGCTCGCCTACTTCTCGGACCCCGAGGACATCATCCCGGATCACATCCCGGGCCTCGGCTTCCTGGACGACGCGATCGTGCTGGAGCTGATCTTCCGCGACCTGCGGCATCCGATCCAGGCTTACCAGGACTACGTGGCCTTCAGGGCCAGCGCGGCGATCCACTACCCCACAGACGACGGCGCCGCACGAGCGGATCGCATCGCGCGGCGGCGTGAGGAGCTGCTGGACCGGTCGCGTCGCCGCCGGGACCGGGACGCGACCTAACCCAGATGCGGGGGCATCAGCCCCCGATCAGCGCATCCATACCGGAGCCGAAGCCGACCAGGGACACGCCCATGGTGATGGCCTGGCCGTTGATGGTGGCGACCCTGACCTTGAGCAGGTTGCCGGCGCGGAACTGCGCTTCCTTGGTGGCATCCAGCGGCATCACCGCACGGCAGCCCTGCGGGGTGCAGGTCTGCACGCCGAGGCGCAGCGCATCGGTGTCATCCACCTGCATCAGCACGCCCTCGCGAAGCAGCAGCCCCAGGGGCATCTGGAGGATGACCGCAGCGATCTGCTGGTCGGGGTCGTAGCCGATGCGGACGCGCAGGAGGGTCTGCGGATCGTCCACACCCTCGCGCTGGGCCTGGATGTCCTGGAACAGCTGGCAGACGTTCCGGTCGGCCTGGTCCGGGTCCGCACCGCAAGCGACGGTCCAATCACCGAAAGTCTGCCCTGTTTCCAGCGCCATCACGGGCAGGGTCGGGAGGATTGCGAGCGCGGCGAGCGCGATTGATCTACGGAGGGATGTCATGGGATTCCTCTTCGATTTGGTGGGGGGATGCCGTCGGGGCCGGTGCCCGGGAGGGGCGACACTCTAGCAGGGGATGCACGAAGCTGCAGGCGCGTCGCGCCCGACGCGCCTGCAGGAACGGGTGATCTGGCCCTCAGGGCGATTCAGCGATCGGGTAGCCCATCCAGCGGTACAGCCGCCAGACGCCGTCCTCCTCGTTGCGCCAGATCTCCAGCGCCCGTTCGACCCGGGCCGCGTGCGGCGGCGCATCGTCCGGGTGCCAGGTCAGGGTCCAGATGACGCGCGCGAAGGCCAGATGACCGTAGATCCCGACCTCCTCGATGTCCGCCGTGAAGGTGTAGTGCCCACCCTCGCGAGCGAAGGCGCCCTCGTAGAGGTCGCGGAAGCGCTGCGGGGTGGCCATGTCCTCCTCGCCCGGATAGCTCAGGATGAGGTCCTGCGAGTAGGAGGCGAGCACGCCGTCCAGGTCCTCCGCGTCGAAGACGGCGACCCAGTTCTGGATCGCGGCGCGGATCTCGGCTTCCGAGTGTTCCTGGTCCGGCGCCCGCTGGCATGAGCACAGCAGCGGGACGGCGAGTGCGAAGGTGAAGAGCTTGAGCGTGTTCATGACGACTCCCCCTTTCCGACCGGTGGTCGGTGCGGGCACGCCTCACGCTGGGGGCGTGAGGTCCACGCCCGAGCCTGAGTATAGTCAGCCATCCTGGGTACGGGATGACCTGGAGCAAGCCGTGAGTGATGGACGATGAGCGTGTCTGGAAGTCCCCATCTGCATCCGCAACTGGCCGCCGACACGCATGCTCTTGGGCACTGGCCCGAAGGCGCGCTGCTGCTGCACCGGGATGCCGCCCTGCCCTGGTTCATCCTGGTGCCGGAGACCGACGTGCTCGCCCTGCACCGGCTGCCGCCCCCGCAGCGCGATGCGCTGAGCCGGCGCTGCGATCAGCTCGCCGCTTTCATCGAGGCGCGCTGGTCCTGCGACCGCATCAACCAAGCCGCCATCGGGAACCTGGTGCCACAGTTCCATCTGCATGTGGTGGGCCGGCGCGAGGACGACCCCTGCTGGCCGGGGGTGGTCTGGGGCCGCTTGGACAGCGGGATGGTGTACAGCGACGCGGCGTTGGATGCGATCCGCGCGTCGCTGGCCGAGATGCTAGGTCTGGTCGTCGGCCGCTAAGTCGCGGATCCAGTGCACGCGGGTGTCGGTGTACACATGCTTCGCGGGATCGCGATCCAGCGGCATGTTCACATTGGCCACGGTGACGTGCATCTCACCCGGCCACCGCAGCGACCGGAACAGCATGGTGGAGCCGCAGCGTGAGCAGAAGCCGCGCTCGGAGTCGGTGCTGGAGCCGTACCAATGCAGGGTCTGGTCCGCGGTGAACTTGAAGTTCGCCAGCGCGACCCCGACCCAGGTCACGAAGCCCGCGCCGTGGGCCCGACGACAGATGCTGCAGTGGCAATGCGCCGACCACAGCGTGGGGAACAGGATCCGGAACCGCAGGGATCCGCACAGGCAGCTGCCATCCGCGTGCTCGGCCATCAGCACTCGATCACGTTGACGGCGAGACCGCCGAGGCTGGTCTCCTTGTACGAACTCTTCATGTCCTCGCCGGTCTGGCGCATGGTCGCGATGACCTGGTCCAGCGAGACCTTGTGGCTGCCGTCACCGCGGCGTGCCAGGCGCGCGGCGTTGATCGCCTTCAGCGCGCCCATCGCGTTGCGCTCGATGCAGGGGATCTGCACCAGTCCGCCGACCGGGTCGCAGGTCAGACCGAGGTTGTGCTCCATGCCGATCTCCGCCGCGTTCTCGACCTGCGCGTTGCTCGCGCCCATGGCCGCCGCGAGCCCCGCAGCGGCCATCGAGCAGGCCACACCCACCTCGCCCTGGCAGCCCATCTCGGCGCCTGAGATGCTCGCGTTGCGTTTGTAGAGGATGCCGACCACGCCCGCGGTGAGCAGGAACTGGCGCACGCCAGCCTGATCGGCGCCCTTCACGAACTTCAGGTAGTAGTGCAGCACCGCGGGGATGATGCCGGCGGCACCGTTGGTCGGTGCGGTGACCACGCGACCACCCGCCGCGTTCTCCTCGTTCACCGCCAGCGCCCACAGGTTCACCCAATCCATCGGGTCATCGCCCATGGGGTTGGCGGGATCCTTGAGGTCGCGCAGCAGCTTGGGCGCGCGCCGCTTCACCCCGAGGCCACCCGGCAGCACGCCGTCGGTGCGGGTACCGCGCTCGGTGCAGCTGGCCATCGCGTCCCAGATCGCATCCAGCGCCGCGTCGATGTCAGCGTCGTCGCGCCATGTCCGCTCGTTGGCTCGCACCAACTCGTGCAGCGCGATCCCTTCGCGCTCACAGGTCGCGATCAGCGTCGCCGCGTCCTCGAAGGGGTAGCGCACCGCCTCGTCGGCGGCGACCAGCGGCGGTCCGCTGAGGTCATCCTCGTGCGCGATGAAACCGCCGCCCACGGAGTAGAAGATGTCCTGCGCCAACTGGCTGCCGTCGGCGCGGAAAGCGGTGAAGCGCATACCGTTGGCGTGCCCTGGCAGGACTTGGTCCCGGTGCAGCAGCAGGTCGAGGTCGGGGTCGAACGGGACCTCGCGCTCGCCGAGGATGCGCAGCGCGTGTTGTTCGCGGATGCGAGCGATGCTGGCATCCACACGATCGGGATCAACGCCGTCCGGGGCCTCGCCCTCGAGGCCGAGCAGGATCGCGCGGTCGGTGCCATGGCCGATGCCGGTGAGCGCCAGCGATCCGTAGAGCTGCACGCTGACGCGGGCTGCCTCCGCCAGCTGACCGTCGCGTTCGAGGTCGGTCAGGAAACGCCGGGCCGCCCGCATCGGGCCGACGGTATGCGAGCTGGACGGGCCGATGCCGACCCGGAACATCTCGAACACGCTGATGGCCATGCGCAGGCCCTCAGTCGCCGGCTAGCGCGAGCAGGCTGGCGTTGCCGCCGATCGCGGCGGTGTTGACGGTGTAGGTCTTCTCGGTCGCGAAGCGGTGCAGGTAGAACGGTCCGCCCGCCTTCGGTCCGGTGCCGCTCAGGCCCTGGCCACCGAAGGGCTGCACCCCGACCACCGCACCGACCATGTCGCGGTTGACGTAGCAGTTGCCGACCCGTGCCTCGCGCTGGATGCGCTTGCAGGTGCTCTCGATACGACTGTGCACGCCCAGGGTCAGGCCGAACCCGGTGGCGTTGATGCTGTCGATGACCTTGCCGAGGTCGCGTGCGCGGTAGCGGACCACGTGCAGGATCGGTCCGAACTGCTCCTCGGTCAGGCGCGCGAGGCTGTCGATCTCCACCGCCATCGGCGCGCAGTAGGTGCCGTGAGCACAGCGCTCCGGCAGCGCCATGCGATGGACCAGACGGCCCTCCCGCGCGATGCGTGCGGCGTGCGCCTCCAGCCCGTCGAGCGCGCCCTGGTCGATCACCGGTCCCACGTCGGTGCTGAGCAGCGCGGGATCCCCGATCACCATCTGCTCCATGTAACCCTTGAGCAGACCCAGGGTGCGGTCGGCGACATCGCTCTGCAGGAACAGCACGCGCAGCGCCGAGCAGCGCTGACCCGCGCTGTTGAACGAGGAGCGCACCACGTCCAGCACCACCTGCTCGGGTAGCGCGGAGGAGTCCACGATCATCGCGTTCTGGCCGCCGGTCTCGGCGATCAGTGCCGCGATCGGCGCGTCGCGTCCGGCCAGCTGGCGGTTGATGATGCGCGCGACGGCGGTGGAACCGGTGAAGGCTACGCCCGCGATGCTGGGGTCACCGATCGCATGCGCACCCAGGCGCGAACCGGAACCTGGGATGAACGACAGCACGGCCGGCGGTACCCCCGCCTCCAGCATCAACTGCACCGCGCGGAAGGCGATCAGGCCGGTGGGCTCCGCGGGCTTGGCGAGCACGCTGTTGCCGGCAGCGAGCGCCGCCGCGACCTGGCCGGTGAAGATCGCCAGCGGGAAGTTCCAGGGACTGATGCAGAGGAAGGTGCCGCGACCGTGCAGGCTGAGCTGGTTGCTCTCGCCGGTCGGTCCCGGGAGGATGATCGGCGAGCCGAAATCCTCCTGCGCACGCAGGCCGTAGTAGCGCAGGAAGTCCACGGCTTCGCGCAGTTCCGCGATCGCATCGGGGACGGACTTGCCCGCCTCGCGTACGCACAGTGCGATCAGCTCGGCGCCGTTGCTCTCGAACAGGTCCGCCGCGCGGCGCAGGATCTCGCAGCGCTGGGCCGCCGGGGTGCGGTCCCAGGCGGGCTGCGCCTGCTGTGCCAGCTCCAGCGCGCGATCGACCATGGCCTCGTCAGCCGCAGCGATCTCGCCGACCTGGCGACGGCGGTCGGAGGGATCCAGCACCGCCTTCATCGCGCCGCGCTGCACCTCGCCGTCGAGGATCGGCCCGCCGCTCCAGCCACGCTCGATGTGCTCAGCCATGGCATCTGCTAACGACAGCGCGACCGCGCGCTCGGCGAGGTTGTAGCCCGCTGCGTTGTCGCGGCCCGCACCGTAGATGCCGGCCGGCGGCGGGATCCTCGGATGCGGCTTCTCCTCCAGCTCCGCGGTCTCGGCGACGGGGTCAGCGACGATCTCGTCGATGCTCACACGCTCGTCCACGATGCGGTTCACGAAGGAAGTGTTGGCGCCGTTCTCGAGCAGGCGCCGGACCAGGTACGGCAGCAGGTCCTCATGGCTGCCCACCGGCGCGTACACGCGGCAGGCGATGCCCAGCTGATCCTCCGGCACGACCTGTGCGTACAAGGCTTCGCCCATGCCGTGCAGGCGCTGGAACTCGAAGTCGCGGCGCGAGCCGACGCGCTCGACGATGCTGGCCAGGGTGTGTGCGTTGTGGGTCGCGAACTGCGGGTAGATCGCATCGCCGGCGTCGAGCAGCTCGCCTGCGCAAGCGAGGTAGGCGACATCGGTCGAGGCCTTGCGAGTGAACACGGGGTAACCGTCCAACCCGTCCTGCTGCGCACGCTTGATCTCGCTATCCCAGTACGCGCCCTTGACCAGGCGTACCGGGATGCGGCGCCCGACGTCACGCGCTAGCGCCTCCAGCCAGGCGACCACGCGGATGGCGCGCTTCTGGTAGCTCTGGACGGCGAGCCCGAGGCCGCACCAATCGTTCAGCGTGGGCGAGCGGTACACGCGCTCGAACAGATCCAGCGAGAGGTCCAGGCGATCGGACTCCTCCGCGTCCACGGTGAGGCCGATGCCGCAGGCCTTGGCACGCTCGGCGAGCTCCAGCACCTTCGGTGCGAGCTCCGTCAGCACACGCTGGCGCTGGGTGTAGCTGTAACGCGGGTGCAGCGCGGACAGCTTCACCGAGATCGATGGCTGGGCGAACACCTCGGCACCCTCGATGCGACCGGCCGCGATGGCGTCGATGCCGGCGAGGTACGCGCGCTGGTAGCGCGCCGCATCCTCCTCGGTCAGCGCTGCTTCGCCGAGCATGTCGAAGGAGTAGCGGAAGGCGCGGTTCTCACCCTTGCGCGAGGACTTGATCGCCGACTCGATGTCGCGGCCCATGATGAACTGGTTGCCCATGATGCCCATGGCCTGACGCATGGCGGTGCGGATCACCGGCTCGCCAGCGCGCTGCACCATGCGACGGAAGAAGCCGGGCCCATCGGCGGGCACCTTCACGATGTGGCCGGTCAGCATCAGGCCCCAGGTCGAGGCGTTGACGAACCATGAGCTTGACTCACCGAGGTGCGCTTCGAAGTCAGCGCTCGCGAGCTTGTCCGAGATCAGCAGGTCCGCGGTCTCCGAATCGGGGATCCGCAACAGCGCCTCGGCCAGGCACATCAGCACCACGCCCTCCTGCGAGGAGAGGTCGTACTGCTGCATGAAGGCGTCGATGCCGGTGTCGTCGCCGGCAGCTTCGCGTACGGCTTCGACCAGCGCGCGAGCGCGCAGGTCCACGCGCCGCGTCACATCCGGTTCCGATCGCGCCAGTGCGAGCAGCTCGTCCACGCACTCGGTCTCATCGGCCAAGTACAGGTCCTCGATCGCCGCGCGCCCTGCGGGCAGCGGGCTCAGATCGGGGTAGAGCAGGACGGGGCGGATCGGACGGTCGGGGGCGGTGGCCATCGGGGCGGGGACTCCGGGCGCGGGTTGGGGTCGCCGATTCTACCGCGCCACCGCCGGCCCGGTACGCCCCGGGTGGGGCGTAGCGGACCCGGATGAGCTCAGAGTCGCTGGATCAGCGCCTCGGCGAAGGCTGCGGTCCCGACCTCGGTGGCGCCGTCCATCTGGCGGGCGAAGTCATAGGTCACGATGCCGTCGGCGATGGTGCGCTCGTAGGCGGCGTGGATCAGGTCGGCCGCCTCGGTCCAGCCGATGTGCTCCAGCATCAGCACGCCCGAGAACATCAGCGAACCCGGGTTCACCTTGTCCTGGCCGGCGTACTTGGGCGCGGTGCCGTGGGTGGCCTCGAACACGGCCACATCGTCCGACAGGTTGGCGCCGGGCGCGATGCCCATACCGCCGACCTCGGCAGCCGCCGCATCGGACAGGTAGTCACCGTTCAGGTTCATGGTGGCGATGACGTCGAACTCGGAGGGCCGCAGCAGCAGGTGCTGGAAGGTGATGTCGGCGATGCGGTCCTTGATCAGGATCTTGTCCGCAGGCTGCTTGCCGTCGAACTCGGACCAGAGCTGATCCTCGGTGATGGTGACGTCACCGAACTCATCACGCGCGACCTCGTAACCCCAGGCGCGGAACGCGCCTTCGGTGAACTTCATGATGTTGCCCTTGTGCACCAGGGTCACGTTGCGACGACCCTGCGCGATCGCGTACTGGATCGCCTTGCGCACCAGGCGCTTGGAACCGAAGGGGCTGATCGGCTTGATGCCGAGACCGGCCGCCTCGAAGAAGTCCGCGCCCATCTCCTCGCGCAGGAACTTCGCCAGCTTCTCGTTCTCCGGCGAGCCGGACTGGTACTCGATGCCGGCGTAGACGTCTTCCGTGTTCTCGCGGAACAGCGTGCAGTCCACCTCCTCCGGGTTCTTCAGCGGGCTGGGCACGCCCTTGTAGTAGCGCACCGGGCGCACGCAGGCGAACAGGTCCAGCTCCTGGCGCAACGCAACGTTCAGCGAGCGGAAGCCGCCACCGACCGGCGTGGTCAGCGGACCCTTGATGGCGACGCGGATGTCCTTCATCGCCTCCAGGGTCTCGGCCGGGAAGTAGTCGCCGTCGTAGATGCCGGCGGCCTTCTCACCCAGGTACAGCTCCATCCAGTGGATCTTGCGGGAGCCGCCGTATGCTTTGGCGACCGCCGCGTCCCAGACCTTCAGACAGGGCGGCGTGATGTCCACACCGATGCCGTCACCCTCGACGAAACCGAGGATGGGCTGGTCGGGGACGTCATGGGGTACGCCGTCCTTGTACTGGATCTTGGATCCGCCTGCGGGGACCTTGATGTGTTGGTAAGCCATCGGTGCTCCGTCGTGTGCCTGAGAGTTTGCCGCGAGCCGCGAGCCGCGAGCCGCGAGCCGGCCGGAGTATATCGGAGCGTCAGCGCTCGATGGGTGCGGTCGCGCCCGTGGTCAGCCAGCGGCGGTAGTCGGCGAGGATGTCCGCGTGGTCGAAGGCCAGCGCCGGCAGCCCGTCCAGCGGGTAGCTGGCGACGCGGGCGGCGTCATCCCCCGCCTGCGGCGCACCCCGGGCATCCGCCACGAAGACTACGCTTGCGGTGTGGCCGCGCGGGTCGCGCTCCGGGCTCGAGTACACGCCGAGGCGGGCGACTAACTGCACCGCCAAGCCGGTCTCCTCCAAGGCCTCGCGCCGTGCCGCTACCGCGACCGTCTCGCCGCGATCCACGAAGCCACCTGGCAGCGCCCAGCCCGGCGGCGGATTGCGCCGCTCGATCAGCAGCACGGCACCCAGCTCGCCATCCAGACGGATGATCAGGTCGGTGGTCAGTAAGGGGGTGGTCGGCATGGTAGATGTCTCGGGACTCGGGGTTCGGACACTAACAGCAGGATCCCGCGGGACACGAGCCGCGGGCCGCGCGCGGTCCAGAGCCTGGATCCAGCGCCTCGCCTAAGCTGTGGCTCGTGGCTCGCGGCGCTCTTATATACTCCGCCCTCCCCCGCGCCGGAGACCCGCCTTGGACCGAGCATTCCTCGACCGCCTCTCCGACCAACTCGTCGAGCTGAAGGACCAGGGTCTGTTCAAAGCAGAGCGCGTGATCAGCACCCCGCAGGGTGCCGACATCACCGTCTCCGGCGCCGATGGCAACGAGAGCGTGCTCAACTTCTGCGCCAACAACTACCTGGGGCTGGCCGGGCACCCGCGCCTGGTCGAGGCCGGCAAGGCCACGCTGGACCGCTACGGCTACGGCATGGCCTCTGTTCGCTTCATCTGCGGCACCCAGACCGTGCACAAGGAGCTGGAGGCGGCGCTGTCCGGGTTCCTGGGTACCGAGGACACCATCCTCTACTCCTCCTGCTTCGACGCCAACGGCGGGCTGTTCGAGACCCTGCTGGACGCCGAGGATGCGGTGATCAGCGACGAGCTGAACCACGCCTCGATCATCGACGGCGTGCGCCTGTGCAAAGCGCAACGTTTCCGTTACCGCAACAACGATATGGCTGACCTGCGCGCCCAGCTGGAAGCCGCCGCCGGTGCGCGCGTGAAACTGATCGCCACCGACGGTGTGTTCTCCATGGACGGCACCCTGGCGGACCTGGCCAGCATCTGCGACCTCGCCGACGAGTACGGCGCGCTGGTGATGGTGGATGACTCGCACGCGGTGGGCTTCATGGGCGCGCACGGCCGCGGCACCCCAGAGCACTGCGGCGTGATGGACCGTGTGGACATCATCACCGGCACGCTGGGCAAGGCGCTGGGCGGTGCTGCCGGTGGCTACACCTCCGGGCGTCGCGAGATCGTCGCCTGGCTGCGCCAGCGCTCGCGGCCGTACCTGTTCTCGAACACCATCGCGCCCGTCGTCGCCGGTGCCTCGCTGGAGGTGATCCGGATGCTCGAGGGATCCGGCGAGCTGCGCGAGCGCCTGCACGCTAACGCCGCGCATTTCCGGCGCGGCATGGCAGCGGCAGGTTTCGACCTGGTGCCCGGCGAGCATCCGATCATCCCGGTGATGCTCGGCGATGCGAAGCTGGCCACCGCATTCGCCGAGCGCATGCTGGCACACGGCATCTACGTGATCGGCTTCTCCTTCCCGGTGGTGCCGCAGGGCAAGGCGCGCATCCGCACCCAGATGTCGGCTGCGCACACCACCGAACATCTGGATCTAGCGATCGCGGCGTTCACCAGCGTGGGCCGCGAGTTGGGAGTGATCGACTGATGCGCGCACTAGTCAAAGCCAAGGCCGAGGAAGGGATCTGGATGGAGGAGGTGCCGGAGCCGGAGTTCGGGCACAACGACCTCCTGATCCGCATCCGCCGCACCGCGATCTGCGGCACCGACATCCACATCTACAACTGGGACCAGTGGGCGCAACGCACCATCCCGGTGCCGATGGTGGTGGGCCATGAGTTCGTCGGCGAGGTCGCCGACATGGGCTCTGAGGTGCGCGGGTTCAGCGTGGGTGATCGCGTGTCCGGTGAAGGCCACATCACTTGCGGGCACTGCCGCAACTGCCGCGCCGGGCGCCGCCACCTGTGCCGCAACACGATCGGCATCGGCGTGAACCGCCAGGGCTGCTTCGCCGAGTACCTGGTGCTGCCGGCGGTGAACGCGTTCAAGTTGTCGGATTCCATCAGCGACGAGATCGCCTCGTTCCTGGATCCGCTGGGCAACGCGACGCACACCGCGCTGTCCTTCGACCTGGTCGGTGAGGACGTGCTGATCACCGGCGCGGGTCCGATCGGCGTCATGGCCGTCGCCATCTGCCGTTACGCCGGTGCCCGCCATGTGGTGGTCACCGATGTGAACGACTATCGGCTGGAGCTAGCGGCCAGGATGGGACGCTGCCGCACCGTCAACGTGACCCGCGAGCAGGACCTGGCGCCGGTGATGGCGGAGCTCGGGATGACCGAGGGCTTCGATGTGGGTCTGGAGATGTCCGGCAGCCCGCAGGCCTTCCGCCAGATGCTCGCGGCCATGCACCACGGGGGTAGCGTCGCGCTGCTGGGGATCCCGCCAGATGACACCGCGATCGACTGGAACCAGGTCATCTTCAAGGGTTTGGTGCTCAAGGGCGTCTACGGCCGCGAGATGTTCGAGACTTGGTACAAGATGGCGAGCATGCTGCAGAGCGGCCTGGACGTCTCACCGGTGATCACACACCAGATGCCGGTGGATCGATTCCAGGAAGGTTTCGATGTCATGCGGTCCGGTCAATCCGGCAAGGTGGTGCTCGGATGGTGAAGCTCAAGTCCCTACTCGCGCTCGCAGCGCTGCTGCTGCTGAGCGCATGCAGCGTGAACCCCGTCACCGGGGAGAACCAACTGATGCTCGTCCCGCAGAGCTGGGACCTGAGCATCGGCGAACAGCAGTACGGGCCCGCGCGGCAGATGCAGGGCGGCGACATGGTCGCGGACCCGGAGCTGACGGCTTACGTGCAGTCTGTCGGCCAGCGCATCGCGGCGGTCAGCGATAGCGATCTGCCCTACGAGTTCGTGGTGCTGAACAACGGCGTGCCGAACGCCTGGGCGCTACCTGGCGGCAAGATCGCGGTGAACCGCGGGTTGCTGGCCGAGCTGGAGGATGAAGCAGAGCTCGCGGCGGTGCTGGGGCATGAGATCGTGCACGCAGCGGCGCGCCACGGTGCGCAGTCGTACCAGCGCGGGGTGTTCACCCAACTCGCCCTGATCGGCCTGTCGACCTCGGTGCAGGGTCGCAGCGACGACCGCCTGATCGTGGGCGGCGCCACGCTGGGAGCGATGCTGATCAGCTCCTCCTATAGCCGCGGCGCCGAGTCCGAATCGGATACCTACGGCATGGAGTACATGCATCGCGCGGGCTACGACGCGGCGGCAGCCGTGGACCTGCAGCGCACCTTCGTGCGCCTCTCGCAGGGCCACGACAGCAACTGGCTGGTGGGCCTGTTCGCCAGCCACCCGCCCTCGCAGGAGCGCGTGGCCGACAACCAAAGCACCCTGGCCAGGATCGGCGCCGGTGGCGAGCGCAACCCCGCGGCTTACCTGGCGGCGACCGCGTACCTGCGCGATCACGCCCAGGAGTACCAGCGCATGGATGACGCCGCGCAGGCACTCGCTGATGGTGACGTGGCGACCGCTGCGGCGATCGCGGGCGAGCTCCGGGACCGCCTGCCCGGGGAACCGATGGTGTGGTCCCTATCGGCTGACGTGGCCACCGCCAGCGGTGACCCGCGCACGGCGCTGACCTGGGTGGACCGCGCGGTAAGCATGCAGCCGGACTACTACCGGAACCACCTGGTCCGCGGGCGCAACCTGCTGAGCCTCGGTCGTACCGACGCAGCGCAGGCTGAGCTCGAGCGCGCCAACCAACTGCTGCCGACCGCCGGTGCCTACCTCGCGCTCGGCGACCTCGCGGAGCGCCGCGGCGACCAGAACGGTGCGATGGAGAACTACCAGGCTGCGGCCGGCTCCGACACCAACGTGGGACGCGATGCCGCAGTACGACTGGCGCGCCTGGCGATGCCGCGCGATCCCAGCCGGTACTTCGAGGTCAGCCGCGCGATCGACAACCAGGGGCGTCTGCTGCTGGATGTCGCCAACGGCTCGCCGCTGCAGGGCGTGGATATCGTGGTCCGGGTGACGGTGCTCTCGGAGGTCGGTGCCGTGATCGCGACGCGCGACTACTCGGCGCGGATCGAGGCCGGCGCAGGCTCCCACACGACCCTGCGCACCGATCTCACAGGTTTCGCCAGCACCGACGACCTCGCGCGCGTGCGGGCCGAGGTGATCCGTGCCGTCCCGAACTGATCGCCTGATCGACCCGTGCACCTGCGCTACCTGCTCGCCGCGCTGATCTTCGCGATGTCGTTGGCGGTCAACGCGCCAGCAGACTCGCTAGCGTCGTTAGGCGTCGATCGCGGGGTCCTGATGGGTGCGCTGGTAGCGACCATCCTGACCGGTTTCCTCGCCTTCAAGGACCTCGGCTTCGTCTGCCTGATGCTGGTGCTGGCGCTGGGTGCGAACCTGCCGGAGGAGATCGCCTCCTACTACGGCATCGACACCGGCTGGTTGCTGGCGACCCTGTTCGCGCTACTGATCGTGCTGGTGGCGCGCCGGATCCGCGGCCACCGCGCCCTGCACTGAGGCCAGCGCGCGCATCGGCGCGTTGAACAGCGCGAGACCGGCGAGGATCACCACCACGCCCCACCAGACGTTCAACGGCAGCGTCTCATCGTTCAACCAGGCGCCCAGCAGTAGCGCTGCGACCGGAGTGACCAGCGTGATCAGCGCGGCGGATGAAGCGCGGACGTGCTTCAGCAGGTAGAAGTACAGCATGAACCCGACCACCGAGCCCGCGACCGACAGGTAGAGCACCGCAGCGACCGCGCGCAGCGGCGGCGCGACCGGCAGGCTGAGGTCGAGCCACCACCATGTGATGATGAACAACGGTGCGCAGACCAGCATGCTGCCGGTGGTCATGGACACATGATCGACCTCCGAAGCGATGCGCTTCATCAGCACCGCGCCCAGGCCGTAGAGGACGGCTGCCAGCAGCACGGCGAGGATCGCGAGGCGCGCGCCCGGGGGTACGGCGAGGCTGTCGCTGAAGATCAGTGCGAGTCCTGCGATCCCGATGGCCCCGCCCGCGACCTTGCGCAGCAGATCCCCACGCTCGCCGAGCAGCAGCGCGGACATCAGCGCGGTGAACATCGGCGCCATCCCGAACACCACCGCCATCAGGCCGGACGGCAGGTGCTGCGCAGCCCAGTACACCGAGAGCATGGCCCAGAAGATCCCGAGGCTGCCGGCGAGGTAGGTCAGCACTGCGCCCCGGTCCAGCGGCAGCCGGCGCCGCATCGCGAGCTGGATCAGCACCAGCAGCACGGTGGCGATCAGCATGCGGATCGCGAGTCCCTGCACGAAACCGAGCTCGGTGCTCCACTTGATGCCCAGCGGCGTGGTGCTCCAGATCAGCAACACGCCGCCGTACGCCGCGGCCACATCGGGCCGCGCGCGCAGGTCAGAGACCATCGCAGAAGCAGTAGGCGTAGCGGTGGGTCGGGTCCTTGAAGCGGGCGAGCTGGGACATCTCCGTCAGCACCGGCTCGACCAGGGTCTCGAGCTGCGACAGCGTGCTGGCACGGCCGATATCCAGCGGCGCGCTGGCCTCCAGCAGATCGATGATGAAGCGCTGCCCGGGGGAGAGCTGCGGCTCGAGGTAGGTGACGCGCGGGTCGGTGATGCCGGCGCGGGCAGCAGCCGAAGCGATGGCATCCGCCAGACCGCCGAGCCGGTCCACCAGCCCGAGGCGCTCCGCGTCCTGGCCGCTCCAGATGCGGCCGCGTGCGATCGCGTCCACCGCCTCGACCTCCATGCCACGACGCTCCGCGACCAGCTCGATGAAGCGGCGGTAACCGGACTCGGTGGTCTGCTGGAACAGTCGCGCCATCTCCGGCGAGAGGTCCTGATCACTGCGCAGTGCGCCGGACATCGCGGTGGTGCCGACCCCATCGCTGTGCACGCCCATCCAATCCAGCGTGCCCTCGAAGGTCGGGAACATGGTGACGATACCTATGGAGCCGGTGATCGTGGTCGGCTCGGCGATGATCTCGTCGCCGCCCAGCGCGATCCAGTAGCCACCTGACGCTGCGACGCTGGACATCGAGATCACCAGGGGCTTGCCGGATGCGCGCAGCGCATCGAGGTCGCGGATGATCAGGTCCGATGCGTAGGCGCTTCCGCCGGGGCTATCCACGCGCAGCACCACCGCGCGCACTGAATCGTCATCCTGCGCCTGGCGGATCAGCATCCGCAGGCTGTCGGACCCGATGGTCCCCGGGGGCTGCTCGCCCGGCAGGATGGTGCCTGCTGCGACGATGACCGCGACGGCGTCGCCGCTCCCATGCAACACGTTGCTGGCTGCCATCTCAGTGAGGTAGGTCTCGAGGTGCACGCCGCGGAAGCTGCCGTCCGCCGCTTCACCGCTGATCTCGACGAGGCGATCCTCCATCCCCCGATGCTGCATCAGGCCGTCGACCAGGTCGGCATGCATGGCGGTCGCACCGAGGTCGCCCTCCGCATCCGCGACATGCGTGGTGAAGTTGTCGGCGTAATCCTGGATGGTGCCGGGCGCGAGCTCGCGCTGCCGCTCGACGTCACTCGCGTACGCGGTCCACAGGTCACTCAGCACCGCCTGGCTCGCTTCACGGTCCTCGGGGGACATGTCGTCGCGCAGGTAGGGCTCGGCGATGGACTTGTACTCGCCCACGCGGAACACGTTCCAGGTGATGCGCAGCTTCTCCAGCGCCTGCCGGAAGTAGCTGGGGAAGCGCCCGAAGCCATCGATGTACACCGCGCCCTGCGGGTGCATGTAGATCTCATCCGCGCGGGCTGCGAGCAGGTAAGCACCCTGATCGTAGAAATCACCCGCAGCGATGACCAGCTTGCCCGAATCGCTGAAGCGGTCGATGGCACGGGCCATCGCCATCAGCTTGCTGAGGTTCACCGGCGCCATCGTATCCAGGTCCAGCACCAGCGCGGAGATGCGCGAGTCCCCCGCGGCACGGTCTATCGCAGCGATCACATCGCGCAACAGCACCTCGGGGCGGTCGCGCCCGAAGGCCTGGTCCATGGCGCGGTCCATCGGCTCGCCGGTGTACTGCTCCACGACGTAGCCTTCGGGATCGATGAGCAGCGCCGCGCCGTTCGGCACCGTGAGGCCGCCGCGCGAACCGCCGCCGACGAACAGCAGCAGCAGGAGCAGCAGGAACAAGACGTTCACGGTGGCGCGGCGCGCCTGATCCACGAGGTTCCAGAACCAGCGCAGCAGTCCGAGGATGGCTCTCAACACGCTAGTTCTCCTGAGCTCGAGGTGCGCGGCGGGGCGCCCGCGCGGTCCGCGATGATACTCAGGGCCCGTCGCAGGTCACAAGGAATCAGCCGGAACGGCGCCGCCGGAACTGCGCCACCAGGGTCCCGACGATCTCGCCATCGCCATCAAGATCGCGGTCCGCGCTCGCTAACTGTCCTGCGACGGCCTCCAACAGACCGGCGTTTCGTCGCAGCGACTCCTGCTCGATCACAGCGGCTGCGGCCGCTGCGATGGGCGCGGTGCTCTCCACCCAGTGCACGCTGGGGGCACCCTCGCGGCCGGACAGGTCCTGATCCAGAGCGTCCAGGACTCGACCAACACCCTCCCCCAGCCGCCGCAGGTCCTCGGCTTCGTTGCGGATCGGATCGTAGGTCTCGGCCACCAGCACCACCGAAGCCGCACCCACACGTTGCGCGACCCCGACCCGCTCCAGCTCATCGAACACCGCGCGCGGTGGCGCATCGCCCGAGTAGCGTCGGACCAGGTCCGCGAAACCGCCCGCCCCTTCCAGCGCGAGCTGCCGCGGACCATCGTCGTCCCTGAAGTCCGGATCGTTGGCCCAGCCCTCGACCACGCGTGCGGCGCGGTTATGCCCCGCGGTGGACACGATGTTTGGATGCGGATCGGCGCGCAGCCGCCGCACCTCCTTGCGCGTCAGGCCGGTGATGACGGCGATGCGTGAATCGCTCTGCTTGCGCCGCGGGATCCGGAACTCCGCCTCGTCCGCGACCTCGACGAACACCGATCTGGCGAGTTCGGAGAAGCAGCGCAAGGTGATGCCGTTGCGCAGCAGGATCCGGACCAAGGGCCGGAGCAGACGACGCAGGGGGGCTTCCAGGATGTTGCGAGCGGGATCCGACATAGGCTGGACCGCGGGGGGCACCTAGGAGGTGTAGCACATTCGGAGCGGTTCCACCGCTCAGATCTGGCCGCAGCCCAGCCGCGCGAGGATCTCAGGCACCCATTCCGCATGCTCAGGCTTCATCAGGCAACTGCGCAGACAGGTCAGGCGCTCACGATCCCAGGCCAACTCCGGCCATGCGACGAGGTCCCGTGGCAGCTCGACCAGCGCCAGGTGCAGGTCGCGCTCGGCAGCGCTCTCGAACAGCGTGCGACTCTGCGCTGAGACTTCTGACGCACTCGCGCCCTCCCTGGCGTAGCAGACGATATCCAGCTCCGGCGCAGCGACCACGCGCCAGCCATCCGCCGCTTCGATGCCAACAGCCAGGTCGCGCGCCGCGCGCAGGCAGCGATCGAGGTCTCCGGCGAAGCGGCCGCCCGGCGTCATCGGCAGCAGGCGTTGGGTCGCCCACAGCGCCGCCGCCGCTGCACCCGGTCGCGAGCATTCGAGGCTGATCTCCCCCAGGTGCAACTCGCCGGAGGAGAAGTAGGTGTAGGGCGAATCGTGCTTGTAGAAGCGCCCCACCGACGGGTCGCGGAACAGCACGCAGCCGCAGCCGTAGGGCTGCAGGCCATGCTTGTGCGGGTCGATCACCACCGAGTCCGCGCGCTCGATCGCGTCCATGTGACGGCGCGTGTGCGCAGCCATGCCGCTGGCGAGGGTGAAGTAACCGCCGTAAGCCGCGTCCACGTGCAGGCGGACGCCATGTTCAGCGCAGGCATCAGCGATGTCCGCGACCGGATCCACGCGACCGAGACCCGTGGTGCCGGCGGTAGCGACGACCACGCCGACACCGCCTCGCGCCAAGCGGGCACGCAGACGCGGCAGGTCCATCCGACCATCCACACCGCAAGCTGCCGTCTCGAAGGTGAGACCCAGGACCTCGCTGATGCGTGAGTGCGTGTAGTGCGCTTGCTCCGATGCGATGACGACGCCGGGCGACACGCGGGATCCGACCCACAGCGCCTCGAGGTTGGCCATGGTGCCGCCACCGGTGAGGTGGCCCAGGTGCTCGTCCCAGCCGAACATGCGCGCCAGGGCCGCGACCGCTTCGCGCTCCAGCGCGGAGGTCGCGCGGCCACCATCCAGCGCATGGTTGTTCGGGTTGATGGTCATGGCCATCGCGTAGGCCACCCAGGCGACCGGGTGCGGCGGCTTGAGCATCTGCCCCGCGTAGAGCGGATGCTGGTACGGGAAGTTGTCGTGCATCCGCTCCGCGAGCTCGCTCAGCACCGCCATCGCATCGTCGCCGAGCACCTCAGCCTCGTACGGTGGCAGGTCGGCGAATCCGGCACGAAGTTGCTCGAGCAGCACGCCGAGTCGCGCCTCCGGTGCGAGCGGGTCCGCCATCAGGTGATCAACCAGAGCGAGAGTGCTGGCCAGTAAGTGATCACCAGCACCGACACCAGGAGGATCCCGAGGAACGGCAGCGTCGCCCTGTAGACCTCGGTGACCGGACGCCCGAACCTGTAACTCGATATGAACAGGTTCAACCCCACCGGTGGGGTCTGGTAGCCCAGTTCCATGTTGGCCAGGAAGATGATCCCGAGGTGCACCGGATGGATGCCGTAGCCGAGCGCCACAGGCAGGATCAGCGGCACCACCAGGACCAGCGCCGAGAAGATGTCGAGCATGGTGCCGAGGATCAGCAGGAACACGTTCAGCAGCATCAGGAAAGTGATGGCGCTGTCCACGTGCGCGTGCACGAACTCGAACAGCTGGCCCGGGACGTCCGCATCGATCAACACGTTGGTGGAGGCCAGCGACGCACCCAGGATGACCAGGATCCCGCCGACCAGGACCATGGACTCGCGCATCACCCGCGGCAGCTCGCGCAGCGGGATCTCGCGCATCACGAAGACCTCGACGATGAGCACGTAGATCGCGGTGACCGCCGCCGCTTCGGAGACCGCGAAGTAGCCGGAGTAGATGCCGCCCAGGACCACGAACGGGAGCGGGATCTCCCAGATGGCCTCGCGCAAAGCACCACCCAGCTCACGCCAGCTGAAGCCACGGTACTCGCGCGCAGAGTGACGGTTCACCCACAGGCAGTAGCCAGCCAGCATCGCCACCATCAGGATCCCGGGCAGCAGCCCTGCCAGGAACAGGTCCTTGATCGCGACCGGCGGGCCGCCCACATCCATCTGCTGCACGATGACGCCGTAGAGGATCAGCGGCAGCGAGGGTGCGAACAGCAAGCCGAGGCTGCCCGAGGTCGTCACCAAGCCGAGGTTGAAGCGTTCCGCGTAGCCGGCCTGGTTGAGTGCCGGGTACAGCAGAGCGCCCAGCGCGATGATGGTCACGCCGGAGGCGCCGGTGAACGCGGTGAACAGCGCGCAGGCCGTCAGGCAGACGACGGCCAGGCCACCGGGCAACCAACCGAGCAACGATTGCGTGACGCGCACCAGGCGCTTGGGCGAATCGGACTCGCTCAGGATGTAACCGGCGAAGGTGAACAGCGGGATCGCGAGCAGCACCGGCATCTCCGCGATGCGGTAGAACTCGTTGGGGACCGCGAGCAGCGGGATGTCCGCGTGGAAGAACCCGAGCAACGCGCCGCCGATGATCACCGCGAACAACGGCGCGCCGAGCAGCGCGACGATGATCAGCAGGACGCCGATGAAGATCAGGCTCATGGCCCTGACTCCGGCCGCTCGCCCATAACGCCTCGCACCAGCAGTACCAGGTACCGCAGAGCGATGAGGCCGAAGCCCATCGGCAGGATCATCTGGGCGACCCAGGCCGGCGCACCATCGAGCACTTGCGAGCCGAACTCGCGTTCGAGCTCGATGAAGCCCCAGGAGTACCAGGCGACCAGGCCGCAGACGGCGACAGTGAACAGGTCGGTCACGATGCGCGCGATGCGCTTGCCGATCACCGGCAGGTAGCGCGATAGCAGATCGATGCGGATGTGGTGATCGTCGCGACTCGCGGACACCGCGCCGAGCAGGGCCACCCACAGCACCATCAGGCGCAGCGATTCATCGGCCCAGATGAAGCCGGTGGAGAAGGCGTTGCGCTGGAGAATCTGGAACGCTGCGAGCAGGATCATCGCGCCCAGGATGGTGACCAGGAGGCTGTCCTCCAGCCAACGCAGCACCAGATCCGCACGATGCAGCATGCGTCGCACGGGAGGCCTCAGGGCGCCGCGGCTGCCTGCGCCGCGCGATACTCGCGCAGCAAGCGCTGGATCCGCTCGTACAGGTCCGCGCTGTACTCGCCACGCGCTGCCAACTGCTGGAACACGGGCTCCAGCTGCGCACGCCACGCGTCCACGTCGTCGGTCAGCGGATGGAACTGCAGTCCCTGGTCATGCAGGGCGGCGGTGGCGGAGACGTTGTCGCGACGGTTGTCGCGGTCGAACTCCTGGTACACCCGCCCCATCACCTCGCGGACGATGGCTTGATCCGCCGCATCGATCCGATCGAAAGCCCGCTTGTCCACGATCAGGGCGCCGATCAGATGCACCAGCGGGTAATCGGTGACGTGCTGCAGTTGCGTGTGCCACTGGAACGCGACCGCACCCAGGGGTGAGATGCCGACCGAATCCACCAGACCGGTCTGCAGGCCGGTGAGCACATCCGTGAGCGGCAGGGTCACCGGGGACAAGCCCAGCGCACGCATGGAGTCATAGACCACCGGGTCGCCCTCCGGTACCCAGAGCTTGTGACCGTCGAGGTCGGAGAGGCGCTGCACCGGCGACTGGCTCATCAGCATCGCGAAACCACCGGTGGCGAAGCCGAAGGTGACGAAGCCTGCGTCCTCCATCCCGGCGTAGATCTCCGCATCGATCTGGCTGCGGACGTAGTCCACCTCGGTCTGGTCGCGGAACAACAGCGGCAGACTGTAGAGCCGCACGTCGGCGTACATCGCCGCTGCACCACCACCCGTGAACGCGCCACCCTGGAGCTGGCCGAAGCGCATCTTCCGCAGCACCGAGGCTTCATCGCCCATGACCCCGCCGCCGTAGAACTTGAACTGCACGCGGCCATCGGTGCGGGCGCGGACCTCCTCAGCTCCGGCGCGCAGCCGTTGCATCCACACCGTGCCATCGGGCGCGACGGTGGCGATCTTCAGCGTGACCGCTGACGCGGTCGCGGGGACCAGCAGCAGGAGTGCGGCGAACAGCGAGGTGGTTACACGGAGCATGTTGCGGATCCTTGATCAGGTATCAGAAGTAATCGTCAGCGCTGGCCAGGAGCTCGCGCGCCTGCCGTTGTGCGATCACGTTGGTGAGGGTGTAGCCGGGTGATACCGGATCGCTGTCCAGCACCTGCTGGAGCAGGCGGTCGTGCAGTTCGCGGTCGTACACCAGACGCCCGTAGCTGCGCGCATAGGCCACCAGCGCCATCAGGTTGCGCCCCCCGGACAGTTCGATGGCGCGCTCGAAGTGCGCACGCCCCACCTCAGGCTCGCCACCGAGCGCGGCGGGACGCAGCGTCTTCAGCTGCCCCATGTAGAGGTGCAGCGCGCCGTGATCGTAAGTCTCGTCCACCTCGAGTAGACGCTCGAGCACGGATTCTGGTCGCGGCAGGTAGGCGACCGCGACCCAGTCCTCGCTATGCGCCTCGATCCAGGACAGCCAGGAGATCGCGTAGGCGGTAGCCACCGCCATGTCATCGTCCTTGATGTACTGGACCAGCGAGTGGAACGCCTTGTAATCGATCGTGTCCGCGCCGCAGTAATCGTCATCCTCAGCGCACATGGCGCGGCGCCCGTAGTCCCAGGCGCGGTCCGCGATGGTCCGCCTGCGATCGATGTCATCCACGAAGATCGCCGCGTAAGCGGTGTACAGCGTCGCGCCAGCGGTCAGGCCGCGGACGCTGTCGGGTGAGCGCTGGATCAGGGTGTCGGCCATGATCAGGTAGGCCGGGGCACCGTCGCGCACGATCTCGGGATCGGGCTGGTTGAGCACCGCCTGGGTGAGGTCCGAGGTGATGCTATCGACGATGCTCGCGCAGCCGCAGACTGTCAGCGCAGCGATGGTGACGATGACGGACCTCGACCTCATGGACTCACTCCGGGTTGCGACCGACGCACATGGTAGCTAGGGCTCCACCGTGCCGTCATCTCGCAACAGCAGGGACTGCAACTTCTGCCGCAGCAGAGCTTGCCTGCCAGGGTCCTGGGTCGCTGATAACAGACCGAGGTAGAGCGCCCGGGCATCGGCGACCCGACCCGCATCGGCCAGCGCATCAGCGGCCTGGAAGCGCGCGGTCTGCGCCCAGGGATCCATCGCGAAAGGGTCCAGCAGGGTGGCGGAAGCGAGGTACAGGCGCGCCGCCTCCTCCGCCTCGCCCAGCGCGATCTCGGAGTCGGCGATCCAGTACAGCAGCTCACGACGCTGTTGGGGCTCCATCTGCCAGGACAGCAGGCCGCCCAGCAGGGGCAGCGCCTCGCGGTGCAGTTCAGCCGCCTGCAGGTCGAACAGCGGTTGCAGCAGACGGCTGATGTCCACGCTGTCAGGGTGCGAGACCAGCAGCCCGAGACCATCCAGCGCGAGCTGGGGTCGCCCGCCGAGGATCATGATGCGGCTGCGCCTGAGGATCCATTCCACCGGGTCAGCGTCGGTGGGTGGCGCCGTCAGGTCGCGCATCAGTTGCGATGCGAGATCCACATCCCCGCGCGCGAGCACGAGGTCCACCAGGCGGTAGCGCAGCGCGCCCGGCAGCGCGGAAGGATCCGGCCAGGCCGCGCTGCGCAGGAACAGCTGGAACGCGGTGTCGGGACCCCAGGCTTCCGCCCAGAGTTGCTCGCCCAGCGCCGCGGCAGCTTCCGCACGCATCGCCGGGTCGTAACCGCGGAGCGCGAGGAAGGCCAGCAGCGAGCGCGCGCCGATGGGATCGCTCGCCAGCGAACCCTGCGCTGCCTCCATCCAGGCGAGGTCATCGCCCTGGATCAGGTTGGCGCGGTTACCTAGCGCGAGGCCGACGCGCAGGTAGGTGTCCCAGAGGTCATCGCCATCCTGCTCGAACACCGCGTCGGGCAGCGCACCGCTGCGCAGCAGCGCGAGCGCACGCTCCTCGGCGGATACCTCGGCACTGCCGTTGCCCAAGCTCGCTGCCGCGGTAGCTGCAAGCAACCAATCCCGGCGGCGTGCATCCGCAGCGCGGTCCTGGCGGGATGCGCGCGCTACCAGCGTGGGCAGCAGGGTGGCGGGTGCCGCCGTGCCGGTCCGCAGTTGCGCCAAGGTGCGCAGCGCGACGGTCTCATCGTCATCACCGCTAGCGAGCAACCCGATGGCGGCTGCCGGTTCACCGCCGAGCAGATACACGCGAGCTTGCGGGATCCGCAACTCCTCCGCGCCATCCCGGTAGTCCTGACGGTGACGCTGCATGGCGGTGCGCGCCGCGTCCAGGTCGCCTGCGGCGCGGTAAGCATCGATCAGCGCGCGGCGTAACGCACGCCGCGCAGCCGGATCGAGTTCAGGGTCCGTCCACAGTGCGTGCCGGATCTCAGCGATCGCCTGCTGCGACATGCCGAGCGCGATCGCTGCAGCGCTGCGTTGCACCTGACGCGCGGCGCGCGCGTTGGCATCCAGGCCGTCCGGCGAGATCGCGGTCACTTCGAGGATGGCATCCCAGCGTTCGCGACTGCGCAGCAGGTACAAGCGCTCGGCATCCCAGCGCCGCCAGCGTACGGGGTCGATCGCGAAGCTCGGGGTGTTGCGCTCGAGCACGGCCAGGGCGAGGTCCTGCGCGCCAGCCCTGGCGAGAATCCGCACCTCCGCCAGTACCGGATCGTCGGTAACGACCGCGGGCGCATCAGCGCCCTCCGCCGGCGGACCGACCGCGGCTGTGGACGCTAGCGTGAGGAGCAGGGCTGCGATCGACATCGGCACTCCAGGAACGACGACGGGCGCCACCAGGGCGCCCGCCATCTTAATCGCTCATCGATCGCTCATCCGGTGCACATCGCTGTGCGCCGAGGATCAGGGCCGCAGGGGCCCTAGCCTCAGAGCTTCTCCTTGATGCGCGCAGCCTTGCCGCTGCGGTCGCGCAGGTAGTACAGCTTGGCCCGGCGCACGGCACCGCGACGCTTGACCTCGATCGAGGCGATCTGCGGGCTGTGGCTCTGGAACACACGCTCCACGCCCTCGCCGTGCGAGACCTTGCGGACGGTGAACGCGGAGTTCAGGCCGCGGTTGCGCTTGGCGATCACGACGCCCTCGAACGCCTGCAGGCGCTCACGCGTACCTTCCGTGACCTTCACCTGTACAACGACCGTATCGCCCGGTCCGAACTCGGGCAGGTCCTGCTTCATCTGTTCCTGCTCAAGGGTCTCGATGATGTTCGCCATCTCTCTATCCGTCCTATCGATCTTCCGTATCCGTTCCCCCTGCCCGTCCTAGCTCCTCGCGGAACTCGTCGAGCAGGGCCCGTTCCTCATCACTCAATCCGCGCGCCCCGATCAGATCGGGCCGCCTCATCCATGTCCGCCCCAGCGCCTGCTTCAAGCGCCAGCGCCGGATCGCGCCGTGATCGCCGGAGAGCAGCACCTCAGGCACCGCCATCCCGTCGATCGACTCCGGGCGCGTGTAGTGCGGGTGATCCAGCAGTCCGTCGGAGAACGAGTCCTGCTCAGCGGACTCCGCATCACCGAGGACACCTGGCAGCAACCGCGCTACTGCATCCAACATCACCAACGCTGGCAGCTCGCCGCCACTGAGGACGTAGTCACCGAGCGAGACCTCGCGGTCCACCTCGGTGGCGAGCACCCGCTCGTCCACGCCCTCGTAGCGTCCCGCCACCAGCACCAGGCCGGGGCGCGCTGCCAACTCCGCGGCCAACGCCTGATCGAAGCGCTGACCCTGCGGGCTGAGGTAGATCACCTCGGCCCCGTCGCCCGCTGCCGCCCGCGCATCCCGTATCGCGGTCCTCAGCGGCTCGACCTTCATCACCATCCCCGGCCCACCACCGTACGGCCGGTCGTCCACCGTGCCGTGCCGATCGCTGGCGTATGTGCGCGGGTCCCAGGTCCGGACCGACAAGCGGCCCTGCTCCAGCCCTCGCGACAGCACACCGTGGCCGATCGCATCCTCGACCAGCTCCGGGAACAGCGTGACGATGTGGAAGTCCATCGTCTCGGACTAGAAGTCCGGATCCCATGCGACCCGGATGCGTGCAGCAACCAGGTCGATCTCGCGCACCACCGAGGGGCGCAGGAACGGAATCAAGCGTTCCCGGTCGCCGCGGACGATCAACACGTCGTTGGCTCCGGTCTCGATGAGGTGGTCCACGGTACCGAGGTCCACCCCTTCCAAAGTCTCGACCCGGAGTCCCTCCAGGTCGGACCAGTAGTACTCGTCCTCGCCCGCCGCCGGCAGCGCCGATCTGGGCACC
>Ga0214472_10000580_pt1 | contig 44681 bp, 36 predicted proteins | sample RVTome_6_FD_207662 | JGI IMG/M metagenome (GOLD analysis project Ga0214472, IMG submission 207662) | Soil microbial communities from uranium-contaminated site in the Upper Colorado River Basin, Wyoming, United States - RVT140D175 | ecosystem: Environmental > Terrestrial > Soil > Contaminated >...
GGACGAAGACCTCTCGCACCCAATACTTCAACCGCGCATCAATGTCGCCGTGTAAGACCTTACGCCGATATTTGGTGCACATCACGAGGTGGAACTGAATGCTGTAAACAGAGTGTTAACCCTTGTCTATTTTGTATTTCATGTATGGAGGATACAGGAGAACTGACTTTGAGTCAACGATTTTTACAAAGTTAGCCTACGACATAACTTGACTGAGTGCCCTCGGCTCTTCGAGCCGACCAACTTTCATCCCCCAGCTCACGCAAGGGGACTTCCCGTTGGAGCAGGTTAAAAATGAGTTGAGATTCTCGGGCAACATTGCAGCATAAGACCCCGAAATCTAAGAAGAGCGTCGGAGGATGTTACCGCAGCGGCGCCCAGGGTTCAGGGGCACGTGGCTCCAGAGCCGTGACGACATCGACCACGACCGGTCCGTTGGCGGTAATCGCCTGTTGGAGGGCCGCGGCGATCTCGCCAGGCTGCTCGACACGGATGCCGCGCACGCCGAAGCTGCGGGCGACAGCGGAAAAATCGGTCGGCCCGAAGCGGATCAGTTCCTCACCGCGGTCCGCCCGATCGCCCGCAATCCGGTGCACGCCGGTCAGATTCTGGCCGAAGCCGGAATTGTTGTTGACGAGGATCACGACCGGGATGTGGCAGCGGCGCGCCGACTCCAGTTCGGCAAGGTGATAGTAGAAGCCGCCGTCGCCGGTAAAACAGATCACCGTGCGGTCACCGGCGGCGCATTTCGCGCCGAGTGACGCCGGAAAGGCCCAGCCGAGCGAGCCGGCCGCACGTAGATAGGTCTGCCCGGCGCCATTGAGCTCGATCATGGTGCCGGTCCAGATGCCGGAATAGCCGGTATCGACAACCAGGACCCCATCCGCGGGTAAAGCGCGGGTCACCTCGGCGCAGAGCCGCTCGACGGTGATCGGCGCCGTATTCTTCTCGACGAGCGGTGCCATGCTGGCGCGCCACTCGGCGACGATCTGTGCTGCCTCCTCGGCGAAGCTAGAGTCGCGCGTCGGGCGGCCGACAAGGTGCTCCAGACGCGCCACGGTCGCCTTCGGATCGCCGACCAGCCCAGTCGTGTTCGGGTAGCTGCGGCCGATTTCGAGCGGGTCGGCTTCGATCTGCACGATCGGTGTGGTGAGCGGCGGAATCTGCCAGTTCAGTGTGACCTGATCGCCGGTATCACAGCCGATGAAAAGCACCAGGTCGGCGCTGTGTACGATGCGGTTGGCCGGCGGCGCCGAATAGCTGCCAGCGACGCCGGCCGAGAGGCGATGGGTCGTCGGGATGAGGCCACGGGCCCCGAGGGTCGTCGCCACCGGGGCCGCCAACGCCTCCGCCAAGGCGAGAATTTCCGGGCCGGCCTTGGACACTGCGGTTCCGTCGCCAGCGACGATCGCCACCCGGCGCGCGCCGATTAGGAGCGCCGCCGCACGTTCGATGTCGTGCGCATCGGCCACCGGGCGGTGTACCGGCATCCCCCGCGCCTCAGTCTCGAGCGTCGTCGACTCGTGCGTCTGGCCGAGTTCGATGACATCGCCCTGCACGCCGTTGACATCGAGATGCGTCGGCCGCGCCGACTCGGCCAAGGCCGCGCGCCAGGCATGGCGCAACAAGCGCGGCAGTTCGGCCGTCGATTCGACCGGGCTGGAAAACTTCGTCACCGCCGCGAAGAGCGGCGAGTGCGGAATTTCCTGGTACGCATTGCGCTGCTGGAACGACGGCTCCTTGCGGCCGCTGAAGGCGATCACCGGACTGCGGCCGAGCCACGCATCCTGCAGCCCCGCGGCCAGGTTGGCGGCACCGACCGATTGCGCCATGCACACGCCCGGCCGCCCGGCGACGCGGGCATAGCCGTCGGCCATATAGGCCGCAGCCTTCTCCGAGTGGGCAAGGATCGGCCGCACCCCGAGCTCGCGCAAGTGCAACAGGGTGCGGCGCAACGTCGACTCGACGAAGAAGACATGGCTCATCCCAGTCCCGGCCAAGGCCCGCGCCAACCATTCGGCGCCGTTCATCGCAGCTGTTTCGCTCATGTTGTGTCCTCCGTATTAACGATATACATTTGGTTTGCTCGGAGCGGGTCATGTTCCAGATAGGCTTCTATGCCTTTGCAATAGATTTGAAATCAATAGAGTAGCGTTCAGTAGATTCACATCTGGAACACGACCCACCCGTACGCCAATTGCCCTCACCGTCAATGTGCCCACTCCAGGGCTATCTAAAGTCCGGCCAGACTTAGCACTCGCTCCACGTTGGTGGCGTCCGGCTTCAACGTGCCGGCGTCGATTTGCTTCACCACCTCCACGACAGCCGCGCTTACCGGCGTGGGTATGCCCACTTCTCGGCCCCGCTGCACGGTGTATCCGTTCATGTACTCAATCTCCGTCCGTCGCCCTTTGACCACATCCTGCGCCATGGACGAGCGCCAGTCCTCTGCGCCGGGCCGGGGATGGAACTTGGCGTCCAGCTCCTCAAATACTTCGGGGTCGTCGGCCTTGGCCCACTCCGAGGCCTCCACACCACTCACGGGCACGATGTCAACGTGCAGCGCTAGACCGACCTGACAGGTTTCCTTGGCGATGTGTACCTGTATCAGGCGGGCTCGAGGATCCTGCGCGAACGTCTGTGAACCCTGTCCGGTCATCGCGCCCAAGGGATTGCCCACGGAATTTGTGGTGAGCTTGGACCAGCGTTCGCCCCAGATATTGGACGTGGCGTGTGCACCATCGATGCAGCTCAGCATGGTGGCGATTTCCTGAACTCGAGGTGTGATCTGGCCATGCAACTCACCGACGCGGAAGACGTCGTGTCCCCGATCCCTCCCTGGCTGGCCGCCGCGATTGACATGGGCTGGCTCCCATAGCGCCACAGTGATGCTGGACATGATGCAGCCCACCTGGCGCTCGAAGCCCACAATGGAGGCGGTTAACCGATCGTTCATGCAGTTCTGACTGTTGACCACCACGCCGGTCGGTGACAGGAACCTCTTGATGAAGTGGCTGGCCCACTCCGTGTCGTAAGATTTCATGGCCAGAAATATGATGTCGAATAGCTCCGGGATGTTGATGGCGTCGGTCATATGGATGGCCTTCACCGGCACCGTGAAAGGCCCCTGGGAACCTGAGACGCTCAGCCCCTTCTCATTCATGGCATCGACATGTTTCCCCCACATGTCAATCAGTGTGATATCGTAGCCCTCGCGGGTCAGAAACGCGCCGAGGTAGCTGCCCGCCGCACCGGCACCGAATATGGCAATCCGTTTATTCATGTCTCATCTCCTCCTCTCTCTCCTGGCTTACATGTCCCGATCGGTCAGGCATGTTCAGTCTGACTTTTGCGCAGTGACGTCCCATTCGAGCGTCTCACCGTAGAATGCTGCCCGTCCTGTGAAGCATACGAAATGCGGCTTCGGTCATGGCCTTGGCCACTTGGCCTCCATGTGATCCCAAAAAAAGCCGCGGCTTGATGTCGGTAAAAGTTGAAACGAGTAGGCGACCTGGCCATCCTTTTCCTGATCCATGATTCTCAAGAGGCGAGGGATGCAAAAGGCTGTCACTGTGAGCACTGTAATCCAAGACCAACAACAACGCAACCATGACAGCTGGCCACGCCGGGATCGGCTCGAGCGGGCTTGACAACCCCCTGGTATTTTCAGCCCATTGAAATATATAAGTGTTTGAGTTGTTTATAAGAGCCGCACCCGTTGCCCCTCCTCCCAGATGAGGCGGTATGGCACAGCAACTCCCTGCCGCCGCGTTAGACGACACCGGGCAGCATTTTTTCTCTGCACTTATCTCTGCACTTAATGGATAGGACACGATCCCCAAGGCAGAGTGTCCAAGTCGACATTGCCACCGGATAGCACAATGCCGACCCGTAAGCCGCTGACCTCTATCTGTTGATCCAGCACCGCGGCCACGGGCACGGCGGACGACGGTTCGATGACGATTTTCATCCGCTCCCAGACCTGTCGCATGGCGTGAATAATGGCGTCTTCGCTCACCGTGACAATTTGCTCGACGTGCTGTTGAATGATCGGGAATGTCAGATCGCCTAGACTCGTACGCAATCCGTCGGCAATCGTCTGCGGATGGATCGAGGGCTGAATGGTGCCGCTTTGCAACGAGCGGTAGGCATCATCTGCCCCGTTCGGCTCGACCGCGACTACCCGGGTGCGGGGAGAGAGCGCCGCCATGGCGAGGGCGATGCCGCTGATGAGTCCACCGCCACCGACGGGGGCGAGCACCATGTCGAGGTTGGGCACGTCGTCATGCAATTCAAGCGCGGCAGTTCCTTGACCGGCGATGACGCGGGCGTCGTTAGATGGGTGCGCAAAGACCGCGCCGGTTTCATTCACCACACGCTGGATGGTGGCTTCGCGGTCCGCTTGAGTAGGCGCACACCAAATGATGTGGGCGCCGTAACCGGCAATCGCCTCGCGTTTGACCTGTGGCGCATTGTGCGGCATGACGATATGCGCCGGAATGTGGCGCAGCTGGGCGGCAAGCGCCAGGGCCGCGCCGTGATTGCCCGAGGAATGCGTGGCCACGCCGCGTTCGGCCTCGGTGTTGGAGAGCGAAAACACGGTATTACAGGCGCCGCGAAATTTGAATGCCCCGACTTTTTGAAAATTTTCGCACTTAAAAAACAGTTGGGCATTGGTCATATGATCTAGGCTGGTGCAGGTCAGCACTGGGGTGTGGTGGGCATAGGGCTTGATGCGGGCGGCAGCCTGGCGAATGTCGTCGATGGTTGGCAGCGGCATGAGCGTCTCCTGTGTTGGGCCCTGGGTCGTTTGAATTTCCAGCTGAGATTATACGATATCACCTGCCGCGGGCATAATGCTGCCGGCGTTAGCGTTGACGTCGAACCCGACCTGCGTTACGCTATCGCTAGTACGACGTACCGCAGCCCACACCCTTTATTGCATTGCATTGACACCATTGGCATGCAGAGAATGATGTAGAAGCACGAAGGAGCTAAGTCATATGACGAGTCAACAACTCATCCTCCGGTTTCCCGAGATCAAAGACGACCTGCACGACGAACCGATTTTGGCCCAATTTGCTGAGACATTTGGGGGCCTGCTGCAACAGGCCGAGAACCCCGGCGCCTGCTCGGCCGACTACACCCCGGGCAATTTATACTACCTGAAACTGCTGGGCCAAGTCCGACTCCACATGTACGGCCTAGTGTCAAAAGACAAAGTCCTTGCCCATATGCAAGACTTGCTCGACCGTCACGCCGCTGATCCCGAGGGTTTTGCCGAAAGCCTGCTGACCGCGGATTCTACTCTATAACCATCCCTCAACGTGGAGAAGGCGCCAATGAAGCCTATGAAACCTGTATACATTGCCGCACAGGCCGTGACGCCGTTTATTGGCAGAGGCAATCCGAATTTTATCGACAGAGGCCACGAAGCATTTGGCGTGCGGGAAAACCCGACTCTGGAAGCGCATATTGTTGAGGTGGTGCGGAAATTGATTGATGACAACCAGATCGATCCAACGTTGATTCAGCGCGGCTACATCGGCAATTTCGCCGGCGAACTCTTCAGCCATCAAGCCCACCTCGGTGCCATGGTCTCCCGTGCCGATGAACGGCTGGCAGGCATTGGCTTTGCGCGTGTTGAGGCGGCTTGCGCTTCGGGCGGAGTTGGCATTGTGAACGCGATCGAGTCGATCCAAGCCGGCTTGGATGTCGTGCTGGTCGTCGGCGCGGAAGTGCAAACCACGGTGCGGGCGCGCGAAGGCGCCGATTACCTGGCGCGTGCCGCCCATTACGCCACTGAGCGCTCAATCGATGAGTTTACGTTTCCGGCGCTGTTGGCCCGCCGGGCTAAAGCCTACAAGGAAGCCTATGGACTGACCGAGCGCGATTTGGCGCATTTCTCCGTCAAGGCTTATGACAACGCCAACCGCAATCCCATGGCCCATATGTGTGCGGTGAAAATGACGGTAGAGCAAGCCGAGATGGCGAGTGACAGCAACCCGAAAATTCTGAAGAATCCCGATCTCCACGATCATCTTAAGGTGAGTGACTGCTCGCAGGTCAGCGATGGCGCCGCCGCGGTGTTGCTTGCCAGCGAAGCGGGTTTGCAAAAATTGGGCCGAGCCATGGCAGATGCCGTGAAACTGCGCTCCTACGGCTTTTGCACCAATCCTCTAGGCCAGGTCAAAGACCTCTTAGAGCTGGATACAGCCGCCGCGGCCGCGGGTGAGGCGATGCGCGATGGCAACATCACGCCGCAGGACATTCAAGTGGCCGAGGTGCACGATTGCTTCACCATCGCCGAGTTGATGATGTACGAGGCGATTGGGCTGGCTGAGAAGGGCCGGGGCAAAGACTTAGTGCTGTCCGGCCGCACATCACTCGAGGGTGATATCCCGATCAATACCGGTGGCGGACTGATTGGCTTTGGCCATCCGGTGGGGGCTACGGGGATCAAGCAGGCGGCGGAGATCTACCGCCAAATGAAGGGACAGTGCAAGGATTATCAAGTCAAGCGCGAACTCAACGTGGGCTTGACCGTGAATATGGGCGGCGATGATCGCACGGTCGTCTCACTGGTCTTGGAGAATAGGTCGTAACGGTGTTCTCGGCACCCGCCGGGAGTCTCCGGAGCACGCGTCTCTGAAGACAGATGATCCCAAGAATGCCTCCTCTCCTAGGACACGGTCGCGTGCGGCAAGGTTTCCACGGCCTTGGCGATCGCGTCCAGCGACCCGTCTACTCCCGGCACGTGATCATCGAGTGCCACGGTGATGCGTAGGGCTTTGAGACCCTGGGCACCTTCGAGATCCTCGAGTTCCAGCATTTCTACCTCACCCGAGAGGTAACCGGTGGCTTGCAGATAATCGATGTACTCCCAGTACTCTTGTGCCTCGCGCGGCTGGGAGTAGACAATCGCGATTTTGCGCGGTTGGGTAAGCCGTTCATCACGATCTTTGATCATCGCCTTGTCAATGCGCTTTTTGATGATTTCATCAGCCATGGGTTCGAGAAGGGCCGGTTCTTGGCTGAAGGCCGTTTCCATCTGCGACCGCAGGACCGCTTGCATGGGGTGTCCGTCGGGGATACACTGCTGCCAAAATGCGATGAGAGGTGCCAGGCTCAGTTCGCAAACGAATGGAAATTGATCCGACTGGGCCTCAAACGCATAGCGCTTTTCGTAAGACAAAATACTATGTTGATGTATGTCTTGTTCGGGCATCGCGTTTTCCTCCAATGCACACCGTATTTCCATCGCCATCGCCTTACATTATCAATATCGACGAAGGTTAACCAGTCTTTTCGCGTTGCGATATAAACCCGCGTCATGGCCGGAAAATCTCGGTCGGGCCGCGCCATGAGCCATTGTCGGTGCTAGGCAAGCATGGCACAATGGAGATGGCCTGAAGTGATCGATGCCTGAAGCGATTGATATGATTAAAGCGATTGATGCGATGACGAGGTTGTTATGCCACATGCGTCCTTTGACCGCCGCTACATCTGGGCGGCCTGCATTATGGGACTTGGTGCCGGATTTGCCATTGCCGGTCACTTGTCATTTATCTTGGGCCTCGGCTTTAGGCCCGGCCCCGGCTTTATCAGTTTTGTGCAAACTCATGGCCACGTGCAACTCGTCGGGTGGGCGGGCTTGTTGATCATGGGCATCAGCATGCATGTCATGCCGCGCATGGCGGGCGTGCCGCTCGCCTACCCGCAGTGGCGCAGCTGGATTTTATGGCTAGTGACATGGGGGCTCGGATTGCGCATTGTCGGGCATTCCCTAGTCGCCTATTTGCCGGGCTCCCCCTGGCTGGAGGTCGTCCTGGGCGCAGTGGTGCTATCGGGGCTTTTAGAGCTGCTCGGCATTGGCCTCTACATTGAGCTGATGCGCCGGACGATTGGCGGCGCGCCGGGCGAAGCACTGCGGCCAGCGTTGCAGTCGATCCTGCCATATATGCGAAGTATGATGTTGGGTTGGCTCCTGTATGCCGGATTGAATGTCGCCCTGTTGGCGGCCATGGCTTGGCAGCGCCAAGTGGTGCTTACCACCCTTTGGAATGACATTGCGGTGCACTGTTTTGTCGGCCTGGTCTTACTGCCGGTTGCCTTTGCCTTTTCCGTGCGTTTTTTGCCACTCTATCTCCATTTGACCGCGCCCACTTGGCCCGTGCACCGCGTGGCGTATGTCTATCTGCTCGGGTGGTGCCTGGAAGTGGCGGCGCTGCTAGCGCCGGTACAGGCGCTGATGCAAGCCGGGCGGATCGTAAAGGGGGTTGGTATTTTATGGTTTGTATGGCGTTTGGGGGTGCTCACCCGTGGCGACCTGGGATGGCTCGGTCCAGCGTCGTCTCGGCGGCCTCGGGCGTCCCGTCAGGCCAGCGCGCCAGACCATGGGTTTGGCGCCTTTGAGGGGTTGATCGTGTCGGCCTACCTCTGGCTTGCGGTGGCTGCGGGGGGTGAGCTGATGAGCGGGGTGATGTGGTGGACCGGTAGCGGTGTGGGTATCAGCCACGACGCGATTCGGCATTTGTATCTCATGGGGTTTGTGACGCTGCTGATGTTGGGGGTAGGCGTGCGGATGTTACCCGGGTTGATGCATGCACGGGGTGTGGCCAATCCCGGCCTGGTGAGCGTCGCGCTATGGTTAGGCAATGCCTCAGTCGTCGGGCGAGTGGTGCTGATTGGCCTGCCCGGGCCGATTTGGCAAAAGGTGCCACTGTGGGCGGTACAGGGGGCGAGAGTCGCGTTTGCATGGTCGGGGATGTTGGGGCTGGCCGCGGTGTTTTGTACGACTCTAAATTGGTGGCGAACGGCCAAGATGGCCTCGCACGAGGCAGCGTCGGCCCCGGCCTCGGCGCCTGAGTGAAGTCGCCGGACCGGTGTCGCCACGACAACCGAGCATTATAACTCGTCAAACAAATACGGAGTCATAAAGCGAATGTGCGCCTCGTAGTGATTGGGATCGAGGAACCAGGCGGCGGCGGCAATGCTGCTCAGCAGCGAGTTGCCGTCTTGAGGAGTAAAACAAAATCCGGTAATTTCGTGGCCATCGCGCACCGTGATCGTCGGTGTAGAGACGACGGTTTGATTGAGCAAGCGACCAAAATAACCATGGTCACGGCCAAAGGAAAAGATGGGGCTGGACATGGTCTTTTCCGTTAGCGCCACATAGGGATTGGCCTGCAGCCGATCAATAATCTCCTCGCGGGTGACGGTTTCGCGAAGTCGCAGGTTGAACCACAGACAGTGCATGTATTGCGTGTTGATTTTGATGGCAGATGAGAACAGATCCAGATCCAGATCCATGGTTTGGAACAAGTGCCAGGCGTCCTTGGCATGGTGCGTGCCGAATTTGCTATCGCTATGCTTGCCCACGTCGGGGGCGGGAACGAAGCTGGATTCCTGGCTGAGGTCGGTGGCGCGACGCATACACACAAAGCGCCCCTCGACGAGATTGTCCGACGTGTCACCCTGCAGGGCAAGGGTACTAATCAGCACGGCGAGATTGTGTGTGTTACAGCTCACCACCTGGAGATAGCGGTCTTCGCCGGGAACCAGGATGGCATCGTTGATACCGTGGGCGTACATTTTGCCAAAGCCAAACTCGCTGCCTTGGGCGATAAAGCCGCGCGGATTGGACAAATATCGATACCAGTCGTCTTTGTGTTTGAGACCATGGCCTTCCGCGGTGCAGTCGATGACGACCGCAGCTTGTTCGAGGGCTTCTTGACGCGTATAGGCGGGCTGCAAGCCGATTTTTTCAAAATCAACCATCTTATCTGCTTCTACGGCTAGCTTACCACCCAGGCGCATAAGGTTTTGGATGCGCACACGGTCATCAGAGCGGGGGGTATTTTTATGGAAGGTGATTTCATCCACCCCCAGATCAGTTTGCAATTTCAGCAATATATGAATCATCGGTTCGCCGAGTGTGCCGGTGCCCACCACATGAATGGTCTTTTTCTCACTCATACGCTTGTTTCCTTCTTCCCTAGGCCTCATATGGAGACCATTGGAACGATCATTGCGATCGGCGGTGCTGGGTTAGCCATGGAGCGTGAAAGGGTTAGAGACCCATTGCATATCGCGTCCAAAACAAAATGGTTGTGCGTATAGTCTAGCATAGTATAGATCATGTGTTCACAGAAGGTCGAATGAAAAGGACCCAGTTATATCGCTCGTCGCAGCATAGTCGTAAAAAGGGATGCGTGATGCCGTTTTTTTTAATCGATCGGGGGCATTGTTAAGGAAGGAATGATACCCGCCGGCAGAATGCGATCTCCGTTTGAAAGTGGAGGATAGTGAACGCGAGCAGATCCGAGCAGGAGTTGTCGCATGCTTGGACCTGCTCATGTGAGGTTGATACACACCAAGAGCGCGGGGCCACCTCACATAGCCGAAGGCACTTTGATTAGACCGCGGTGCCTAAAGCATTTTCAATGGCTTCGAGAAGTTCTTCGTTGTCGACGGGTTTTTGGAAGAAGGCGAACGCCCCTTCGTTGATGGCGCGCTCGGCATAAGCCTCGGGCTCGCGGGCGCTCACAATGATGATGGGAATGTGGGCCACGTCCATCAGGTCGTGCAGCCGTTCCATGACTGTAAACCCATCGCCGGCCGGAAGTCCTATATCTAACAAGATGAGATCGGGTTGTTCGCGGCGGGCCGTGCTGATCGCCGCGACCGCGTCGACTGCGTGGACGACCGTGTAGTCATTGGCTTGCAGGCGGATCTTCAAGCCAATGAGTTGATCTATGTCATCTTCGACAATCATAATTTTAGTGTTTGTCATACTGTCTTTCTCCTAGGTAAAATAGTGTCACCATCGTTTTCGCCACCGTAGGCCGCCGGTGATGGCCCACGTCTTGTTAAACCGCCTCCTAAGTTCCATCCGGGGCGGTGTTTGAACAGCGGGGCAAGGTAAAGCAGAATGTGCTGCCTTGGCCGAACTCACTTTCGACCCAAATGCGTCCGCCGTGCCGCTGAATCAACTCACTGCAGATGTAGAGGCCGAGGCCGAGGCCGTGACGCTGTTCGTCAATTGTTTCAGTCGTTTGGGATAGGCGCTCGAAAATCCGCGCCGTGTCTTCGGGCCGCAGGCCGCGCCCGGTGTCGGTGACCGTGAGACAGAGCATTTCCGGCTCATCTTTTAGATCGCGCTGGCGCACGGTAATCGTGCCGGGTGCCGGGGTAAATTTGATGGCATTCTCTACGAGATTGACAAGCACTTGACGCAGGCGGACGGGATCCGCTGCCACGATTGGCAATCCAGCGGCCGGCAATCCCGAAGCTTGCAATCCTGGGGCTGGCAAGTCTACAAAGAGATCGAGACCCTTTTGGGTGGCCGAGGGGCGCAGGGTGTGCAGGGTCTCCACCACGATGGGGGTGATCTCAATGGGTTGCGGCGTGACGGTAAGCTTGCCATTGGTGGCACGTGTGCAATCCAAGAGATCGCCGACCATGGACCGTAGCTGGTTGACGTTGCGCAGCACGATCTCAAGGTACTCGCGCTGCTTGGGGCTGAGTTCACCTGCGAGGCCATCGAGCAAAATCGTAATGAACTGATAAATGGCTGCGAGCGGTGAACGCAGTTCGTGCGAGACATGCGAAAGCAGACGGTTTTTGAGTTCGAGTTCTCGTTGCTGAACTCGCTCAAGGGCTTGTTCGAGGGTTTTCTCTTGGATGATGTTGCGGATACTTTGGGCCAGGGTCGCTGGGTCGCACGGCTTGGTAAAAAACTGCCTGACCGCATCGTCATTGATCGCTTGCAAAGCCACGTCGAGGGTGGCTTTGCCAGTGAGCATAAATCGGCAGACGGAGGGATAGGCCTCGCGCACTTTTGCCAAAAAGACGGTACCCGTCATGCCTGGCATGTCTTGGTCCGAGATCACCACATCGATAGACCGCTCATGCAAGATGGCGAAGGCTTCTTCAGCCGTGGTGGCGCACAGCAACTCGTACGGCTCCTTGCGCAGGGCGCGTTTTAAGCCCGACAGCACTTTCGGTTCGTCATCGAGGAGAAGCACCGCCGGGGAGGCAGACGTATCCAACTGGATGGCGGCTTCAGGCATGGGGGGCACCCTTATCTTGAATTTGAAAAGGCGGGCGGCCTTTTGTGTCGCGAAGATGCTGTTGTAGAGCGTGTTGGACGTGTTCGCGCCAAACCGGCAGGCGATCCCCAAGGCCGAGGGTTGTCAGATAGTCTGTGTCGAGTGCCGGAGCAGGTCCCGCCGCGATGTTCGGGAGCCATTCGTGGACCAAAACCTCGGCGATATGCACGGCCGCCAGCGAAGACCATTCTTGGGTGGGGCAAGCCGATGGCTGATGGTGGTACGCCAGGGCATCAACGATGGCATCGGGCAACCCCCAAAGCCCCATCAAATAGGCTCCAATTTGGGCGTGGGTGGCCCCGATAATGTCGCGCTCGGCGCTGCAGGCCGAGAGGTGTTGAGCCGCGATTAGCTCGCGTGAACGGCCGTATAATTCCGGCAGATGGCTGATCAGCACCAGGGTGCCGACATCGAGCAAAAGCCCGGCTGAAAATGCATTGTCAAGCCAACCTGCATCGCCTCCTTCTATGTCCATAATCTCCCGGGCACAGGTCGCGATCACCAAGCTGCGAGCCCATAGCGTTTGCAGATCGCTGTCATACGGCGTTTGCTCCTCGGCAGCCGCGAACACTTGCGCTTTGATGACGATCGCTTGCAGGGTCTCAAGTCCCAAGAACTCGGTGGCTTGGATAGGGCTCGATACCTGGCACTGCAAACCGAAGAAAGCGAAGTGGACGATTTGCAAAATTTTAGCAGTCATGCCCATATCGCGAGCCAGCAGTGCCGCGACGGTTGTCAAGTCTGCGGTTGGCTCTTGTAAGGCTTTGAACACTTGATGATACAGATATGGGGCGCTGGGCAACTGTTCGATACCGGTGACCAGACGCAATAACGTATGGTCCGGGAGCAAGTGCCGCAGATGGCACACGCGGGCCAGTCGGGTTTTGAGCTCGGACGCGCGGCAGGGTTTTGCCAAGAACTGATGGGTCGAACCCACAGAACCCAGTATCATAGGCTGATCCGGGTGCCCGGAGAGGATGAAACGAATCGTTTCGGGGCTGTTTTGGCGAATTTTGTGCAGGAGTTGAGACCCATCCATACCGGGCATGTACATATCGGAGACGACGACATCGCAGGGGTGACGATCGACGATTTGCAGGGCATCCGGGCCGCTTTCGGCAAAATCCATATCCCAGCACTGGCGCATCGGCCGCAACATACGACGCAGCCCGTTGAGCAGATTCGGTTCATCGTCCACGAAAAGAATGTGTTGCTTCATACATGCGTAACCTCTTGCAGGACATGGATCATTTGTTGCGAGCTAAAGGGTTTTTGCAGCGTGGAATTCGCCCCGAGTGTGGTTGCAATATCGAGTGCGCAAAGAAACTTGCCCTGGTAGCCGCCGCCGGAAATCGCGACGATCTTGGTGCCCGGGTGCTGGCGGCGAAGTGCCATGATCGTTTCGAGGCCCTCTTGCTCAGGCATAAAGAGGTCGGTCACGACTACCTCACAAGGGGTCACCTGCATCAGCTCCATCGCCTCTCGGCCGTTTGCCGCAAAGTACATGTCCCATTGCGCCCGCATCGGGCGCAATGACCGCTGTAATCCATGTAGTAAGTTCGGTTCGTCGTCAACGAAAAGAATACGTGTTTTCATCTGCTCAAGTCTCCATTTTCTCCATGCCGGCAGTAGGGTTTCCCATGCCGAATGCGGGATGGATGTGATCAGGTATGGGGAAAACGTACGGTTGGAAGTCGCGAGCCGTACGCACTGCGGTTCGCCAAGGGGACCTAAGACTGTGTAAGACAGGGCAGCTAAGTGAGCTTAACAGGCGCTGTTGAGAGTGGCATCGCACAAAAGAAAAGTTGCTGACGCGGTAGCCAAAGCCCCGTTTTGTGCCAGTCTTATCGGTGTCTCAGTAGGATCTCTTTATGTGGTTTCCGACAGGGAGGGAACGAGCGGCAAGCGGATGATAAAGGTACTGCCACATCCGCTTGCCGTCTCAAAACTGATGGTGCCGCCGTGTTTGTCTACGACGACGCCGTGCGCGATGGCGAGACCTTGGCCGGTGCCACGGCCGACTGCTTTGGTGGTAAAGAACGGATCAAAAATCTTGTTCTGGATCGCATCTGGGATGCCGCCGCCGGTGTCTTGAATACGTATTTCAACCGCGTCATCGACGTGCCGGGTCTGCACGGTAATGGTGCCTTTGGAGAGTTTGCCTGCCGCTACGAGATCGCCGATGGCGTGAGCCGCATTGATGATAATGTTGAGAACGGCCTGATTAATATCGCCGATGAAGCACGGCACATCGGGCAGGTCGGGGTCGAAGTCGACCACCATGTCGGCCACGTATTTCCACTCATTGCGGGCCACCGTAATGGTGCTTTCGATAGCTTTGTTGAGGTCGGCGGAGACTTTGTCTTCGCCACCCGGATGGGAAAAATCTTTCATCGCCCGCACAATCGTGGCGATGCGCTCAAGGCCTTCCAGGGATTGTTGAAGCGCAAGCGGAATTTCGTCGCACAGATAGGGCGCGTCGATGTCCGCGGCCAAGGCCTCAACCGCTTTGAGATGGGCGTCCGTGAGACATGACGTCTGGACTGCCTGACACACCACCTCGTACTGATTCATCAGGGTCACGAGATCGTGGAATGCCTCTTCAAGAAAGCGCGTGTTGTCGTTGACGTATTGCGTGGGCGTGTTGATTTCGTGGGCAATACCGGCTGCCAGTTGGCCGATGGCTTCGAGTTTTTGAGCCTGGGCGAGCTGGCTCTCAAGCAGGCGTCGATCGGTAATGTCGTATCCGAGGATCAACACGCCGAGGTTATTGTCAGAACCGAGTGGGAAGGGGCTGACGGTCAGACGCAAAAAGCCGTGGGTCTGGTCGGCACGGGCAAACTTGACATTGTCGAGTTCAATGGCCCGTTGCAATTCCCGGCAGCGCCTGACGCCTGCCAGCACGGTCTCATGGTCCCATGGCATGAGGCTGCTCGCCAAGTTGCCACCCAGCACGTCCCCACGCGATAACGCGAGGGCCTCTTCGGCCTTGGCGTTCCATTGGCTAATCCGGTCATCGGCCTCTACGCCAATCAAAATCGACGGGATCTCTGCGATCAATCGCTCAATTTCCCGGTGGTTCTGCTGCACTTCCTTGGTCAATACTTCCAGGGCTTGGTTTGCCGCTATAAGATGATTAACGAGGGCTTCTCGCTCGCGTTCGGCTTTGGTGCGCTCGTCGATTTCAGCTTGCAAATGCGTATTGGCCTCCTGGAGTTCTGCGGTGCGTACCTCGACGCGCATTTCCAGATCATCATTGGCCTGCTTGAGAATCGCTTCTTCCTGACGCTGGGCTTGCGCCAACTCAGTTTGCAGGCGATGGCGTTCCACGGCGTAGCGAATGGCGCGAGTGAGCATATTCTCATCGAGATCGCCTTTTGCCAGGTAGTCCTGGGCCCCGGCTTGCACGGCTTGCATGGCAATCTCATCATCATCGAGTCCAGTGAGCACAATAATCGGGACGTCGAGGGCATAGATGCGCACTTTATCAATGGTGGCCGAGCCGACACTGTCGGGCAATGACAAATCGAGCAACATAATATCGAACGCGGTCTCGCTTAGGTTTTCCAGCCCCTCGGCCAAACTGGTGGCACAGACCAAGTTGAACCGGACTGGCTCGGTCTGAGTTAACAGCGTTTTGAGCAAAAAGGCATCGCTCGGGTTATCTTCTATCACAAGAACTTTGAAACATCGATTGGTCATAGGTGTACCCGCAGTCTGATTTAGGTCTGTCAGATGATCGTTGGCCTCGTAGGGCACCGCGGCAAAGCTGTGGATGGTGATGAGGGCTTGAGTGCCCGGTTTGGATGCGATATCTAAACGCAAAAATCGTGCCATTTAGTCTCAATGGTGATGGGTGTACACTCCATGCGGTCGGGCGCGGACGTGGGCAGATACACACCGGTTGGGCAGTGTCAAGCGACGGGTCGCGAGACGTCAACTCTCTGACAGTCTGACCACTTCAGGCGCTTTCTAGCAAAGCATTTACCCGCCTGACTCCTACACAAAAATCCGGCGCCATACGGTCAACTTATGTTGGGAAGGCACCTTAACGAATCGCCTCGTCTGTGGTGATGGGGAGATCCACTATCAGCGCGGGCCGATGGGCACGGGCGCGCATCCAATTGAGGGCCTTGAGCACGGTCGGCTGCTGGATGATATGGCGTTCGAGTTCGTATTTGCCCGGAAAGTTCATCAACATAATACCGAGCAACATGGTGAGAACGCCTTGCCCGGGGAGGACGAGCATGGCGAGGCCGGCCAGCATTAAAATGACGCCCAAGATGTTTTTGAGAACGAGCCAGAGCAGACGTGAACGGGGTCTGGGCGTATGGCGGCGGGGTTTGTGTTCTCGGATGAAGTAGTCCATGGGAATGCGTGACACGACAAAAGGAATGGCGAGGAGCGTGGCGATGAACATCGCCACGGACAAGACCCCCAAGCACACCAACACGGTCTCATTGCCATGAAACCATTCGTAAAGACGCGTTAAACTGGACAAGATGTTCTCCTTTGTACTGGCATTCTCAGGCCAATACTAGCCTCTACCCGACGAGAAGGCAAATCAATCAACCAAGGCGGGAAGCGGCCAAAGTGGGAAGGTTGCATCACGCGGAGAGAGTCGCCATACTTTTCTGGTTTCCATACGTTGCTTCTACAGTTTCGTCTCGATCTCCTCGGCCCCGGCTAATCGTCGCATGGATGATCGTACCGTAGATTATCGTGCAAAGGAAGCTCTATGCCGATTCGCAGCACTGCTATTGGAACTCAGACCAAACCGCAAGTGGTTGCCATCACGCCTCGGCTTCTCTTAGCCTATGCCTCGGGGTTGGGCGAGTGCCATCCGCCCTACTTCGATGACGCTGCGGCTACCGGCATTGTGGGTCACCCCGCCTTTTGTGTGGTGCTGGAATGGCCGGTGACGCTCATGCTGCGGGAGGCGGAGAGCCTTGGGATATCTGGGGAGGAGAAGACTCGCGGCGTGCAGGCGGCACAGGATTCGATTTTTCACCGCCCGATTCGCCCAGGAGACCGTTTGCGCACGGTGGCCTCACTGGTGCAAATTCGCCGCATTCGCCCGGGTGCATTTGTCCTCACTAAATTCGAAACCGTAGATGATCGCACCGATGCACCGGTGGTGACCTCCTATGCCAGCTCGATCTATCGCGGTGTTGAAGTGGAGGGCGAGGACGCCTGGATCGAGGACGCCCCAAGCTTGCCGGCGGTGTGCCAAAATGTGGCGGCCCTGACTCAGATCCCTATTCCAATCGCTCGCGAAGCACCGCATGTGTATACCGAGTGCGCTCAGATCTGGAATCCGATTCACACTGAGCGGCAAGTCGCGTTGCAAGCGGGCCTGCCGGATATTATCCTACATGGCACGGCCACCTGGGCCCTGGCCGCCGGGCACCTGATCCGGCATTGCGCCCAGGCGGATCCAACGCGGTTGCGGCGTTTTATCGGGCGCTTCACTGCCATGGTGATTCCGGGCAGTACAATCACCCTGGAATACCGAGAGCCGGAAGGGGATACGGTGGCTTATTCGGTGTACAATACTGAGGGCGAACCGGCCATTTCGCAGGGCATTGCCGTGCTCGGCGAGCCGCAGGTGGCGGCGCATGGTGTGCGAGGCGACGTTGACGCGCCACCTGTATCTCGATGCGCTGTATGACGAATACTTGGTGCCTCGGCTTGAGAAGGCGACGGTATCATTGAATAGCACAAGGTCGATGGCGGCGTTATGGTCTCGAAGTGATCGGTACTCTTTTGATAAGTTAGGGAACGTATTATCAGTGTGAGTTGGTTGGTGAACTTGATGGTTGCGATTGGGCTTTAGTTGTCCGGTGTTTTACCTTGATAGTCTGATGAGATCGATGTTGGTGGTTTGATGAGTCGTGTGAGGGAATCCGGCGTTGGCGTCGCTCAGGTTAAATGACCCATTTGTAGACGGTGAGAGATGAAGCCTGTGATGTTTCAGAGATTTTGTTCTATCCATCAATCGCGAATTGTTTTGATCGGGAGTCTATTGTGTGGGCTCACTGTTTTTGGATTCTTCGTGTGTACAGCGGGGCAGGCGAAGCATAGAGAGCCCCCTCGTGCGACCCTGCGTCTGCTGTCTGCTCAGCCTCACTTGGTCAGCGGGGGCGATGCCCTCGTCCAGGTAGAGATCACTCCCGGGACCCTGCTCGACCGGGTGCAGGTGACGCTGAATGGAGAAAATGTCACAGCGTCGTTTCGCCCGTTGTCCGACGCCATAGCGGGCGCGAATAGCATCTTGCGGGGTTTGGTGGCGGATCTCGAACTCGGTGATCACGTGTTGACCGTGGCGGTCCTGGATGCGAATGAAGTTTCTATTTCAAATGCTGGGGCCACCTTAACCCTCACGAACTGGCCAAGCAGCGGACCGTTGATCTCCGGTCCGCATGAGTCCCCTTTTTATTGTCAGACCGAGTCGTTTCAGATTGGCCCTGACCTGGGTTTTCTGGGTGCGCCTCTCGACGTCAATTGCTCGGTGAACACTCGAGTCGATTTCGTATATCGGTCGATAGAAGGGCAATTCAAGGCCTTGAGTTCGCCCGACGAGCGCCCCGCCGATCTGCAACAGACAAAGATCACGACGGGAGAGTATGTGCCTTATATCGTTCGCCTTGAAACGGGAACGATTAACCGTGCTATTTACCAGACGGCCGTACTGGCGGTGTCACCTGACGCGGCGCCCGACCCGTGGCGCCGCGGGTCGGGGTGGAATGGTCGTCTGATATATAAATTTGGTGGGGGGTGCCGGGAAGGCTGGAATCGGCAGGGGCAGCGTGTCGATGAGGTCCTTGACCCTCTGATGTTGTCGAAGGGGTTTGCGACCGCCTCGGCATCGCTCAACGTGTTTGGCAACAATTGCAATACGCTGTTGGCGGCTGAGACCATGATGATGGTCAAAGAACGCTTCATTGAACGTCATGGCCCACCGCAATACACTATTGGCTGGGGTTGTTCCGGCGGATCGTATCAGATGCATTTTATTGTGGATAACTATCCCGGCTTGCTCGACGGCATCATTCCACAGTGCAGTTTCCCAGATGTGGCGTTTGCTACTGTGCATACCGCTTCAGATGCGTGGTTGCTGGAGAACTACTTCAACAGCCGGACGGGTGTGAGTTGGACGAGCGAAGCACAGGTGGCAGTCACAGGCTTTGGTACCTTGGGGCATCTGCTTGTGCTGAGTGAGGCGGCGGCGCGGATTGATCCATTGCCTAATCGGCTTGAGCGCTTGTCGGCCGAATTCAGCTCGGTCGTACCGGTGGAGATGCGCTACCATCCGGTGAAGAATCCCACTGGAGCTCGCGCGACGGTTTATGACCATACCGCCGTGGTCTACGGCGGTATGGCCAATACTGGGTTTGCCCGGCGGCCCTTGGACAATGTAGGCATCCAATACGGGTTGCAGTCGTTGAATGCAGGCGAGATTTCCAAGGCGCAATTTTTGGACTTGAACGAACGTATTGGCGGCTTCGATATTGATGCGAATATTATTGATCACCGAACCGTTGCCGATCTCGACGCGACCCGCCGGGCTTATGAAAGCGGGCAGCTACTAAGTGGCGGCGGTGGTCTTGCCTCGGTGCCGATTCTCGACATTGACGCCGTCTACACCGACCTTGATGTGGGGGGGGATCTCCATCTGAAGTTTCAGCACTTTTCCACCCGCGAGCGGCTGCGGTTGGCCAGTGGCCAGAGTGGCAATCACGTCATGTGGAGCGGGGCGGGGAGTAGGACCTCGGAGGTTTCCGAGAGGTCGCAATTGCATCGGATTTTGCAGCGGGGGCTGGCGTTGATGGACGAATGGCTGACCCGTATCCAGTTGGATACTGCGAATGTGGACGCAGTGGACAAAGTGGCGCAAAACAAGCCGGAAGCGTTGATGGATGGCTGTTGGACCCCAGGTGCTAGTCCCGAGTTTATCGAGGAGCCGCAGGAATTCGGTGGCGTGGGGACATCGTTCTGTAACGATTGGTATCCGGCCTTTTCGTCCCCGCGCATGGTGGCTGGCGGGCCGCTGGCCAATGATATTGTGAAGTGTCAGTTGAAGCCCATCAATTTCAGCGATTATGCTGTGGAATTTACCTCTAGCGAGCGTCAGCAGTTGCACCAGATTTTTCCAGATGGGGTGTGCGATTGGGATCGGCCTGGTGTGGAACAAAGGCCGCTTCGAGGTCCATGGCTGTCATTTGGTCCATCGCCTGTCAATCATATTGACGAGGCAGACTAAAACCTAATGCCACACCGCTAGGGCGTGGCATCAATTTATTGCTCTAGAGGGTGCCGACGCCGTGGCGCTGGAGCAGCGATTTAACACGTTGCAATGAGGTCATTTCAGGAATGTCTTTATCGTCAAGCGTGATCTCAAATGTATCTTCCAACTCAGACACCAAACGCAAGTGATTGAACGAGTCCCATTCTTCCAGTTCATCTTGAGTGAGATCGTCAATTGACTCTGGCAGTTCCACCTGAAAAATGTCCTCTAGAATGGAGATAAGTTGCTGGTGTAAATCGGGGTACTCCATGGGCCCTCCTATAGTTTGCGACGTAAAAGCTTGCCAACACCATTTCTGGGCAAGGTCTCGACAAACTCGACCTTGTAAGGAACCTTGTAGCTCGTCAGGTGCTGGGTACAATGGCGAATCACTGCCTTTGCATCCAGGTTTTGATTAGGTTTTAATACCACAAAAGCTTTTGCAACATCTCCCAGTAAACGATGGGGCATTCCGGTAACCGCCGCTTCGGCGACTTCGCGAAGTGCTTCGATACAGCGTTCCACATCGCGCGGCACAAATTTTTGCCCGCCGCAATTGATCATCTCGGTTTGCCGCCCCTGGAGATAGTAGTAGCCGTCGGGATCACAATAGCCAAGATCGCCGGTGCGCAGCCAACCATCGCGCATGACGGCGGCAGTCGCCTCTGGGCGCTGGCGATAGCCTATAAAGACATGGTCGCCGCGCACGCAAATTTCGCCTTCACCGCCAGCTTCAACCACGTTTCCCTGCTCGTCTAGGATACACATCTCCACCCCCTCGATCGGTATCCCCACGGAATCGGGGCGGATCGTGGCCATAGGATCGGGCAGTACGGTGCAGGTCGACGCTTCGGTAAGCCCATAGGAATTGAGGACTTCAATGGTCGGAAAGCGGCGCTTTAGTGTCACGTACGTGTTCGGATCAATCGGTGCGCTCGAATTAATGAGCAGTCTGAGACTCGGTAGCTGCTCGGAGGCAAAAGATGAATTGGCCAGTAGCAAGTGCAGCATCGCGGGCACGGCACGCATACATGTCACGCGGTGGCATTTGATTACCTCGATTAATTCTGTCACTTGAAAGCGAGGCAGCAGAATTAACGTGCCGCCCACTTGCAGTAACGGCATCATCTGGCTGTTCAGCGCACTCGAATGACTCAGCGGCATGGCGATGGCAATCACATCGTCGGGCTTATAACCAAAGCCACGCAATGAATTACGGGCCGCGGCAAGGACGTTGGTATGGGTGCGTTGCACCCCTTTGGGATCGCCGGTCGTACCGGAGGTATACATCAATTCGGCCACGGTCGACGGCGACAGAGCGGTGGGGGCTGGCGGTGTCGACTCAAGCTTGATCGATGCGTCAAATGACGCGATGCCGGCGGCATCGAGACGAATACCCAACATGTGCTCCACCATCACACCTAGAGATCGGGCCTCGTCAAATTTGGGCCACAATGAGCCGTGCACAATCAGAAAACGGGTGTCTGCATCCCTCAATATCGCCGCGATTTCCTCCGGCGTGACCCGCTCATCAATGGGCTGAACTGTGGCGCCCAGTTGCACGATGGCAAAATAGCTGATGACGAACTCGATGCAATTCGGTGCGAGCAAGGCCACAATGTCGCCAGGTTGAACGCCCCATTGGTGTACAAGACTGGCGGCGACACGCCGTACGCGGTCGCCAAGCTGACGATAGGTCAGCGTGCGCCTACCCTCAACGACCGCTACTTTATCTGGGTGTTGACGCTCACCCGCTTGCCACAAATCCGTAAGCGTTGTCATGACGTTGCCGTCTTTCGCCGGTTTTTAACCACTCGCGCCGGATTGCCTAATACGAGCGAATCCGGTGGCACATCTTTATTGACCACGGAACCCGCGCCCACAATACTCCCGGTGCCAATCGTGACGCCATCTAAAATCGTTGCCGAGGCCCCGATCCAGACGTTATCACCCATCACGATACCCTCCGAGAGCCGCTCTTGCTGGGTGATTAGAATATCTGGGTCATCAGATGCGTGACTGCCGGCCATGATTTGCACCCCAGAGCCAATTTGCACATGTGATCCCACTTCCACCAGACTCTTGCAGGCAAAATGGACAAACGGGCCAATGGACACCACATTGCCAATCCGAATGGATGCCTGATTACAGCTCAGAATGCTTGATCGCCCAATGAGGACTTGGTTCCCAATCGTCACTTGTGAATGGTCCCCTTTGGCGTCGAGTACCACGTAATCATCCAGCATCACATGGTCGCCAATCGAAATCCGCCCTGGGCAGCGCAGCATCACGCCGCGCCCAATCACGGTGCCCCGTCCCATGTGGTGCAAAAGCCAGGGATAGCATCTGCTCCGCAACAAGTAGCCCAAAGCACCGGGCAGCGGCCCCAAGAGCCCTGTCAACAATTCATAGCGCAACAGAGCTGCAATCGATGTTTGACCGACAAACATACGTTGGTAGCGCTGAGCGGCAGATTCCTTGTTATCTGCCAATACTTCCATTAAGGCTCGCTCGCTCATCTTGCAACTTCTCTTTCTAAAAGGAACATCCCAATCTTTAGCTCATCTTGACAACCGGCTCATGCCGTCCTGGTCGCTTATGCCTCCCCTACTTATAACGGCACGGTGGGCGCAGATTCACGGTTCAACTCAGACGTAGACCGGGTACACAGGGGGTATAACGCCCCGCCGATGAGCCCGAAGACAATCGTGCGGGCGCGATATAACAAGGCCACGCTCAGGCCAATTGCACCGGGTACGCCAATCATACCTAAGACTGCCGTATACGCCCATTCCTGCAGGCCGATTCCCCCAAGCGAAATAGGAATCATAAAGAGAATATGCATAATGGGTACGACCAAAAAGAGCGCTCTCAAATCGGGGGTCACACCGAACGTCAAACAGCCGGCATAGACGATCCACACGGAGATGAGGTAAAAGACAAATGAGTAAAGCATCGACACCACCAAGGCCCACCGCTGATGGCGATAGAGCAAAATGGCCTCTTGTAACTTCAGCATCTTACCCAACAGACGCTGCGCGAGAGCCCATCGAAGCCGCTGTTGAAGCACCTGCAAGACCGTGCGTTGGAACACCATGCCGGTGACGCCGAGATACGCCACACATACTGTTATTAAGGCGACCGTAAGTTTGACGTCCCCTAAAAAGTTTGGATCAAGGGCCACGGCAATACCGGCGAAGATGATCAAGGCGGTCAGACCGGTGAAACGCTCCATAAACACGGAGGCCATGGCTTCAGACGGTTTGCCATCCGGTTTGCCTAATTCGTAAGCGCGGATGATATCGCCGCCAATGCTGGTAGGCAAAATATTATTGAAGAAATACCCCGCCATATAGAGCAGGATTAACTTGCCCCGGGAGGCGCTCAGACCGTGTGCCGTTGAGAGCACATGCCACTTGAACGCACTCACGATGGTGGCGAGAAAACTGACCCCGACGTAAAACAGGAGAAACCAGGCCTTGGCCCCGGCAATTTCCGCCCACAGGTCACCCCATCCCACGCGGCTAAAGCAGTAGGCGAGCAGGGCTGTACTGACCCCGATTTTCAGACTGAGGGAGAGGGTTCGCTTGCTCACCAATTAGCCCGCCTCGACAAATTGTCGGTGCCAGACTGCTAGGTTAATCAACGCCCAGAGAATGTGGTTGTGATTGGCTTTATAATCGTGGTGTTCCTGCATTAAGCCTTGGATATAGTTAAAGTTAAACGACTCTTTCATGAGTGGAGAAGAGGTTAACACATCTGTCATATAGCCATTGAGATCGTGACGTAGCCAATTCTTGATGGGGAGGCTATAGCCCTGTTTGCCACGGCCCCGAATACGATCGGGCAAGATGCCCTGCATGGCCTGGCGAAAAACGGCCTTGGTGGTATAGCCCTGGAGTTTGAGGTCGCCTGGAATCGTCGCACAAAACTCGATAAACTTATGGTCCAAAAATGGCACCCGTACTTCAAGGGCATGCGACATACTCATTTTGTCCACCTTCATCAGGACGCTGTCCGGCATGGTGAATTTCGTATCCACATAGATTTCCCGATCCAAACGGTCCGATGACTGACAGTGGGCGAGGTGGGCGCGAATGGGCGCAAACGGATCCATGGTGATCTGGGAGTGAAATGATGGGGCGAACATGCCGGCTTCGTGTTCGGGCGTGCCGAAATACTGCCATCGCATATGCCCGCCTTCTTCCGGTAGGAGTCCTCCTTCAATAAACCGCTTGACGATGTTGATCGCCCCTTTTTTTTGCGGCTGATCCGGCAGGGCGCGGACCAAGGGCGCTACAATTCCACGGCGAATCCAGTCTGGCAAGAGACCGTAAGCGGCATGTGCCTTACTCGCTTTAAACCGATCATAGCCAACCAGACTTTCATCGCCACCTTCGCCACTTAGGCAAACCGTTACATGTTCCCGAGCCCGCTGACAAATGAGATAAAACGGCACTGTCGAAAGGTCGGTCATCGGCTCGTCCAGATACCAAACCGCCTTCTCAATCAACTCCGGTGTCAATGGATCGACAATGAGCTCACGGTGCTCCGTATTAAACTGCTTGGCCACGACTCGGGCATAGTCGAGTTCGCTAAACGTCTTGTCTTCATATCCTAACGAAAACGTCTTGATGGGCTCCACACCGCAATGGCTCATGAGCGCCACGATCGTACTCGAATCCAAGCCACCCGAGAGAAAGACGCCTAACGGCACATCACTGATTAGCCGTTTGCGCACGGATTCGGTCAGGAGTTCTCGCATTTGTGCTGCGTAATCGCGCGGCGTCTGTCGCTCTGTCCGAAACGTCATATCCCAGTATCTCTGCACGCTGATCTGACCGTCTTTAAGCCGTAAATAGTGTCCGGGTGGCAATTTGTGCACGTGTCGGAACATGGTGTCCGGCGCTGGCACGAACTCATATCCGACGTAGTGGTACACCGCTTGCGGATTGACCTCTCGCTCAATGTCAGGCATTTGCAAGATGGCCTTGATCTCCGAGGCAAAGACGAATTTGCCATGGTTCCAGTAATAGTACAAAGGTTTAATGCCCAGACGGTCGCGCGCCAGAAACAGCTCGCGTTGGTTTTGATCCCAGACGGCAAATGCGAACATGCCGTTAAACTGCTCCACGCACGCTGGTCCGTACTCCTCATAGGCATGCACGATCACCTCGGTATCCGTGCGGCTGCGAAAGGTGTGCCCTTTGACCTCGAGCGTACGGCGCAGCTCGGGGAAATTGTAGATTTCCCCATTGTAGGTGACCCATACCGTGCCATCTTCATTTGACATCGGTTGACGACCGTGCTCGCGTAGGTCGATAATGCTGAGGCGTCGGTGCCCGAGCGAAACTCGATTATCGGTATACACGCCATACTGATCGGGGCCGCGGTGGGCTAGTGTCTGTGTCATTTTGTCCACTAGCGCCTCATCTTGCCAAGAAAACCCTGCAATACCGCACATTATCTTTGGCCCTTTCTGTTAAAGATAGCCATGCTCTCGATACCATTTGGCCGTCGCAGCCAACCCTGTTTTCAGATCCACGTTGGGTAGATAACCCAATTCCTGTTTGGCCTTGTCGATGCTGAACGCACGGTTTTGGCGGAACCAATCGACGCGCCGACGGAACAACGGCGGCTCTTTCGGCAACGGTTTATAGACCATCTCACAGGCCGCTGCCGCCGTCCACAACGGCCAAAACGGTAGATGCGTCAGTCGCAGATGAACGCCCAAAGCCTCTGCAATCGCCTTGACTAACTCATTTAGACTATAGTGGTGTTCATCCCCGATTAGATAGGTCTCACCTGCGCCCTTGCCATAGGATGCGGCCAACTCGAAGGCATCCACCAGATTGTCGATGTAGAGGGGATGGTAATGCGCCTCACCTGATCCGAACATCAGAAACTTCCCCTTGTTCACTCGCCTAAACAGCATTAAGAAGCGCTCTGGGTCCCCTGGACCGTAAATCGCGGTTGGCCGGAGCGTCACCACCTTCAAGCCTCGATCGACAAACGCCGGGACGATTTTTTCCGCTTCGTATTTGGTGTATTGATAGTAATCTTCCGGGGCAATGGGAAACTGTTCGTCCGCAGGCCCGTTTTTTACGTCGCCGTGCACGCCACACGTGCTGCAGTTAATAAACTTGCGAACGCCGTAATCTAAAGCGGCGTCCATCAAATAACGGGTCCCTTCGACGTTCACGTCCCAGTAGACTTGCTTGGGTAGATTGACCAGGCGAAAAGCCGCTGCCACATGGTGTACGATCTCACATCCCCGCATCACCTCTCGCACGGCATCGCGGTCACTGACGCTGCCAATGGTAATCTCGGCTCCCAGTGACTTTAATTCATCAAAAAAATATCCCGGCTGATTATCCAACACGGCAACCTGATGCCCCTGTTCAAGCAAACGGCGCGTCAAAGTGCTTCCTGTAAATCCTGTCCCGCCCGTTACCAAAATCTTCATAATAATTACCTTTCTTGCCAATGTCGTCCAATGCCGCTACCCTTTTGACAGCCGGCGTTTCCCGGACTTTGTTTGGCACTTTGCATAGCAAGATAATCGTCCTATTCTTCCGGCAAACGGCGTCGCGTCCTGCAGCCGTGATTCAACTCATGGGCCAGCCAATTGTACAAATCGTCAAATTTCGTCCGAAACGCCGTGTAGCTATATTGTTCTTCGACCAGTTTTTTGCCTGCCTTGCCAAGCGTCTCACGGCGTTCGGGATTGTTGATGAGCCCGAGCAATCCTTGAGCAAAGGCAGCCGGAGACGGCTCGGTAAGGATGGCCACGTGGTGGTTCAACACCTGGGTATGGGTTCGTAAGTTCGTCGCCACCAGTGCCTTGCCACTGTGTAGATATGAATAGAGCTTCATCGGGGTGTTATTACCCTGGATTCGAGGGGATACGAGGATATCGGCTTGTGCTAGATAGGAAGCTAACTCCGGCACCGGCCTGGGACCGAGGAAATGGACATAGGGGTGCATACCCAGGTGGCGAGCCTGTTCCTGATAAGTGTCAATATCAGCGCGTTCGCCACCGATAATCACCAAGTTGGCCTGGGCGCTTTGTTGCCGCACCAGGGCAAAACTCTTTAACAACAGCCCGATCCCTTGATAGCTCTCCAAATTCCCTACATACATGACTAAGCTCCCGTCGAGACCCAACTCCGCTCTCAGCGTACCGGGCGGCATGCCTGGCGCGGCACCACCGTGATCAGGTAACAGGGAGACATCTTGAACCACCACGACTTTGTGTGGCTTATACGCAGTGATCGTCTCTTTCAGGGCCTCGCAGACAGGTATGACCGCATGGGCATGCCGCACCGCTAATTTCTCACAGAATTGCAACAGTCCTGTACCGGCGCCTAGAAACGGATGTTTCTCTATCATCTGCAGGACTAGGGAAGAGTCCATATCATAGATATAGGGACAGCGGAATAACCATTTGAACACCAGGGCAATAAAAACAGACTCTTCGACGGCATGCACCACGTCGTAGCGCTTCCGGCATACCATCCGCAATGCCGTCCCTGCCATCAAGGCATCGCAGATCAGTTTTTTCAACGAAAAACCAGGGCGCAGATTGCGAATCCCAGGAAGACGGGGAATCCGATGCACCGTCACCCGCTCGAGATGGATGTCACGCCCCTCATGGTACGTCACGAGATCGACGTTTGCCCCGCGCTCAGATAGTGCCTGTAGCACCATGTTGACCGCAATTGGGGTACCTCGATCCTGATAAAAGGGCTGTGGGGCTAGCACTAATACTTGCATGTGCTTAGTCACCTTCACGCTCTAGACGGAGAATGACCGGCGAACCAAAAAGAGGGGAAAGACCGCAGATGCGGCACAATTGCTCTGCCACGGACGACCACTTTGGCGCTTTCAATAGGCGATGGAGAGCCATCGGTAAGAAAAATTCTGCGTACCGTTGCGTTTGCTGAAAGCGATGCGTCTGAAAGACAGTGACCAAGTCCTGCTCTTTGAACAACGTGTAGGGCCGTGTATTACCCTCTACGCGTTTCTTCAAACGGAATAATAGCGGCGTCATAATATTGAAGCTATAAAGCGTCGGATAGTCCACCACGACCACTCGGCGAGCCACTCGAGTCAGCTCTGCCACTAAGGCTTGCCACTGAGTCACGTGCGGCAACAAACGGTAACTCACTACCACGTCAAAGGCGCGATCCGGATACGGCAGCTCTAAAAGGTTTCCAACGTGAAACGTACAGCGTCGGTCATCAAGCAAGTGCTGAATGCGCTGTCGGCAGGACTCGGCGCTTCCCAATACCGTCACCCCATATCCTTGCCGCAGAAAGGCATCTGTTAACTGTCCATGCCCTCCACCAACATCTAGAATGGTCGCCCCATCGCCCGGTGGCAGCATCTGGAGCGTTGCGTGCTCTTGCACGCGGAGAAACCAGTCGCCAACGGTGCTGGCGAATCGCCGAGCGTAATCCTCAGAAGACGTCTCGATATCTGCCGTCTCCGGGAAGGTGAAGCTGTCATGGGGTGGCGTATACATACATTATCACTCCGCAATCATAAAATATCCACCGAGCCGTTCGGCTTACCGTGCTTGACAAGATGCGATGGTCGGGGACCGTTTAAACAACGCGTCTAACCCGCATATAAAACTGATTGCAAACAAAGCCCCACGTTCCTTCTCGTTTACCAAAGTGGCGTGGTGTATCTGTGAGACGCAGCAGCCGATGTTTCAAGTCTTGAGCCGGGAACTTGGCGTGCAACGCACCTTCCAAAACAAATCCTACGCTACCGGCTTGTTGTTGCTCAGAGACTTTGGGTAAGGGATCACTGCCCGCCAACACCGGAATGCCCTGCTGTCGGGCGACGCGCAGCAATCGAGGCATCGGCCAAAACCAGGGCCGACCGCCGTTATCCGAGACCAGTAACGGCACCCCTTTATATCCTAGCATGTCCTCAATCCTCTTGCCTCGTTTGCCCAACCACTTGCCGACACCCCAAGGCAAAGCCGAGACCCCGCCCAGACGATCGACCTGTTCCAACAAGGTGGTCAGTGGCGCACCATCTGCAATCGCCTCGGTGACAAAATAGGCGGAGACCTCCAACCGTTCCTCACTGACCAATTGACGGCCCGCCAACACGACCAATTGTGCCCCGTCATCTCGTCTCAGACTGAGCGAGTGAGCTTCTTCAGTCGCTGACACGAGCCAGCGGCCAACGATTCTATCCCGAGTCTGAGCAAGTGCCTCAAAAGACCGATCGCCTGCCGACTCGGTAAGAAGCAAGACGCCCTGAAAATGGGAGGTAGCGTTGTCTCTAGCGGCCACCGAGCAAAAATGTTGCCAGGCCCCATCGAAGACTCGTTCGGCCGAGTGGCAATCGTAAATGTGGACATGCCCATCTACAAAAACAAACGATTGCGAAGGTTGGCTGCCATTTTTGGCCTGCATGCCGTGGGCGGCTTGCAGACCCCATGAGTCCAGGCGTTTAGAATCGCGCAAGGCTCTGCCTCTCATGCACGAGTTGATATTCTTGCTCCACGCGGGTTGAACTCCAGCCGAGTTCTGCCTGCATCGCATCCGCGCAAACGCGCAGTACATCGTCGCTAGGGGCGCCCGCAGTACCAAGTTCAGTGCGTCGAAAGATGATATCGCTCAAGCGTTGAGCCATTTCTTTTCGCACCGCATAGCGGACTTCAGCCCGCATCACCGCCGCTTCTGACGGCGGCAAGGGCGTTCCCCCCGAGCAGGTATCGAGACACTTCAGCACGTTGGGGTAGGCGGTGCCGTAGTTCATGAGCAAACGGCGGATGTCCGGGTCGCCTAGATGGTGCGCGTGTTTTGCCGTCTCCGTCTGCACAAAGGCATCAAACGCCTCGATCTCCCCGCCATACAGAGGGGTAGTGGCCGACCGCGACCGCACAGGGGCTCGCCCCTGCATCGCGAATACCCTATCCACCACTCGCTCGGCCACGCGTCGGGCCGTCGTATACTTCACTCCGGTCACCGACATGAGCCCGTGAATGCCGTCTTGATGGTGATCCTCGATCTGCTCGTGCTTCGCCAGTTGGATATCGCCGGTGCGGGTATCGAGATGGGCAAGTGGCAGATGCCCGCCATGCACAAACGCCACTTCGTCGCGCTGGAGTCGGGCGGGTGGGTAAGACGCATTTACCTCATCGAGAAAGCCCTGGATGTCTTGCTCGGTGAGGTGGACATCTCCCGCCGCCTCGCCACAGGCGGCTTGCATGGTACCGATGATCGAACGGCCTCGCCATGGCACGACAAACAGCAAACGATTCCCTTTTTTCACCACTGCATCGGCGTCTCGGTAGCCCGCACGGCTGGGAATGCCAACTGCATAGTGCTCAAAAAGCGGCCGGGTGATTACATTCATAGCCTTGGCGTAACGCCAAGGCGGCGCCCACGGCGGCCGGTTGAGCAGTTGTTGTACCTGCGGCACCCAGGGGCCACAGGCATTGACCACGGTTCGGGCTCGGATGTCGAACCGGTCGCCGCTTAAGACATCGCGTGCGTTCACGCCACGAACCCGGTTGCCGTCGAGTCTGAACCCCGTCGCCTCAACGTAGTTTGCCGGCACGGCCCCGTCGCGAGCCGCAGACTGGAGAAAGGCGAGGATCAAGCGCTCCGAATGGTAGACCTGAGCATCGTAAAAGAGCGCCCCCCCGGTTAGCCCTTGGGGATCGAGTTCGGGAAGTTGCTGCAAACACGATCGTTTGGAGAGGACTCGGCCCCTAGGGATGTGTTTCTGCGGGTCGCGCAACCGATTCCGATCAAAGCTGACGAGATCATTGATAAACAGTGCCGCCGCAAAGACCTCTGGCCCCTGCAACCCATGGCCATAAGTCGGCAAGATAATAGGTAGCGGATGCACCAGATGCGGCGCAATTTGCAGTAACGTGCGGCGCTCAGTGATCGATTCGCGCATACGACGAAAGTCGGCATGTTGCAAGTACCGCAGGCCGCCGTGAATGATCTTCATACTATTGGAGGAGGTGGCACTACCAAAATCGGCTTTGTCCACCAAGGCTACAGACAGGCCCCGCAAGGTGGCATCCCAAGCCACGCAGGCCCCGTATATCCCACCGCCAAGGACCAAAAGATCAAATTCCGTAGACGCCAGTGCTGTCAGTGTTCGTTGCATCTGAAATTGCCATCCGTGAGAGACTGTTAATCCGTTGCCGAGTCGAGTATCTCTCGAATGGTATAAATGGGTTTGTTGGAGGACTCGTGATAGGTCCGAGTTTGAATCTCCGCGAGTATCCCCATGCAGACAAACTGTACACCCACCACGAGCAATAACACCCCTAATAATAACAATGGACGTTGGGCTAGCCCCTGGTTCCACCACAACTTCAGTACCGCCAAATATAGACAAATCAATGCGCCCGGTATGCCACTGGCCAACCCCAATAGGCCAAATATCTGTAATGGCCGGGTCAAAAACGATAGCCAAAATTTCACTGTCATCAAATCGAAGATTACGCGCACAGTGCGTGATAAGCCGTACTTCGAGTATCCATAGCGGCGCGGATGATCCTGCACGGGCAACTCTGTGATCCGCGCCCCGTTGCCCCCAATCAAGGCTGGGATAAACCGGTGCATCTCGCCGTAGAGCCGCAGCTCCTTGACCACGTTGGCGCGGTAGGCTTTTAACGTGCAGCCGTAGTCGTGCAAGTGAACACCCGTAATTTTGCTAATCAGCCAATTGGCCACCCGCGATGGCAGGCGCCGCAACCAGAAACCTTCCTGGCGGTTGACCCGCCAGCCGCTCACCACATCGTAGTCATCGTCTAATGTCTTCAAGAGCAGCTCGATGTCGCTCGGGTCATTTTGCAAATCGCCGTCCATACAGACAATGACGCCGCCGCGGGCCGCATCAAAGCCCGCAGACATGGCCGCAGTCTGGCCAAAATTACGCCGCAACCTCAGGACGCGCACGTGCGCGTCCTGATAGTGCAAGTCGCGTAAGATGGGATACGTATTGTCGGTACTGCCATCGTCGATAAAGAGCACTTCCCATGTGCGCCCCGTGAGTACCATGGCCTGACGCAGTGCCTGATAGAGAGCACCCACGTTCTCAGCCTCGTTAAACAGGGGGACGACAACCGACACATCCAGAGTTGGAACGGTACTGCTCATCGTGCTCAAACCGTCTGATTTCATTTTCCCTTCCCCTGTGGGAAATCATCTTGTCCACCACCCGAGATCATGTTTCCAAACTTATCTTTCAAGGGCTTCAATCACTGTTGCAACCACTCAGAATAAGGACTGAATTTGCTATCCCGCATCCCGCATAATAATGAGTTGCTTTAGATTGACCTATGGGACATAGCAGGTGGCCGCCGCCGCGTCCGAGGCCAGCCTGATCGCCAACAACCAGATCGTTGACACAAACTCAAAAAAGTAAATCCACACAAGCCCTATTGATCTACGCATGATGCAACCGCAAAATGCATAGAAAGGGGAATTGATGCTACTTCTGTAGACTGATTATAATATCGATACTTTAAAACTTACTTAAAGATAAGCACAAAACAATGAGAGATTTTAGTCTTAAGCACTATGAAAATCACTTTGATGTTCATCATACTCTATGTACCCTATTTGATGGCGTCTTTAAGTTGACAGAGACTATAACAATGAAAGGGCAGGAAGTCAAATTCGTTTTGTCGTTCATTATTTAAAGCCATGAGGCAATTGAAGAATTATCCTACACCTCGCTAAAAGAACCCGGATAGTTGTAGGTGGGGCGGCTCATATATCGATCGACTATTGGTTGACCTCCTATACGTATTTTTCAATTAGCCTTGATAATAAAGGGATTAGAATTCTTCAATTGCCTCAAAGCCATGAAAATTGGTGTTGTCATGAATCTTAAAGGCCAGATCGGAACCGAGTGTGATGAGCAGCTCGGTGGGCGGTTGGAATCGTAGGATCAAAAGACGAGATAAAGGGGAGATGTCTATGGGGTGGGTGTCGATCTTATGGCGTTACGTGATAGCGGCGGATCGCCACTCCGGGAAAATCTTTCTGCTCAACGCGGTCGTACATGCCATCTAATGCCGCCTTGATTTTGCCCTTTGGATCCTTTTCCCAAGGTCGAATCTCGAACACCCACAGGCGATCGTGATCCTGGGTAAGGCGCTGCAAGGCGGTTGTCAGATCGCGATTCGTTAGGTTTTGGACATTAAGCATTTCAAACGGCAGATTGCCTTTCGAGTAGTAGGTGAGGGTGCGAGTACTTCCCACCACCAGGACCACGTCACGCGCTTGGTACATCTCCATGAGATACTGGGTGGCCGCGCGCCCGTCGGCCCGTGCGTAGTGAGGATCGGTGTAATAATTGGCCAGTGAGAGCGCGTTGCTACACAACACCGCCGCGAGGAGGATGAGTTGCACCGCTAGCCGGCGAAACCAGGCAATCCCCGACGCTACAATGAGGAGGTAGGCCGGTAGCGCCATCGCGGTATAGCGGACGTTAAACCCCAGATTGGTGATAAACGCCATGACGAGGACACCGCACAAGGGCACGAACATCCATAAGGTGACCAACTTTCCGGTAGCCGGATGACGCCAGATCGCGATGAGGCCCACGATAAAGAGAATGCCAAAGAGGATGCCGAGGCTCACCAGTATCCGTGTATACGGCAAGACCCGTCGCGAGTGACCGAGACTGATGCAGGTCGAGCACGGAGGGTCCCTGCGAAAACCCGACGCTGAAGACAAAGAACGTATAAGGCAGGATGGCGGGCGAAAAAGTGTTGGCAGAACGTCGGCTGAGCTTTTTGAGGTTAATAGGGATGGCTTGCTGTTCGGTGGAGGTGAGGCTCACCTCCACCGTCTTGGAAAGTCTGTTCATGGCCCACCCACCAAAAGGTATACCGACCAGCACCACGCACACCAGCCATGTTCCCAACATCTGACGACGCGATGGCGACCACAAGAGATAGAGCCCGTGGGCGAGCGGCAAGAAGACGTTGGCGACAAAAGAGGCGATGGCGAGGATTAAGGCACCGGCGTAGGTCAACCATGAGATCGCCCCACCGCGGTCCAGAAGCCGGCGAAACGTATACATCGTCAGCAGCGTGGTCGCCAGCATCAAGATAATATAGCGGACTTCCTGGCTATACCAGATGACAAAGGGCGAGGTAGCAAAGAGTAGCGTTCCAAACAGCGTCACTCGCCGGTTGAACAATACGGTGGAGGTGATGTAGAACAGGCAGACCCCCAAGGCCCCGATAAGGACTGACAGCGCCCGTAGTCCTTGGTCGGAGTGCGTCAGGTGTTTCCAGACGTGCAGGAGGGCAAAGTAGAACGGGCCGTGGCCTTTTCTCCATATGGTGGTTGCCGAGGATGCGTCCTGAATACTGAGGATCTCGTCTTTCCACAGGCTTTGGTGATCAAGAGCATAGCCGGCAAGTGCTAAGTAGACGAGTAGGATGGGCAGCAGTAAGCTCGTATGCTGCCATCCGCGGCTAGTCTGTTTCGATGATTTTTTTTCCCTGATCTCACGCCGCATGTGATTGTATCCATTGGTCTTATTTTTAGTCTCAGACAGCGTGGTTTTTCGACTTTATACCGCCCGTTGAGCAAGATTTAGCATGAGTCTTATGTCCGTGAGCCATGCGATCCATAAATGAACGTAGTGAGTCAACGCTTTGATTCTCCAAGTATAGGCGGTGCCAGATCTCTAAGTTAATTAATATCCAAATCCGATAGTTGTGATCAACCTTACCGGAGAGATGTTCATCAAGGAGTTGCTTGACGTAACTCTCCTTAAAAATCCCTCGCTCAATAAAACGTGATTCGCTGAAGAGTCGCTGTAGAAATTGCCGCAGATCACTCCTCATCCACAGGCCCAGCGGGAAGCCAAAGCCCTGCTTTTTCCGGCGTACGAGCTCATCCGGCAAGTAGCGCGAGCCGACGCGGCGCAGAATGTATTTCAACCGCTGGCCGTGTAATTTGAACTGGACGGGAATCCGGGCGGCGTATTCGACCAATTTGTAATCTACAAAAGGCGCCCGAACTTCGAGCGAATGCGCCATGGACATGCGGTCACCGATGACGAGATTGTGATCCGGGATGCGGGTCATTAAATCGGTATACAGCATGCGATCCACCAATTCGTCAGCATTGTCGGCATTAAAATGGGTCAGGATTTTTGCGGTCGAGTCGAATTCCCCCACTGAGCATTTGGCGTCTTCAGTAAAGAGCTTCGATTTTGACGCCTGTGTGAACCGCAGAAAACTCATACTTTGCGCATAGCGTTCACCGTGGCTGAAAAAGGACATGTCCTGCACCCATGCCGCTTTCTGGGCCAGGCTTTTGTAACCGAACGATTCTGGTATCCGGTCGATCAATTTCTGCATCACGGTCTGGCGCAGCCATGGTGGCAACAAACAATAGTAATCCACCAGCTTTTGACCCGCGTAGCGGTCGTAGCCGGCAAAACTTTCGTCCGCCCCATCGCCACTCAGTGCCACCTTGACCCTTTGGCTCGCGAGTTGCGACACCAGATACACGCCCACCCCATACGGATCCGCAGGCTCGTCCATGTGATAAACCATCGTGGGTAAGAGATCAATGAGATTCGCCTTTACCACCTGTGGGTGGAACTCCAAATGGTGCCGTTCCGCCACCATTTGGGCAAAGGGAATCTCGTTGAATCCCTGCTCTTCAACGCCAATCGAAAACACCGGGACGGGGTCTGCTGCCTCCGACACCGTGGCCATTAATGAAGCAATTGTGGTGGAGTCGATGCCGCCGCTGAGGAACGCACCCACGCGCACATCGCTGAGTAGATGCATTTGTACGGTGTCGCGCAGCAGGTTATGGAGGTCTTCTTCGATCTCGATCTCATTGGCTGGGAGTTTGTCGCGGAAATCTATGGTCCAGTACCGATCGCTGCTCAGTCGCCCATCTTTGAGCGATAACGTCGTGGCCGCAGGCAATTTTTGGATGCCTTTAAAGAGGGAGTATTGATCCGGCATAAACCGCAGTGACATGTAGTGCCAGAGGGCATCGAGATCCATGTCGGGATCGACGAGGCCGGAGGCGAGGAGGCCCTTCGCCTCTGAAGCAAAAAGGAAGGTGGTGCCGTCGTGATAGAAAAAGAGGGGTTTTTGCCCGAGGTGATCACGTGCGATAAACAGGCTCTGATCGCGGCAATCCCAAATCGCAAAGGCAAACATCCCTTGGAGATACTTCACGCAGTCGCTGCCGTAGTCTTCGTAGAGATGCAGAATCACTTCCACATCCGTCGCCGTTTTGAAGGTGTGACCGGCGGCGATTAACTGTTTGCGGAGTGCAGGGCTGTTGTAAATCTCTCCGTTACAAACGAGCTGCAGGGTCTCAGTTTCGTTGGCGATGGGCTGGCGCCCCCCTTCGAGGTCGATGATGCTAAGCCGGCACTGACCCAGCGCCATATGCGCATCTGTGTAATACCCCACGCCGTCCGGCCCCCGATGTCCCAAAACCTCCGTCATGCGCCGAATGACGTTTTCATGACCAGCGTGAAACGCGCCGGCGATACCGCACATAAGGAGGTCCTTTCTTCAATGTCTCTTGCGCTTACAAGAGACCTTGGTCCACATTGTACTGGCGCGTCTTCTCCAGTCCGTCCAGCAGTGTTATTTTCGGTTCAAATCCCAACCCCCGGCGCGCCTTGGCAATATCAAATGCCGAGCTTTCCGTGAAGAATTTGAGACTCCGGGTGGAAAACGGCGGTTCTTTGCTGACTAATTTGAACAGCCCTTCAACTATCAAGCAGACGGGCGTCATCAAGGCCAGAGGAATCGTCAACGGGCGAAATCGTATCTGTTGCGCCTCTATGATGTGCCTTACCAACGCGCTCAGTGGCACGGGCTCTGCTGACGCAATGAGGAACGTCTCACCATCGATTCCCGGTTGTTGGGCAGCGAGTTCAAAGGCCTCCAACATGTCGCTAATGTAGATGGGATGGCGGTAATTATCCCCATTGCCCACCATGAAAAAGCGTTTTTTTTTGATCGTTCGAAACAATTTCAACGTCCGCGGGCATCGCGGTCCATAGACCCAGGCGGGTCTGAGCACCACTGCTGAGAATCCCGTTTTCTCGACGAACTGGCGCACCGCGTTTTCGCCTTCTAATTTGGTCACTTCATAAATGATGTCGGGGTGACAGGCGGTCGTCTCATCTGCCGGTAGTTTCTCCAAGGGGCCATAGACACCCACGCTGCTGCAGTGCACGAAGCGGCGGACGCCTTGGTGGTGTGCGAGACGCAGCAACGTCTTCACCGCTGTGACATTGACCTCGCGAAAGTAGGCATCTGATTTGCTAACCTCTAAATGGGCGCTAGCCAGATGAAAAACCGTGTCGACTCCCGCCAACACGTCTTGCAACAAGTCCGCCTCTTGGACATCGCCCACCACCTGACGGCAATGGGGAGTGGACGCCGTATGCCGCAGCCGATCCAGGTTGAGGTCTAGAGCAATCACCTCTTTGCCCCGAGCCAGCTGGTCGTCGACGAGGTTGCTGCCGATAAAGCCACCTGCTCCGGTGATGAGTACCGTGTTCTCGGCCATCCCCTATACCCTCCGCCGACCTTCTGCCACGACCACATAGCCTTCCGTGAAGAACAGCAGTGCGTCGAGTTTCGAGATCAGCCAATAAATGGGATAAATTAGAGAATAGAGCTTGTACGTCTTTTCTACGGACTTCAACTGTTCGCTCGTCGCCGGGGCAATTTGACCTGTTTCAACTTTTGCCTTGCTCCGCTTGGCCAAAACCTTGACGTAGGCAAAATTGATGGTCAGTTCCAGCATTTCGGTAAAAAACCGGGAGAAGGTACTCTCCGCACTCGGTTCAATCTGACTCTCCCGCATGATGCTCTTGAGTTCGGCAAGCGGAATCCCCACTCGGGTATGCCCGTACGCTTGAGGGGTCATCCCTACCGCATGTTTAAGTCTGACTGCAAGCTTGGTCTCATCGCCATTTGGGACGGTGATAATCACTTGTCCGCCGGGCTTGGTCACGCGGTGGACTTCCGAGGTGAATACAATTGGATCGTTGAGGTGCTCGTGCACATCGATGGTGATGACTCGATCAAACGCGGCATCCGGATAGGGCAGCTGATTTTCTGCGCCAAGTTTCACTTCCGTGCCGAGCAACTCAGCAATTTCATCGATGCAGACATCCTCAAGATCCGCAAACGACCACTTGCCTCCCAGTTCGCGCAGGTAGTGATTCATGGCGCCGTTGTTGTCACCGCAGGTCAGCAACAGACACTCATCGCGGTCGGCAATGGGACCGAGATGTTTCTTCAAGACATGATATCGCTGCTGTTTCTTTAGCGTCTTGTTAAACATGCGAAGTTGCCATGGCACTGATGTCGCTGTCGCCATTGATCTCATCTCCTAATGGAAAATCCGCTTCTCTGCGCATGCCTTCGCGTCTTGAGCGGAAGCGTTTTGGATCTTCGCTTCGTGTCCCTTTGTGTCCTGCGTGGAACCCTGTTATTGATCCTATACAGATAGGTTAGCTCTGCCCCCGAAGCTTCGTGCCAGCGCGTCTAATTCTTGTTCGCGCCTCAGGTCATCCCAAGGAAACAGATCGCAAATCCGTGCCGCCAGCAAGGATGTGGTCTGTGGCGTTTCCCATAGCGTGGTGCGCCTGAAGATCAGATCATCGAGATGCATCACGGATTCCTCGCCGATCAGACGCCGCAATGCCTCTGTTTCTAAGGCTGACAAGGTGCTGTCCCGGCCGTCTGCGCGATCTGCCATCTCCGTCCAGCCGGTCTGCGGCTCAGGCCGTGTAGGGGCTTCCCGGCTCAGACCCTGACGCTGGCGCCTATAGATGCGCGCCAACGTCTTTTCCGCGACCCTGCGGGCCGTTGTGAACTTGATGCCCACGGCGCTGTACAAGCCTCGCGGACCACCGGTTTTACCGTGGTCCCAAATGACCTCTCGCGACGCGAGTTCAGCCCTGCCTTGCGCCTTTGCCGGCAGCAGCCCTGCGAACACGGTGACGATATCCTGATGACCCAGGTCGAGCCCGGGTACTGTCACATTGATCTCTTCGAGCATCTTGTCCAGGACGTCTCGTGAAGGCATGGGATCATCAGAACTGGCGTTCCAGGCCGAATGCCCCGTCCCGACCAGCAAGCGGCCTTTCCAGGGATGGAAAAAATAAGTCTGACCGCCCGGCGTGGTCGGCGTCAGCGCCAAGGCGTGGTCGGAAAGCGCTTCTCGGTCAAACAGCAGGTTCCAAGCGATTGAACTCTGGAATAACCGCTTTTCATCGCGATGCATCAAACGCTTGGCCAGCACCCTGCTCCAGGGACCGCTTGCATTGACCACCACCGGAGCGCGGTATTCGTGAATCGTGTTGCTTTCACGATCGTACGCGACTATACCTTCCACCTGGTGATTCGCCTCGAGCAGGCCCGTCGCCTCCACATAATTGAGGGCCGATGCGCCCAAAGCGCAGCTCCACCGCAGAACTTCGGTCAAAAGCCGCTGAGAATCCGGCACGCACGCATCGTACCAGACCGCGCCGCCCCGGAGGCCGGTTGGGGACACGGCTGGGAACAGGTGCCGGGTTTCCGCCGCGCTGATAACGCGACCGGGAGGAAGATGCCGTCGCGGGTCCACCCCTGCATTTCTGCGCCAAGACAAAAAATCGTTGAGACGCAGGGCCACGTGAAACACACTGGGCCGCTTTAAGCCTGTGTGGTAGAGCGGCATCAAACACGGTAGGGGTTTGACGAGATCAGGAAAGTGCCGCAGCAGCCACCGGCGCTCTTCAACCGACTCTTTAAAGCGGGGAAGATCCAGAGATTGCAAGTACCGCAGGCCGCCGTGGATAATTCTCAAACTGTTGAAACTCGTGGCGCTACCGAAATCACACCGCTCGACCAGGAGTGACTTCAGGCCATGCCGTGCAGCCTCCAAGTTGAGCATGGCGCCGCAAATGCCACCGCCGATGATAAGCAGATCGTAAGTTTCTGTTGACGCCCGTGCCGGGTTTCTTTCGATCATGGCTGCCAGTCTTGAGTAGATGAAGAGTGCATCGAGGCGACACTGCCATCTAACCATTGATCCCGCCACGTCTGGAAGACCATCGTGCTCCACAGGATATGACTGTGATTAGCTGCTCCCGCAAGATGTTCGCGCTTCAACCGTCGCAGGGTTGGCCAGTCGAAAATACCTTCAGCAACAATGCGTTTTTCGCTGAGCAACTCTTCCAATAAGGGACGAAACTGTGTCCCCAGCCAGTTTTTGATCGGGATGCTGAACCCCTCCTTGGGGCGGTACACACAGTCGGAGGGGACGTGCCGTGTCGCCACCTTTTTGAGGAGGACCTTGGTCTGGTTCTTGTTCACTTTGAACTCGTCCGGTATCTGAAAGGCAAGTTCAACCAATTCCTTGTCCAGATAGGGGACACGAGCTTCAAGCGAAACGCCCATCGACATGCGATCTACTTTGGTGAGGATGTTGTCACACAGATAGCTTTTCATGTCCACGTATAAGCTTTTTGCGATGGGCTCACGGTCGCCGGCCCGCTCGAACAGATCAAGAATGTGATGGTCAACCGGCGTCGGCATCTGCTTGAGTGCGTCCTCTGTGAACAGCCTCCTGCGACACTGATCGTCGACAAAGAGACGCCAGCGGGCATGGGACAACGCTTCGGGGTAGTCCACACACTCGACGAATCGTTTGGCCTTATTGATGAACCCCTTTTTGGCTGAGCGAGGCTTCAAAGCCTGTACCGCCGGCTCGATCACCAACCTTCTTAAAATCCTGGGAAGGCGCGCATACTGGCGGGCCTTTTGATCCGCCAAATAGGTTTCGTAGCCGCCAAAGAGTTCGTCGCCCCCATCGCCACTCAGCGCCACGGTCACGTGTTGGCGCGCTAGCTTGGAGACCAGGTAGGTTGGGAAAATCGAGAAATCGCCGATGGGGTCGTCCAAAAAGTACATCAGCTGATCAAACAAATGGACCACTTCCGATGCGATGATTTCTGTGACGTGATCCACCCCGAGATGCGAGGCCACAGTGTGCGAGAACGGCAATTCGTTGTAAGTCGGGTCATCGAAACCAATGCTGAAAGTCTTGGCCTCACCCATGCCGGCAACGATCAACGAGGAGTCCACACCACCCGAGAGAAACGCGCCCAACGGCACATCGCTCACCAACTGCCGTTGCACGCACTCGCGCAATTTGGCATCAACTGCTTCCTCCCAATCCGCAGAGGTGTATGGCGTCGACTCTTTGGGCATCGGGATATCCCAGTAAGACCGCGGGGCGTGGACCGGTTTGTCGAGATCGACCTCTAAGATGGTTCCCGGCTCAAGCTTATATATGGCTTTGAGTAGGGTCTGCTTGCCTGGGACATACTCCCACGAGAGGAATTGACCGAGGCCATCCACATCTAACTCCCGAGGCACCAGCCCACTCGCCAGCAAGGTCTTGATTTCCGAACCCCAGATCAAGTGGTTCTGGCCAAAATAGTAGTACAGCGGCTTGACGCCAAGGTGATCGCGGACCAGGCACAGCTTGCGGTTTGCCAAGTCGTGCACGGCAATCGCAAACATCCCATTGAGGTAGGTCGGGAATTGCGCGCCGAACGCTTCATAAGCGTGAACAATGACTTCCGTATCACTGTCGGTGGCGAAGCGGTGGCCTCGTGCCGACAGGTCGCGGCGCAACTCGCGAAAATTATAGATCTCACCATTGAAAACGGTTAGCACCGTACGGTCTTCATTGAAGATGGGCTGGTGCCCGCTGCTCAGATCGATGATCGACAGGCGCCGCATGCCAAGGCCAACCCCAGCCTCGATGTGAATGCCCTCATCATCGGGCCCCCGATGCACGATGGTGTCGCACATGGTCCGCAAGCGCTGTTTATCGGGCGGTAGCGCCGCCTGGAAGGCGGCAATCCCTACAATTCCACACATTAGGCCACGAGCTCCAAAAGCTGTCGCATTTTCGCATCGTACGATTGGCGCGAGTATTTCTTTTGATAAAGCTGCACGGCTTTCGCCGTCTTACTGAAGGGGCCTGGCGGCGTGTTTAATGCTTCAATGATACCGTTTGCCATATCCTCGGGTTCCGGGTTGACGAGATGGGCCACCGTCGCATCAAGCACCTGGGTGTGAGAGTATATACGGGTTGCCACCAGAGGGATCCCGCTCGCCAACTGTTGGTAAATTTTCAACGGCGTGTTGGTCCCTTCACTGCGCGGCGACACCAGCACATCCGCCACGCTACTAAAGTACTGAGCCAAGGGCTGGGACACCTGCCCCGTCAACAGACAATGATCCGCCAGGCCAAGCGTCTTGGCCATCTCCCGGTACTGTTCCACTTGCTCTGGTGCGCCACCCGCAATGAGCAAGAACGCCTCTGGGATGTTGTCGATCACCTGGGGGAGGGCCCGAATCATGAGATGAATACCCTGGTAGGGTTCAAGCGTCCCAGTATAGACGATCAAGCGTTTCCCTGGCGGCAAACATGCTTTGAGTTGCCTTTCCCTCTCGCGTTGTTCGTGCGCTTGGCTTGCGGAGGGCACAAGCTTGATTTTCACCGGGTCAAAAATCGAGTTCTCAATCAGAAAGTGGCGTTTGGGATCTTTGATGACACCCAAGACATAATCCGCCAAATCTGGACAAATCGTGATGATGGCGTCAGCGCGATTAATCGATCGGTCTTCAAGCTTTTTGAACAGATCGATGAGAAACCTCGACTTGGTGAATTTAAAGTTTGTGAGCTGTTGCGGCAGGCTGGAATGCATGTCATAGATCAATTTAAACTGGAAAATCGGCTTGAGAAAAACACAGAAAAAGACGGCTTCTTCGTGAGCGTGGACAAAGTCGTAGCGATTCCGGATTAAAAGCCCGATCGTCCACAGCACGACCAATCCGTCAATAAGCAGCTTGAGCCATGACGGACCGATCTTCACCCTGCCGAACCACGGGACGTTGGGCACTCGAACCATTCGCACCCCTGGAATATCGACGTCTTCACCCTCGCCGTAGCATAGCAAATCGATTTGGGTGCCCAGCTCGGAAGTCACCAGGGCGCGATAGTAGACGCTGAAGGGGGTTCCCCGCGGCGTAAAAAAAGGCTGCGGCGCAATCACGAGTGCTTTCATAACATGTCATATCCAACTCCGCTGCTTCCCCAATCGGTTTTTAACCTGCATGGCGATTTGATTCCGCATAAAGCGCACCGGGTTTTCCAACTTGCCGTAGCGCGTGATGTCAGTGTTCTGGTCAAACAGGCACCTCTTGAGATCTGCGGCTGGCGTCGCGCGACTAATGGGCCCATACAACACAAAGCCAAAACTCCCCGGCCGCCAAAACTCGGAGGCGAACGGCAGCGGATTGCTGCCCGGCAAGATGCGAATATTTCTTTGGCGCCCCAATCTGAAATGCTTCGGTATTGGCGCCAGGGCGAGGCGCCCGCAATTATCGCCCAGATAGAAGGGCGGGCTCGCGGCCGATGCGATGAGGTCGTTCATGATAGCGCCCCGCCGCCCGATCCACTTGCCGAATCCCCAGGGCAAAACCGTTATCGCATTCGATGCATGCACGTCCTGAAGCACATCTCGGACGGGACGGCCATCCGGAAAGGTCTCATCCGTTCCCAGGGCTAGCACTTCTAATTTTTCACGGGTCACAATCTGTCTGCCCGCAATAATAATAAGTTCCCTCTGCAAGGGATGTGAGACGACCAAAGAACAACTTTCTTGCGTTTGATGAACGCGCCACTCTATGGCTTGCGTGAGTGCGGAAGCGTTCCACAATTTCTGGAACCAGGTGACGCCTTCGCTCTCCGTCAACAGTAGCACGCCCCGAAACCGGTTCAGCTGCATGTCTCTGCCGGCCGCCTGAAAGTTGTTATAGGCGGCGTTAAAAAAACTGGACAGATCGAAGCAGTCATGGATATGCACGTGGCTATCGACCACCGCTGCCTGAGCCAGGTCTCCATTCTGTTCTTCTTGTTTCACTTCGCACGCAAACGTATTCATTCATCATGACTCCAAGGCTAAGGCAGATTGAATTGAATCGGGAGACCGCACACCTCGATTATGTCTCGTTTGGCACCAGACGTTGTGCCGGCTCCTGATGCCACACCCATGGTGGCCGGGCCGAGTACATAAAGACTTAAATGTTGCTCGAATTTCGAATCCACGCTCGTAAATCCCTATAAAACAAGTAATTAATAGATCAAACACCTTGCGAGGCCGGAAATTACTGGCTTTCATAAGAGGATCATTGTTTTATAAGG
>Ga0214472_10000581_pt1 | contig 44619 bp, 46 predicted proteins | sample RVTome_6_FD_207662 | JGI IMG/M metagenome (GOLD analysis project Ga0214472, IMG submission 207662) | Soil microbial communities from uranium-contaminated site in the Upper Colorado River Basin, Wyoming, United States - RVT140D175 | ecosystem: Environmental > Terrestrial > Soil > Contaminated >...
CTTATAAAACAATGATCCTCTTATGAAAGCCAGTAATTTCCGGCCTCGCAAGGTGTTTGATCTATTAATTACTTGTTTTATAGGGATTTACGAGCGTGGATTCGAAATTCGAGCAACATTTAAGTATAAGAAGGAACAACAAGGATTTAAGGCCGATGTTAAAGCCGAACCAGATCGTTGCCGCCCGCGGCCTGTTGGGCTGGTCACAGCCGGACTTGTCGGCGCGCACCGGCATCAATACCGCGACCATTTCGGAGATCGAAAACAGGAAATCCACTCCGAAACTCGAGACGCTTCAGGCCATTCAGGATGCTTTCGATTTCGAGGGGCTGGAGTTTGTCAATGGCGGCGTACAGCTAAAGCCGGACAGAACGACCTATATTGACGGGGAAGGCTGGTTTCTACGGCTTCTTGAAGATGTTCATCATACTTTGGCGAAGGCCGGGAATAGCGCGGAACTTTTGGTGCATGCGGCAGATGACAGCAAATCACCCTCAAAAATCGTTGAAAAATACCGCGAGATCAGGCGTGCCGGCATTCGTATGCGCCAAACGGTCGAAGAGGGCAATACCTATCTGATGGGGCCGCTTGAGGAGTATCGCTACATTCCAAAGGCGTATTTCAAAAACTGGGTCAAGCTCATCTATGGGGGTAAGGTCGCAATCAGCCGCGCCAATGAGACCGGCTGCATGGTGATCGTGGATGAGGACCTGGCCGAAGAAGAAAAAAACCAGTTCAACCTGCTGTGGGGTCTTTTGCAATCGCCAAAGGAAAGCACGGCAGATGAGCGATTTTAATTATCCGCCGCAAACCGGCGAGTACAAAGTAGTGGTCAAATCCGGTGCGGCGTGGCGCGATTTTGACACCGCCCGGCTGGAAATCAGCATCGGGCAGCCGTATCATGAGGGCACGAAATTCGAGGCGACCATCGACTGGGCCAGCCACAGATTTTCCCACGTCATTATCAGCGTTAACGATACGCTGCAACGCTTCAACCTTATGTTTGAGCAGGGTTTGTCCGAGAACCGGGCCATGGTTTCGGCCCGGCATGCCGGCTCCGAATGGATAAGGCAGCAGCGGCCCTTGCTTTCGCGCCTTCCCGGTTATGAACTCTGCCGTTGGAATGAATGGCTCTCTCACCCCGGCTTTGCCACGGCTCTGGAGCAGACCGGCACCTTTTACGGGCATCATCAAGGCTTCAGGGATGCCGTATATGCCAATATCGGTGCGGTCTGGGGCCGCAAATTGCGCTCTTCCTCTGCTTATAAGGAAGCGGATTTTCCTCGCTTTTTTGATCTGTCCAAACAATATATCCTCGAAGAAACCGCCGTTTTTTCATTGATGTTCCAGGAACGCCCAGCCGTTGACATCTATCCGGGAACACTGCTTTTCATGTGGAATTTGTTTGCGCAAGGCTCTTTGCCAGGTGCGCCGGAGGGGCTGGAAAAAGGGTGTTTTACACGCATCGATTTCCAGCGCAACAAAAACCCTCAGCAGCCAGTTGGATATCAAGCAGCGCCCCCACTGCCGCGATTGTTATAATGCACGACTTGGCTTCGTAAGCCAGACCTTATCCGTGTTGTGCCAATGTCCTGGGCGAGAGGAGGGGAGGGACAAAAGGTATCCTCATAGATCGAGCCAGACAGCATGTGTTGGATGTTCCACTTTTGTTCTTGACTCTGCCGGCTCATTTGGGTCATGACTCCCTGATGGGCTATTCACGCAAAACCCTTGGTCTCAAAACGGTTCAGGAGCTCGCAAGCGTTGACGGCTTCTTTCTCTGGGGCTGTTCTTACTGCGAAACCTCGCATATTGCCCAGGCCGTGGATCTGCGCAACGACGGCAAGGGCAGCCTGCCGCTCGCGGACGTGCGGTTTCAGTGCCGGCGCTGCACGCGGTGGGAAAGCGTTGTCATGCCATGCCTGATCCCGTATGACTGGGTCATCAGCAAGCTGGTTCAAAGGGAGTTGCCCCTCTAAATGTGCGGACGCTATACGGTTTTCAGCACCTATGCGGAGATGCAGGCGCATTTTGGCCTGGAAAACAATATCAATTTCGCTCCCAGCTACAACGCAGCCCCCACGCAGCAGCTACCCATCGTCATCGGCAACCAGATCAGGCTGGCCAGCTGGGGCTATAGACCGGAATGGGCCAGGGACAAGGATATCAAGCCCCAGATTAACGCCCGGTCGGAGACGGCGGCCGAAAAGCCATTTTTCCGCAATGGCTTTAAAGCGCGGCGTTGCCTCATTCCTGCCAATGGCTTCTACGAATGGGAAAAGACGCGCAGCGGCAAGCAGCCCTGGTACTTCTATCACCGGCAGGGGCTGATGGCCTTTGCAGGCCTCTACTGTGAGGGTACGTTCTGCATCCTGACGAAAGAGGCCACCGGCCGAATGGCGCAAGTTCACGGCCGCATGCCGGCCGTCGTGCCGAAAGAGCGCTACGGCTACTGGTTTAATGCCGATCCGCAAAGCGCCGCTCTTCTCATCCGAAAGATTGGCAGCCGGGAGATAGACGGGTATAAGGTTTCTATGCGGGTGAATGCGCCCGCCAATAACGACGCAACGCTGATCGAGGCCACGGGATGACGGTCACGGATTTTACGAAGTACAAAAAGGCCAAAGACAGGGCGCAGGCGCGGGCCGAGGAGCTGACCGCCTATGTGAAGGAAAATACCAGCCATATACATTGGCCGGACGGTATGTCGCCGGATAATCTGCACCCGGACATCGAGCGCGTCTTTTTCGGCAGTGAAGCCGCATGGGAAACCGATGAAGAGTAATGCCGCTTGCCGGCTCCCTGGCTTCCATAGGATGACAATGACAGGAACAACGCGCCGTTTGATGCGGGCAGGGGTCTGTTATCTTGCGGCCGTGCTGCTATCTCTGCCAGGCGGCGCCCATGCCAAAACCTCAGATGTGCCTGCCTGCGCCGATCCTCTCACATGCTATACATTCGAAAAGCCGGTCACGCCGCAAAATGTTTATAAACAGATGGCTTACGATCGCACGATCGACGGCGATACGTTTGTGGCATCCGGCAAAACCATACGGCTATGGGGCATCGATGCGCCGGAGCGCGGCGATCCGGTGTTTCTGGCGAGCAAACTCTATCTGGAAGTGATCCTGGAAAACGCGAAGGCCTTGCAATGTAAATTCATAGACGTGGACCGCTATAGCCGCTTTCAAAAGTAGAGTTCAATGCCCGTGCCACTCAGCATGTCCGGAAAATACCTTTCGCATGGTTTCCGTATACGCGATCAATCCGACATGGTTTTCCGTATGAGATTTGGCCGGATTTTAGAGCAAAATGAAGCGCAAACGGCGGGGTGTCGGCAATCACATGTTTACCGGATAATTGGGGAATGTAATGAATTGCACTGTTGAAATTTGCACGGTACTGAACGCCTCTTCTGAAATTTTGAACCCTTCTTTTGAAACAACAGAGGCAATTGAAGAATTCTAAGCCCTTTATTATCAAGGTCCATTGAAAAATGCGTATAGGAGGTCAACCAATTGTCGATCGATATATGAGCGGCCCTACCTACAACTCTCCGGGTTCTTTTAGCGAGGTGTAGGATAATTCTTCAATTGCCTTAACAACAAAGAGAAAGAACCGGCACGTTTATGACCTGTCTGGGATCGAGTGACTAGGTTTCAAATCGCCGTATATATAAGAAAAATATAGAGTTGTATCTCTAAATAAATTTTGTGAACGACGCGTACTTTGGGGAAAACGATTCGTCGCTGCTGAACTCCTCTTTTGCAAATGACATATGCTGGACAGACTGTGCAAAGGCGGGGATGGATGCCGCAGCCGCAGGCTGAATTTTTTTTGCCCAGCGTGTTTCAGGCTGTTCTTGGCCCGTCCTTTTCACAGAATGTACTTCAGTATCGCCGATGGGCCTGTTAAGCCTGTCAGCGGCGCGGCAATTCCCTGCCTTTCACCAACACTTCCTGATCTGTCTCTAGTCTGTAAGAGTCATAGAAATAATGCATTAACCAGATTTTGACGACGCGCCAGACTTGGCCGTAGTAGTCTTCCTGGCCTGTGCTGCCGAGGCGATCTGCCAGAAATTCGTGCGCTTTAGTATCTGTCAAACCGGTCGAGGCTAGCTTGTCTATCTCGGTGATCAGGGGCATCTGTTTCAATATGCCCGCCACATAGGCCGTAAATAAATCTTCGGTTAGTCCCTGCGGCGGGGATAGCGCCACGAGGTCTTCCTGCGCCGCCTCGAAGGCGCTGCTCACCATGGTATCGGCACCACGTCCGCGATAAACCTGCCAGAGACGCTCCGGAACCGGACATTGCGGCACCCAAAGCAGAATCCCTTCTTCCTCACCGGTTTCGCCTTCAACTTCCGGTGCATGGTGCAGCGGCTTCATCTGTTTAAGTTCCTCAGCCTGCATACGTATCTGCTCTCGCAATTCCGCGGTAGCCTGAATAGCTGATTCCAGCAGCGTCACTTCCCACTCGGCCAGCCCTGGAAAATCAGCTGGCAATTTAACAAGCAATTCGACATTCGACGGCGTGTGCCAGCCGAGGCCCCGCGCTGTGAGATTGGCGGAGCCAACCAGAGAAGACTTGCCGTCAGAGTAGTATTTCGCGTGCAGGTGCGGATGCACAAGAAGACGCCCGCCGTTCGCCTGTGTAACGTCGTCGAGGATTTCAAGATCGCACACGCCGGAGGCGATATCCTCCGGCAACCAGCGCGTGATGCATGTACATTCTGAAACCGAGTCGGGAATCGCGTCAAGCAGGCGGCGAATTGTTGGCGATTTTATGTAGGGCGCAGCGATAACGATCCGGCTGGTCGCGCCTCGCATAAGGTCAAGAACACCGTCGCCGGGAAAGACAGCCGTCATATTATTCATTGTCCTTTTCAGTGAGGAAGAAGCGGGCCATTTTTCCCCATTCCTGACGCATCTCGAACAGCCGGCTTTGCTGCCGTACCTCTTCCATTTCGTATCGTGCCCATGCGGCAAACAGCAATTCTAGCGTGTCGGCGGCCTTGTGTACCCGGTCTATCAGGTCGGCATCCGTCTCGTCGCCGATTTCCGGTTTCAGTGATTCCATTAGTTGTTCGTAGAACGGGTGATTGGTGTTGAAGACGATAGCCGTTAGCCCCCCCTGTTTGTGCTCGACGTTGAAGAAGGCATAGCCTTCCATCGCCTTTGTCAGGAACACAACCTTGCGGCTTCGTGTTAGTGTCGCCTTGGCGATTTCCTCGGCAATGTTCTCGGGATAATGCTTGTCGTCCTTGAGGTCTTGCTCGAAACTCTTACGATCCTCTTCGGTAAATTCCTCGGTGTCGGCATCCGTGGGGTACCCCTGTTTGGCCCTTTCACGAAATTTCGTTGTCGCCAAATCCTCGACGGTCGGTTTGTCGTAGCGGTCCTGCTTAGTGCGGCGACCCGCCGTCTGTTTCTTGAGACGCTTTCGCAGTTCCTGGATTTGCTGGCGTATGTGATCAACGATGGGTAGCAAAAGCGCACGCGGATCACCGTCACTCTGGATGCGATCGCGAAATTCCGACATGGACTCGCCGGGATTGGCTTCCGCTTTCCAGTCGAACTGGGCCATATGAGAAAAGATCGTCGCGCTCTGTTTCGTGTTAGTCACGCCGAACATCTCGTCCAGCGTCGAAGGAAATTCGACTTCGACGCCCCACCAGCGTTCGGTCGGGTCGTAGCTGTTGGCCCATGCCGGATCGAGGTCAAGCTCGCGGCCCTCGCGAATGATCGATAGCCCAATGTTCTTGGCGGCATGTTTGCCAAACGGTTTTGCACCGCGATCGCTTTTGTCCTCGGGGACGGTTTCTTCACGCGCCCAGCTCATCCGTACAATGACATCGTGAGTCGATCCGTCGTAGACGATTAAGAACATCTCATCCTCGTCGCCCCAACGCTGGAACATCGGCTCGGTGTCGAACGGGTCCGGAGTTGAGGAATTCGGCATAAGATAGAGCGGGTCGTTAACTCGCACCGGCTCGTCAAACGTCGGTTCGGATTCTCCTTCGAGCAACGCAAGCAGCCGAATGGAAAGACGGCCATCATCAATGAATTTGCGATACATTCGCCCGACAAGCGATTCCGTGTTGCGGAGCGTGGCGGATGCGCCCCGCCAGCTCAGGCGGTGATCGTCGAAATTCGTCCATAGAACGAGTGTGCCGGTGGTTTCGATGTTATAGGATAGCGCGCGCCACTCGTCAGGGAGCGGTATGTGTGCTGGGGCCGGGACAGCACACATCTTGCGTCCCTCGATTTCATCGACATCGAGGTAAGTGTACATAGCATTATCGGGGCCGCTCTGCCATGTCCAGACTTCAACCCGGCGGCATTGCGAAATTGACGAATTCGGCAGGCCCATACCGAACCGTCCGATCCCCTTGCGATCCGTCAGGTGTGTCCCGTTACCGAATTGAAGGGCAAGGCGGAGTGTCTCCGGCGACATCCCGTCGCCGTTATCGAGAATCCCGATCGCTTGAATTCTGCGGCTCTTACGTTCATTGACCTGTCGGTATGCCTCAAGGCAGATTACTTCTATATTGCTGGCATTGGCCTGAACGGAATTGTCGATAAGTTCGGCGAGCGCATATGCGGTATTCTTATACCCACTGTCCCGCATTGCCTTTACCGCCAGTTCAGGCGGGATGATTTCTCCGTCAAGCCTTTGTACGTCAGCGAGTTTTGTCAGGCTCATCCCAAACATCCTCCCAGTTCTTGAACGCGTCAGCGATACTGCCGAAACCGCGTAAATGCGGATCAACAACCGTTACAATCTCGGCTTCGTCATTTCCACCGGCCCGCGTTCCGCGCGTTGCCCTGCCAATCATTTGGCTGTAGAGAACAAGCGACCGCGTCGGTCGAGCGATAACGGCTGCGCTTGTAGCGGGAGCGTCAAATCCGGTGGTTAGAACACCGTAGTTCACAATCACCATAGCGCGATTCGCATTACTTCTGAAACGTCTGATTATTCTCTCGCGTTCGGCAGCGATGCTTTGACCGGTCACAACGAAGGCCTCATGGCCGCGAATGGACAGTATCGCCGTAAACATCCTTGCGTTCTCTACAGAGGGCGCGAATACGATGATACGGCGGTGCCGCTTTAGCAAGTCTTCGACAGCCGAAAGTATTTTAAGATTGCGCTGCGTGTCCGTCCCCAGACAATCCAGAATCTGTTCGGGCACATCGATTGCAGATGACAACTCGTTTACATCCTTTTCGCTCAGTTCGAGCCCCGCGTCGGAGTTCAGAGTACGGAATACGGGGCGTGCGAGGTATTTTTGATCGATCAAGAAAGTGACTGGATCGTCGTAGCCTTTGACTTCCAGTGTAACCTTGCAACCGTCGAAATAGTCCGAAAGTTTCCGGTCCTCGCCAATATCCGACCAGCTTCGTCCCGGCGTCGCAGTTAGCCCAAGTAATGCGTTGTGAGGTCGCTTGCTGTACAGCGCGGTGAGGATCGCCGCATAGGTCGGCGCAATCGCTTGGTGGGCCTCATCGAGAATTGTCAATGACACGCGGTCGGCTAGCCGAAGCAAGGTTGCAGGATCGCGATTGTCCAATGCGGACATCTTCCCAAGACCCGCAACGATTACGCCATCGCGAATATCCAGAATGTCTGGTGTCCGGTGTCCCCAGAAACGGACGAGTCCTGTTTCCCGGTTGCCCAAAAAACGCCATGCATTCTCGAACTCATCGGCCGCTTGGTCGAGCAGTTCGGCATTCTGCGCGAGCCAACACACCACTGTGGGTTCCTGGTCGCGCAGATGAGATGCTACAATGTGCATGGCCGTTCGGGTCTTGCCTGCACCAGTGGGCATATGGAGCACAACTTTACGAGGCGTATCGGCAAGTGTACGCTTGACGCGGTCAGCAACGGCGCGCTGGTGATCGAACAGCGCATAACCAGCAGGTGTCTTCATAGCGTCAGGAGACGTGTCGGCGCGCGCGCGGTCATCGCGGACCACACCGAAGAACGAATACAACACGCTCAGCGCGGCGGAGTCGGCGGCCTTGGCGCTAAGATCGTCGTAGAGCGTGCGTCCGTCATTCGCGCCTAGACGTTGCCCAAGTTCGCGTGCCTTCGGCAATGGCAACATGCGGATAATGCGTTCCCGCATCTCCGCATTGCTCAGCGCCTCGGATGGCTCGATCAGACACGCTGCGAGTTCACCTAGCCGGTTGCCGGATGTAAGGTCAGGGTCTAGCCCTTGAAGCGTATCCACGATCGACGGACCGATCAACTCCCGCAATGCCGACGCCTTCGCGTTGCGAAGCATCGTTTGCAGGGCGATACCCGGTGCGGTTGCTGATGTATCGTTGGATTGCGTCATGCTTGATTCATCATAGTTGAGCCGCGCTTATACCTCGTCCGACAAGCCGTCCATGTGGAGTGAATCTCCACATGGTCTCGGACCCCCGTTTCATACGATCCGGTTCGGCAGCTCGGCAGTTTCATCCCCAGTTTCTCTTTGATACCTTTCCAAGAGGGTCGCTTCCGAGTAGTTTTTGGCGTTCTTGCCGACCATGTATAAAAGAACTTCCCGTATCGTGACCTTGTGGCTGTTAAGCATTATCTTCTTGTTTGGGTCCCACATTAACCACTGAAACGGCTCTTCATTCAGATGATGAGGTAAATCGGCTACGAGTTTTGCAGCCTTGTTAAGACTCATATCCTTCGTCAAACGGGCGACTACACGCGTCATTATCTCCAGCCCGATCGGGCGAAACAGGACGTGCCCTCCGTGATTTCCGCGGTATTTCTTGACGACCGGCTCAGTGTTTTTCGCATCAAAAAATTCATTCAGCGCTTTGAAATTCTTCCCAAGTTCAATGAAATAGCTTTCAGATAACCGAAAGTATTCTTCAAGCGTATCATCATCCGGACGGACCCTCTGCAAGTCCGCCTTCTGCTTCCTCAAGTCTGAATGCACGTTGGTAAACAATATCGTCGCCTGTCAGCCGGAACCTTTTCAAGCTCCTCCTCGCCGTAGCTGACGGATTCCCAAGCAAGGGGTGCAATTGCGTGGTCATCCGCCATCATCTTCTCTGGCGATAAAATGACGGAAACCATGTACTTGGCGATTTCTTCGGTTGCCTCGTTCGCAAAGTCTATTAAGGAGTCCAAGTCCATCCGTTTGTGCCCCCGCTTGTGTTATTTGTGACATGCCAGACAGACTTTTGCCTTGCCATATAAATCATCAATATCCAGTGGCTCTCTATCAGTCCGCAAAGGATTTGGCTGCATTTTGGAACGCATACGGGCAAGGCGTCGCGCGTGCTCCTGCTTGATCTGCTCGATCCTTTCCGGCCGGGACAATTCCTCTAATGATTCTCCCTCGCTCCACGTAAACGGGGAGCCGTGCTCTACAGCGGTCTTTTCATACGCTTTTGCTTCTTCGAACGCGTCTGGATGTCGCTCCATTAGGCGCACCCACTCGATCTTCTGCTGGAAAAAACAAAAGGTGCAGCCGCTTCGGGTGCGCCAAGCATAATATTTGGGTAGGCCCAAGCCTGATGCTTCGAGGATTTCCAAAACGCCTCCCTTATCGATCCCGGTGTCCCTAAAAGGAAGACGAACGACAAGGTTCTCATGTTTGGATGTATAGCCTTCACGGTATTGTTCATCAGCACGGATGGCGACGTAACTGTAGATTTTCGTTCCCGCCTCTAGCTGCGGCTGGATCCACTGTTCAAACGGACGCAGCTTCAACTGGCGGGTGCACCAACGTGTTTGAGGCGAGGGGAGAAAATCATTGTACTTATGTAGCCAAAAATCGAAGTTCCGATCTGGGTTCAGCCGTTGGATCGATTTTCCTAGAAAACCCTCGAGCCGCCCTAGGAATTCATAGACCTCGGGCAGTTCTTTTCCGGTGTCGGTGAAGAAATACTCAATATGGAGTTCGGGATGGTGCTGCCGCATATACACGGCAAGTGCGGCGCTATCACGACCTCCTGAAAGTCCGAGGACGTGTTTTTCGGGTTCTTTCATCTCAGAACTGCCTTTTTCTTGCTTTTTTCTTTGTCTATGGCAGCAGGCTGCATGTAGCGCGCGCTGAGTTCCGCTAATGCAGCGAGAATGATGTTCTTGCCTTTCGGATTGGCATCATCAAGTGCTAGCTCCACACGCGCGATGAGAGCCTCGACAGCGGCCCGGTCGGTATCCATCACGTCAAACTCTTCGAGGATTGGCCCCGGACGTCCATTCATACCGACGACTACCGCCATCGCGTGGCGTTTATCGGTGCGCCCCTTAACCCGTGCAAACGCTTCCGCGCGAATGAAGTGCTGAGCCATGTCGGCAATGTCAACGGCGGCGCGATCGAGGTCGGGATCAACCCAATCACGCGGTGGCTTGTTCGCGGCAAGACTAGCAATACCTTCGATATCAGCCTGTGTGCCCTCGAAATGGATCAAACGGCTTACAAAGGCATCAAGCCGAAAATCACCGGCTAACTGTCGGATATTCTGCGCCCTTTCCCGCAGATCCGAGAGGGCTTGCGGCGACGCATTCGGCACCTGTAATTCTTCAAGCATAATATCCCGCAAGCGGCCAAGCATGGTGGGATAGGACTGAACCAACTCCTCGAGACCCTCACGAACACTTACGACAATACGCTGTAGATCTGCCTCTTCAGCAAGGTCCACCTTAGCGGCGAGGGTTTCAGGGATGTCGTCGAACAAAAACTTGTTAGGGTCGTTTGCTTGCTTAAACACATCGCGAACGCGCACGGCATTCGTGGAAAGACGCATTGTGCGTTTGGTCCAGGGATGCAACCGGTCATAGACGGCAATAAGACCCCGGGCAACATCGATCGGGGCAAGATGAGAGAGACTGTTCTGCTCATCGAGTTCGCGCACAATCTCAGCCATGGCGGATAAGAGACGCCGCGAAATTTCCGACAAATTCATCCAACGAAGCTGAATATCAGAAGCGTTTATCACCAAATACTCGACATCCAAATCCTTAAAGTGCGCTTGAAATACCCCTTGGCGATAGAGGGCAATCGTGTGCCGCTGTGATTGAATAAACGCAACGGCAAAGACCGGCATAAGGCCTTCTTTCACGCCGTAGGGAGGTTTTCGCCAAAGGTCGTAGAGTTCCAAAAGGGTGACAGTACGGTCTGCGTTTTCGCTTAAGAGAGCTTCGGCAGCTTCCCAGAGGGGGCCGAGATTGCTTGGATCTTGGCCCTTGTATCCGGGCTGTACAAAGCGCCAGCCCTCGGGTGTATGCGCATATAGGCCCGTAGCTTCTAAAACCGAGGCAAATAATCCGCCTTCAGCCGGAAAGCCTTCGATTCCCAAACGTGGCACGCCTTCCTTCGTGACCATGCGGCTGAGAAGAGAATTTTGTGCTGCTACCGCACTGCTCGACGGTTTAACGCGGTTAAGAAGCTCGTTATGCAGTCTGGGTGTTTTCCCGAACCGGCGATCTGTAAGGTCTGAAGCCACGCTGTTCAGCTCAGCATGCAGCCAACGTTTTGCGTGCTTATGCTTGAGATACCACGTCGCGTTATCAAAGGCACGATGCAATTCTTCTTCCAGCTGTCCCTGAAGAGCGGCAAGTCTCGCTCTGACCTCTCGGCGGGCCACGGCATCGCCGCCTAGCTCCGGGCTTTCATCGCGGACCTGTTCCAGTGCGATAAGTTCTCGCGCCAGGCCCGTGATGGCCCAGGACAGCTGGGAAAATCCGACAACAATGTCCCATTCTTTGGCCTGCCGAGCGGCCTCACGGCAATACTTCTGCATCAGCTCCTCGCTCTCTCCCTCAGTGGGGATAGCGAGCAAGAACTGCCCGATCGTGCCGTTTTTGGGATCATATTGTGCAGCGTGTCTTACAACCTCGCCCCCAGCAACAAGATCGACATCGAACCAGCGCAAAGCGCCGGTCTGATGATAGTGACGCTTGGCCAAAACAGGCTGTATACCAGCCAATCGTTTCAGGGCGTCAAAATCAATTGCTTTGACCCTTGCCAGAGCGTTTTCTAAGGCGTCATCAATATCAAAGTCACTACCGGCATAAATCCCGTAGGCGTCGTTAAATTTTCTGAACAGGATAAAAGATTTGGCCTGTAGGTCATCCAACACTTTACGAACGTCATTTTCACGCTCATCAGGCACGCAAATGCGCAGAAGGTTAAAGGTCGGAGCTAGTCCTGATCGGTCCTTGAAAAGATCAAGTAGTGCAACGGCCTTGAGTAACGTCAGGTGCAGCCCACTGCCACCAGTGGCTTCGCACCGCTCGATCGCGTCAGCAGCAAGTGCCCAGCGGTGGCCGTCAGGTGAAGCTAAAATTGCTGGCTCGAGATTGGCCTTGAGGTAATCCCATAGTTGATGAGATTGGTAGAGATCGCTGTCTGTTGCTTGACGTAGAAAATCTTGAAAGCCATAAAGCTCGGCCGAATTCAGAAATCCGAATATACTGCGTTGGTTTTGTCCGAACCGCCGTCGCGATATCGGTCCAAGCAAACAGGTTACGACGGGATGCAAGGGCCAACACGCCTCCAAGATTGTTCCGAGATGTATTGAGGCGGATGGACGCTGGCGTCTCACTTCCTCTGCGACGGCAAGCACTAGTTCAGTGGGCTCTGACGGTTCATGATCGCTTTCTATGGCGCGGGAGAGTAATTCGATCTGCTCTTCGCCGGCTGTGTTAACCGCGAGATCAATAAACCGACCTTGGATTTTAGACCACTCATCGCGCATCTCCCGCGATAAGCGGTTCGCGTATTCTTCAAACGCCTGATGCAAAACGCCAATAACAAGCAGGCGCTGACTGCTCCGGGAAGCTAGTTCGGCAAGCTGTTGAAAGAGGTAGATATCAGAGCCTTTTCCTGCCGCAGATTCGAGGAATTTCCCCATTTCATCAATGAAAAGAATTAGCCCCCCTTGACTATCGGGGGCGCTTTGGGAAGCGTCCGCTAACACTGAGACAACACGGGTATCTGTCCATTCCGTTGTTCGGCCCTTTGGACTGAGCCGGGCACTTTCTAGAACCTCCCCTATGACGCGCGCGGGATGGTCACGCCTACCTACCACGGGAATAACTTGCCATCCCTTGGACAGCGGCGGTAATGAGGCGAGCAGCGCATTTGCCGTATCTTGTCCAAGCGCCTTCGTCGCTGCGTTTTGTAGCGTCTCGTTACCTGATAGAAGGGCACTGAGGGCAATAACCAAGCTTGACTTGCCGCTGCCATAGGGGCCAGTCCAAGTAAAAGCACCGTGGCCAGTCTCGCGCACGTGACGTGCCATGGACAGCAAAACATCAGCGGAAGATTGTGGACAGATGAAGCCTTCGAGAGCCTGCAGATTATATAGATCGCTATCAATCCTGATCGACCGCTGAAACCGGCGAGCAATATGAACCCGATGCGTAATCGCCACTATGCCACCTCCCGCCTGTCGATAATTTGATAGTCGAGTTCGATATAGCGGAGAGCCTCATCGGCAGTGGGCTCAGCATTGCGAAGAATCTGTTTAAGCCCTGCGGTTTCTGACCAACGAAACGCTCCACCCGTAACCTCGTCGAGGTCAAGAAGGCGTTCCGCAATATCATTTTCATCGAGAAGAAAAACCTGTCCAGGCGATCCAGGCTCATGTGCGATCGCTTCGAAAGACAACGTCTGAGCTTTTGAGTACCGACTCCAGAAGTCAATAAGCGCATAAAGAAAGACACCGTCACCAAGAGAAGATTTCGGTCCGTGCACAAAGCGAAAGCCATCGCGTCGACCAATCGCCTTGATAAGCCCGAGTTCAGTAAGCGGAGACTCAAGTGTGTCTTCATGGCTTGCATGTCCGCTACTTGGACGAGCCACATAGGTGCGCACAAAGCACTCGACGTCACGCTTGATTGTCGCCCCAGAAGCGCGTGACCAAGCGCAGTCGGCCGCAAGCTTTTCAAGCCCCTTTACGAGACTATCGCGCTCGAAAAGCGTATCGGGGAAATGATTAAATGTCCAAAACCATGTGGTTTTTTCTGAATGTCCGCTAAGATGCCAATGAATAAGCCATAACGTGGCGGGGTGTTCCATATAAGGATCGAGGCCATCCGGACCGAGCAGTTTTCTGCCTAACGTCGTGGTGCGAATGACATTGGATCCCGCTTCTTCCATAATGATTCCTGTGACAGCCGCCCAATGACGCATCGAAGCAACCATATTCTTGCCAACACCAAATCGGGCAATAGCGTCATCGCCCAAGAAGACGGCTTTATTATCAGGTTGATCCTCAGCCATGTAGATGGCATCAAAAGCTTTTTTGAGCCAGCCATAGCGCAGCGGGAACGTCTCATGGCCCGAAAATTGCGGGCGATAATCAGGTTCGTACAGTGACCCTCGTGCCATAATTCCCTTTCCTCCTGGAGGAAGTCTCCAGCTAGACATTAGCGAAGAGGGTGTGCTATGGTCAATGTCAAATTCAACAGGGAAACTCACCGGGAGCGCCCTAACAGTAAAAATAATCCCTATCTCATTGATAATAATGAAGATTAACGGCACTATATATTTCGATTATCAGGCGTCGACCCCTCTCGACCCACGGGTTTTTGCGCACATGAAGCTGTATTACGAAGAGCTGTGGGGAAATCCGCATTCCTCTGATCATGTGATTGGCTGGCAGGGGAAGGAAGCTATCGACATTGCGGCAACACACGTGGCAGAGTTGATTGGCGCAGATCCCGACGAGATCATTTTCACTTCTGGTGCGACAGAAGCCAATAATCTTGCACTGCTCGGTCTCGCTCATCGTGCTTTTCAGGGAAAGCGACGTCGTATTATTGCGGGAGCCACGGAGCATAAATGTGTTCTCGCCGCTCTTCGTGGCCTCGAAGAGCGGTACCAGTTCGTGACTGAGCTTATTCCCGTTGACGCGTGCGGTTTCATCGACCTCAATCGGCTCGAAGGCCAACTTGGCGATGATGTACTCTGTGTGTCTGTCATGGCTGTTAACAACGAGATCGGTACAATCCAAGATCTAGCCTCAATCTCCACAATGCTAGATAAACATGGCATTATCTTCCATTCCGACTGTGCCCAAGCTTCATTGGCATGTGACTTGTCTCACTTCAGCGAAATAGTCGATATGTTAAGTCTCTCGGCGCACAAGATGTACGGTCCCCAAGGGATAGGCGCACTCTACGTCAGACGAGAGCTTCACGATAGCTTAGAGCCTCTTATCTATGGCGGCGGTCAACAAGGTGATCTTCGATCCGGGACGCTTCCCACCGCTCTTTGTTCGGGTATGGGTTGGGCTGCCAAGCTCGTCCGTGAAGAGGTGGCGACAGAAAGACAAATGACAAGCCGTCAGCGCAATGCATTTGTCGCAGGTCTCCAAAGCTCTCCTTGGCCTATCGAAATCAATGGCCCTGTGCTATCACATCGCCACCCAGGCAATGTTAATCTTCGCTTCGAGGGTTTTGACGCTCGCGATATTCTTTTGGCCCTACAGCCAAAACTCGCCGCTTCTACTGGCTCGGCTTGCACTTCGGGCATGCCAGAGCCCTCTCACGTTCTCCGGGCTATAGGACTTTCAGAAATACAAGCTCGATCATCAATTCGGTTCAGTATGGGTCGATTTACAAATAATTCAGAAGTCCAAGAAGCGGTAACACTCCTCGAAGAGGTACTATCCGATCTCACTACAACTGACCGTTCGGTGATAGCATAAGAATAATAGCCTATGAATTATCCCCCGCGCATAGTCGAAATGGGCGACCAATAGCCTAGCCTTTGGCCTTAAGTCTTTGTGAGGAATCTCAACCCGTGAAGGTAGGACGCCATCGAACAGCTATGAAGCGTTACAGTTTGTCACGTCCGATTCGTCTCGCCCTTCAGGCAGACTTGATCAGAAGTGATAAATCGTTTTTTGATTATGGCTGTGGTCACGGTGATGATCTTCGAGAATTAAGGGATCGTGGGATCCCATGTTCAGGATGGGATCCGGTATTCAGACCCGATTCTGAGCGCATACCTGCTGATATAGTCAATCTTGGCTATGTATTGAATGTGATCGAGGATCCGGGTGAACGTGTCGAAGTGTTGCAAAACGCGTTCTGTCTTGCCAAGCAGTTACTCATTATTGCCGTGCGATTATCCATAGAAGTGAGAGGGAGAAACCATCAGGAATATCAAGACGGGTATTTGACGAAACGTGGCACCTTTCAGAAATTCTTTACTCAGCAAGAACTTCGTGATTGGATCGATACGGCACTTGATGTGAGCAGTATCGCCGCTGGTCCTGGCATTTACTTCGTTTTTCGTGATGAAAGTCTCCGGCAGTCCTTTCTGGCTTCGCGCTATCGGCAGAGGATGACAGCCCCTCTGTTGCCTCAGAGTGATACGCCGTTTAAACGTCATGGAGCACTTCTCCGGCCGCTTATGGACTTTGTCGCGTCACGGGGTAGGTTGCCAGATAACGCTGAATTGCCTGAATCTCTGCGGCTTTGTGAGATCTTTGGCACCGTACAGCGCGCTTTTAACGTGATACGACAGATAACCGGCCCGGACCAGTGGAACGCGATTGCCCAAGAGCGTTCACAGGATCTTCAGATCTATTTGGCACTGGCGTCCTTTAATGGCCGTCCGCGCTTTTCACTATTACCCCCTGATCTTCAACTCGACGTGAAGACATTTCTTGGTACATACAAACGAGCGTGCGAAATGGCAGATCAGCTGCTTTTTTCCGTTGGGGACATAAGGGCAATTGAAAAAGCATGCAAAGAATCAACGTGCGGAAAACTAACCCCGGAGGCATTATATGTCCATACATCGGCCCTCCCGCAACTTGCTCCCGTCCTGCGAGTCTATGAAGGATGCGCGAGAGGCTATATCGGTGAGGTTGAGGGAGCAAACGTGGTGAAGCTCAATCGCCACCAGCCGAAAATTTCTTATCTCTCCTATCCGGATTTTGATCGTGATCCACATCCGACCCTAACAGGAGCGCTCATTGTACAGTTACAAACATTCCAAGTACGCTATTTTGACTACAGTGAATCGGATTCCCCCCCAATCTTGCATCGGAAAGAAGTGTTCGTAGCTGGTGATTATCCTTTACGAGCAAAATTTGAGCGATTGACTCGTCAGGAAGAACGTTGGGGATTGTACGACAATCCTTCTATTATAGGTACAAAGCAAAAATGGGATCAATTACTTGCCCAAAAAAGCTTACGGCTGGCTGGGCACCGGGTGGTGAAAACGACAAGTGCGTAGCCTGTTGTCTGCAATTTCTAAATGGCCCTAAAAAAGAAAGCGTAAAACCAACGGGATAGCTTTTTGAACCATCTCCAGTAATTGCCATAAGATATATTATCACATTATTCAAGTTATTGATTTTACTTATGTTTTATTAACCTTGCAGCAGAATATGGAAGCCCTCTTGGGTGAAATGATGGTCATTGGTAAGCACATCCGTGAGCCCTTCTCGCTGCATAACATGCATCGAGATACAATCGGTCAGGCTGTAGCCTTTATCCGGCCGACGTTCATAGAGAGCCAACCCGTCCTCGAATAAGGCTCGATCCGGCCCCAGAACCTGAATATCTGGGTTTGTCAAGATGCCGCGCGTTCTTTCGGCTGCCTGGCGACGTGCCGTTTCTCCCGCTGCGCTGAAAAAGGCGAGAAACTCCGCCAAAACCCACTCCGTTGTCACGAATGTCGGAGATATCAACGTGCGGCTAACGGCAAGCGCTTGCTCGTGCCAGCGGTCACGGCGATGCAGCAGCGCAATCCAGTAGGCTGAATCTGCAAAGACAGTGCTCATACCGGGCGTTTGGGGGTGCCGTAAATATAATGGTCGTGTTGCAAGGAACCGTCTGTGGGTAGACGGTCTAATTCCTCGTCAGGTATCTCAAGGCTGGTGTCTTCGAAACGTTCCCAGATCGGCTTATGCGTTTCCTGGGGACGTTCGTTGCCCCGAGGCCTGTTAGGACGTTTGGCGTGCTGTTCTTCGAGAGCCAGACGCTGTTCAATCGCCTCGCACACCAACGCATCGACATTCTGGCCCGTGCCTTTGGCCAGTTGTTCAAGGCGTCTGTTCAGATCGTCCGGAATGTCGATATGCATGGTATGCTCCAAAGCATTATTTCTACTTCTACTATACACAGAAATGGGTCATCGGTTCAAACGATGCGTATGTGACGCCTGCATCACCCGTTACGTCTGGCGTACGGCCTGCCAAATATTATGGTACGCGCCGATCCCAGTCGTCGCGTTCTTCTTCGATTTCACGCACCCTGGCCTCGCCGTCATGCGTCCATCGCTTCTGTGCCGCACGCCAAATTTCTTTAACCTTTTCAGGTTGCATCAGAGGATGAATCTTTGGCGCAGCGGGTTTTGTATGATCCAGTGTCATAGGTTGCCTCACCCCGATCCATCTTCAGGAAATAAAGGTTTGTCCAAAGATTTGTTCCATACGGCCGGTTCAGGCCTTGGCCTTTCTATTTCTTGCCTGAAGCGTTCCATGACTTTCTCAGCTGGAATACCCTCGCCTTCTTTCGCTGAATCGATGCCTTTTTGAATGGTTCGTTTGAGGAGTTCCTGTTTTAAATCCGGATGTTCATCCAGCTCCCGGAAGGATTGCATGGCGACAAAAACCGCTTCCGAAGGCGAGTGAAAGTCGCTTTGGTCGACAAGAGCGATCACCCATTCTGCCAGCCTTGGCGGCAGATACGCTTCAAATCGAAGCCCGCCTTTGGAGGCCTGTCGGCGAACGGCGTTGATATCAAGGTTCTTATTCGGTTCTTGCACGTGCCGCTGATCCTTCTGCTGTACCCAAAACCCTATACAGATCGTCCGGTTTTCTACCTATAACATCAAGTGAGAATGAGTCGGCCATCCGATGACCTCCCAACCTTTTGGGCTTTTGTGCAGAATAGATAGTGCCATAACACTCTGCCACCCAAACCAGGAAGCCATCCCGATGATAAGCGACCTCGTACCTGATGCCAAGATATTGGATCGTTTTGCTGCTCCACCCTGGACCTGCGTGGAACATTTGAACTCATGCCATGCATGAGATGAATCTCGTCACCCAGATCGGAAGAAAAGCCGATGTCGCCCAGATACTTGACAAGCTTTCAAGCCGCAGCAGATAAGCCGCGACCGTGGCAGGCGGGCCTCTGTCATTGGCCCCCCCTTACAGAAACTCCACGTGATTCTGCATCTCTTCCGGCATCATCACACCCCAGATCAGCAACAGGTCACGCAGGATATCTCCGATTCGTAGCGCAGCAGGATGACAGTAAGCAATACCCGCATGCGGCACGCCTTGCCGGTGGAGCACGAGATAATCGTCATCGTGGGTTACAAGGACACGGCGGGCGGTATGGGCAAACGCCAGATGCTCTTCATCCGTCGCTCCCAGAAGACCGGCCTCTGAGGCGATTGTGACATCAATGCCATGCCGCCGCAATCCATGCGCAATGGCAGGATCAACGTTTTCATCCAGGTGGAAACGGATCGCTTCTGGCATCACGGGCCGCGCGCTTTTGGGAGAGCTTTGAAGGTACGTCCTGTTTCATCGTGCGGACGAGAGTTTCGGCATCGTGGATATGCTGCTTAATATCGTCCCGATGATCGTAATAATACGCTAACGCCGCGTGCACATCGGCGAGCGTTAACTGTGGATAGCGGGAGACAATTTCCTCGGCGGAATAGCCCCAGCGCTCATGCCAAAGTGCAATATCCTGTACCCGAATCCGGTGCCCGGCAATGCGCGGCCGACCGCCACAGACGTCAGGCGTCACGGCAATATGCTCCGCAATCAGCGGAGGCGTACGGGTTTCATGCGATTCTGAGTAATGTTCCATACCCTCATCATACTGCACATGATGCTCGAAATACAACTCTTACGACACCCCATGGCGGACAAAACGCGCCCAATAACCCTGTAAAAAGAGAGGGTAGTCTTTGAATTCTTCTCAGGCTAAAAGCCGGCATCGTCGTAAATATGTTCCCGCCTGAGAGAACCCTTGACGCGGCCCTGTGATCGTGGAATGTCATGTGATGCATGTTGCCGGTCTTCCACCAAGTCTATTTCAACCCTCATGCCAAGGGCGCTTGCCGCTCTGGTTATGGTGTGGAGGGTTACACTCGTATTGTCGGGGTCTAAAAGCTGCAAAAGCTGCGTATTGCTGACTTTCATAGCCTGCGCCAGTTCCTTTTTGCTGAGTTTTTTCCGTTTCCGCGCCTGTTCGATTTTCCATGCCAGAGCACGCTTGGCCGCGATTTCAGCGGATTCTTCCAAAATCACCTCATCTTCCAGAAAATCGTCGAAGCTCGAACCTATGTGCTTGTTCATTTTTCCTTACCTAAAACATAACAGCTTTTCTGGCACTGAGACAGATTAAGTGTCAACTAAATCAATGTTCAGGCAATAAAGCAGTTGTCCCAAACTTCACGCAGAGATCTGTGCACCGGTAACACCCCTCCCCCGCCCGCTCGAACATAACCTATTCCTCTGCGCCTGTGTTTCCACTTTCCCATGCGTATGTCATGGCGGGATTCCCTTCGTTTTGCACTCTTTCCTGCGCCCCCACCAGCAGCCTTTAAATGCGAAGTGCAGCAGGCGCGGCGCGCCCTGCAAGGGTCAAGACGAGCGGCTCTGCCGCCCTTGCAGGCCACGCCTGGCACCTGCTCGAAAGGGTCGCATAAGGCTGCGATGGGCGCAGCCCTGAAGACGCAACAGGAGAATCCTTGCCATGATACCGACACTCAATCCTTACCCGAAACAGCCGGGCTTCGGCCGGCGCGTGGCTCATGCCAAACGCGCCCTGAAGCAACTGACGCGCAAGCCCTGGAACCGGTCGCCCGTGTCGAGCCCCGACTTTGAGAGCTGCTTTGAACATGACGACAAAAATGCAGTTGTTTGGGCTCTCATGGATGCCGCCCGCAGCGATCATAAACTTTTCCTGGGCATTATCTGTCTCGACGGCCGGCGCTGTCGTTTACTGAAAGACTGGTACGACATCTACTTGTTTCCCTGGTCGCTGAGCCGCGCTTTCCAGCAAGCTTCCCTGCCGCGTGTTGACCTCATCTCCCCTGTCCAGTAGAACCAGAAAGGATTAGATCATGCAAACACTTAGCGACGTTTATAACCTGCCGCTCATGGCCAGCGGCGAAAAGACCCAGGCCCGCCATATCCTGGCGGCCATCCGCACCCTTGGCCGCATCGAACAGGAGCAGCGGCCGGCATCGCCTGATGAACGGGAAACGCTGATGCGTTTTGCCGGCTTCGGCAAGGTGGCCCTGTCGCTCTTCCCCAACCCGCTCACCGGCCGGTACAAAGACGAAAGCTGGCAAGAGCTTGGAGAAGAGCTGCGCGCCCTGCTCTCATCCGAGGAATACGATAGCGCCAAACGCACGACGTTTACCGCCTTCTACACCTCGCCTGTGGTGATCGGGGCCATGCATGACGCCCTGGCCCATCTCGGCGTGCCTGAAAATGCCGCGGTGCTCGAGCCGGGCTGCGGCAATGGCCGCTTTATAAGCCAGGCGCCTCAAGACATGCGCTTTATCGGCGTCGAACTGGACAGCCTCTCCGGCCGTATCGCCCGGGCGCTGCACCCGGGTCACGACATCCGCATTGAAAACTTCCGCGATACGCGCCTGCTTGAGAACCGCATCGACGCCGTCATCGGCAACGTCCCCTTTGCCGATATCCGGCTCGATTACGGCGGCCAGAAGCTTGCCTTACACGATTTCTTCCTGGCCAAATCCGTAGACGCGCTCAAACCCGGCGGCGTCCTGGCCCTGATTACGAGCCATTACACCCTCGACAAGCAAAACGCGGCCTTGCGCGAACAGCTGGCGGGCCAAGCCGACTTCCTGGGCGCGATCCGCCTGCCGTCCGATGCCTTCAAACAGGAAGGCACCCGCGTGGTGACGGATATCCTGTTCTTGCACAAACGCGAGACCTGTGAAGCGCCCAGGCACGCCCATGATGGCTGGCTGGAGACGGCAACGCTTACCCTTGAAGGTGCGGCGATCCCGGTCAACCGCTATTTCCTCGAGCATCCCGAGATGGTGCTGGGCGCCTGGAGCCGTGAGAACCGGCTCTATGGCAGCGACATGGCCTACAGCGTTACCGGCGCCGGCGATCTTGCCGCCAAGCTGCGGTCTGCCACCGCGCACCTGCCCAGGGGCATCTTTTCCGGCACGGTCGATCCCGGCCGCGCTCCGCCCGATGCTGCTCCCTTCACCCCGCCCCCTGCCCTGCCGCATATCGACGAAGGCAGTTTCTTCGCGGCTGAGAACCAAACCCTCATGCAGGTGCAAGCCGGAGAGGCCGTGTCCGTGACGCACGGCGATAAACCGCTCAAAGCCGACGGCACGATGATGGGCAAGCGCCTTGCCGCCCTCATCGCTTTACGCGACCAGGCGCGCCGCGTGCTGCAATCCCAGAATGAAGACTGGCCGGACACGCACCGGCACGAGGCGCGCAGGTCGCTCAACCGCTTCTACGACCGGTTCGTAGGTACTTACGGTCCGGTCAATAAAACCACCCTATCCGTGACAGCCAAGAACACCACGGTCCGGCGCATGCCCAATCTGGTCAAGTTCCGTGACGATCCCGACGCCATGCTGGTGATGTCCCTGGAGCATTACGATGAAGCCACCGGCACGGCTGAAAAGGCCGCGATCATGCATCAGGACGTGGTCGGCCGCAGCCCGCCCGTGACCTCCGTCGAGAGCGCTGAGGACGGCTTGCTGGTGTGCCTCGATCAACTCGGAAAAGTCGATCTTCCTTATATAGCGCGCCTCTACCAGGCCCCCCTGCCCCGCATCATGGCCGAGCTTGGCGACCTGATCTATCAGGACCCGGAAACTAAAGACTGGGAAACCGCCGACGTTTACCTCTCGGGCAATGTGCGCGCCAAGCTCCTTGCCGCCGAGGCTGCGGGCCCGGACTTTGCACGCAATGCCGAGGCCCTGCGCCAGGTGCAGCCCGAAGACGTGCTGCCCGGCGATATCGACGCCAATCTTGGCGCGCCGTGGATACCGGAAGCCGATATACAAGGCTTTGCCGCGCATCTCTTCGGGGTGCAGCCGGATTCCATCCAGGTCGTTCACCTCAAAAAAGACGCCGTCTGGAGCATCGATGCCGATCTGTCGGCCGTCATGTCCGTCGCCGCCAGCACCGAGTTCGGCACTGAGCGCATGGGCGGCGTGCGGCTTCTGGAACTGGCCCTGAATCTGAAAAGCCCGGCCATCTACGATACGGTGATGGAAGGCGGCAAGGAAGAGCGGGTGCTCAATCAGGAAGCCACCTTGGCGGCGCGCGAAAAACAAAAGCGCATCAAGGACAGCTTTCGCGGCTGGATCTTCAGCGATCCCGAGCGCACCGAGCGCCTGGTCCGGCGCTATAACGACATCTACAACAACATACGCCTGCGCCTGTTCGACGGCTCGCATCTCGCCTTTCCCGGCATGAACCGGACGATCGCGCTGCAACCGCACCAAAAAGATGCGGTCTGGCGCTGCATGAGCAGCGGCAATGCCCTGCTCGCCCACGCCGTGGGTGCCGGCAAGACGTATGAGATGGCGGCGGCCGGCATGAAGATGAAACAGGCCGGATTGATCCAAAAACCCATGTATGTGGTGCCCAATCATATGCTGGAGCAGTTCGCGCGGGAATGCCTGCAACTCTACCCCAACGCCCGCTTCCTCATTGCCGGCAGGGACGACCTGGCGCGTCAGCGCCGCAAGCTGCTCACCGCCAAGATCGCAAGCGGCGAATGGGACGGCATCATCGTCACGCACAGCTCGTTCGAGCGCATCGGCATGTCGCAAGGCTACCAGGCGGACTTCCTGCGCGAACAGATCGCCGACTACGAGCAGCTCCTGTGCGACAGCGCTCAGGGTGAGGCCGGCCGGGCAAGGCGCAATATCATCAAAACTATTGAAAAACAAAAAGCCCGGCGCGAGGAACGTCTCCAGGATCTCCTGGCCGAGGACAAAAAGGATGACGGCCTGGTCTTTGACGAGCTCGGCGTCGATCATTTGTTCATCGATGAAAGCCACTATTATAAGAACCTCGAGACCCCGACCAAGATGGACCGCGTCGCCGGCATCCAGACGGCGGGCAGCGAACGCGCCTTCGATCTGTTCATGAAGGCCCGCTACCTGCACCGCCGGCACGCCGGGCATGGCCTCACCTTTGCCACCGGCACGCCGATTTCCAATACCATGGTGGAGATGTACACAGTGCAGCGCTACCTCGACCCGGACGGGCTTTCGGCGCGCGGCATCGATCATTTTGACGCCTGGGCCGCCACCTTCGGCGAAGTGGTGGAAACCATGGAGATCAGCCCCGACGGCAAGAGCCTCCGGCCCCGCAGCCGTTTTGCCCGCTTTACCAACCTGCCCGAGCTGCAACAGATGTTCCGCGCCGTGGCCGACGTGCAGACGGCCGAGATGCTCGACCTGCCAAGGCCAAACCTTAAAGGCGGCAAGGCTGGCGTGATCTCCTGCCCGATGTCGGAGGAGCAGCGCCTGATCCAGGAGCAGCTGGTCGAGCGCTATGACCGGCTGCGCACCCAAAAAGTCGATCCGCGCGAGGATAATGCCCTCGCCATCACCACGGACGGCCGCAAGCTGGCGCTCGATGCCAGGCTGATCGCGCCGGGCGCGGATGACCCCGGCTCGAAAATCAACGCCCTGGTGGAAACCGTCACCGCCATCTGGCAGCAAACAGCCGGGCTTCGCGGCACGCAGATGATCTTCTCCGACATGGGGGTGCGCCAGACGCCCTGGGGCTACAGCGTTTACGATGATCTTATCGCCAAGCTGCTCCGGAATGGCATCCCCCGCGAGCAGATCGCCGCGGTGGGCGATGCCGATACGGACGCCAAAAAACAGGTGCTGTTCGATAAGGTACGGGCCGGCAGCGTGCGCGTTCTCATCGGCAGCACGCAGAAGATGGGCACCGGCACCAACGTCCAGAAGCGCCTGGCGGCGCTGCATCACCTGGATGCCCCCTGGAAGCCGGCCGAAGTCGAACAGCGCGACGGCCGCATCCTGCGCCAGGGCAATATGAATGAAGAGGTCTCCATTTACCGCTACGTCACCGAGGGCTCGTTCGATGCTTACATGTGGCAGGCCCTTGAAACCAAGGCCCGCTTTATCGCGCAAGTCATCACCGGCGACAGCACGGCGCGCCAGGCCGAGGATATCGGCGGCCAAGAGCTTTCATATGCCGAGGTCAAAGCCATTGCCTCGGGCAATCCGGCCGTGCTCACCCTGGCCGAGGCGGATGCCGAACTGGGGCGCCTGATGCTGCTCAAAAAGCATCATAGCGACGAGCAATATCTGGCGCGTCAGGCCTTGCGCGATCTGCCGGACACCATCGCGCGCCTGGATCGCCGCCTGGACGGTTTGAAGCAGGACAGGGAAACCGCCGAGGCCCGCCAAGGCGATCCGCTCATCATCGACGGCCGCAGGTGTCCAAAAGACGAGGTGCAAAAGGTGCTCTCGCAGCGGCTCAAGACCGTGCCGGCTTCCGTCATCGAGACGCGCCGCCTGCCTTTAGGCGTCTATCGCGGCCTGGAGTTCGGTCTGAACCTCTCTCCGTTTGAAGCGCCGGACGTCTACCTCAAAGGGGCAACCCTTCGGCGCGTGCGCCTCTCGCGCGACCATCAAGGTCCGCGGGCCATCCTCAATGCCGTAGAGCGTCTGGCCGGCACCTACGATGTGGAACACCGCAAGGCCGCACAGGATCTCAGCATTGCCCAAGGCCAGCTGCGTGATTTTGAAGCCCGCCTGGGGGCGCAGTTTGCGCATGAAATTTATCTCGATGAACTCACCAGCCTGCGCGATCAGCTTGAGCTCGGGCTCTCCGGTACGGAACCGGTCGAGGGCATTGTCACACGCATCATGGACCTGCGGGCCGCGCATACCGTCGAAGCCGCGCCGGAACGTACCGTGCGCGCAGCCGCGGCCGAGGAACCGGTCACCGCTCGCATCCGGCAGCGTGTCCGGCCGACAACAGACACGGCAGCGCCCGAGGAGACGGCGGTCCCGCCTCCGGCCGCCACGTCATCGCCGCTCACCACGCTGTTTAATCTGCCCCATGAGCCAAAGCCGAAGACTTTGCGCAGGCGGCGTACCCAGGCCCGCAAAGGGCAGGAGGCATCGTCCCAGCTCAGTCTGTTTTGAGCTGGAACCGGCCATTGGCTACGTGAATCTGTCGGGTGCGATTTCTGAAATATCCTTCAGGCCCCAGTTAAATGCAGGCGTTTCATTGAACAAATCACGCCAGGACTGACCGTTCGGCGCCAAATCATCGCCATGCACATAAAAGTAATCATAAAAGCCATCATGAGCGTCAAAGACAACTTAACCTAGCAGCAAAGGAAAAAAGATCATGATCAACAACACCATCACCGTCAGCGTCCACAGCTTCAATGACGATGCTGAATACAAAGACTATGACCTTCATGTCGACAACATCGGGGGTTTTGATTGGAAGTTGTCGTTTTACCTCGACAAAGAATCCGGTGAGTGGACCGGGCTGGAGGCGCAGAAATCGCTTCCCGGCGAACCCTACTACGAATGCGGCGGCGAAGAGGTGCCTTCTGAAGTGATGGCATCTGCCGAAGCAAAACGGCTTGAAATTATCACGGGGACCGCCGCTTAGGCGCTCGACAGCATGAGAATCCCGTGCTCGGTAAACGCCCAGGACAGCTTGCGGCGCCCGCCCCTGCCCGTGTTTGATATCGCCATTTGCGACATCAAAGCGTCAAACTCTTCACGGCTGAGCTGAAAGGCAAAATCCTCAGGAAATCGCTCGCTTCACCTTTTTATTCAATCGGCTGGTGGTGACGCCGTAGAGCTCAGCCAGATCAAAATCCAGCATGACATTGTGGCCACGGATGACGTAGGTACCCGTTTAACGTTTTCGAGGGGGATGATCTGCCGTGCCTGAGCCATACCGGTTTTCTGGCATGGCGGTACATCCGTGTCAAGCAAGGCTAACGGTACTTCCTTGTCGGCGGAGAACGATCCGCGCCCCATGGGCTTTGTCTTCCTTCCCGGGTTTTGTCAATCGTCACGCATTTGGCCGCCCGCGCCGCCGTGTCAACACGGACGTGGTTGCGTGTTTTGACACGGCGGCTCTCCGGCCGGCCCGGGAGGGGCGCGTTTGACAAAACCCCAAGCAAGGAGACAAACCATGAGCGACTTAGAGACGTATAAGGCCAGATACGAGCGTCATCGTCAGAACGCCGGCCGGGCCAACGAATTGAACAAGACCACCGTTTTCGATGCCCTGGCTGCCGCCGGCATCCGTGAAGTTACGGTTGCGTTCGACGGCTACGGCGACAGCGGACAGATTGAAGGTATAACCGCACATTTAGGCGAAACACCCAAGGCCCTGCCAGCGCCGTCAATGGCGACTCCGCCCGAAGCCTCTGTGCCCCTGCCGGAAAGGCCCATGACCCTCCATCAGGCAACGTGGGACAGCGACGAGCTGGGCACGTATGAAACCACCTTGCAAGACGCCATCGAGACGCTCTGCTACGACTATCTCGAACAGGAACACGGCGGCTGGATGAACAATGACGGCGCCTATGGCGAATTCGAGTTCGATGTGGCCGCCCGCGCCATCCATCTGGAATTTAATGGGCGATTCACCGATGTTTACACCCAAACGCACGAATTCTGAGGGAGGCGATCATGGCACATCCGTATCACCATGCCCTCTCCAGCGTGAAGAAGTGGGGTGGCACTGTCGAGGATTATCAACGCATCCATGACTGGTTTGATGCATCAAAGCAGATCACGGCTGACTTCCGCCACCGCGCCTTGCGGCATCACGCCGAAGGCATCTTCATGGCCGAGACGATCTTTGGCAAGACGATTACCCTTTCCACGGGCCGCATCATCCCGGTCCGGTGGATCGGTGAGCAGCACGTCCGCGAGGATCTCGGCTTCATCCCGTCATTTGCCGACTGGGTCAAGGCCATTCGGCCTGAGCCGTGGATGGGACGCGCGCAAAAGCTCGAAAACGAGGTGCTTCCGGAGACCGTCACGTAGGCGGTCTCTTTTACATGATGAATCCACCCGGTCCTGCCTGTTATGCGGGATCGGGGTTTTCCCGGTATGGATAGCGGTCAATTCGGGCCGTTGAATTGATTACGGTCTTGGCTGGATATCAAGGCGCGGCGTATATCCGTAATCATGCCCTCGTCATAATCCAGAAAGTCGGCGCAGAACTCGTCAAAATCCGGGCTTTCAAAAACCATGCTTTCGCAATTTCTGCTTTTGGGGACTCTTCAGCGCTCGGTTTTGAATACGATACAGATCTAGTAATGCTCCCCTATCCCCTTTCGCATGTCAGTGATGGTGCTTCATGATGGCAGGGCGCGCCGGGCCTGCAAGGGTCGAGACGAGCGGCCTTGCCGCCCTTGCACGCACCGGCTTATGCGCCCCTGCCCTCTCTTTTCGCAACACTGACACAACGCGAAAGGAGATTATCATGAAGAAATACACTGCATTATTCGCCATCGACGTGCCGCACTACGGCTTTCATGACATCGAGGCCGAAGACGACCAGGCCGCGATCACCGGTGCCGAATCCTTGTTCAAAGCGGACACGGTGGAATACCCCGATCCCGAGTGGGCAAATGCCGTTTGCGCCCGCATCGTTCATATCGCCGATCCCGACGGCCGGGTGATTGCCTATGACAAACCTCTGGATCCCTGCTTCGTCCGCTGCGGCGGCGAGGCCGACAGGCTGCTGTGCGATAACGCAGCGGCCATGCTGGCCGCCCTGAAGGAGATCGCAAAAACACCGCTGTGGGGTGAGCGCATCGAGGACGAGGATATCAAAAATACCCTCGCCGAAGCCGGTGAGTACGACCTCGACGACGACGAATACAACCCCAGCGGCGATGCCGAGTGTGAGCAGCTGCGCGATGCTGTCGAGGCGGCGCGGACGGCAATAGCTTTCCTGGAGCAATCCGGCGATGCGGGAGAGCGGTCATGAACGGTTTTCCCGGCAATCCTGATTACGTCATGTCCCCCAGTGGCCTGATCCTGTCCGAGCAGGTCGCCGAGAGCCGCTATGCCTCAAAGATGCCGACGGGAATCGACATGTTTTCCGGGGCCGGCGGTTTTTCCCTGGGCTTCAAAAAATCGGGCTTCAGGATGGTCGCCGCGGTCGAATATAGTTGCGAGGCCGCTATCACCTACATGACCAACCTCTGCCGGTACGGCGAGTTCAAAATCCACTTTATCGAGGATTCCGACGGCGAGCGCCTGGAGAAGGCCATATCCAAGCTGTACAAGGAGGGCGGACTCGACAGTCCTTTCCCGGTCGCCGGCGGCGGATGGATATCGCATATGCCGAGATCCGTGCCGGGCACCGAGCATATCTTTATCGGCGACATCCGCAAGCTCACCGGCGCGCGGCTGCTGAAGGACACCGGCTACGCCAGGGGCGAGATCGATTGCGTCATGGGCGGGCCGCCATGCCAAGGCTTCAGCACCGCCGGCAAGAGGAACGTGATGGACCCGCGCAACAGCCTGGTGTTCGACTTCGCGCGGCTGGTGCTGGAGATCGACCCGAAAACCATGTGCATGGAAAACGTCCCCAACATGCTGAACATGACGACGCCCGAGGGGGTCCCGATCATCGACGCCCTCTGCAGGATCCTCGAAGACGGCTCTTTCATGACGGCTGACGCGCTTAAGAAAGCCGTGGCGCAGCAAACCGGAAGCGTCGGGGTGTTGCGGGGGAAGACGCCGAAGAAGAAGGATAAGGCTTCCCGCGAGAAGCAGGACAAGCCCGCCGCTGCGGAAAACACCACACTGGATCTGTTCGGCCAGGCTGGTGCGGAATGTTCTCGCACCTGACGTTCCAGTGCCAATGGCGTCATGAAGACGATGGATACCAGGAACTTTATGCACTCAAATTTGAGACCGCTGCCTAGGCCGTCACCAGCCTGGGCGCTGGCGCCCGGTCCGGTTGCTCCTTGCCGGACCGGGTATTTTTTTAATCGGCTTGAGGACGATCAGGTGTTGTGAGCGCTCCATAATGTCAGCGGCTTGCCCTGGATCAGATCTACAAGTTTTTGCCCGCTGACGAGCGTGATCCTGCTTGCCCCCCTAACGCGCGGTACACGTCATTCGGGGTTTTTCCGGCATGGATAAATACATTGCCCCGCGCCTGATGCTGCGTGATCAATGCGGCAAAGTCATAACGATAGCGCAGGGGTTTTTTGTTTCGATAACATGACCTTTTCAGCGCGTGTGATTATTTGTCGGTGAAAGTATTCAAAATGCTCTGGCAAGTTTTCAAGAGGCATGGAAATAGAGAGTTTTATTTGGGTATTGCCATAAAGCGGGCTGGATAGTGGAAGGGGTTAACGCAGCGACTTCAAAATATTTGCCGTAATGGGTATTATCACCGCTGCGAAACAATTTCTACCGTTTGCGGAACTCTTCAGGTGCATCCCAACCCGTCAGTGGCTCTGCGTCAAGTTCGAGATCCGGCCACGTGTTGCAGTCGCGAATGTGCCGCCCCGTCGTTATTTCGAGCTGATCGCAGAAATCGCCCGCGTCTGCATCTTGTGACAGCGAGAATACGATCTGTTTTGAGGGCGTCCATACCAGAATATACAGCTCGTCGCGGGCAGTGGCGGTGATTTCGCTCAACCCCTTGCGGGTCCAGGGGGTGCCCCGGTCTGCTTCTATAAGTATATGCTGTGCCGGATGGTTGTGCGGCCAAGTCCACATGGTTCCCCTTTCAAACGTGCGTAGTCAAGCATCGTTATTTCTAACGACGATAGCAGATTCCAGCATCGCCAGAAACGGCGGTGCTATAGCGGATTTTCCAGTATGGCTATTATCATTTTTTATTATGGAAAATGACAGCCGGTCTGAAAGCCCGTTTGCAGGGTCCCGAATATTTGAGCTGGGTTTTCACCGCCTGACACACCTGATCAGAAAACTATTGGACTTAATGTTGTCGACCTGCCCGCCGGTACTGAATCTCTGAATCGCCGCATAGTTACTACCGCTCTCGGTGGACGCCCGGTACCAGCTTCCGCTTGTATCAAAGCCGCCTATGGCCGCCCGGTTGGTATAGAGCACATTCAATTCATCTTTGGCGGGCAAATACCAGTCATCATGGCCGTGCACAGACAGATTCGCGCACAGCTTGGCGGCTTGGTGCGGCGACCCGGCATCGGACAGGCCGTCCAGCGTGGCCGTGTTCGCCGCCCCGTCGGTCAGGCTCGTCGCTCCTGTCGTGGTCCAGTTGCTCGTGCCGTTGTTCCATGGGACGCCGGAAGAATTATCCGCAGGTGGCACGAAAAGCTTGGTGCCGGACAGAGCGCCCGCATAGACGCTGCCGTCCGGGCAGACATCGCCCGGCGACGGGTCGCCACAATAGGTTCCTGTAACCCCAAGAATTTTCACGCCGCTTTTGATGTTGGCGGCCAAAAACTCCGGGTCGCTGTTCGGCCTTGCGGCGTCCAGTATGCATTCCCCAGTGTCGTCGTCCTGACACTGGGGGGGCTTAAAAGGGGTCCACGCTGACCCATTGCAGTATTCCCATGTGCTGGTGCCGTTATAGCGCAAGCGGCCAAGCTTGGCGGCGGTGCAGGCTCCGGTGTCGTTGTCCACTTGCAAAAGGCTCCGCGTCGTGGTGGTGTCCCATTCCACGACGGTCTGCCAGTTGCTGCCGTCGCAGACAAGGAAATACCCCGTGCCGGGGTTCTCCGGGCCGCTGGCCGTCTGGAACCTTTCCGCTACCGTGCACGGGTCGCCGGGCAGGGTCTGCGCCGTGGCCGGGAAGCCAGCCAACGACAGGCACAGGGCAAGGATGGGGACGTTATTCCTCATGCTGCTCTGCCTTGGCCGCGCGGCTGTCGAAGTCCGGTTGTCCGGTATCGGTGAGAGAGCCGCCGTAATTGATGTCGCCGCGCACGTGCAGGCCGGTTTCGTCGATCAGGACCACGGGCCTGCCCCTAATCAGAATCGTTACCGTACCGGCCTCGTCGTCCACTGCCAGAGCCGCGTTTTCCCCGCCTATCGTGCGGGCCTGTGGCGCGCTTTCATCCGCATGGCTCGGGATGGCAAACGCAAGCGCACAAACAAAAACAGCGGCGTAAAGCGCCGCTGGCAACACTGCGTGTAACCTGCTTTCAGTGGGGCCTGCTACCCCCCCCCCCCCCCCACTCGATTATCGAAAATCATTGATCGCCTCGCCTCGTTGTTTACCCTTAGAATACCTCCATGCTAGTTAAAAAGGCTTAAAGAGGCAACAGGTTGGGGGGAAGTTTCCACAATACCCGTTATCCAATTGCAGCGTTTGTCATACAACGGGTTATCGATCTTATGATCTTCTCCAACGCCGAAACTTATTTCGGAGGTTGTGTTTTCGCCGTTGGTAAATGTCTGGTTTTATTCTTTCCAATCCCAAGACGAAATATAGTGTATCTACTGCTTCGTCAACTAATTCTAACAAATGCTGTTTTAAGTATGCAGCCGACCCCGTTGCACTACTTTCCATCTTTATGGCTTCCGAAATATCATTACGTATAGCAAACCATAAATCTGGAAATTTACCGGGCAAAAATAGACGCGAGCGTAACAGCCACTCTTCTTTGTCTGTCAAAAAGAAACACAAGGCCGCTTGTAAATTTTCTTTTGTGATTGTGTCTCCTGCTACTAAAGCTGACTGAACTCTTTTCATAATTATGTAGGCCTCTTCACATGCGGCAATCTTTTTTTCAACAACTAATTCATCTAACTTCTTTTTTCCGGCGTACCGAGCTTGTAAAATTTGCGTGATAACACCCCCAGCAAGTGCAGTGACTGCACCTAATATAACTTTAAAATACTCATCCATTTGTATTCCCAGAGCTTTTTTGTACTTATTATTTAGCTTCCCTCCCGGCAGCCTATTATTAGCTGGTAAAAAGTGAAGTCTGCTAAATTATATTTCTATAATAATTAGTTGCTTTAGAATGGGTATGTAGGACAATTCGGGCTCATGCTACGAATCTATACCCACATACAATAAAACCGGGTTGAAACTAACGGTTGTGCTAGTTCCTTTATTTTCCTTGGTAAACCACCACAAAATCCACCTTACACCCTTATATTTATTTGCAAGATTCAGCTCCCAAAAGTGAACGGAGAACGCAGAGCCCATCCAAATGGTGCCTTCTATTCCCAACCACAGTGCTACGGACTCAATCCAACCGATATTCCAGCAACATGCGAGTATCCATGTAATCAACACATTGAATATGGTAAACACGGTAGTCAGCATCGTCACATTCCTGCCTACAAGTAGCCGTGGGCGGCGTTTACGTCTTGGCGCTGTTCTATGCGCGGCGTTTGTCGTAAGGCACGTTATCACTTCTCGATCTGAATTGAGGAACGTGCCTTTCCCTCCTGGCCGCAGCTCCTACTGAAAGCGAAGGCCAGGACGCGGCGCAGCCGCCATTAGTCCCCACCTTTGGCAAGCCGCGCCCGGATCAGCCATATGAACGTCAATTGCCATGGGCAAAAAGGGGAAATTAACCCGTTATTTTCAACGAGTTTTTTGGGGTAGGTCAGGGGGACCCTATTTTGGCCGGGTTGAGACGGAATGAGAGGTTTTTGGGATTATGAAATCATCTGCGTTTTATAGTGACTTTTAAAGTGCTTTTTATCTTCGCATCCTTCGTTTTTGGTATAGAGAAAGATAAGGATGTTCTCAGATTACTCTGTTTTGCCCCTGTCAAATATTTTGTAAACATATTTAAAAATAGCAAATTGATACCCTCTATGGTCCTTTTCTCATGGGTAGACCATATACCAACTCTTTTTGCATCCGAGGACCAAAATGCAATCGCTTTACCTTCATCCGTCATTCTAAAGTCACGTGATGAGGCGTGAACAGCTTGCGATAATTTATCATATTCGTTTACGAGCAGAGGAATACCTGTAATAGATTCCGAATTTTTAGGCAGGGAAGATATCGATGGATGTTTTGTCAGGTAGCTGATAGTTTCTCTAAAGCTTATTCTGAAATTTCCATTTGACCATAAAGCAAGCTCAACCGGATGATCCATATAATAAAGCGCAAGTGTTGAATTTTCTATGCAGCTTCTCAAAGATTTAAGTGCCATTCTCCAGCAACCTATTGATGCCTGAACATGCGAAAGCAGAGCATCATTTTGTGCTTCAAGAAAGAATGCAAAGCTGTCTTCTGAAATATTTGTCTCAAGAATGTAAGCTCTCCAAGCTTGCAATGTTGTAAGACGTTTATAACTATCTTGGAAAGTCTTAGTTTTTTTCACTATATCTTTAGTAGAACTGGTTAACTCGTCCTGCCAGTCTTCCAGAAAATGCTTGTAATTATTTTCTATTTCTTTATCAAGAACAGTAGTTACCATGACATTTATTTCAGAAGTATAGATAGAGCTTCCTGTAACTCTGGTGACACATTGCTTGATCTTTTATTCGATAATTCTCTAAGCTTTTGTACTTCCTGAGGATTTTCTCTTAAATGATTGAGTATCCTCCCCAGTAAATCACGTGTAGAATCGGTTGTTTTTACTTCCACGCTAAGTTTATATTCAGTAATTATTGCAACCCATTCGTTTTTTCTAAATCCCGACAGCGCTGCCAAGACATTCAAAGCTGTAGGAATATCCGGCCTTTCAGAAGAGGATGGTTTTTCTATATCACCCAGAGTTAGTTTCGATAACTCAACATTTGGTCCCTTTCTAAGGAGCTTTGCCAATGTATTCAGGGCTGTCGCAAGTTCGTATGTTCTCATTATAACCCTACCCTCTGAAAAATCTCGCTGAAGGCCGCAGTAAATTCATCTTTCGCATCATCATTAGATGAAGCAAATATAGAAATGTTTTTCTCTGCGCATTCGCTCACAACAGAACGTTCTTTAATATATTGATCTAAAACGTCGCCTTTAAATTGATCGCGTATTGTCGCTTCTGTTTGTTCACGATGTACCGCCGGGCGTCCGACTCTAGAAAGTATAATCCCTGCGTTTGTGAGCTGATTTTCTAGATCATCACTAAGCTCTTTCACCCGATTTATTAGAAGGCCAACACCTATTGCGGATAGAAAGTCCAGAGAAACGGGTATCACGTAATAGTTACTAATTGCTAGAGCATTTTGCGTGGGCAAGGTCAAATTTGGCGGACAGTCACAGACAATGATATCGTAGTCCTCCATAATAGGTCTTAGTCCCTTCTTCAACAATAATTCTCTGGACACAGCGTTGGAAAGATCTAAGTCAACTGTAAAAAGATCAATATGGGAAGGTAACAAATCAACGTTCTTAAAAGCATCTTTATAAATTACTTCGGCAGCAGTTTTGACAATTCCTCTCGCATCAGTATGCGATCTCGATTTTAGTATATTAGCAACTGTTCCCTTCTCCGTAGAATGCCTTTCCCATCCTCCAACTCCAATGCTGCAAAAACTAGCATTAGTTTGAGGGTCCAAATCTATCAATAATGTTTTATAATCACTCAACCCGCAGTATGCTGCAAAATTTACGGCCAGTGCCGTTTTCCCCACACCCCCTTTCAAGTTGATAAAAGAAATGACTTTCATTACAAAATTTACCTCCTGATATATAAATTTCTATATTTAATAGAAATTCTGTTTTACGAGAAAAGAAATATCAGAAATCGCAGCCTCCGTTGAGAGCCAATTTGCACCCTGTGCGATAAGAAGCATAGGGGCGATCTGCTCAAGTAAGGGAGTTCCTGCAAGGCGTTGTTGTACGATTTCGGGCGAAAGACGGCCTAACGTTGCCAAAATCCAGCCCTGTGCACTCCCCCCTATCTGAACAGCTTCTACCAAGGCCTCAACGACGCTATCGTTATTGATATTTTTCAGGGCTTCAGAAGCAGCAGGTGCCCTGCGAGGGTTTCCTGTTTGCAGGGCCTGCACCAGTTTTTCAACGACTGCTTTGGGAGTATCTTCGCCTAACGCGATAATGGCATGCAGAGCAACGTTCTCGTCTTCATCGTCGATGAATGGTAATAGATCGTCGTAAACTTTTAATCCTGCCTTCCCAAGGCTCCAGACGGCCGCCTGTCGGATCTCGTCACCCATAAATTTATGGTCCGCGGCTATGCGGCGCAATTCCTCACGCGCAAAGACGCTTCCCAACTCTGTTAAAATTAATACGGCCTCCATACGCAAGTCGGCGCGGCCGTCTCCCCACAGCACGCTGTTAATCCATTCCTGCCCTGCAGGTGACCCAAGTGCAGCGGCTGCGCCCGCTGCTTCTAGGGCAACGCGCTCTTCTGCCTCTTCCCTCAAAAGTTGTTCTAGGGCATTCACAGCCTGGCTGCGTAGATCCTCCCTATACGGCAGCGCCTTAACCGCTGCGTAGCGGTCCACATCGTTTTGCGAGTGCAAATCCTGTATAGGATCGTATCTCCGGGTAAGATAGTAATTGAGGTCGGCAAGGCTTGCGGGAGCCCCTGCGAGGATGGAAACGCCCGCCTTAAAGCTGTTGCCAGGAGAAACATAAACATTTTTTCCACGTAACTGATAGGTTTGCCTACGCCCAGCTCGGCCATTCCCGTCCATCTGCACGACTAATTTTTCGGGATCAACGGTTTGTACAACTCCATCCCGCGTTGGAACGGTTGCAGGCCATGTTCGGTCCCGCTCGGCTCCCTCGGAGGCTGATTTTGGGGGACCAAGCGTGGATTGCTCAATACAATCTCGCAGAGCTCTAATGGTGAATAACACTGCCTTTTCCGCAGGCCGGTAATCTGCATCCGTTTCAAAGCAGGTGATAAACGCCGCCAGGTCATCATCACGCAAACCTGCATCCCATCGGCGCTCAGGATTGTTGGGCGCATCGCTCATGCGGATTTTCAGGTCAGACTTGGCCCGTACCTCGACGCGCAGGCCGGTTCTGACACACAGCAAATCCGGCAGGCGCAGGCGTTTGACTTTTGTCGTCCAGATTTTGTTGGACCCGCAATAACGCTCCAGCTCAATCGGTTGAAACCCGGCCGTTTCGAGTTGGCGCATAGTCTGGCGCACGCCAACAGTACCCATCGTCAGGAAACGGAGGAAACTGGTATTGGCCTTAAAGCCCATCAGCCTTCCTCCGTCTTATCGATGGGCTTCAAGAGTTCGCCCGGCTGTGCGCCAAGGGCTCCCGCCAGGACAAAAATATTTTCGAGGGAAATGTTGCGCTGAGCGCGTTCGATTGAACTGATATAGGTTCTGTGCAAACCTGCACGGTCGGCAAGCTCTTCCTGGGAAAGGCCCGCAGATGTCCTGAGACGTTTTAAATTGAAGGCAAATATCTCTTTGGGGCTTGGGGCTGACACATTCTTCCCTTCACAAAAGCTTGCGTAAAAGGCTAGGAATGTGTCACAAATAAGTCTACAGACTATGAATTACGCATCTGCTATAATTCCCGAAAATTCCTACCTGATGGAGGACGCCTTGAAACCAGAACTGAACTCTCTACCCGAGACTGTTACAGCCCCCCGGACCGACGCCATATACAACTGTCACGCCTATCTGACGAAGGTGCCGGTCGGAGCGATCGAGCCATTTATCGAGACGTTCAGCAACCCTGGAGAAGTCGTGGTGGACTTCTTCGCCGGTTCGGGAATGACCGGCTTGGCCGCGTTAAAACGTGATCGCAAGGCACAGATGAGCGATATTTCGGTTCTCGGCCGTCACATTGCCAATGGGTATTTGACGGAGGTCACGGCTGCAAAATTACGGGATGCAGGGGCCGGTGTCGTCGAGCAGGCCAAAAAGGCGCTCGGGGATCTCTATATGACGAGGAGAGCGACAGATGGAGCCACCCTTGAAATGACCCGAGCCGTCTGGTCCTTCACCTATGTCTGCCCTGCTTGCGCCGGGGAAATGATTTATTTCCATCATCTCTCCGCGAAAGGCGGACCGCCTCAAACCTGTCCGTCCTGCGCAGCGCCCTTTGCTAGGCGAAACTGGCCACAAGCAAAGGATGTTCCGGTGCAGGTCGTTGTCCGGGGGGAAGATGGCAAACTGACAGAGCAAAAGATTTCAGATTTTGATCTTAAGGCTATCCAGAAAGCCCTCAAGGACCCCCGCCAAAAAGACGTCCCTACCCTACCGATTGAAAAACACCGCGAAATGTACAGCCGCTCCGGCTTGGGCAAAAGAGGGCTCACGGAAACTGCAAAATTTTTCTCTCCCCGAAACGCTATCGCCCTATTGGAGCTCTGGCGTGCCATTGGCGATGTTGAAGATAAAAGTCTGCGGCAAAAACTCCGCTTTGCTTTCACAGCCATATTGCCTCGGGCGTCGCGGCGCTACCAGTGGAGCGCCAAGCGGCCGTTGAACGCACAGAACCAGACTTATTACATCGCGCCGGTCTATTACGAATGGAATATCTTTGATCTGTTCGGCCGGAAAATCGAAGCCTCTATACGGGCCGATGAAATCTTATATGACGATGACCCCCTGTTCAAAATCCAAAAGAGCAAAGGGATCACTTATAGCCTCGCCTCAGCGGATAACCTCTCACACCTGAAAGATGCATCGGTGGATTATGTATTTACTGATCCGCCTTTCGGCAGCAACATCTTCTACAGCGATATGAATCTTTTCCATGAAGCTTGGCTTGGTGAAGTGACCGATCACGTTTCAGAAGCGGTCGTTCACACGACGGGAAAGCGTAAAAACGGCGCAGTTGAGCGTTACGAAAATCTTCTACAAGGCGCTTTTACAGAAGCTTTCCGAGTCTTGAAACCGGGGCGGTATATGTCGGTTGTGTTTGGCAACAGCAGCGGCAGTATATGGGGGTTGGTGCAAAGGGCGTTGCGGGAAGCCGGGTTTAAGGCTTCGCCGGTGCACGTCGCCATTCTCGATAAAGGCCAGAGGTCCGTCAAAGGGTTAAATTCAGGGTCGGAAGGGGTGGTAACTGTAGACCTGATACTTACAGTACAAAAGCCCTTGGAAATGGAATCCGCTGATGATGCGCATGCACTTTCCAACGGAGATACCAGCCGTCTGATCCAAAGCGCTATAGAAGAGCTGGCTACCGAAGATGCGAGAAACCCTAGTCACGTCTATGCACGGGTCCTGAAAAAAGCCATCCAGGAACACCTAATTCTTGATGATCTCCATCTCAGCGATGTGCTTATAGCCCTAAGAAATTCGGGCTTTGCTGTCGATCAGAAAACCGGTCTATTATCGCAAAAAGATCATGCGATAGCAGCGGAGTAAATTCGCCCTGCCTGTTTTCCACAATGCCGATTATCACTGAGGTATGGCGCTGTGAAGAGGGGGCATAGATCGTCGCATCGGTTTTGAGCTTATAGGGGTTTGTGTAGCAACGGAACAGCTATGCGCCGCAGCGCATTTTGGTTTATATGTGCTGTCCGGGAATATGCGGAGTATGCTCAAGGATCGTCAGATCAGTTTCGTTGTCGTAGATGGCATCGAGGACGTAGGTGGCATCGCGCAGGGTCGAGGAGATCACTTTGGCCTACACACAACAAAGCTGCAAAAACTATCGCTAACGTATTACATGCATAATCTGCGTGAGCGACTTCGTGGTAACGCTACCCAACTAAACTATTGTTTTAATTAATGATTTTGTTGGTAAACCCCCTGTAATCTCTTAGGCTGGCAAGGCAAATAGGGTATTCACGCTCTTGGCGGGTCAATTATGCAGATAATGGTGATTACATGCGTAATTTGAAGCTTTTTGGCGTATTACACGCAAAAAAGACCGTGTCTAACGGCTATCAAATTATGCGTATAATACGTTAGCGATAGTTCCTGTACGAATGTTGTGTATAGGCCACTTTGGTGCCATATTGCGAAAACTGGTCAGAGCTCCAGGTGTAAAACGTAATGCCTTGCCCGTACCCGTAGTAACGAGGCAGGGCAACGGCGTTACGGACTTTGCCCTGCACGGGAAAGCGCTGCCCATCCGAGGAAGAAAGCGTTCCCCCTGGTTCGTCGGGAAACGGCAGGTGCAGAAAATCGTCAAGCAGGTTGCCAACCGGGCACAGATCACACAGACTGTAACGCCGCACATCCTGCGCCATACCTTCGCGACATTGGCTCTTCAGAAGGGGATTTCTATCGCTGCCGTCCAGAAAATGCTCGGCCATGACCGCCTCGCCACAACCGAAATCTACCTCAACCTTACTGAAAGTCACGTCATCGAGGAATATCGGAACAAGTGGTAGGCGCTGTTTGATCCCTCAGCGCAGCAACCCTCCCATTAGGCCATAATGCGCCTCCGGTGCAGCAAGCCAATTCAGGCGCGTTTATCTCTTTATTGCCGCGGCGCATGACAGGAAGCCCCGCTCTTCGGCAAACTGCCCGGCCCGGCATCCGACGGCCTGAGCCTTGCGGCCTGTCCTGTATCGCCTGAATAGTTCCCCTGCACATTCGTGCCGTTGTCCATCTCCCGGATGATCCTGCCGGTGTTGCCCGCAAGGGTATTGTTCATGGCGGCCATATCGATATTGCTATGGGCGCCCGCGCCGTTGCCGACAAGAATCCTGTCCGCCCTGTTTCCCGCAACCAGGGTGTTCTCAGCCCGCGGGAAAAACGACCCTTGTGTTATAGCGCTGAAACCGTCCTGCTGGACATGACCCGCCGGCAAAGATATCGCACCGTTTTGAACGACATTGCCGATGATTTTATGGCCCTCTCCCAAGGCGGAAAGCGCATTGATGTTGATAAGCGTATTATTCTGAACCGTATTGTTCCTGCCGTGCCGGATCTGGAAGGACACGTATTTGCCCTTGTTGTTTCTGCTGCCGGTGTTGTCGAATGTGTTGTAGCGGATCACATTGCCCGAGGATTTGACGGATATGATTTCCGAATCCGATGTGGCGCGCTCGACCAGATTATATTCAATGAGCGTGTTATGATTGTGATCGGAACACGCTTTATCGTTTCCAATTTGGAAAGCTTCCGTCCCGTTTTCCCTGTTGACTTCCAGATCATGGATATAGTTGTGATCAATGATATTGCCCACCGGGGGGCTGTCTTGAGTACAATTTTGCCCGGTACGGCCCCGAAGCGCGATCCCTCTTTCATTCCAGTTCCCGATTTCATTGTGATCCACACGATTCCCGGATGACTGGATAAGCCATACCGCCGGCCTGTTCCCGCCCGTAAAAGTATTCCCCGTGATGCGGTTTCCGTTGCCTTTTTCCACGTGAACATAGCCTTTATCAAAAAAGAAACCGGAAATAATATTGTTGTCTCCGGTAACCCGGAAGTTCGTGCCGCTGCGAAGCGTTACATTGCCGTCGGGACGGATCAGAACTCCGGAAGCGCTGAGGTTTATCTGGCCGCAGGAATAGTTTCCTCCCCGAACCACGATTTCCGTGCCCGGTTTTGCGCTCTGGGCCGCTGACTTCAAGGCTCCGCAATCGGAAACGGCAGCAACCGAAGATGAATTGAAGGCAGGGCAAGACACAGGTGATCCCGGGGCACTGCCCGCTGCGCCAAATCCCCCGCCCAAACCGGCCCCTTGCCCCAATCCGGCTGCCGCCGGCCCTGCGCCGCCGTCCATGCTGGCCGACTGTGCGCTGCTGCAATCCCATGTTCCGCCGCCTGATGGCAGGTTCTGCATTTCGTTCATAATCCGCTGTTCCTCGGTGTTGCAGGCCGACTGGGGCGCGTTCATTTTATTGGCGCCGATTTTGATGCCGCCTATCGGCCCCGCGCTTCCATTCACATCGTAGGAATTTAAACCGCAGAACGTGTTGGAAGATATAGCCGACGGGCCTGATCCACCCTTCTGGTGGCCGCTGATCGCCCGTTTGTTGTCAAGATTGTAAAAAACATTGTTCTGGACGACGTGGTTTGAATTCTGGCTGACTTTCAGCGCCTGGCCGGGATTGTCCCGGGTTACGTTGCTGATAATGTTATCCTCGAACCGGCTTCCCCGGCCGTTGGTCTCCCCCATCAGGATAAGACCGTCGCTGGCGGACCCCGCGCCAAGATCGGGCCGGGCGCGGCCCGGCACCAGATCCTCGAAAATATTATGATGCACATTCACGTTTTCATTGCCCCGTTTCAGATCAATGAAATTCATGCGCGCCCCCCTGATGGTATTGCCGTAAATTTCAACGTTTTTAACAGGCGCTTTCCCCTGGAACTGCCCTATATACATGCCTTCGCCGAGAAAACTGTTGCCCAGATCCTCAACAAGGTTGAAACGGATCACGCTGTTTTCCGACCCCTTCATGCTGATGCCGCCGGAGCCGGTGTTCCGAACATGATTGTTCTCGATAATAAGATTGCTGCCGTCATCTGCGGTAATCCCGCTCTCGCCCTGACCCCTGCCGTCAATCGTCAGGCCGCTGATCGTAATGTGACTATGCGGCCTCGTATTGATAACGGAGTTGTTTCCGCCGCCCTTGCCTTCCCGCACCCCGTTGGGCAATTCAATAACCGCTTTTTGCGGATTTTCCGCGCGCAGCACAATCGGCTTGCCCGGAGCGCCGCTGCGCTTGAAGCGCACAAACTGCCGGTAGGCTCCATCCTTCAGCACCACCTCGTCGCCGGGACCGGCCTTGTCGATGGCGGCCTGCAGTGAGCACGGACTGCCCGCCGAGCAGTCCCCCTTGCCGTTCGGCGACGCGTAGAACGAAGAGCCGGAAACCGAAGGAGCATCCCCGGTAGAAATAAAGGCGCATTTCCCCCCGGGCGCAAACGCCGCCGCCGCAGCCGCGCGGGCTTCGGCGACACTATCCTGAATGCTGCGGGAAAGATTGACCAGGTCTTCAACCGCCTGGCGGCGGTCGACCGCAGGCGATACCGCCCGCGGAGTGAATTGCGGCAGAACGTCAGGACCGGGCCGCGCCCTCCCCGCCGCCTGATAGGTATCGCAGATATAATCCCCGTTACCGGCGATGTAACAACCCTGCGCTCGCGCGGCCAGCGGCCAGCCCACCAGCCATAAGACCAGCATTAGAGCAAAAACTATGCGATTATTACAGCTCCTCATTCTTTTATGTTGTCATAAAATATTGATGCGGGTCAAAAAGCGGCGGGTTTGGGGGTTACTGGCAGCCCGCGCCGCCATTGTAGAGGGCGGTGATTTCTGTTGCGTCCAAGGCGCGGTTATAGACGCGCGCGTCGTCGATGAGGCCGAGAAATTCGTTGGAAGTCGTACTACCGGCAAAGCCCGCGCCGAGACTTAAAATTTCATTCCGATCAATAAGATTGCCTGTATATCCGTCTTGAACAACAAAAACACCATCAACATACATCTTTGCAAGTGCGGAGGACAGTTCAACGGTTACAGCTACATGGTGCCATGTATCGTCTCTATAATCATTGTTATGTTCTAGTAAAATTACGTTACCGCCGTCAGCCCTTTCTTCATACTGGAGCTGTCCAGAGGATAAATCATAAAACAACAAATACCCAGCGCCTGGAGATCCTCCGGTAAAACGTTCCAGAATAGCCAGATCATTTAAGACACCATTTGTAGGAATTTTAAACCACGCAGAGAATGAGTGATCCGTCGTGGCCAGATTCCACACTGATTTATTACCAAGATCGACTACATCATCCACCCCGTCGAAATCCAACGCGCCGCCGACGCGGCCCGTCACCCAGTTGGCGGACGGGTCGGCGGGGAAATTGGTGAGGGTGCCGGTGTTGGTCCCGGCGCTGTCGGCGGCGGTTGAAACATTGCCGCTTTCATTCAACTTCCAGTGGCCGACAAGGCCATCATCGAGCGTGCCGACATTCGACATGTCAATCCAGTTGCTGCCGTTGCACCATTTTAAGACGCCAAAGGCGGCATCGTATTCCTGCTCCGGATTGCCCGAACAGGTTCCCACCGTGCCGTTATCGGCGACGGGTACCCAGTCCGCGCCATCGCAAAACTTGTAGTTGTTCTGGCTGGAATCGTATTCCAGCGTGGCTTCCGTCGTTCCCGCGCACGATCCAAGGGAGGCGAGGCCGTTTTGATATAAAGCAAAAACTTCTTCTCCGCTCAGAGCATGGTCGTAGATACGGACGTCGTCGATCTGCCCGCTTGCCCCGTTCGTCGGAGTTGAAAAGCTTCTGGCTCCTATATGCGCATTGGTGGTTTCGCTTATCGAGCCGCTCTTGGCTTTGGTTCCGTCCACTTCGCCATTGACATAAATATAAGTAGTTGAGGCATCGGCCACGCAGGCCAGGTGATACCATATGTCCGCCTGTATGACGGTGGATCCTGTGGCCGAGGTGGATGTGCCGTTATAGTTGCATCTGGCGAAGTCATCGGCGTCGCCGATGTTTAAAAGCCAGCCGTCGCCGCCGCCGTCACGGTTGTCGACAATGAAGTCGAGCCCGCCGGTAGCGCTCCGCTTGAACCAGGCGCTGACCGTAAATTCATTTATGGAGAAATCGCCGCCCGGGGGTATTTGCTGTAATACGGGTTATCACGCGGGTATGTGGAAAGAAGAGGGCGTTACCCCTTCCCTATGCCTTCCCTTGGGTCAGATTAAGACCTTTTCGATAGACGTATCTACCCGTTCGCTCAATCAATTTCTAGTTTCCTGAATTTCCAATTGTCGGTAGAGAGAAAGACTCAACCCCAGTCGTTTGAGGATCTCCTCCTGTACCGCTGATAAGGGGGTTACCTGACGTAA
>Ga0214472_10000582_pt1 | contig 44598 bp, 50 predicted proteins | sample RVTome_6_FD_207662 | JGI IMG/M metagenome (GOLD analysis project Ga0214472, IMG submission 207662) | Soil microbial communities from uranium-contaminated site in the Upper Colorado River Basin, Wyoming, United States - RVT140D175 | ecosystem: Environmental > Terrestrial > Soil > Contaminated >...
CCCGCTGGTGGTGTTGATCGGCGGGGCCACCGGAGTGGGGAAGTCCACCATCGCCACGCAGCTCGCCACCCGCCTCGGCATCGTCCGGGTCGTGGCCACCGACGCCGTGCGAGAGGTCATGCGGGCGGTGTTCAGCCGCGAGCTGATGCCCACGCTTTACACGTCGTCGTTCGAGGCAGGGGACGTCCTCCGGGAGCCCCCTACTCGGGACGTGGTGGTGGTGGGGTTCCGCGAACAGGTCTCGGCGGTGGCGGTGGGCCTCGACGCGCTGTTGGAGCGGGCCGCGGTGGAGAGGATGAGCATGATCATCGAGGGGGCCCACGTGGTGCCGGGGTTCCTCGAGCTCGAGTCGCGGGCCGACCGGATCCTGGCCGTGCCGGTGATCGTCACGGTGGAGGATGAAGCCGTGCACCGGAACCACTTCCTGGCGCGGTCCACCGACCACGCCGCCCGCCCGGCCACCCGGTACCTCACGGGATTCGACAACATCCGCCGCTGTCAGCGCTACATCAAGAGCCAGGCGCTGTCCCACGGCACCCCGGTCATCCCCAACTACAACTTCGACCACTCGCTCGCCGCCGTCATCGACCTGGTGATGGAGCGGGCCACGGAGCGGATGGCCATGGTGGGCGCGGCCGACGGGGCGCGCCTGCAGAAGGGACGGAGCGCATGAGGCTGTTCCTGGACACGGCGAACATCGAGGAGATCCGCGAGATCAACCGGTGGGGCGTCCTCACCGGGATCACGACCAACCCCTCCCTGGTGGGCAAGGAGGCGGAGGATCCCGAGGCCGTGTGGAAGGAGATCCTGGCGGAGGTGGATGGCGACGTGTCGCTCGAGACCACGGAGCCGGAGGCCGGCGCCATGTACGAGGAGGGCCTCGCCCTGGCCCAGATGGGCCCGAACGCCGTGGTGAAGGTCCCCATGACCCCCGACGGCTTGGAGGCGGGCAAGCGGCTGGTGAAGGACGGGATCCGGGTCAACGTGACCTTGGTGTTCTCCCCGGCGCAGGCCATCTTGGCCGCGGAGATCGGGGCGTACATCGTCTCGCCGTTCCTGGGGCGGATCGACGACGTGGCCTCCGACGGCATGTTCGCGCTCCGGCAGATCTGCGAGATCTACGACGTCCAGGGGTACGAGACCGAGGTGTTGGCCGCCTCGCTCCGCCACCCCATGCACGTGGTGGAGGCGGCCCTGGCCGGCGCCGACATCGCCACGATGCCGTACGACGTGTTCGTGAAGTTGGTGAAGCATCCGCTGACCGACGCGGGCCTCCAGAAGTTCAACCAGGACTGGGAGGCTCTACAGCGGGAACTGAAGGGAGGAGCCTAGTTGGCACCCGAGACAATGGATAAGAGCGTCCTCGAGGGCAAGGTCGCGTCCGAGCTGCACACCATCGCGGCCGGGCTCGGCATCGAGGGCCATCAACGACTGAAGAAGGCAGACCTGATCGACCGTATCCTCGCCGCGGCCACGGACGGGGACGGCGCCGGAACGACCGGCCCGTCCACCGCGCCGGGAACCGTCGAGTCGCAGGCTGACCGGCAGGGGACCGTCGAGACCCCGGCGGAGCGGACGGAGGCCTCCGACAACGGCGAGGTCACCACCGCCCCGCCACAGAGCGAGCGCGAGGAGCGCGAGAGCCGCGACGTGCGCGAGAGCCGCGGCGTGCGCGAGGAGCGGGTGCCCGGAGAGCGCCCCGAGGGCAGGCCGCCCGAGGGCGCGCGCCGCCGGCTGTCCCGCGAGGAGCGCCGCCGGTTCCGGGAGGAGCGCCGCCAGCGCGACGTGGAGGCCCGGGAGGAGGAGATCGCCACCGCCCCCACGGCCACCGGCCTCCTCGACGTCCTGCCCGAGGGGTACGGGTTCCTGCGGACCTCCGGCTACCTGCCGGGGCCGGAGGACATCTACGTGTCCCTCTCGCAGGTCCGCCGATTCATGCTCCGCAAGGGCGACGTCGTGACCGGCAAGGTCCGTCAGCCCAAGGACAGCGAGAAGTACTTCGCGCTGCTCCAGATCGAGAGCGTGAACGGGGTGGATCCTGAGACGGCCAAGCAGCGGCCCAGCTTCGAGAAGCTGACGCCACTGTTCCCGCACGAGCGGTTCCGCCTGGAGACCGCCCCGAACGCGGTGACCGAGCGGATCATGGACATGGTCGCGCCGATCGGCAAGGGCCAGCGCGGGATGGTGGTCTCGCCGCCCAAAGCCGGCAAGACCACCGTCCTCAAGAGCATCGCGAACGGCATCATCTCCTCCAGCCCCGATACCCACGTGATCGTGCTGCTGGTGGACGAGCGGCCCGAGGAGGTCACCGACTGGCAGCGGACAGTGGAGGCCGCCGAGGTCGTGTACTCCACGTTCGACAAGCCGGCCGACCAGCACATCCAGGTGACCGAGCTGGTCCTTGAACGAGCCAAGCGCCTGGCCGAGATGGGCAACGACGTGGCCATCCTGCTTGACTCGATCACCCGCCTGGCCCGGGCCTACAACCTGGCCGCGCCGGCCTCCGGCAAGATCCTGTCGGGCGGCGTGGACTCCACGGCGCTGTACCCGCCGAAGCGGTTCTTCGGCGCGGCGCGGAACATCGAGGAGGGCGGGAGCCTCACCATCATCGCGAGCGCGCTCGTCGAGACCGGGTCGCGGATGGACGAGGTCATCTTCGAGGAGTTCAAGGGCACGGGGAACATGGAGCTCCGCCTGGACCGGGCGCTGGCCGAGAAGCGCATCTTCCCGGCCATCAACGTCGAGGCTTCGGGCACCCGCAAGGAGGAGCTGCTCATGCCCCAGGAGGAGCTGGCCCTGGTGTGGCGGCTCCGCCGCGTCCTGCACGCGCTCGAGGCCGGGGCGGCCCTGGAGCTCCTGGTGGACAAGATCCGGGCCACCAAGTCCAACGAGCAGTTCCTGAAGGAGATCGCCAAGGCGCCGGCGTCGTAAGCTGGCCGGGAAGACCGAACAGGAGAGACGAAAAAGACATGAAGCAGGGCATCCACCCCGAGTACGTGATGGCGACCGTGCACTGCTCCTGCGGGAACACGTTCACCACGCGTTCCACCAAGCCGGAGCTGCGGGTCGAGATCTGCTCGAACTGTCACCCCTTCTACACGGGCAAGCAGAAGCTCGTCGACACCGGCGGTCGCGTGGAGCGCTTCCAGCGCCGGTACGGGCAGCGGTCCGCGCCCCAGGGCTGATCGCCGCCTCGTCGATGGGCGACGACCGGCCTCAGGCCGAGCGCCATTCCTACGGCGGCCAGGCCGTCATGGAAGGCGTCATGATGCGCGGCCGCGACGTTTGGGCGGTAGCCGTCCGCACGCCCGACCGGTCGATCCACGTGGAATCCCACCAGATCCACTCGGTCGCCAAGCGGCACCCCGTCCTCCGCAAGCCCTTCTTCCGGGGGATCATCGCGCTCGGCCAGGCCATCTCCATCGGCGTTCGCGCCCTGTCCATCTCCGCGAATCGGTCCTCGGCGGAGGACGTGCAACTGTCATCGCGCCAGATGGCGCTCTCGATGGGCGTCGCCGTGGTCCTGTTCATCGGCATCTTCATCGTGGGACCGGCCGTCGCGTTCCGGTGGGTGGGACGGAACATCGGATCGAGCGTGCTGGTGAACGCGATGGAGGGCGTGTTCCGGGTCCTGCTGTTCCTGGGGTACCTCGTCTTGATCGGCCGGGCCAAGGAGATCCGGCGGGTCTTCCAGTACCACGGCGCCGAACACAAGACCATCGCCGCCTACGAACGAGACGAGCCTTTGGTCCCGGAGCGGGTCGACCGGTACTCCACCCTCCACGTGCGGTGCGGCACGAACTTCCTCCTGATCGTGATGGTGGTGGCGATCCTGGTGTTCGCGCTGTTCGGGAACCCCGGGCTGTGGTGGCGGATCGGGTCCCGCATCGTGGCCATCCCCATCATCGCCGGGCTGGCCTTCGAGGTGCTCCGCCTGGGCGCGCGGTATGAGGCCTCGCGGTTCATGCGGGCCCTGATGGCTCCGGGCCTGTGGCTCCAAAAGATCACCACGCGGCCGCCGGACCACGGGCAGATCGAGGTGGCCATCGCTTCCTTCAACGAGGTGCTGCGGCGCGAGGCCGATCTCCGGGCGGCGGAGGCCTGAGCGAAGAGATCGCCGCAGGTCGTTGAATCGGCGCCCTTGCCGCCTAGAGTGTTCAGGGCGGTCCCCCAGGAACCAGGACCAGGAGGATGCCCATGTCCCCGGCTGAGCTCGATCTCCCCGTCCTGCTCGCGCCGGAGCAGATCCGCCGGCGCGAGTTCGTCACCACGCGCCGCGGCTACGACCCGGACCAGGTCCGCGACTACCTCGAGCAGATCGCTTCGCAGATCGAGGACATGGAGGCCATGCTTCGGGAGGCTCGCCTTGAAGCCGAGGCGGCGCTCGCGGCCGGCGCCAGCACCAAGACCGATCCCTACGAGGAGCTCGGTCGCAGGATCGAGGGCGTCCTGCGCTCCGCCGACCAGGAGGCGGACCGGGTCCGGCGGGAGGTGAAGGAGGAGGCGGAGCGGGTCCTTCGCGAGGCTCGGGCCGACGCCGACCGCATCCGGCTCGACGCGCAGATCAGGGCGGGCGAAGCCACGGAGCAGGCCGAGCGGGCCCTCCGGGACGCCAGGCAGCGGGCCGACCGTACCGTGGCCGGCCTGTCCACCCGCCGCGAGGAGCTCGTCAACCAGCTTGCCGTGATGCAGGAACGGCTCCTCGGGGTGGCCAAGGACCTCGAACAGACCATCGAACGCCGGGAGGAAGCGGCCGGCATGGCCTCCTCCTTGGTGAGTGACACGTGGGGCGGCTGGGTGGTCGTTCCAAAGGACGATGACGGGGCCAGTTCCCCGGCAGACGGGGCGGAGCCCGAGGAACCGCCTGCCCTCCAGCCTCCCTCCGTCGAGCGACCGACCGAGCAGCTGTTCACATCACCGGACATGGTCGACCTCACGTTCCCGGAGATCCCCCCCCTCGATCTCGGCTGGGACGACGAGGACGACTGAGGAGGGGCGGGGCCCAAACCCCCGCCCCTCCCCGGTTTTCGGATAATCGGGTCCATGGACCTCGCATCCCGTCTGTCCGAGATCGAGTCGCGGTACGAACAGCTCTCCGCGGAGATGGCCTCCCCGGAGGCGTCCGGTGACCCCGACCGCCTTCGCCGGCTGGGCAAGGACCTCGCCGAGCTGGAGGAGATCGTCGTCCCTTACCGCGAGTACACGGCCGCCCTCAGCCAAGTGGAGGAGGCCCGGGGCATGGCCGGGGAGGAGAAGGACCCGGAGATGGCCGCGTTCCTCCGGGGAGAGGCCGAGGCCGCCGAGGCCAGGGTGACGTCGCTCCGGGCCCGGCTCGAGCAGCTCCTCGTCCCCAAGGACCGCAACGACGAGCGGGACGTCATCGTGGAGATCCGGGCCGGCACCGGCGGCCAGGAGGCCGCGCTATGGGCGGGAGAGCTGTTCGAGCTGTACCGCCGGTTCGCCGAGAGGCACCGGTGGAAGACCGACGTGCTCACGGCCTCGCCCTCGGACCTCGGCGGCTTCAAGGAGGCGGTCCTGGAGGTCAGGGGCAAGGGCGCGTACTCGAGGCTGAAGCACGAATCGGGCGTCCACCGCGTGCAGCGCGTGCCGGTCACGGAGTCCAGTGGCCGCATCCACACGTCCACCGCCACCGTCGCCGTGCTTCCGGTGGCCGAGGAGGTGGACGTGGAGATCAGGCCCGAGGACCTGAGGATCGAGGTGTTCCGCTCCTCGGGCCCGGGCGGGCAGTCCGTCAACACCACCGACTCCGCCGTCCGCATCGTGCACCTGCCGACCGGCATCAGGGTCGAGTGTCAGGAGGAGCGCTCGCAGTTGCAGAACCGGGAGAAGGCGATGCGCTATCTGCGGGCTCGGCTGCTGCAGAAGGCGCAGGAGGAGGCGGCGGCCAAGGAGGCCGCGGCCCGGCGCTCCCAGGTCGGCACGGGGGAGCGGGCCGAGAAGATCCGGACCTACAACTTCCCGGAGAACCGCGTGACGGACCACCGGGTCAAGCTCACCGTCCACCAGCTCCAGCGCGTGCTGGAGGGCGACATCGACGAGTTCGTCGACGCGCTGCTCGCGGCGGAGCGGGCCGAGCAGCTCGCCGGCGACGGCCAGGGTTGAGAGGGGAACCGTGCGGCCCTCCGACGTGCTCCGCCGGGCCACGGGCTACCTCGAGCGCCACGGCGTCGAGAGCCCCCGCGAGACCGTCGAGGTCCTGATGATGACGGTGCTTCGGACCGATCGAGCGGGACTCTATTCGCGATACGCGGGCCTCTCCTCGGCGGAGGCGCGCGTGTTCGGCCGGGCCCTGTGCCAGCGATGCGCGGGAACCCCCCTCCAGCACCTCACGGGGGAGCAGCCGTTCCGCCGGATCTCGGTGCGGGTGCAGCCCGGGGTGTTCATCCCGCGGCCCGAGACCGAGGCCCTGGTCGGCAAGGCCCTGGACGAGCTGGGCGACGTCGACGACCCGGTGGTCGTCGACGTCGGCACCGGGACCGGGGCCGTCGCGCTCGCCATCAAGGACGAGCGGCCGGGAGCCGAGGTCTTCGCCACCGACCTCTCGCCGGAGGCCGTCGAGCTCGCCCGGGCCAACGCGGCTCGGCTGTCGCTCCAGGTGACGGTGGTGGGCGGCGACCTGTTGGACCCCCTGCCGGAGGAGCTCCGAGGGTGGGTGGACCTGGTCGTGAGCAACCCGCCCTACGTGACGGAGGAGGAGCTCCAGGACCTCCCGGCCGAGGTTCGGGCCGAGCCCCGCCTGGCCCTGGTCGGCGGAATCCAGCTGTACGAGCGCCTGGCCGACCAGGCCCTGCGGTGGTTGCGGGATGGCGGCGTCCTGGCCGTCGAGATCGGAGGGTCGCCGGGCGCCGACGTGGCCAAGGTCCTGGAGGGCTCCTACATGGACGTGCGGACGCTGCCCGACCTGGCCGGCCGGGACCGGATCGTCGTGGCCCGCCGTCCGTGACCGATCCCATCCAGGACGCCGCGGCCGCCGCCCTGGCCGGCGAGCTCATCGTGATGCCGACCGACACCGTGTACGGCATCGGGACGCGACCCGACGACCCCGCCGCCACGGCGCGGCTGTTCGAGGCGAAGGGAAGGCCGCGTGAGCTCGAGCTGCCCGTGCTGGTTCCGTCGGCCGGTGCGGCGCGGGACGTCGCGGCGTTCGACGAACGGGCCGAGGTGCTCGTCGGACGGCTGTGGCCCGGACCGCTCACGATCGTGCTGCCTCGAACGGATGCGAGCCGCCTCTGGGACCTGGGTGGCGATCCGGTGACCGTGGGCGTTCGCATGCCCCACCACCCGCTCGCCCTGGCCGTGCTTGCCCGAGCCGGTCCCCTCGCCGTTAGTAGCGCGAACCGAAGCGGCGGGCCGACCCCCGCGGAGTGCGCCGGCTTGGAGCGGATGTTCGGGGACGTCGTCACGGTGTTCCTGTGCCAGGACGAGCCGCTCGCGGGGCGGCCCTCGACCGTGGTCGACCTCTCGCACGGCGAGCCTCGGATCCTCCGGGCCGGGGCCCTGCCGAAAGGCGAGGTCCTCGCGGCTCTCGCCCCGGCGTGACGACGCGTCGGCGCGCCCCCGGGGCGCGACCGGTCCTTCGCGCGCGCTCGCCCCCGCGCGCGCCCGGGTGCGCGTGAAGGCCGATGCTAGACTCCGGCTTCGGTCCCATGGCCCACGTCCTCCTCGTATGCACCGGGAACATCTGCCGCTCGCCCATGGCGGAGGCCTTCCTGCGATCCGCCGTCGAGCGGCGCCTCGGTGGCGAGGCGCCGCTCGTGGCCTCGGCCGGGCTCATCGCCCGCGACGGAGCTTCTGCGACGCCGGAGGCGGTGCACGCGGCGGCGGAGCTGGGCGTGGACGTCGCGGGCCACACGGCCCGGCGCCTTCTGGCCGACCACACCCGGGCCGCCGCCGTGGTGGTCGGGATGGCGGCCGAGCACCGCGACGAGATCGTTCTGAGCACCCCGGAGGCCGTCTCCAAGACGTTCACGCTGATGGAGCTGGTGCGGCTGGTGGAGGGCGAGCCGGGACCGCCCACCCCGGGCGCGCCGGCTGAGAGGCTCGTCGCGCGGGTCGCCGGGGCCGACCGGTTGCGCCGGGCCGGGTTCGGGGGCGACCCGCTCGATGAGGACGTCGCCGACCCCCTCGGCCTGCCCCTCGATGCCTATCGTCGCATCGCCCTCGAGCTCGACGCGTGGTGCGAGCGGCTAGCCGCCGCCCTGTTCGATCGCAGCCCGGTCGCCGCCGGCCGGGAGGGATGAGGATGCGGATCGCCATCGGCTCCGACCACGCCGGCTTCCCGCTGAAGGAGCAGCTGAAGCAATACCTGAAGGACGAAGGGCACGAGGTCGCCGACCTCGGCACCGATTCCGAGGAGCCGGTGGACTACCCGGTCCCCTGCGTGAGGGTGGCCCGGGCCGTCGCGGACGGCAGCGCCGACCGGGGGATCGTCCTCGGCGGCTCCGGCCAGGGGGAGCAGATCACGGCGAACAAGGTGCGGGGCATCCGCGCGGCGCTTTGCAACGAGCTGTACACGGCCCGGCTGTCGCGACAGCACAACGACGCCAACGTACTGGCCGTGGGGGCTCGGATCGTCGCGCCGGCCCTGGCCAGGGAGATCCTCGAGATGTGGCTGGCCACACCATTCGAGGGTGGTCGCCACGAACGACGTCTCGAGCAGATCGCGATGATCGAGCGGGGGGAGCTGTGAGCCGGGAGTACGCTGCCGACTGGGAAGCCTTGCGGCGCACCGATCCAGAGGTGGCGGAGGCCATCGCTGGCGAGCTCCACCGGGAGCGGACCACCCTCCGCCTGATCGCCTCCGAGAACTACGCGAGCCCGGCGGTGCTCGCCGCGCTGGGCTCCACCATGAACAACAAGTACGCCGAGGGCTACCCGGGGCGCCGGTACTACGGCGGCTGCCGATTCGTGGACGTCACGGAGCAGCTGGCCATCGACCGGGCCAAGGAGCTGTTCGGGGCCGACCACGCCAACGTGCAGCCCCACGCGGGGGCCCAGGCCAACCTGGCCGTGATGGGCGCGTTCCTCCGGCCGTTCTCCGAGCAGAAGGTGCTCGGCCTGGTGCTGGCCCACGGCGGGCATCTCACGCACGGCTCGCCGGTGAACGTGTCCGGGATGTGGTTCGACTTCGTTGGCTACGAGGTGGACCGCGAGACCGAGCGGCTCGACATGGACCGGGTGCTCGACCTGGCGAAGGAGCACCGGCCGGCTATCGTCCTTGCCGGGTTCACCGCCTACCCCCCGGTCATCGATTTCGCCGCCTTCCGGCAGATCGCCGACGAGGTCGGCGCCCTCCTGTGGGTGGACGCCTCCCATTTCATCGGGTTGGTGGCCGGTGGCGTGTACCCCAGCCCGGTACCCCATGCGGACGTGGTCACCTTCACCACCCACAAGACGCTCCGGGGCCCCAGGGGCGCCGTCATCGTGTGCAAGCAGGAGCATTCCAAGGCCATCGACAAGGCCGTGTTCCCGATGATGCAGGGCGGCCCGCTCGAGCACGTCATCGCGGCCAAGGCGGTCGCTCTCCGGGAGGCCATGAGCCCCGAGTTCGCCGAGTACGCCGCCCGGACCGTCCGCTCCGCGCGAGCCCTGGCCGAGGGCCTGGCCGACGAGGGGCTCCGGATCGTCTCCGGAGGAACGGATTCTCACCTCGTGCTGGCCGACCTCCGCCCCCTCGAGATCGGCGGCAAGGACGCGGAGGCTTTGTGCGACGAGGTCGGCATCGCCGTGAACAAGAACGGGATCCCCTTCGATCCCATGCCGCCGCTTGACCCGTCCGGGATCCGGGTAGGGACGCCGGGGCCGGCGACCCTCGGGATGGACGAGCCGGAGATGAAAGAGGTCGCCGGCGTCATCGGCGAGGTGCTCCGAAACCCCACCGATGACGGCGTGAAGGCGGCCTGCCGGGCCCGGGTGCAGGACCTGGTGGCCCGGTTCCCCGTCTACCCCGGCTGAGGCCCGCTCGGCGATCGGGCCGGCCGGGGTACCATCACGGCGACGTGATCCCGTACCTCGTGGTGTTCGCCGCCAGCGCCGTCGCGTCGTTCGTGGCAACACCGGCGGTCCGCCGGCTCTCGCTCCGACTGGGGTGGATCGACCATCCGTCCGACCGCAAGGTGCATCCGCGGCCCACGCCCTCGGCGGGTGGTCTAGCCATCTTCCTGGGCATCGCGGTGGGCCTCGGCGTGTCGCGGCTGTTTCCGTTCCTGTCACGGCTGTTCGAGACCACGTCCGATCCCGATGTCGCGCTTGTGGCGGGGCTCGTGATCTTGGTGGTTGGCGTGATGGACGACACCCGAGGCGTTTCGGCCCTGGGCAAGCTGGCCGGGCAGGTGCTCGCGGCCGGCATGCTGGTGCTGTTCGGCGTCCAGCTCCTGTACTTCTACTTCCCCGGGCAGGGCATCCTCGTCCTGTCCCCGGACCTCGCCGTGCCGCTCACCGTGCTGTGGGTGGTGGCCATGGTGAACGCGGTGAACCTGATCGACGGGCTGGACGGGCTGGCCGCCGGGATGGTCGCCATCGGGGCCATCGCCTTCTTCGCGTACATGTACCAGGCGCGGGGTGGGGGAGACGACCCCTCCACGGCGGCGCTCCTTTCCGCCGTGGTGGCCGGCTCCGCCCTGGGGTTCCTCCCGTGGAACTTCCACCCGGCCAAGATCTTCATGGGGGACTCGGGGGCGATGCTGCTCGGCCTGATGATGGCCGTGGCCACCATCTCCGGCGTCGGGCAGTCCGCGACCGGGCCGAGCGGCGGCGACTTCGCGGCGGTCGCGATCCCCATCGCCGTGCCCCTGCTCGTGCTGGCCGTGCCGTTCCTCGACGTGCTCCTTGCGATCGTGCGGCGGATGCGAAAGGGCCTCGGCATCACCCACGCCGACAAACAGCACATCCACCACCGGCTCCTGGACATCGGGCACTCCCACCGGGAGGCGGTCCTGCTCATGTACCTGTGGAGCGCGCTGATCTCTGTCTGCGCGCTGGCCGTGGCGTTCATCAACGGCCGGATCCTGGTTGGGGCCATCGTCATGGTGGCGGTCACCGTCGCCGCCGTGCTCCCCAAGCTCATCCGGGATCGGGCACCGCGGGGGAGCGACCGCAGGGCATTGGCCCGGGGGAACGGACCGGCGGGCCCGGCGGCCCTCCGCGGAGTCGCCGACACGAAGGCCGACCGCGCCGAGGTCAAGGGCAACCCCTGATGCGGGTCCACCGCCCGGGCGAACCCCCCTACGGGCGGGGTGGGACCTTCGCGCACCTGCCCCTGGTGCTGGACCCCGCCCAGCTCGCCGGAGCGGACGTGGCCATCCTGGGTGCCCCCACCGACGAGCTGGTCACGAACCGCCCGGGGGCCCGGTTCGGCCCGAGGGCCATCCGCAACGCGGACTACCTGTGGGAGACGTCTCGCCCCAACATGGACGTGGGGCTGGACCCCTTCGAGGTCCTGGCCGTCGTGGACCACGGGGACGTGGAGGTCGTGCCCGGGTACGCGGAGCTCACCCACCGGGCCCTTCGCCAGTCGGTCTCGAGCGTCGCGGCCGCCGGGGCTCTGCCACTCGTCCTGGGCGGGGATCACTCGATCGCCCACCCCGACGTGGGGGCCGTCGCCGACCACCTGAAGCCGGAGCCGCTCGGGCTCATCCACTTCGACGCCCACGCCGACGACGCCTACGAGGAGCCCCGCCTGAACCACGGGACCCCGCTCCGCCTTCTGGTAGAGGAGGGCTCGCTCCGGGGCGAGCACGTGGTGCAGGTCGGGCTTCGCGGGTACTGGCCGCCGCCCTCGGACTTCGAATGGGCTCGCTCCCAAGGGTTCCGGTGGTACCTGATGGACGACGTCTACGTCCGGGGGATCGACGAGGTGATCGACGACGTGCTCCGAGACGTCGAGCGCCTGCCCCACGTCTTCCTCTCGGTGGACATCGACGTGTGCGACCCGGCGTTCGCGCCCGGAACCGGGACCCCGGAGCCGGGAGGCCTCCAGGCCCGCGAGCTGCTCCGGGCGGTTCGGCGGATCGCGGCCGCCGTTCCCCTGGCCGGGATGGAGGTGGTGGAGGTCTCGCCGCCGTTCGACCAGGCCGAGATCACGGCGCTCCTGGCACACCGCGTGGTCCTCGAAGCCCTGTCCGGCATTGCGCTCCGGAGGCTGGGCCGGGGCCCGGAGCCGGAGCGGAGCCGGTCGTTGGGCTCGGCCTCAAGGGCAGGCCCTCCCGGGTCAAGGGATGGGGCATAATCAGCCCTCTTGAATCCGTTCGATGAGGGATGACGTGCCGGAAGTCGACGTTCGCCTGGACCGGGTGACCAAGGATTTCGGCGAGACGGTCGCCGTGGACGACCTCTCGCTCGATATCACCGAGGGCGAGTTCTTCAGCATGCTCGGTCCGTCCGGGTGCGGGAAGACCACCACCCTTCGGATGATCGGGGGCTTCGAGGACCCGACCCGAGGGACCATCTATCTGGGCGGCCGCGACGTGACCGACCTGCCGCCCTACAAGCGCAACGTGAACACGGTGTTCCAGTCGTACGCGTTGTTCCCCCACCTCGACGTGCACGAGAACGTGGCCTTCGGCCTCCGCCGCAAGAAGGTCGACGGAGCCGCGATCGATCGCCGGGTCAAGGGGGCCCTGGAGCTCGTCGACCTGGTCGGATTCGACAAGCGCAGGCCGGCGAAGATGTCCGGCGGCCAGCAGCAGCGCGTGGCCCTGGCGCGCGCGCTGGTGAACCATCCCAAGGTGCTCCTGCTGGACGAGCCGCTCGGCGCCCTCGACCTCAAGCTCCGGAAGCAGATGCAGCTCGAGCTGAAGCGGATCCAGGAGGAGGTCGGGATCACCTTCATCTACGTGACGCACGACCAGGAAGAGGCCATGACGATGTCCAACCGCCTGGCCGTCATGCGCCACGGGAAGGCCGAGCAGATCGGCGCCCCTGAGGACGTGTACGAGAGCCCCGCCACCGAGTTCGTGGCGAACTTCCTCGGCGCATCCAACCTCCTGGCGGGCAAGCTGGAACGTGGCGCGGACGAGTTGGTGCGGGTCCGGCTTGCCGTCGGCTCGGACGTGCTCGTTCCCGCCGATCGCGTACCGAACGAGGTGGACTCGATCGTGAAGGTCGGGGTCCGCCCGGAGAAGATCACCATCCAGCCCGAGGATGAGGCGCAACCGGCCGGACACAACGCGGTGCCGGGCCTGTTGCGGATGTCCACGTACATCGGCGTGAGCCACCAGTACAAGGTCGAGGCGCCGGACGGCACCGACCTCAGGGTGTACGTGCAGAACCTGGGGGCGGCCCGGGCCCCCCAGCCGGGGGAGCGGGTCCGCCTGGTGTGGCGTCCGGAGCACACGTTCGCGGTGAAGCCATCGGAAACCCCCACGGAGGAGGAGGAATGAGCATGCAGCCACGCATCGACCCCGCAGCGCTGCGGGGGGCCCTCATGCCCCGGATCTCCCGGCGCGACCTGTTCCGGTACGCCGGGGTGGGCGCCGGGGCCCTCGGCCTGTCCGCGATCCTCGCGGCGTGCGGCGTGGAGGGCGAAGGGGGGAACGGAGCACCCACCGGCGGCGCGGAGGGTTCGCCCGAATGGTGGGCCGCCCTCCAGGAGCAAGGACCGGGCGACCTGGTCAACTTCACGAACTGGCCGGCGTACATCGACGTCGCCAGGGACCGGGAGGGCAACCGCACCCGCCCGACCCTCGACATGTTCACCGAGGCGACCGGGATCGACGTGGTCTTCCGCGCGGACATCAACGACAACGCGGCGTTCTACGCGCAGATCCGTCCCGCGTTCGAAAGCGGCCAGGACACGGGCCACGACATCATCGTCATCACCAACGGCCAGCAGCTGAGCGAGATGATGGCTCTCGGGTACCTCATCCAGCTCGATCACTCGCTCACACCCAACTTCAACGCGCAGGTCGGGCCGGTGCACAAAGATCCCGCCTACGACCCGGGCAACAAGTACACGATGGCCTGGCAGTCGGGGTTCACCGGGATCGCCTGGAACACGAAATTCGTGGACGAGCCGGTCACGAGCTTCATGGACCTGTTCAACGAGAAGTACGAAGGCCATATCGGGGTGTTCGGGAATGAGGCCGACGCCCCCAGCTACGCGATGGTGGCTCTGGGGATCAACCCCGAGACGTCGACGCCCGAGGACTGGCAGAAAGCGGCGGACCTGCTCATCGAGCAGCGGGACCGGGGGATCATCCGCAAGTTCTACGACCAGGCCTACCTCACGGACTTCGAGAACGAGGACCTGTGGATCACCATGGCCTGGTCGGGTGACATCATCAACGACAAGCTCTACTTCCCGGAGTTCGCCACGTTCGAGTTCACGACGCCGGAGGAAGGCGCCGTGATCTGGACCGACAACATGTGCATCCCGGCCGGGGCGGCGAACCCGCTCGGCGCCATCATGTTGATGGACTGGTACTACAAGCCCGACATCGCGGCCAGGCTCACCGAGTGGAACGCCTACGTCAGTCCCGTTCCGGCTGGGGGCGAGATCGTCCAGGCCGACGCCGACGCGGCGAAGGGCGGGAACAAGGCGGTGCTGGAGACCATCGCCGGCAGCCCGTACGTGTTCCCCACCCCGGAGCTGTCGGAGAAGTCCTTCTCGTACCGGGTGTTGGAGGGAGACGAGATAGAGCAGTGGAACGACCTGTTCCTGCCGATCTTCCTCGACTGACCCCTCGGCGGCGGTGGAAGGGGGCTGCTCCCTACGGCCTGCTGGCCCCGGGGGGGCTCTGGCTCCTCGTCTTGTTCATCGTGCCGATGCTGGCGATGGCGGGCCTGGCCCTCCAGGAGGGAACGTCGCTGGAAGGGTTCCGCCTGACGTGGCGGTTCGCCAACTTCACCGATGCCCTGTCGAAGTACGACGAGTTCTTCCTCCGCTCCCTGCGCAACGGGGCCATCGTCACCGGGGCATCTCTCCTTCTCTCGTATCCCATCGCGTACTGGATCGCCTTCTACGGAGGCCGGTTCAAGACGGTGTTCCTGTTCCTCCTCCTGTTGCCCTTCTTCGTCTCGTTCGTCATCAGGACGGTCTCGTGGAGCTTCATCCTCTCCGACGATGGGATTGTGTTCGGCCCGCTGAAGAGCATCGGGCTGTTGCCCGAGGGCTTCCGCGTGGTCGGGAAGACGTTCGCGGTGCTCGCGGGCATCACGTACAACCTCCTGCCGTTCACGATCCTCCCGCTGTACGTGTCGTTGGAGCGGATCGACAAGTCACTGGTCGAGGCGGCCAAGGACCTGTACTCGAACAAGGTCCAGGCCTTCCTCAAAGTCGTGTTGCCGCTGTCGCTCCCCGGCGTGTTCGCCGCGATCCTGCTCACCTCCATCCCGGCCGTCGGCGACTACGTGAACGCCGCCGTCCTGGGCGGCCCCGGCACCGCGATGATCGGGAACGTGATCCAGAGCGAGTTCCTGGTCGCCAGGGACTACCCGGAGGCCTCGGCCCTGGCGTTCATCCTCATGGCCGCCATGCTCGTCGGAGCGACTCTCTACGCCCGGCTCCTGGGAACCGAGGAGATCACCACGTGAGCGCGATCGCCACCGAGCCGCGGGTGGTGACGGCGCCCGCACCGACCCGGCAGCGGCGCAAGCGGTGGACGCGGTTCATCTTGCCCACGTACACGGGCGCGTTCATGCTGTACCTGTCGTTCCCGATCTTCATCATCATCCTGTTCAGCTTCAATCAGACCAGGACGGGGTTCGGGACCGCTCCGCGGGTGAAGACGCAATGGATCGGGTTCACCCTCGACTGGTACGCGCGCGTCTTCGAGATCCCCGACCTCACCGCCGCGCTCCAGCACTCGCTCCTCATCGCCCTCTCCAGCGCCCTCGCCGCCGCCGCCCTGGGGACCTTCATCGGCCTCGCCCTCGGCCGGTACCGGTACAAGGGACGAAGCGCCACCGACTTCGTCATCTTCCTCAGCATCTCGTCTCCCGAGATCGTCCTCGGCGCGGCGCTCGCGTCGTTCTTCGTATCCCTCAGCCTTCCCCGAGGGCTGTTCACGCTCTTCCTGTCCCATACGATGTTCAGCATCGCGTTCGTCGCCGTCACGGTGAGGGCCAGGGCGCAGGGGCTCGACCGGTCGCTGGAGGACGCGGCCATGGACCTCGGAGCCGGGCCGGTGACGACCTTCGTGAAGGTCACCCTGCCGCTCGTCTTCCCCGGGATCCTGGCCGGCTTCCTGCTGGCGTTCGCGCTCTCGATGGACGACTTCGTCATCAGCCAGTTCGTCCAGGGGCCCGCGACGATGTTCCCCACGTGGGTCTTCGGGGCGACCCGGGTGGGGATCCCGCCGCACGTGTTCGTGTTCGCCACGTTCATCTTCGCCGGCGGCGTCGTGCTGACGCTGGTGATCTTCGCGGCCCTTCGAAGGAAGACCTGAGCGCTCAACGAGGTTGCCGAAGGAGGGGCCGTGGATATACTTCGGTCGCCCATGGCGGGATCGGGGTGGGGAAGCGCATGGACCGGCATGGGCACGGGATGGGCGATCACCTCGACGCTCGTCGCGGGGATCCTCGTCTCGTGGGGGCTCGGGTATCTGGTCGACTGGCTGGTCGGTACCGACCGCGTGTTCCAGTCGGTGGGGATCGTCGCCGGGGCCGGAGCGGGCATCTACCTGGTGTACCTGAGATACGGCAAGGGAGATCGTGGACAGGGTTGAGCCCGAGCGCGAGCTGATCCGTCGGGCCCTGCCCTTCGGTCCTCCCGCCGCCGTCTTCGCCCTGTTGGCCGGCGCCGCGCTCGGTGGATGGGACGCCGGGGCCTCCGCCGCCATCGGCGTCGCGATCGTGTTCGTGAACTTCGTCGTCCACGGATGGTCGCTCTCCCGCGCAGCCCGCATCTCGCTCACGGCTCTGTACGCGGTGGGGCTCGGCGGGTTCGCGGTGAGGCTGGCGGCGATCGCGGGGATCATGCTCGCGCTCGACCGCCTTGCGTTCTTCTCGCCGCTCGCCTTCGGCGTTGCCGTCGTCCCCGCCACCGTGGGGTTGCTCGTCCTCGAGATGCGGCAGCTCCACGGCCGGATGCAGGTCGAGCTGTGGGACTTCCGGGCGCAGGAGCCGGCTGGTCGGTGAGCCCGGTGATCCCAGGCGTCCTGGCGAAGTTCGAGCCTCCCACCACCAAGGACTTCGTGTGGCCGTGCTGGGGCGGCTCGGTGGACATCGGGGGCCTCTCGTTCTGCATGAACTTCATCTATTTCCTGCTGCTCCTGTCGTTCGTCGCCTTCATCGTGCTGTTCACCCTGGCCTTCAGGGCGCCGAGCGTCGTTCCCCGCAGGCTCCAGAGCGTCATGGAGGTGGGGATCCAGTTCGTCCGCGAGAACGTCGCGATCCCCATGATCGGGCGCGAGGGCGACCGGTTCATGCCCCTCCTCACCACGCTCTTCTTCTTCATCTTCCTGGGGAACATCCTCGAGGTCGTCCCGGGGATCAACTTCTCCCACAACAGCCGGGTGGCGTTCCCGATTTCCATGGCGGCAGTGTCGTGGGTCACCTTCAACGTCGTGGGGATCCGCAAGCACGGGTTCGTCGGGTATGCCAAGCACGTGCTGTTCCCGCCCGGAGCTCCCCTGTGGCTGTACCCGCTCCTCGTGCCGATCGAGTTCGTCACGCAGATCGTGGTCCGGCCGATCACGCTGTCGGTCCGACTCGCCGCCAACTTCCTGGCCGGACACTTCCTGCTCGCCGTGTTCTTCCTGGGCACGATCGCGCTCCTTCAGGGCGGGATCCTCGCCATCGTGGGGCCGTTCGCGTTCGCCATCGCGATCGCCCTGGTCGGCTTCGAGATCTTCGTGTCGATCCTTCAAGCGTTCATCTTCGCCATCCTCACCGCCTCGTACATCGGTGGCGCGATGGCCGAGGAGCACTAGCCAAGGAGGCGTGTGATGGTGGGATTGCTGGCGCAGGTCACCGGGGACCTCAGCGCGATCGAGACCGTGGGCAGGGGGCTGGTCATCGGGCTTGCCGCCATCGGACCCGGCATCGGGCTCGGGGTCCTGATCGGCAAGTCGGTCGAGGCCATGGCCCGACAGCCCGAGTACGCCGGCCAGGTCCGAGCCACCATGTTCATCGGCATCGGGCTGATCGAGGCGCTGGCGCTGTTCGGCATCGCGTTCTCGTTCATCATCTGAGGGGAGCGGAGCCGTGCGCGCGCTGATCGAAACGATCCTGCACCAGGCGGCCGAGACGGCCGAGGAGAACGCGCCGGAGGACCTCTACCCCCACTGGGAGGAGCTCCTCGTCGGAGCCATCGCGTTCTTCATCCTGTTGTTCTTCATGGCGAAGTGGGTCCTTCCTCGGGTCAACCGGCTGCTCGAGGAACGCCGGGACAAGATCCAGGGCGACCTGGAGCGGGCCGAACAGGCCCGCCGGGACGCCGAGGCCGAGCTCTCGCGGTACCGGGAGCAGCTGGCCGGAGCTCGGGAGGAGGCGAACCGGATCATCGAGGAAGCCCGGAAGACGGCCGAGGAGCTCCGCAAGGATCTCCAGGCCAGGGCGGAGCAGGAGGCCCAGGCCACGGTGGCCAGGGCTTCGGAGGAGATCCGAGCCGAGCGGGACCGGGTCTTCCAGGAGCTCCGGACCCAGGTCGGGGCGATCGCCGTCGACCTCGCCGGCAAGGTGGTGGGCCAATCCCTGGACAAGAAGGCCCACCAGAAGCTGATCGAGGACTACATCGATCAGGTGGCCGGCTCCGGGAACGGATCGAGGGGCTGATGGCCGAGAAGGACGCCGTCGTGCAGGGATACGCGGAGGCCCTGCTCAGCGTGGCCGAGGCGGAGGGCGTCCTGGAGACCGTCGAGGACGAGCTGTTCCGGTTCGCGAAGGTCGTGGAGAAGCAGGGCAAGCTCCGAGACGCGCTCACCGACCCGGGCCTTCCCTTCGACCGCAAGCGCGCCGTCCTCCAGGACCTGCTTGGAGAGCGAGCCAGCCCGCACACGCTGAACCTGTTGGCGTTCCTGGTCGAGCAGGGCCGGGCCCGGGAGCTCGGCCGGATCATCCAGGGCGTGGCGGAGGAGGCGGCCAGGCGAATGGAGCGCGCCCTGGCCGAGGTCCGGACCGCCGTGCCGCTCACGGCCAACCAACGCAACCGCCTGCGGGAGGCGCTCTCCAAGGCATCCGGCCGTGACGTGGAGCTGAAGGTCCTGGTGGACCCGTCCGTGGTCGGCGGCGTCGAGGCCCGTGTGGAGGAGCAGGTCTTCGACGGCACCGTGAGGAGCCGCCTGCGGGCGGCGAAAGAGCGACTCGGGAGCATGTGACCCGTGGCAGAGCCGGAACCGATCAACCCGGAGGAGATCGCGGACGCGCTCCGCAGGCACGTCGAGAGCTTCAAGCCATCGGTGGAGCGTGAAGAGATCGGCCGGGTGGAGGAGGCCCACGACGGGATCGCTCGGGTCTCGGGACTCCCTCGTGCCATGGCCAACGAGCTGCTGGAGTTCCCCCAGGGCATCCTGGGCCTCGCGTTCAACCTCGACGTGTACGAGATCGGGTGCGTCCTCCTGACCGAGGACTTCTCGGGCATCGCTGAGGGCCACCCCGTGAAGCAGACCGGCCGGATTCTGTCGGTGCCGGTCGGTGATGGTCTCCTGGGGCGGGTGGTGGATCCGCTCGGTCGTCCCATGGACGGGAAGGGGCCCGTCCGGGCGGAGGAAACTCGAACCCTCGAGGTCCAGGCCCCGTCGGTGGTCTCTCGCCAGCCCGTGAAGGAGCCCCTTCAGACCGGCATCAAGGCCATCGACGCCATGACTCCCATCGGCCGGGGCCAACGGGAGCTGATCATCGGCGACCGCCAGACCGGCAAGTCGGCCATCGTGGTCGACGCCATCATCAACCAGCGCGAGCTGTGGGGAACCGACAAGCAGGTCAAGTGCATCTACGTCGCCGTCGGACAGAAGGCGTCGACGGTGTCGGAGGTCGTGGAGGCGCTCCAAGACAACGGCGCGATGACCTACACGGTCGTGATCTATGCCCCGGCCGGGTTCCCAGCCCCGTTCAAGTACATCGCACCCTACGCGGGTTCCGCCATCGGCCAGCACTGGATGTACAAGGGCGAGCACGCCCTGGTCGTGTTCGACGACCTGTCCAAGCAGGCCGAGGCGTATCGGCAGCTGTCTCAGCTCCTGCGGCGCCCGGCCGGCCGGGAGGCCTACCCGGGCGACGTCTTCTACCTGCACTCCAGGCTTCTGGAGCGGTGCGCAAAGCTCTCCGAGGAGCTGGGGGGCGGGTCGCTGACCGGCCTGCCCATCGTGGAGACCAAGGGCGGCGACGTGTCGGGCTACATCCCGACCAACGTCATCTCCATCACCGACGGACAGATCTACCTCGAGACCGACCTGTTCTACGGCGGCGTTCGGCCGGCCATGAACGTGGGGATCTCCGTGTCGCGCGTCGGCGGGAACGCACAGATCAGAGGCATGAAGCAGATCGCCGGCCGCCTCCGCCTGGACCTCGCCCAGTACCGGGAGCTCGAGGCGTTCGCGGAGTTCGGGTCCGAGCTGGACAAGGCGTCCCAGCAGCAGCTCGCCCGGGGCGCGAGGGTGGTGGAGATCCTGAAACAGCCTCAATACCAGCCCATGCCGGTCGAGCGTCAGGTGATCTCCATCTACGCGGTGACCGGCGGGTTCCTGGACGACGTCCCCCTCGAGGACTGCAAGCGGTTCGAGGGCGAGCTCCTCGACTTCCTCTCCACCCGTCACCCCGAGATCGCGGAACACATCAAGACGAAGGGTGACTTCCCCGAGGAGGTCGAGACGAAGCTGAAGGAAGCCATCCTCGGCTTCAAGGAGATCTTCGTCCCCTCCGCCGGTGGGCCGGGGAGCGCCGCGGGCATCGGGGCGCCCACCCCGCCCGACGAGGTCAAGCCCGACGTTGGATGGGACCGGATGTCATCGGTCGACGAGGACGAGGACGAGGGCGGCGCGGGACCGGCGCCCACCGGGGGCTGAGGCGTGGGCGCGAAGCTCCGCGTGGTTCGTCGGCGGATCCGGTCCGTCCAGTCCACCATGAAGATCACGAGGGCCATGGAGTTGATCGCCGCGTCGCGCATCCTCAAGGCGCAGCAGCGCGTCGAGGCGGCCCGGCCCTACGCGGAGCTGCTGACCCGGGCCATGGAGGACGTCGCGAGGCAGACCGGCGCACTGGTGCATCCGCTCCTCGAGGAGCGCCCGGAGCCGCAGCGCTCCGGCGTGCTCGTCGTGACGTCCGACCGGGGACTGGCCGGCGCCTACAACGCGAACGTCCTCAAGCGGGCCGAGGAGCTGATGGGGCGCCTGCGCGGTCGCGGGGTGGAGCCGGTTCTGTACGTGTCGGGGCGCAAGGGACTCGGTTACTTCCGGTTCCGGGGATTCGCCATCGAGGACAGCTGGACGGGCCACAGCGAGGTTCCGTCGTACGAGGTCGCCGAACGGATCGGCGCGGCGCTCATCGAAGCGTTCGCCGACCACCGGATCGACGAGCTCCACGCGGCCTACACCGACTTCCGGTCGGCGTTCACGACCCGGGCCACGGACCGGCGCTTCCTCCCCATCGCGGCCGAGGAGGTGGTCCGCCGGGAGCTCGGGCTCCCGTATCCCGAGTACATCTTCGAGCCCGAGCCATCGGCCATCCTGCACCAGCTCCTGCCTCAGTACGTCATGACGAAGGTGTACGCGGCGCTGCTCGAGTCGGCCGCTTCGGAGAACGCGGCGCGGCGCCGGGCCATGAAGGCGGCGACGGAGAACGCGGAGGATCTGATCAAGGTCCTGACCCGGGTTGCCAACCAGGCCCGCCAGGCCGAGATCACCACGGAGATCATGGACATCGTGGGCGGAGCGGAAGCCATGAGCAAGGCGGCGGGAGAGTAGCCATGTCAGCAGCGAAGGCGAAGAAGGACACGGGCGGGTCGAACCGGGAGGCCACCGGACGGGTGGTGCGGGTGATCGGCCCGGTCGTGGACATCGAGTTCCCGCTGGAGGATCTCCCCGAAGTGAACACGGCCGTTCGCATGGAGCGGACGCTCGAGGGCGAGACCGACGTGATCACCTGCGAGGTGGCCCAGCACCTCGGCGATTCGGTGGTCCGAACGATCGCGCTCAAGCCGACCGACGGGCTGGTCCGGGGAACCCCGGTCGAGAACACCGGCCAGCCCATCACGGTCCCGGTGGGGCCCGGCACCCTCGGTCACGTCTACAACGTGCTGGGGGAACCGCTCGATACGACGCCCGACCAGATCACCTACGACGAGCGGTGGCCGATTCACCGCGAGCCGCCCCCCTTCGAGGAGCTCGAGCCCCGGACCCAGATGTTCGAGACCGGAATCAAGGTCATCGACCTGCTGGAGCCCTACGTGCAGGGCGGGAAGATCGGGATGTTCGGCGGGGCCGGCGTCGGCAAGACCGTCATCATCCAGGAGATGATCTATCGCGTCGCCGAGCAGCATGGCGGCGTCTCGGTCTTCGCCGGCGTGGGCGAGCGCACGCGCGAGGGCAACGACCTGTTCATCGAGATGACGGAGACCGGGGTCATCAACAAGACGGCGCTCGTGTTCGGACAGATGGACGAGCCGCCGGGCGTCCGCCTCCGGGTGGGCTTGGCCGCACTTACGATGGCGGAGTACTTCCGCGACGTGCAGCGGCAGGACGTCTTGTTGTTCATCGACAACATCTTCCGGTTCACCCAAGCCGGCTCGGAGGTCTCGACGCTCCTCGGCCGGATGCCCTCGGCGGTCGGGTACCAGCCCACCCTGGCCGACGAGATGGGGGAGCTCCAGGAGCGGATCACCTCCACCAGGGGACGGTCGATCACGTCGCTCCAGGCCATCTACGTGCCGGCCGACGACATCACCGACCCCGCCCCCCACACCACGTTCGCCCACCTCGACGCCACGACCGTCCTCTCGCGGGCCATCGTGGAGAAGGGGATCTACCCGGCCGTGGACCCCCTCGACTCCACGTCGCGGATCCTGGACGCGAGGTACGTTGGCGAGGAGCACTACGGCGTGGCCCGGCGAGTGCAGGAGACCTTCCAGCGGTACCGGAACCTCCAGGACATCATCGCCATCCTGGGCGTCGACGAGCTGTCCGAGGAGGACAAGGTCATCGTGGCTCGGGCCCGCAAGATCGAGCGGTTCCTCTCCCAGCCGTTCTTCGTGGCCGAGCAGTTCACAGGGATCCAGGGCAAGTACGTCCCGGTGCAGGAGACCATCGCCTCGTTCAAGGCGCTGGTGGACGGCGAGTACGACCACCTGCCCGAACAGGCCTTCTACATGGTCGGCAGCATCGAGGAGGCCGAGGCGCAGGCGAAGCAACTCGCCGGGACGGGGGCCTAGGCCGTGCCGCTCGAGGTCCACGTCGTCACGCCGGAGCGCGAGGTCTGGTCGGGCCAGGCCACGATGGTCATCGCCCGGGGCGTCGAGGGCGAGGTCGGCATCCTCTCGGGGCACGCGCCGCTCCTGATCCGGTTGGCGGTGGGCGCCCTCCGCATCCGTCAGGACGGCACGCAGGATTCGGCGGTGGTGGATGGGGGGTTCCTCCACGTGACGAGCCAGGAGGGCGCGACCCGGGTGGACGTGCTGGCCTCGCGGGCCGAGATGGCGAGCGACATCGACGTGCGGGCCGCCGAGTATCGGGTGGAGGAGATGCGCCGGCGCCTGGAGCAGCGGGACGACGCGGAGGTCCGGGCCGAGCTAGCGAAGGCCATTGCCAGGGTGCAGCTGGCCCGCTGAGCGCCGCCCGGGAACACCTGAGGCGGGTTCGGCGTCGATTCCGGGGACCATGACCGAGAACCCACCTACAATCCCTCCCGTGGACCGGCTCCTGGTGACGGGGGGAGCTCGACTCTCCGGCTCGCTCCGCGTGGCCGGGGCGAAGAACTCCGCGCTGAAGCTGATGGCGGCGTCCCTGCTCGCACCGGGCCGCACGGTCCTTCGCAACGTGCCCAACATCCAGGACTGCCTGACCATGGTCGACGTCCTCCAGCATCTCGGGGCGGGGGTGGTGTGGGAGGACGGCGTCCTCCACATCGACACCGGCGACGTGCGCTCGGTGGAGACGCCGTACGAGCTGGTGAGCCGGATGCGCGCCTCGATCCTGGTGCTGGGGCCGCTGCTGGCCCGGTTCGGGCGGGCCCGGGTGGCCATGCCGGGTGGCTGCAACATCGGGTCCCGCAAGATCGACCTCCACGTCCGGGGCCTGGCCAAGATGGGAGCCCGGTTCTCCTCGGAGCACGGGTTCCTGGAGGCGTCGTCGCAGGGCCTTCGGGGCGCCATCATCACCCTGGACTTCCCGAGCGTGGGCGCCACCGAGAACGTGATGATGGCCGCCGTGGCGGCCCGGGGGACGACGGTGATCGAGAACGCCGCCCGAGAGCCCGAGCTCGCCGACCTCGCCGACTTCCTGGCCGGGATGGGGGCCCGGATCGAGGGGGTGGGCACGCCGACCATCGAGATCGAGGGGACGGAAGACCTTCGCCCCATCCACCACACCGTGATCCCCGACCGCATCGAGGCCGGCACGATAGCCATCGCGGCCTGTGCCACCGGTGGGAGCGTCGTGCTGGAGCACGCCAGGGCCGACCACATGGACCTCGTCCTGTCCAAGCTGGCCGACCTGGGGGCCGACGTGTTGATCACGGATCGGGGGATCGCCGTCTCGCTCGAGGGTCGAGCCAAGGCTGTCGATTTCGTGACGCTTCCGTATCCGGGGATCCCCACCGATCTCCAACCGCAGATGATGGCCCTGCTGTCCGCGGCGGAGGGAACGAGCATCGTCACCGAGAACGTCTTCGAGAGCCGGTTCATGTTCGTGGACGAGCTGCACCGGATGGGCGCCGACATCCGAACCGAAGGGCACCACGCGGTGATCCGGGGGGTGGAGCGACTGTCGGCGGCGCCCGTCCGGGCCCTCGACATCCGGGCCGGGGCGGCCATGGTGATCGCCGCGCTCACAGCCGACGGGGTCACCGCGATCGAGGACATGTACCACGTGGACCGGGGCTACCAGGACTTCGAGGCCAAGCTCACCGGGCTCGGAGCCGAGGTTCGCCGGGAGCGGGAGCTCACCCCGGTCGTCTGGTGACCGCCGCCCGCGGTCGGTTCCCGCTCATTCCCCTCCTCGTCGGTCTCGCGCTCGCCGCCCCGATGCTCGGAGCTGCACCCGCCGTTGCGGCCTCCCAGGAGCCCCGGGAGGCATTCGTCTTCCTCGTTCAAGGCGTGTCGTTCCCCGACCTCTTGCCGCTCCCGGACGGTGTGGCGCTCCTCAGCGGAGGCGGGTCGCTCCGCGACCAGCTACGGGAGAGTATGCGCGGCGACGCTCCCGTGGAGGTCGTGGACCTCGGTTCTCTCGAGGCCCCGCCGCTGCCGGAGCATCCCGAGGAGCCCGTCGTCGAGGGCGACGCCCTGCTGGCGGCGTGGGACCGGATCCGGGCAGAGCTGGGAGGGTCGTCGGCGGACGAGGTGCTCGTCCTGATCGCGGCTACATCGCCGCCCATGGCGCAGCCGTCGAACGTGACGCCGGTCGCGCTCGGGCGTGGCGACCCTTCGGCACTGCTCCCGGCAGGAACAGGCCCTGTCCTGATCCCCGGGAGTCGTCTCCGAGCGCTCACGTCCGACTCGACCCGACGGGTTGGCGTGGTGACGTCCGCGGACGTCGTCGTCACCGTGCTGACGTTCGTCGGGGAACCCGTCCCCGGCGACGTGCCGGGAAGTACGATCCGAACGACAGAAGATCCGTGGCCGTTCGAGCTGCACCAGCGGTACCTCGACTTGCGCCGGATGACGGTCCCGGTGCAGACCGCGGCCGACATCTTCTTCGTGCTCGGAGGATCGTTCGGGGTCGCGCTGCTCGTCCTGCGCCGGCGCGTGCCCCCCCGTCTAGCGCGTGTGGGCGCGTGGGTCGCGATGTCGGTGCCAGCGCTCGCCGTCGCGCTCCTCGCGGCGGGCCATCTGCCCACGCTGTCGTACGCGACGGTGGTGCCGTTCGTGATCGTGGCGACGTTGGCCGGGACTGCTGCGATCGCGCCGCTCGCCCGGCGGGATGTGCTGCTTCCTCCCGTCGCCATCGGGGCGGCGGTGCTCGCGTACTTCGTGGTTGAGGCGCTGCTCGGGTGGACGGCGGCCCAGACGCCGTTCCTGGGAGGCTCCGAGCTCGACGGCGGGAGGTTCTACGGTCTTCCCAACGTCTTCATCGGGCTCCTGATCGGCGCGTCGCTCTACGTCGCCGCGCGCCTCCGTCCCGTCCGCGGGTTCGCCCTCGTGGTTGCCGTGGCGCTGTTCGCCGGGCTCCCCTTCGCCGGCGCGAACCTCGGCGCCGCGGTCTCGCTGTTCGCCGCGGCCGGGCTGTGGCTCCCGCTACGGGCCCGGGGGCGGCTGGGGTGGCGGGAGCTGGGGATGGCCGCGGCGGTCGTCGTCGCCGGTATGGCGGTGGTGCTCCTGGCCCACCGGTTCCTCACGGCCACGCCCACCCACATCACGCGGTTCGAGGAGGGTTCCGGGCTTGGGGAGGCTTGGAGCACCTTCACTCACCGCCTGGCCGTAGGGTGGCGCCTCATCGAACGGAACCCGTTCGCCATCGTGCCCGTCGTGGGTCTCCCGGCAACTCTGATCGCGGTGCTCCGCCCGCCGAGGCCGGTGGGGGAGGCCCTGGTCCGTCACCCCGAGTGGCGCGACGCCCTGCTCGTCACGCTCCTGGCCGGCCTGGTGGCCTACGTGGCGAACGACACCGGGGCGGCCGCCTCCGGGCTGGCCTTCGGCCTGGGCCTGGGGGGGCTCGTGTACGTGTCCCTGATCGAAGGAACGTGGAAGATGGAGGGAGCATGACCGACCCCATCCCTCCCCGCCCCGATGGCCTGTACCCCCCGCTCCCGGAGCCGCCGCTCGCCTCCGAGCGACCCCCGGCCACATGGCGTTGGTGGGAGGCCATCCTGGTCTACGGCGTCATCGCGATCTTCTTCGGCGCCCTCGTGGCGCTCCCGTTGGTTCAGGTCATCCGATCGAAGGGGCTGGCCGAGCTCACGGCGTCGGCCGCCATCGCCGTCACCAACGTGGCCCTGCTCGTGCTGTGGCTCCACCGGTTCCATCCGCTGTGGAGACGGATCATCGGGTTCCCACGGCGGCTGTGGCCGGAGGTGCGAGCGGGGATCGGTTTCGGCCTCGTGCTGTATCCGGGGCTCGCGTTCGGGGTCGTCATCATCGTGACCGCGCTGCTGGAGGCGCTCACGGCGGAGGACGTCACCGCGCCCCGGCAGATCCCGGCCCACCTGTCGGCCGTCGGCGTTGCCGTGACAATCGTCTACGCCGTGGTCATCGCGCCGATCCACGAGGAGCTGTTCTTCCGGGGCATCCTGTTCCGGTCGCTCCGGGACCGGTACGGGTTCGGGATCGGGGCGGTGGGGTCAGGGGCGGCCTTCGGGCTGATCCATTACGTTCCGGGCGCGTGGTACTCCACCGTGTTGCTGATCAGCGTGATGGTGGTGACCGGGTTCGCGCTGGCCTATCTGTACGAACGACGGGGCAACATCGTGGCGAGCGTCGTGGCCCACGCCACGTTCAACGTGATCGGACTGTCCTTCATCTTCGCGCTCCGGTGAGCGCGAACGTGGTGGGACCGGATGGGAGGGAGATGAGATGGCGCTGTTCCCCAGCGGGGATTGGCTGGCCCTCTACGTCGAACGCATCAACTCGTCGGAGGAGTACCGAGAGGCGGCGGCGGACTGGGAGGGTGACATGTCGTTCGTGTTCGAGGCCGAGCCGGACCGGAACGTCCCCGCCGACATCTGGGGCTGGCTCGACCTGTGGCACGGTGAGTGCCGGACCGGCCGCATCGTGACGCCCGAGGAGGGGCAGAAGGCGCGGTTCGTCATCCGGGCCCCCTACTCGCGGTGGAAAGAGGTCCTGGCCGGTGAGCTCGACCCGGTGAAAGGGATGATGCAGGGCAAGCTGAAGCTCCAGGGGGATCTCCCCACGATCATCCGGTACGTTCGCGCCGCGAACGAGCTCGTCCATCTCACGATGACCGTTCCCACCGAGTTCATGGACGAGCCGCCGGGTGGCCGCGGCTCGCCGTAGCGGCGGGCGCGGCGGGGGAGCGGCGTGCGGGCCGTCGTGTTCGAGGAGATCGGCAAGGTCTCGGTGGCCGATGTCCCCGAGCCGGCGATCGAGGACCCCGGCGACGCCGTCGTGCGAGTGACCCTCTCGGCGATCTGCGCCTCCGATCTGCACTTCGTGCACGGCAAGGCTCCGCTGGAGCGGGGGGAGCCCATCGGCCACGAGGCTGTAGGCGTGGTGGAGGCCGTCGGCCCGGGGGTCTCGCGCTTCGCGACGGGCGACCGGGTGGTCGTGGCCTTCAACATCGCCTGCGGCGAGTGCTGGTTCTGCCGGAACGGCCAGACACACCTCTGCGAGGAGTGGCGGATGCTGGGGGGCGGGATCTTCGGCGGCCGGCTGGGGGGCGCACAGGCCGAGCGGGTCCGGGTCCCGGTGGCTGACGTGAACCTGCTCGCCTTGCCGGATGACGTCGAGGACGAGCGGGCCATCCTGGTGGGCGACGTCCTCACCACCGGCTGCTACGGGGCGGCCATGGCCGGGATCGCCCCGGGTGACACGGTGGCCGTGGTCGGCGTGGGGCCCGTGGGGTTCTTCTGCGTGCAGGCCGCACTGGCTCGCGGCGCGGGCGAAGTGATAGCCATCGACATGCTGCCCGACCGACTGGCGCTGGCCCAGAAGGTAGGGGCACATCCGGTGGACGTGACCGAACGGCACCCCCAGACCGCCGTGGCCGAGCGGACCGGTGGACGAGGGGCCGACGTGGTCATCGAAGCCGTGGGCCATCCCGACGCGTTCGAGACCGCCGTCGACGTGGTGCGCCGCGGCGGGACGGTGGCCGTGGTGGGCATGTACACGACCGAGTCCGTGAAGATCCCCGTGGGAATGTGGTGGACCCGGGCCATCCAGGTCCGGTTCGCCGGCATCTGCCCGGTGCACGCGTGGTGGGAGGAGGCCATGGCGGACGTGCAGGCCGGCCGGATCGATCCGCTGCCAATCATCTCCCACCGGCTGTCCCTGGAGGAGGCGCCCAAGGGGTACGAGCTGTTCGGCTCTCGTCGGGCCACCAAGGTGTTGCTCCAGCCGTGAAGGTGGAGTACTCGGATCCGGAGCCCAACGGCCTGGCCGCCATGCTCGGTGGGCTCATCCAAGCCAACCTAGGGCGGCAGCCGGACCGCCGCTCGCTTCTCGCTCCCGCGGTGATCGAGCTCACCGCGCCCGACGCGGGTGTATCGGTCACCCTCGAACTTTCCCCGGATCGCGTCGTCGTCTCGAACGGCTTGGCGCGCGGCCGTCGTCCCCACGTTCGGGTCCGGGCCGGATCGGACGCACTCCTGTCGCTCTCCACCGTCCCATTGCGGTTCGGCCTGCCGGATCCGTTCACCCGGGAGGGTCGCCGGGTCCTGGGTAACGTGCTGCGCGGTCGGATCCGGATCTCGGGACTGTTCCTGCACCCGCGTCGGCTGGCCCGGCTGTCCAAGCTGCTGTCCGTGGCGTGACGGACCCACTCGGCCCATGGTCGAGCGGACGCGTCCTTCATGGCGGCCGGGCGTCCGGCCGGGCTCTACGGGTCCGCGGCGTCGAGGCCGGCCAGGCAACCCCGGCGCCCCGCGTCCCGGTGGTCCTGCCAGCCGTCCGTGGCCCGGATCGCCTCTCGGACGAACGCCCGGGCGATGGCCCGGGGCCTCGCGCTTCGGGCGTCGAGGTACTCCGCCATTCGCTCGAGGCCGTACTCCTCGGCGGCCGTCCGGCAGACCTGGTACGAGGCGGTGCGGGCCTCCCGGCGTGACGGGTCGGGCAGGTTCTCCTCGGCGAGCGGACCGATGCCGCACGCCGGGCCGGCGACCGACAGCGCCAGGATCGCCCCGAGCAGCCTGGCTCGCGTCACCGACGGTTCCCCTTCCCTTCCCGGTCTACACGACGCTAGCCGGAGCGAGCCGGTTCCGCATGAGCGGTCCCGGCGGACCGGCCGGTACGCTTGCCGCGTGGACCTGGAGGAGGGCGTCCTCGCGGGCGACCGGCGGGCCGTGGCCCGGGCCATCTCTATGGTCGAGGACGGGGCGGTGGGGCTGGAGGAGTTGTCCTCGGCCCTGTTCCCCCACACGGGCAAGGCCTACACCATCGGCCTCACAGGGGCGCCGGGCGTCGGGAAGTCGACCCTGGCCGGGGAGCTGGTTCGGGTAGCCCGGGAACAGGACCGGACCGCGGCCGTCCTGGCCATCGACCCCACCTCGCCGTTCACGGGGGGCGCGCTCCTCGGCGACCGGCTCCGGATGCAGGAGCACGCCACCGACCCCGGCGTGTTCATCCGGTCCATGGCCACCCGGGGGCACCTGGGGGGTATGGCCCTGGCGGCCCCGGAGGCCGTTCGGATCCTCGACGCCTCGGGGAAGGACGTCGTGATCGTGGAGACGGTGGGCGTGGGCCAGGCCGAGGTGGACGTGGCGGCGGCCACCGACACGACGCTGGTGGTAGTCACGCCGGGGTGGGGCGATGCCGTGCAGGTGGCCAAGGCCGGCATCCTGGAGATCGCGGACGTGTTCGTGGTGAACAAGGCCGACCGGGAGGGGGCGAGTGCCGCCGTCCGCGACCTGGAGCAGATGATCCGGATGGGATCGCCGCTCGACTGGACCCCGCCGGTGATCCGGGCGTCGGCGCAATCGTCCGAGGGGATCGGCGAGCTGTGGGACGCGATCGCCGCTCACCGCGCGCACCTCGAGGAGAGCGGAGCCCTCGAGGCGAACCGCCGGGAGCGACTGCTCCGCGAGGTGGAGAGCCTGGCCAGCGAGCGCGTGCGCGGCCGGATCCACGAGCTGCTCCGAATCGACCCGGCGCTCGCCGAGCAACTGGCGGGGCGGAAGATCGATCCGTACCGGGTCGCGGCTATCCTGAAGGAACGGGTGTCGGGGTCACACGGAGGGGGATAGGGAGCGAGAACGCGGGCATGGCAGACGAGGGCGAGCGCTGGGAGGAGGAGTACCGAGCGTCCGGCGAGCGCGACGCCGACTTCGAGACCTTGTCCGGGGAGCCCCTGAAGCCGCTCTTCACGCCGGAGGATTTGGCGGGCTTCGACCACGACCGGGACATCGGGCTCCCGGGCGAATATCCGTTCGTCCGCGGCGTGTATCCCACCATGTACAGGGGTCGGCTGTGGACGATGCGTCAGTTCGCCGGGTACGGGTCGCCGGCCGAGACCAACGCCCGATACAAGTTCCTCCTTGCCCAGGGCCAGACCGGCCTGTCGGTGGCGTTCGACATGCCCACGCTGATGGGCCGGGACTCCGACGACCCCCGGTCCGAGGGAGAGGTCGGACGGTGCGGCGTGGCCACCGACTCGGTGGACGACTTCGAGCAGCTCTTCGACGGCATCCCGCTCGGCGACATCACCACGTCGATGACGATCAGCGGCCCGGCCGTGGTGATCTTCGCGTTCTTCCTGGCAGCGGCGGAGGAGCAGGGCGTGCCCTGGAACCGCCTCGACGGAACGCTCCAGACCGACATCCTGAAGGAGTACATCGCCCAGAAGGAGTGGATCTTCCCGCCCCGGCCCCACCTCCGGCTGATCGGCGACCTCATCGAGTTCTGCGCGGCGCGCGTACCGAACTGGCATCCCATCAGCGTTTCGGGCTACCACATCCGGGAGGCCGGGGCGAACGCGTGGCAGGAGCTCGCCTACACGCTGGCCGACGGGTTCGCGTACGTGGAGCTGGGCCGCTCACGGGGGATGGACGTGGACGCCTTCGCCCAGGGGCTCTCCTTCTTCTTCAACGCCCACATCGACTTCTTCGAGGAGATTGCCAAGTACCGCGCCGCCCGCCGGATCTGGGCGAGGTGGGTGAAGGAGCGGTACGGGGCGAAGGACGAGGCGTCGATGCGCCTGCGGTTCCACACCCAAACCGCCGGCGTGTCGCTCACCGCGCAGCAGCCCATGAACAACGTGGTCCGGACGGCTCTGGAGGCCCTGGCGGCCGTGCTCGGCGGGACCCAGTCCCTGCATACGAACGCGCTCGACGAAGTGCTGGCGCTTCCCACCGAGGACGCGGCCAAGCTCGCGCTTCGGACCCAGCAGATCATCGCGTACGAGACCGGCGTGGCGGACGTGATCGACCCCCTCGGAGGCTCCTACTTCCTCGAGTCGGTGACGAACCGGATGGAGGAGCTGGCCGTGGAAGAGCTCGCCCGGATCGAGTCGATGGGCGCTGGCTCGATGCTCGAGGGCGTGCTTGCCGGGATCGAGCGCGGGTACTTCCAGCAGGAGATCGCCGAGTCGGCCTACCGGGAGCAGGAGCGATACGAGAAGGGCCGGCTGGCCAAGGTGGGCGTGACCGATTTCGTGGAGCACGAGGAGGAGCCGATCGAGATCCTCCAGATCCCCCACGGCGTGGAGGCGGACCAGGTCCGGCGGGTCAAGGAGGTCCGGGAGCGTCGCGACGAGGCGGCGGCCCGGGCGGCGCTGGAGGGCCTCGCCGGGGCGGCCGGGACCGAGCAGAACCTCATGCCTCCCCTGATCGATTGCGCCCGGGCCCTGTGCACCGAGGGCGAGATCGTGGGGGCCCTTCGGGAGGTCTTCGGCGAGTTCACCGAGACCCCCCGGTTCTGAACGCGCTCCTCGAAACTCCCGCGCCCTAGCGCTCCCCACGCCACACCGTCGAGCGCCGAGGGTGGGCCTCCTGCATCGAGTGGCACTTGCCAATCACTGCGCTGATGTGGTTGGATTGGGGGACGTGATACGCACGCCCGGAGGTGAGGATGCCCATGCTCGCTGAGGTCGGCCAGGCATTCGGCATCGGCCTCGTCGTGTCGGCGTTCTTGTTCGGGTTCCGACACGGCATCGACTGGGACCACATCGCGGCCATCGCCGACATCACGAGCTCCCAGGAAGTGCGGCGAGACTCGCTGCTGTTCGGCACGCTCTACGCGCTGGGCCACGCCCTGGTGGTGTTCCTGATCGGGACGGCGGCCATCGTGATCGGGGAGCGACTCCCCCCCGGCGTCGACGACGTCATGGAGCGGATCGTGGGGATCACGCTGGTGGCACTCGGTGTGTACGTGTTCGTGGCCCTCGTCCGCCACGGTCGGGAGTTTCGGATGCGGAGCCGCTGGATGCTGATCTTCAGCGGCGCCCGGACCCTGTACCGGAAGGCCCGCGGCAACGGACCGGCCCACGAGCACGAGCGGGAGCCCGTGCACGTGCATACGGGAGCGAGCGAGTCGGTGGCCGTCGCCGTGGCCGACGACATCTCCGTCTCGGAGTGGCACCACGGGCACCACGGACGCCCGGGGCACCACCATCACAAGCACCCCGAGCCGTCCGACGACCCCTTCATGAACTACGGTCGCCGCACGGCATTCCTGGTCGGCATGGTCCACGGGGTCGGCGCGGAGACGCCGACCCAGCTCCTCATCTTCCTCACGGCTGCCGGCGCCGGCGGCGCCTTCGTGGGCGAAGTCCTCTTGGCCACGTTCCTGGTGGGCCTGCTCATGTCGAACTCGCTGATCACGCTGGGGTCGGCCTACGGATTCATGAGGGCATCGAGCAACTGGACGATCTACGTCACGATCGCGGTGCTCACGGCTTCATTCAGCCTCGTGATCGGCACGATGTTCATCTTCGGCCAGGGAACGCTTCTGCCGGCGCTGCTCGGGGGCTGAGACGGCGCGAACCGAGAGGCCCCGATGGCAGTCTCACTCGGCATGAGACGCAATCCGCTCCGGGCGGCGGTGCTCGCGTTCGCCGCCCTCCCCTGGCCGGCGGGCATCCTCCATGCCCAGCCGGGCGAAGCCCTCGCGCCGACCTCATCGTCCGGGGCCGTCGTGTGGGTCGCGTTGGAGGACGCGGGCAAGATCGCCGAGGTGGACGTGGCCGGCCGCCGGGTGCTCAGGCGGTTCGACACGCCCGGCGGCCCCCACAACATCACGGTGGCGCCCGATGGGACGGTGGTCACGGCGCTATGGGGATCGGACCGCATCGCCATCGTCCGCGATGGGGACGTGACATTCGTGGATCTCGGCGGCGCGCCCCACGACGTGAAGATCGCCCGCAACATGGTCGTGGTGGCCAACCAGGGATCGGCGCGCGTGCAGCTCGTGAAGCTCGACGGCACGTTCAAGCGGCGCATCAAGCTGGTGGCCGATCCCCACGACCTGGCGGTCGATCCGGAGCAGCGCCGCGCGTGGGTGACGCTCGAGGGTCGCGACGAGCTCGCCGTGGTGAACCTCATCCGGCGAAGGCCGGTCCGATACGTGCCCACGGGCCGGAGCCCGCACGACGTCCTGTTCGCCCCGGACGGGACGCTCTGGGTGACCGATTGGGGCGGGGACCTCCACGTGTTCTCCGTGCCTCGCGGCAAGCTGCTGGAGACGGTCCCCCTGGGGATCGAGGCCCATCACCTCGCCTTCACCCCGGACGGCCGGCTGGCCTGGATCACCGACCACGGCGCGGACCGGGTGTTCGTGGTCAGGGTCCGGACCCGGAACGTCGTGACGTCGAGGCCCTTCCCCGGAGAGCCGCACCACGTCGCGGTGACGGCCGACGGGAAGTGGGTCGTGGTGGCCGACCACGAGAACGGCCGGCTCATCGTCTACAACGCCGAGAGGCGGCGGCGGGTGGGGCGGATCCGAGTGGGTGCCGGGCCGCACGGCGTATGGGCCGCGCCCGCTACGTCCTGACTGTTGCGGGAAGCTTCGAGTCCTCCCGGCGGCAGTCGCCGCACAGGCCCGAGATGGCGAAGTGCGTCAGGTCGGGCAGGAAGTCGTGCCGGCGCATGACGAGCTGCTGGAGCTCCTCGGCCTCGGCCACGGAGAGGTCGTCCTCCGCGCCGCACCGCGAGCACGTGAGGTGGACGTGGCCGGCCTCCTCCGCACGGTGGTACTCGGCCCCGCCTTCCAGGTGCGCGTGGGACAGGACCCCGATCTCCTCCAGGAGCGACAGGGTTCGATAGATCGTGGAGGCGTTGACGCCCGGCATCTCCTCCTGCACCTTGCGAGCCAGCGCGGTGGGGGAGATGTGTCCCCGGGTCCGCATGATCTCGGCCACGATGGCCCGGCGCTGGGGGGTCATCCGAAGGCCCCTCCCACGCAGGATCCCGATGGCGTCCTGGCCGGTTCGTTCGATCACGCGCAACGATTGTAGCAGTACCTTGCATCTGCAAGTCCCCGTCTCAGCCCGCGCTTCCGGTGATCCGTGGGGGCCGGCCGGGTCGGCGCGCGCAGGAGGTGGGGCGCCGCGTCTTCCGTGGAAAGATAGGGCCCGACGCGAAGGAATGCGAAAACATGGGTGAGTTCGTCCGGCTGGATGTCGAAGAGGCGGTCGCCACGATCAGGCTCGACCGCCCCCCGGCCAACGCCATCAGCCGGCAGGTCTCGGACGAGCTCCGCGACGCCGTTCTGGAGGCCGGCGAACGCGACGACATCCGCGCGGTGGTCGTGTGGGGAGGCCCGAAGATCTTCGCGGCCGGGGCAGACATCAAGGACATGGTGGGCTGGGGGCCCGAGGAGATCAGGCCGGTGGTGTCGGCGCTCGGCGATGCCCTGGTGGTGCTGGAGGAGGTCCCGAAGGTCACGATCGCCGCCATCGAGGGGTACTGCCTGGGCGGCGGGTGCGAGCTGGCGCTGGCATGCGACTTCCGGTTCGCGGCGCAAGATGCCCAGCTCGGGCAGCCCGAGATCGCGCTCGGGATCATCCCCGGGGCTGGGGGGACCCAGCGCCTACCCAGGCTGGTCGGTCACGCTCGGGCCAGGGAGCTGGTCTACTCCGGGCGCCGGGTCGGCGCCGACGAGGCCCTTCGGATCGGCCTGGTCGATGCCGTCACGCCTCCCGGCGAGGCCCACCAAGTCGCCGCCGAGGTCGCCCGCCGCTACGCGAAGGGGCCCTCCCGCGCGCTCGCCGCGGCCAAGGAGGCCATGAACGCGGCCGCCCTCGGCGATATCAGAAGGGGCCTGGGGGTCGAGCGAGACGTGTTCGTCGGCCTGTTCGCCACCGAGGACCAGAAAGAGGGCATGAAGGCCTTCCTGGAGAAGCGCGAGCCGGAGTTCAAGGGCAAGTAGGAGGCGATCCCGAGTGAAGGTACGGCAGGCGACCCTGGACGACGTCCCGGCTCTGGTGGCCCTGTTCCAGGAGCTCGACCGGATGCAGAGCGACTGGCGGGTGTTCACCCCCCGCCCGGGGTTCTACGACGAGGTCGGGGCGAAGTATCGGGAGGCCATGAACACAGAGAACGCTGTGGTCCTGGTGGCCGAGGACGACGGCGAGGTGGTGGGCATGGCCTACGGCGAGGTCCGGGTCCCCTCGCGGTTCTCCGACGAGCGGGCCATGGAGCTCTCGGGCGTGGTGGTCCGGGCCGGGTACCGGGGACGGGGCGTGGGCCAGGCCCTGGTCAAGGAGGCCGCGCGGTTCGCCAAGGAGATCGGCGTGGAGTGGATCGAGCTCAAGACCTTCGCCCCCAACCAGGGCGCCATGGCCTTCTGGGAGGGGATGGGGTTCACCCCCCGGGTCGTGCAGCTCACCCAGGGCACGAAGGCCCTGCTCCAGCAGCTCGAGAAGGACTGAGGCCCCGCCGATCTCACCCCCTGGGGCGAGCCGGCGCCCGGCATCCCGCCCTGGCCGGGAACGAACCGGCCGCCCAAACGGTTCGAATACCTGGTGGCCCCCGGATCATGGACGGGGGGCCCGAACCGAGGGGTGAACATGGCACAGGAGCCTTCCTACCGCGGAGCCCGCATCCGCGAGCTCCCCAGAGCGAACCGAACGTACGAGAAGGATCGGGTGTGCGCGACCCCCGGATGCACCACCAAGCTGTCGATGTACAACCGGTGGGATCACTGCTGGCACCACGAGCCGGTGCACGAGTACGTCTCGCGCGGCAAGCGCAGGTCGCGCCGGGAGGCTGCGTAGCCCGCGCGCAGGCCGCCGAGCCCTCGTAGCCGAACCCGCGTTACTCGAATCCCGGTAAAGACGGGCCCCCTCGATACCGACAACCAAAACGGGACCGCTCCCCCCAACCAAGCGGTCAACCGGATGCCTGCGGCCACCGAGGGACCTCCCCTCATGCGGGAGGCCGAGTGCCCCTTCTGCGAGCGCGTGGTCCTCGTGTACGAGGAGCCGCCCCGGTGCCCCCTGTGCGCCTGCCCCCTCGACGAGGACCGGATGCGGCCCCACGCCTGGCCGGGGGAGCAGCCGTCCTCCGCGGGCGGCGAGCCCTAGAGGGTTCGTCAGATCCGGAGCCCTACCGCTTCGCTACTTGAGGCCCCCGACCCTGGCCGCGATCTCTTTCGCCTCATCGAGGCGGTCGCGGTCGACGAACAGCCGAACCCCGAACTCCCAGACCTGGCTGAGGAACCCGGGCTCCTTGAACCACCACACGATGCCCGCGCGCTCCAGCTCCTCGGCGATGGCGTTCGCGTGCTCCCGGGTGAACTGGCCGAGGTGCACCGTGATGACGTTGGGGTCGGTGGGGCGCCGCCGTGACCTGCTCACGGCGCCAGCACCGCGCGTCGCCACCCCCGGACCGAGCTCACCAGGGCGAGTTCCTCGGCCGCCCCGAGCTCGTCGGCCCGGACGGGACGCTCACTGAGCCGCCCCTCCCGCAGCAGGACCGTTCGGAAGGTCCCGGGGAGCAGTCCGCAGTCCACCGGCGGCGTGACCCACTCGCCGGAGATCCTTACGGCGAGGTTCGCGATGGTGGACTCGGTCACCTCGCCTCGGACGTTCACCAGCAGGACGTCGTCGACGTCGGGCCGATCTGCCCGGCGCCGCTCGTACGCGTCGCGGCGGGTGGTCTTGTGGAACAGCCACACGTCCGAAGGATCCACCGGATCGGGGTGCAGGGCCAGGCGAGCCGGCGCATCGGTCTCGGGAGGCAAGGACGAGGCTTCCGCGGAGAGGAAGCCGTCCCGGGCGAGCGACAGCCGGACCCGGCCGTCGCCGCCGCCCAGGTCGGACACGGCCTTCTCCAGGGCGTCGTCCGCGGCCCCGGGGTCGAACCGGAACCCGAAGTAGCGGGCCGACCCCTCCAGTCGGGCGAGGTGCTCGCCGAGGTGGCCGAACCCGTACCCGGCCTCGTGGCGGAGGGTCTCGAACAGGTCGAAGGACGGCCGGCGGGCGGTGAGCACGCGGGCCTTGGCCAGGACCTCGTCGAACTCACCGGCCGCCGACGAGTCGTGGGTGATGCCGCCGCCCACCCCGTATTCGGCGAGGCGGGTCTCGGCGTCGAAGACGACGGTGCGGATGGCCACGTTGAAGTTGGCCTGGGGCTCGTCGCTCACCGAAGGCGCCACGTAGCCCACGGCGCCGCAGTACACGCCTCGAGGGGAATCCTCCAGGCCGGCGATGAGGCGCATGGTCGCCACCTTGGGTGCCCCGGTCACCGACCCGCTCGGGAACAGCGCGTGGAACACGCCGGCCAGGCTGGCACCCGGCCGGAGCTCGGACCCGATGGTCGAGGTGAGCTGCCACACGGTCTCGTATCGCTCCGCCTCGAACAGCCGCTCCACGCGAACGCTGCCGGTCTTCGAGATCCGGCCGAGGTCGCTTCGGAGGAGGTCGACGATCATGGCGTTCTCCGCCCGGTCCTTGGGGGACGCGGCCAGTCGCGCGCCGGCGTCCTCGTCCTCCTCGGTCCATCGGCCTCGTGGCGCCGTCCCTTTCATGGGCCGGGTGACGATCCGCTCCCCCTCGATCCGGAAGAACAGCTCCGGGGAAGCCGAGAGCACGCGGTACCTCCCGGCGGAGAGGTACGCGGCATACCCGCCCCGCTGGGCCAGGCAGAGGTCGCGGTAGAAGTCCCGCTCGTCGCCCTCGATCCGGGCCCGGAGGCGGATCGTGAAGTTCACCTGGTACGTGTCGCCGGCCGCGATGTGCTCGCGGATGCGGGCCACGGAGCCGTCGAACGTGGTCCGGTCGATGGACGGCCGCCACGGGGATCCGTCCCGCTCGGGCGGGGCTTGGCCCACCGGCTGGAACGGCGGGACCTCCTCCCGCCCCTCGAACATCGCGAACCACAGCAACGGGAGGCCGGCGTACGGGTCGTCACCGGCTCGGGTCCGCACGACGAGCGAGGGATCGAGGCCCGGCGCCGCCTCGTACGCGACGAACCCCGCCGCCCACAGGCCGCGAGCCGCGGCCGCCTGGGCGGCGTCCAGGGCCGGCCCGACTTCGCCGGGCGCGCGGGCCTCGATCACGCCGACGGGCCCGGTGAACCGGAACGAGCGTTCCCGCCCGGGCAGGAGGTCGTCGAACCGGGCCTCGATCATGGCCGGCCCTCAGCTCCTCCGGGCCTTGAGCTCCTCGATCAGCTGCGGGACCACCTTCAGGGCATCTCCCACCACGCCGAGGTCGGCCAGCTTGAAGATGGGGGCGTCGGGGTCCTTGTTGATGGCGACGATGCGCTTCGCGCCCTTCATCCCCACGATGTGCTGGGTGGCCCCGCTGATGCCGACGGCGATGTAGACGTCGGGCTTCACGGTCTTGCCGGTCTGCCCCACCTGGTGGCTGTACGGGACCCACCCCGCGTCGACCACGGCTCGAGTTGCCCCCACGGCGGCGTCCCCGATGGCAGAGGCCAGCTCGTCGAGGAGGGCGAAGTTGGCTGGATCCTGGAGGCCGCGCCCTCCTGCGATCACCACCTTGGCCTCCTCCAGCTTGGGGCCGGAGGCCGCCTCCACATGGCGCTCCACCCGGCGGGCCCGCGTGAGCTCGTCGGGGATCTCCAACTCGACCGGCACCACCTCCGCCGTGCCCCCCGAGGGCTCGGCGGGGAACGACTTGGGACGGATCAGGACGAGCTTGGGGGCGGGGCCGGCCAGCTCGACGTCGACCAGCGTGCTCCCGCCGAAGATCTGGGTCTGGGCGCGGTCGAGGGCGAGGACGTCGGTGGCGTTGCTCATGAGCGTCGAGCCGGTCCGGGCCTGAACCCGTCCGGCCACGTCCCGCGATTCGTACGTCGTGGCGAACAGCACCATGTCCGGCCGGTGCTCCTCGATCAGCCGGACGAGGGCATGGGCGGCGGGCTGGGCCAGACACTCGTCGTACGCGGGGTCGTCGCCCGCGAACACGGTCCGGGCCCCGTACTCGCCGAGCGCGGCGGCGGCATCGGACGCGCCGGGCCCAAGGGCCACGGCTTCCACGGCATCGGCCAGCGACCGCGCCTTGGTGAGCAGCTCGAACGCCGACGGGTGGACGCCGCCCGGGCTCATCTCCGTGTACACCCACACCTTCGGCACGTCAGATCACCTTCGCCTCGGCCAGGATCCCGGCGATCCGGGCCACGGCGTCGGCGCCCGCCTCGATGACCTCCCCGGGGCCCTTCTCCCTCGCGGCCTGGACCGACACGACCCGCTGCGTGGGCGCGGCGTCCTCGGCAACCAGGCCGAGGTCGGCTAGGGCGAGCTGCTCCACCGGCTTCTGCTTGGCCTGCATGATGCCCTTCAGCGTGGGGTACCGGGGTTCCGCGGCGCTGCCGGTCACCGTGGCGAGGGCGGGGAGCGGGCACACCACCACGTCGTAGCCGCCCTCGGTCTGCCGCTCGATGCGGAGCGCCCCGTCCACCACCTCCACGTTTCGGGCGAAGGTAGCGCTCGGGATCGAAAGGAGCTCCGCCACGGCCACCGCCAGGGTCCCCGTGTACCCGTCGGTGGACTCGACCCCCCCGAGCACCAGGTCGAACGCGGAGCGGCCGACGGCCGCCGCGAGCACGCGAGCCGTGACGAGGACGTCGGCGCCGCGAAGCGCGGGATCGGTCACCAGCACGCCGCGGTGGGCCCCCATCGACAGGCCCTTTCGGATGGCGGCCATGGCCACCTCGGGCCCCATCGACACCACGGAGACCTCCCCCCCGTGCTGTTCGGCCACGCGGAGGCCGGCCTCCACCGCGTACTCGTCGCCCGGGTCGAGGGCTCCCTCCACCCCTTCCCGCTTCAGCAGGAGATCCTCGCCGAGCTGGGGTGTGCCCCGGGGTTCGGGCACGTACTTCACCAGGACGACGACGTTCACCGCGATCCGATCCTTGGGTCTGGGCCACGGGGAGGATACCGGGCGAACCGACGCCCCGTCGGTACACTCGGGGAACACCATGGGTTCGAAGGGGTCCGTGCTGGTCGCGATGTCGGGCGGGGTCGACTCGTCCGTCGCCGCGTGCCTGCTGGCCGAGCAGGGCTACGAGGTGCTCGGCTCGCACATGAACCTCGTGCACCTGGCCGACGGGGTGGATCACGGCTGCTGCGGCCCCCGGGCTCGGACCGATGCCGGGGCCGTGGCCCGGATCGCCGGGTTCGCCTTCGAGGTCGTCGACATGTCCCGGCCGTTCGAGGAGACGGTCCTGGCCGACTTCTTCGCCGAACACGACGCGGGCCGCACGCCGAACCCGTGCGTGCGGTGCAACGAGCACATCAAGTTCGGGGCGTTCCTGGAGCGGGCGAACCGGCTCGGCATCGACTTCGTGGCCACCGGTCATTACGTCCGGACCGCGCGCGACCAGGCCGGAGGGTGGCACCTGCTGCGGGGAGCCGACCGGGGCAAGGACCAGTCGTACATGCTCCACACCCTGGGGCAGCGCGAGCTCGCCCGGGCGCTGTTCCCGGTGGGGGGGATGGCGAAGTCCGAGACCCGCGCCATCGCCCATCGCCTCGGCCTTCCGGTGGCGGCGAAGCCGGACTCGCAGGAGGTGTGCTTCGTCCCCGGCGCCGACCACGCGGCGTTCGTCGAGGAGCACGCGCCGCGGATGGTGCGCGAGGGCGACATCGTCGATGCCGAGGGGAACGTGATCGGTCGGCACCGGGGGGCGTTCCGGTTCACCGTGGGGCAGCGGCGGGGCCTCGGCGTGTCGAGCGGCCAGCGGACCTACGTCGTCGACGTCGACGCGAGCTCCAACCGGGTCGTGGTGGGGCCGGGGGAGCTGCTGGCTCGGCGGGGGCTGGTGGCGGACCGCGCCTCGTGGGTCGCGGGGACGCCGCCCGCCGGTGGCCCGTTCGAGGCCGAGGTCCGGCTCCGGTACCGGGGCGAGGACGTTCCCGCCGTGGTCGAGCCGGACGGCGAGCGGCTACAGGTGGAGTTTCGAACCCCGCAGCGGGGCGTCGCCCCCGGCCAGAGCGTCGTCGTGTGCTCGGGCGACGAGCTCCTCGGCGGCGGCCGGATCACGGTCGCCCGTCGATAGCCGTTACGACCAGAACTCGTCGCTCGCGTGCTCGTCGTTCGAGGTGAGCCAGGACTCCGTGATCTTCCCGCCTTCGATATGCACCACGTGGGTGTACACGTCCTCGAGTCGCCGCCCGTCCGGCCGCTCGGCCCGAATCCTGCCGAGCACCACCGCGTGCTCGTCGTTGGCCAGGCAGTCGTGGATCTCGACCTGCAGGGTCCCGCCGGAGAGCTCCACGGACTTCGCCAAGACGGCGAGGAGCTCGTCCGTGCCCTTGAACGTGCCGGAGATCGGGCTGCGGCCCGAAGAGTGCCAGACGATGTCCGGCGCGAAGAACTCCTTCCGCAGGGCCTCCATGTCGCCCCGCTGGAACGCGGCGTACCCGTCCCGGAATCGCTGCTCGTTCGGATGTGCCATCCGTCTCCCCTTCCCGTGGGCACCAGTTCCTCGGACAGGGCCACCCTACGCTTCGCTCGGCACGCCCCGCAAGCCTACGGGTCGGCGGGCTCCGATATCATCGGGCTCCCCAGCGAGCGAGGAAGTCGGCGTGCGGCTGTTCAAGCGGAAGCCCATCACCTTCGACATCCAGGTCCAGGACGTGGTGCTGAACATCACCGCCCGGACCGACCTCGACGAGGAGTCGCGGGCGGCGGCCCTGTCGTTCTGGGAGCAGCTCGAGGCCTACGCCCTTCGAAATCCCGACATCCGAACGAGCAAGCGGCCCATCAGGGTACCGGCCGACGCCCCGGACATCGTCCGCGAGATCGTGCAGGCGGCACGGACGGCCGGGGTGGGGCCGATGTACTCGTTCCAGGGGGCGCTGGCCGACCACGTGGGCCGGTTCCTGGCCCGATCGGCAACGGAGCTCACGGTGGCATGCGGCGGCGACTACTTCATCGTGGCCAGGAAGCGGCAGAAGCTCACCATCCTTCGCAACCCGGACGGGCCGATCTCGGTGGTCGTGCAGCCTCGCCGGGAGGGCGTCGGGGTCTCGACCAACCTCGGACGGGGGCGGGCTCACGTGGACGGGCTCGCCGTGCTGGCCACCTCGTGCATGCTGGCCGACGCGGCCGCCGCCGGCGTGCAGGCCCTCCTGTCGAAACGGGACGGGCTCCACCTCGCCCTCGAGTACCTGAAGAAGGTCCCCGGGGTCTCCGGCGGCGTCGTGATCCTCGGCGAGCACATCGGGATGACCGGCGGCGTGGAGATCGCCGCGTAGCGCGAAGCGGCGGAACGCAGAGCGGCTGACATGGCAAACGCGGATCGGGACCGGGCGGCGGCCAAGCTCCGGGTGGAGGAGCTCCGGGAGCAGATCAACTACCACAACTACCGCTACTACGTGCTCGACGAGCCGGACGTGTCCGATGCCGAGTTCGACGAGCTCATGGGGGAGGTCCGCGAGCTGGAGGAGCGATATCCGGAGTTCGTGACCCCCGACAGCCCAACCCAACGGGTGGGGGTGACGCCGGCCGAGCTGTTCACTCCGGTCGAGCACCGGGCCGTGATGCTCTCGCTCGACAACGCGTTCTCCGAGGGAGAGCTGAAGGCGTGGGCCACCCGCGTGGAGCGCGGCGTGGGCACCGGCGTCCGCTACTCGTGCGAGCTGAAGATCGACGGCGTCGCCGTGGCGCTCACGTACCAGAACGGCGTGCTGGTGAAGGGCGCGACGCGGGGCGATGGAAGGGTCGGCGAGGACATCACGTCGAACGTGCGCACCGTCCGCTCCGTGCCGCAACGACTGCTTGTGAAGGAGCCGCCCACCGCCCTCGAGGTCCGGGGCGAGGTCTACCTGCCGGTGAAGGCGTTCGAGAAGCTGAACGAGGAGCTCACGGCGGCCGGACAGCGTCCCTTCGCCAACCCCCGCAACGCCGCCGCCGGCAGCCTTCGCCAGAAGGATCCGAAGATCAGCGCCAGCCGGCCGCTGTCGCTGTGGGTCCATAGCTTCGGGTACGCCGAGGGGATCCGGTTCGACTCGCACTCGGGGTTCCTCGCATGGTGCCGCGACGCGGGTCTGCCGGTGGCACCGACCGGTGAGGTGCACGACGACCTGGACGGGGTGATCGCCTACGTCCACACGTGGGAGGAGCACCGGCACAGCGTCGACTGGGAGATCGACGGTGTGGTGGTGAAGGTGGACCAGATCGCGTTGCAGGAAGAACTCGGCGCGACCAGCCACGCGCCGCGGTGGGCGGTGGCGCACAAGTTCCCGCCCGAAGAGCGGACCACGCTCCTGCACGAGATCGCCGTCAACACGGGACGGACCGGCATCGTGACGCCCTTCGCCATCCTCGAGCCGGTCTCCGTGGGCGGCGTCACGATCTCGAGGGCGACGCTGCACAACGAGGACGAGGTTCGGCGCAAGGACGTCCGGGAGAAGGACACGGTGATCGTGCGCCGGGCGGGCGACGTCATCCCGGAGGTGGTGGCCCCGGTCCT
>Ga0214472_10000585_pt1 | contig 44523 bp, 36 predicted proteins | sample RVTome_6_FD_207662 | JGI IMG/M metagenome (GOLD analysis project Ga0214472, IMG submission 207662) | Soil microbial communities from uranium-contaminated site in the Upper Colorado River Basin, Wyoming, United States - RVT140D175 | ecosystem: Environmental > Terrestrial > Soil > Contaminated >...
GATCGGCAGGTTCCTGAACAGCATTCGGCGTTGGCGGTGCAGGAGGCGTTCTTGCCGAGGCAGGAACAGGCCGGATCACCGTTGCAGTCCAAGGTGTCGTCGCAATCGGTCAGCCCGTCGCAGTCCTCGTCAAGACCATCTGAGCAATTGACCTCCGAGAATGGTGGGTTGCCACAGTCCGAGGGACAATCGCACTCGCTCTCGCCACTATCGCACGCGGTGTCCCCGCAGAAACTGGGCTGTCCACAATCGAGCGCACAATTCGCGCTGTCCTCGCCCATGTCGCACGCCCCGTCGCCACAGCAGTAGGGTGCCGGCGGCACGTCGTTACAGCCGACACCGCCGTCACTGCAACGTGCATCCTCACATCCGACAGGGCCATCACCGTCGCCGTCGCCACAACAGTATCGGTGGGAGGCTCGTCCCGACTGCTTGCCCGCGCAATCCGCCGCGCATGAAAGGCAATCCTCTCCGATGTAGGGCTGACAAATGAGGTCGCCACAGAATTCCGCCGGGAGACCGCTGACACAGTCGGCGGAGCAATTGTTGCAATCTTCCCCGACATCGCACAGGCCGTCGGTGTTGCATGCCGTAGGGGTACAAACGCCTTCCACACAAGACTCGCCCGGTATGCAAACCACGGGGTTGTTCATGCACCCCAGCACGACATCGCAGAAGTCGACGGTGCAGGGATTAGAGTCCGCACAATCAATGACTGTATAGACACAACCGATGGCCGAATCGCAGGAATCGGACGTACATGCGTTTGAGTCGTTGCAGTTGATCGCGGTTTGAAGGCAGCCGGTCAGTGGATCGCAGGAATCAATGGTGCACACGTTCGCATCGTCGCAGTTGAGGGTAGTGTGGGAGCATGCTCCGCCACCGTCACAGGAATCCACCGTGCAGGCGTCGCCGTCGTCACAATCGGTCGGTGAAAACACACATCCGATCTGCGGGTCGCAGCTATCGTCGGTGCAGGGATCGTTATCGTCACAAAACGTAATGTTGTGCCAACAGACGCCGCCGGCGCAGAAGTCCGTCGTGCAGGGGTTGGTGTCGGCACAGTCGATTGGGGTGGCGGAGCAGCCGGCCACCGGATCACAGGCGTCGATCGTGCAGGGATCGCCGTCGTCGCACCCGCCGGGCGCAAAGTCGCAGGCGCCGTCGACGCATGAATCGACCGTGCATATATTGTCATCATCGCACAACATGGGCGTGTTGAGGCATCCCGAGGCGTCACAAGTGTCGATCGTGCAAGGGTTGCCATCATCGCAATTCGGCGCATGCCGGCAAACTCCATCCACGCAGGAATCAAAAGTGCATGAATTAGCGTCGTCGCAGTTGATGTCGGTGAAAACGCAACCGATGGCCGTGTCGCAGGCATCTGCTGTGCAAGAATCACTGTCATCACAAGTTATGTCGGAAAACTGGCATCCGATCACCGGATCGCAACTGTCGGCGGTACATTCGTTGCCGTCGTCACAGAAGTTGGTGTTGTGCCAGCAAACGCCCCCCGCACAGAAATCAGTGGTGCAGGGATTGCCGTCATCACAATTCGCGGGCAGATGATTGCATCCGCCGACGCCGTCGCACTGATCTACCGTACAAGGATCTCCGTCGTCGCATGCCGTGGTGACGTTGGAACAGGTTCCACCCACGCAGGAATCCACTGTGCAGGCCAACCCGTCGTCGCAATCAATCGGTGCGTTGGTGCAGCCGGTCAATGGATCGCACGTGTCGGTGGTGCAGGCGTCGGCGTCGTCGCAGTCGAAGAGGTTGGAACAGATGCCACCGGAGCAACCGTCGACCGTGCAGGCGTTGCCGTCATCGCAATCGAGTGTTTCATGCAAACAGCCGGAAACAGCGTCGCATGTGTCCGTCGTGCATGGATTGCCATCGTCGCAATCGGCCACGTGAACACAAGTGCCGTTGTCGCAACTGTCGATGGAGCAGGAGTTTCCGTCGTCGCAGTTTAAGGGCGTGTTCAGGCAACCTGCGACGGAATCGCAGGTATCCGTGGTGCAGGCGTCATTGTCGTCGCAGCTCCACGCGTTGGAACAGTCGCCATCGGCGCAAGTGTCGGCCGTGCAGGGGTTGGCATCGTCGCAATCAATAGACGTGAACGTGCAGATTTCGTCAATACACGTGTCATCGGTACAAGTGTCGAAGTCGTCACAGTCAGCGTCCACACTGCATTGCGGGCCGAGCGTCGAAAGGGAATTTACCGCATCGATTCGCCCATGACCGAAGGACGTATCGAATCCGGTCGGGCCAAGGTCCACCGCGCCGGCACGGATGGCTTTGCGCACCTGTGCAGGTGTCAGTGTGTTGTCCTGACTGAGTAGCAACGCGGCGAGTCCCGATACGTGTGGGGCGGCCATGCTGGTGCCACAGAAGCCGATCAAGCCGGCAGGTGAACTGGCCGAATCCGCCGAATCCGTGATGCAGCCCGGAGCGACTACATCGATTTGGTCCGTTCGATTGCTAAAACAAACCAACTGGTCGGTGACGGGAAGTGAATCCGTACATTCCTGCAGGCAGAGTCCAAAAAACGACGCGGTGCAGAAGGTGAAGGAGGTTCGATTCGGTCGCTGACAGTTGGGATACTCCGTATCATAGGTGGCGCCGACCGCGATCGCCTTTGATGCACAGGCCGGGGTGCTCAACGATCCATCCAAACCGCCGTTGCCCGCGGACGCAATCAGCACGACGCCGACATCAACCGCGGCGTTGGCCGCCATCGCCACACTGTCCGAATCGCACGCACCGGCAAACGACCCGGCTCCCAGGCTCATGTTGATCACATCCGCGCGACCGCCATTTGCCGTTTGGTCGGCGCAGTAATCGATGCCTGCGATGGCGTCGGACAAGCTTCCGCTACCGTCGGCAGCCAGAACCTTCACGCCAATCAGCGTGGCCGCCGGTGCCATGCCCTGGTAGGTACGCGGACCGCAACCGTTTGTATTGAGCGGGGCCATGACGCCACCGACGGCCGTGCCCGCGACATGCGCACCGTGCCCATAATCATCCTCGGGATCGTTGTCGCCATTGACGAAATCGCGGCCCGCGGTGTCGTCGATCCGGTCCGCATAAAGAGCGTGGTCGCTGTCGATACCCGTGTCGATGATGCAGATCCGTACGCCGAAACCGTCCGCCGAAAGGCCCGCCGTAGTGAGCTGGCTTTGCAAAGCGCGGACCAGTTGGACGCTATCGTCCATGTGCGCGTAGACGTTGCGATCCTGCTCGATTCTCAGAACGCCTGGGATGTTCTGGAGTGCGTTCAGCGCCGCCTGCGGAAGCCCTCTGAGGTTCACGACGTTGGGAAGCAGTTGGTATTCATATTTGACCAGGCCGTTTTGCCGTGCGGTGAACCCACGCAGCGGATTCCGGTCGGCACCCGGTGCAAGATGAACGAGCACGCTGGTTTCGACGCGCTGAGCCGGTGCGTTGTCGCGCTCGACTGGGAAAGTACGTTCGCCAAAGGCGACGGGTTGCGCTCCGGCAGTCCCTGTGATGCTGAGCGTCATGGATATGACAGCATTGAGAATGCAAAACTGCCGAGTCGTTAAAGTATGCGCCCGCCGTACCTTGTGTTGAACAATGCCCATTTGGAGAATACTCCCAAGTTGCAATTGACCGGAGAATGATTATCGGAAGTTGCCCGTACCGCCGAAGCTATGCTATTGTACGATGTTTCCTTAGTGATTTCTTGAGATGCCGCTTATGTATTCGCCGCGCCAGAGCCAAGTGACTGGGGCCGAAGTTATGGCACCAGCGTCGTCTCCTTGTAGTCGGGCATGCATGGTTCCAGCGACCGGTAATGATGGGTGAAATGCGTCGCGCACGAAGAAGGGGGCATTGGGCAGATCCTGCTGCCGGCTGGAGTCGCGGTCGATTGGTTAGTGTCACACGCGGGCCGTCTTGTGGTTCCTGGATTCGGCGAATAACTGCAGACTGGGTGTACACACACCACCCCTAGCGGATCTGCCAAAGGCGGACTAGTGGCACGCGGCGCGTCCGGGTAGGTGTTAATCCGTACGTTCCTGTTCCGCGAGCTTGGCACGCAAGGCCGTAATGGTGTTAACAACTTGATCGGGTGCAACCTTTTGCACGTCGCCGGTCCGTCGTGTCTGAATCTCCACGATACCGTCGGCTAGGCCGCGCTTGCCGACGGTGACGCGAATCGGAAAGCCGACCAGGTCGGCGTCGTTGAACTTGAACCCCGGCCTGACATCTCGATCGTCGTACAGCACGTCGATGCCGGCCGATGCGAGTTCGTCATGGAGTTTTTGAGCGAGCGTAGAAACCGCCTCTACCCGCATATCGAGGGCGCAGATGACCACCTCCAACGGAGCGATCGCTACCGGCCAGCAGATGCCTTTGTCGTCGTGAAAGGCTTCGATGGTGGCGGCCATGATGCGGTTCAAGCCGATCCCATAGCAACCCATGATGAATGGCTTGGGTTTTCCGTCGCGATCGAGGCAGTGGGCTTCCATCTTGTCAGAGTATTTCGTACCCAGCTTGAAGACGTGGCCGACCTCGATGCACTTCTTGAAGATAAGCGGTGATCCGCTCAGTGCCCGATCACCTTTTACCGCACTGCGGATGTCGGCGGATTCGTGAATCTCGAAATCACGTCCGGGATTCACGCCCCTAACGTGATAGTCTGTCTTGTTAGCGCCGGTCACGGCGTCGCGCATGATGGTAACCGCTTGATCGGCTATCACACGTACCGAAAGCCCAACCGGTCCGGCAAACCCGACATCCGCTCCGGTCACTTTTTGGATGAGCGCAGGGTCAGCCGCTGTCACCATACCGACCTTCGCCGCCCGCGCGAGCTTACCTTCGTTGACTTCGTGATCCCCGCGCACCAGCGCGACAAGTGCCTCGCCGTCGGCGTCGTAGATGATCGTCTTGATCATTTGGTCGGGGGTGCATTTGAGGAAACCTGAAATCTCTTCAATCGTAGAGAGCCCCGGCGTATGCACTTCGGTAACGGGCGCGGTGGCACTGCCGCCGGGATCATCCAGCGGGGCAATCTCGGCCCGCTCCAGATTGGCGGCGTAGCTGCCGTCTTCCGACTGTACCAGGTAATCCTCGCCGGCGTCGGTGGGGACCATGAATTCGTGCGAGGCGTCACCGCCGATCGGTCCCGATTCCGCCTCCACGACGGTATAGGGCAATCCGCAACGGCTGAAGATGGCGCAGTACGCGGCGTATAATCGATCGTACGTTTCATCGAGCCCGCCCGCACCTTCCTTGGACATGTGAAAGGAATACGCGTCTTTCATAAGAAACTCGCGGGTGCGCAACACGCCGCTCTTGGGGCGGGCCTCGCCGCGAAATTTCGTCTGCATCTGATAAAACGTCAGTGGCAGTTGCTTGTAGCTATTGACGTAGGCGCGGGCGATCTCCGTAATCACTTCCTCGTGTGTGGGACCTAGCACAGTGCGCGATCGCCAATCGTCCGAGGTCGCGCCGCCCAGTCGTATCAGCACGTCACCCATGGCCGCATCGCGACCAGTTTGCTCCCACCACTCAAGGGGTTGCATGGCCGGCATGTTGAGTTCGATGCCGCCGGCGGCGTTCATTTCTTCGCGGACGATGGCCTCAATCTTCCGCAACGAGCGGTAACCCAGGGGAAGGTAGGTGTACGCACCGGCCACGACCTGTCGGACCAATCCGGCGCGGATCATCAGTTGGTGCGAGGGGACGACGGCGTCGGTCGGCGTCTCTTTGGTGGTTGGGATGAAGAACTTTGTCCATTTCATGCGGGAATGAATAACCGTTGTCAGCCCGGTTGGCAAGGGCGGGGATGGTTTGAGCGTGCGGATCAGCGTACAATCAGGGTGTCATGCAGCCCGACGACCAAATCTGCTATTGTTATCATGTGCCGATGCGCAAGCTGATCAACTACGCTCGGCGTGAACGGCCTACGCGACCCAGCCAGATGACGAACTGCCTCGGCGCGGGAACGGGCTGCGGCTGGTGCATTCCGTTTCTGGTCAAAATCGCAGAAGATCCTGACGCTTTCGCTCTGGACGACATCACGGCCGAACTATACGCCGACAACCGAAAAAGCTACATCAAAAGCGAACCGAAGAACACGTTTGAGTCTCAGCGGGAAGACGATGCCTAAACTGAGCCGCTGGCGCAAGCCCGCGGACCCTGTGCGTCAGTATGTCACGACGCTCGCGCTCGGTGCTTTGGAATCTAAACCCTTCCATCGGGGGCGCGCGTTCATCAATGCAACCGTCCACTTCGGAAAATGGCCCAGCTCAGTCCCAGGCCGAGCACGCCCGCGAAAAGGTATCCCGCGATGCCGAAGTATTGCACCGGAAAGCCGAACACGGTCAGGTCGCTGGCGGCGCTGATGACCACCGAGCTGCCGACGATGATGGCGGCGATGACTACCGAAAACGCCAGCCGGTTGCTCGATCGATCCAACTCGTTGACCAATCGATCAAGGTTTTCGTGCTGGACGTGTAGCTTCCATGAGCCGCTTCTCATCCCACGGACGAACTCACGCAATTGCGCCGGACCATGTCGCACCAGGCTGAACAAATGCCAACCCCAAACCAATCCACCCTTGGAAAGCTGACTAGGCGCGAACCGCTGGGACATCGCCCGTGTGATTCTCGGTTTGATCAGTTCTAGAAGATCCAGGCTAGGGTCGATGCGCGCGATCACGCCCGACACCGTGGCCATCGCTTTGGCCAATAGGAGCAAGTCGCGTTGAATCACCACGTCATGCTGACGAATGACGTCGGCGAATTCGTTGGTCAGTGTGGTGAGGTCCAAGCGTGAGAGGGGGAGTCCGTAGTACTTATCGATCAAAATCTGCAGCGCTCGATGAAGTTGCCGCCGATTCGTTGTGGGTCCGAGTGCGCCGACGTCGCCGAGTACGTCAATCACCACATCGATCTCCCGATTGACGGCCGCGTAGACCATGATGACCAGTTGTGTCATTAACTCGTCTGTGATCGTTCCGACCTGGCCGAAATCAATCAACCCCACGCCGGCGGGGGGGTGGACGAGAATGTTGCCCGGATGCGGATCGGCGTGGAAAACGCCTAGTTCGAAGATCTGCTTGAGGTAGCAGTCGGCCAAACGACGGGCGATCAATCCTCGATCCATCTCGGCATCGGTCGAATCCGTCGGCGTCAGTAGGGTCTCGATGTTTTTACCCCGCAAGGCCTGCGTGGTCAGAATACGCGATCCGGACAGTTCCCAATATACCTTGGGCACCCGCACGCCCGGTTCATCCTCAAAGGCGTCCGCGACGCGACTCGTTACTGCCGCCTCGTTGACATAGTCCAATTCGCGCGTTAGCATTTCCTCGAGCTCGGTCACCAGGAGCGTGGGGCGATAAATCCGCAACTCGGGCATGAGGTTTTCGAGCGACTCGGCCAGCCAGTGCAGCACCTGCATATCGAGTGTGATCGTCTGTTCGATGTCGGGCCGGCGCACCTTGATCATCACGTCGGTGCCGTTGTGGAGTTTGGCCTGATACACCTGCCCGATCGATGCGCTGCCGATGGGTGAATCGGCGATCCAGTCGAACAGCCCTTCAACCGGTTCGCCCAATTGCTCCGCGATGATGCCCATCGCCGTGGGGGTGTCGAAGGGGGGAACGTCGTCCTGCAGAGATTTCAGTGCCTGCAAAACTTCGAGCGGGAAAATGTCCGGGCGTGTGCTGATCACCTGTCCCAGCTTGATAAACGTCGGACCGAGCTCCGTGCACACCCGCGCCAAGCGCCGACCCACGGCCGATGCCCCGTCGTCAAACCGTCGATCACGCCGTTTCTTGCCCAGCATGGCCACCGGAACAAACCGCGAAAGGTTGATCTGGGCGACGATGTGACCGAACCCGTGTCGGGTTAGGACTTGCGCGATCTGACGAAGGCGGTTGAGTCCGCGCACGCTGCGTGTTAGCTGAAACGGCGTAATCATAGGGGTTATCCCTGCGGTCAGCCTCAAATACTGCGTCGTCAAAGCTGCGCTCGCCACTTGGCTGCGCGGAGCACCGGGCGGGCACAACTACCGGGTTTCCTCCTCCTCCCTGAAACGGTATCATATCCGTTGCACGTTCTGCGGGAACCTGTGTGATGTGGATGAAATGGGTATTATTCACTGAGCGATTGAATCAAGAGGAAGCGTCGGGCTACGATCAATTTTATGGGGAGATATGCGTTGAAGAGAGTAGCATTCAGTGTTTTGTTGGGTGTTGCCGCGGCGTTGCCGGCCAGCGCCGAGGTTGTGATCACCTTGGCCCCTAAGGATCTTGAGGGTCGTCCGATCCGTGGTCCCGTTGCGCCGGGGACAGAGGTCAACGTCGACATTTTGGTCTCCACCCCGCTCGCCGCCGATCCCATCGTCGATGTGCGCCTGTTTCAGTTCGATTTCGGGGCCTCTTCGCCCACGCTGGAACTCGGCTTGTTTAAATGGGATATCTCGCAAGTTGGGTACGGGTTCCAAAGCGAGCCCAAGGTAGACTATCCCGTCGCCGGTGCGGCGTCGCTTCAGTTTGCAACCGACAAGACCCTTATCATCTTAACCCATGAGCCGGTGCGGGTGGCCACGGTAAGCGTGCTGGTCAGCGGCAACGGTACGCTATCGCTTCAGCCGCAAGGCGACGGTAAGCAACGCTGTCGCACGCGGATCGACGCGGGATTCGCACCCCGGATCAAGTACACCGCCGAAGAAGGGAAGATTAGCAGTGCTCGTTTTGAGTTTAGCACCCAAGTGGTTGCGGCTGTTGCCACCACCACCCCGCAGCGCGTTGAACCTATGCCGCCCATGAAACGCCGAAAGTGCGGTGCGGTGGCCATAAGCAGTTATTTGCTGCTTTTCGGCGGGCTGAGTCTGGTCGGTCGAATGCGTCGGGTCAGAAAATAACAATTCTCATTACTTGGAGATTGCGATGGAAAAGCGCGTGCAATTTTCTATTTTTCTTGTCAACAAGCCCGGTGTGCTGTCGCGCATCTTCACGGAGCTGGCCAAAGCCAAGATCAACGTTACCAGCTTGGTGATGATGGACTCCGTCGAGCACGGCGTATTGCGGATGATCGTCGAAGACGCCAAGGCCGCCGGCGAGCTTTTCAAACAGCTCGACGTGCCGGTGACGCAGTCTGATGTCTTGGCTGTGACACTATCGAATCGTCCCGGCGCCGCCGCCGACCTGTGCGAACGCCTTTCCATCGCGCACATTACCATCGCCTACATGTATTGCACCACGGCCGTGAAGGGTGGTAAATCGATCGTGGTTCTCAAAGTCCCTAACATCAAGAAGGCCATCAAGGTGCTCAACGGCGCCAAAGACAAACGACGCGATATGAAGGTTAAACTTAGGCGTCCAGCGGCTAAGACCCGACGATAGAGCAGGACTATTGTGGCCCCGGTCTTGTGTAGCACCGGGCGCGAGCCCGGTGACATATGGTGGCGTCTGCAGTGGAGTCGGTTCGATGGTGCCCATGGGCTCGCGCCCACGGCGCAGACTCGCAACTCACCAGTCGGAAACCGATGCCACACCAATACCAATTGGTCCGCACGGCGGCCCCTATGATCACTCTCAGGAAGTGGCCGGAGGAGGGTGAAGCCCGCTGTCCCCCCTCTCCCTGGAGGGAGAGGGGTTGGGGGTGAGGGTGTCTCCTCGTGTGCGTGACGGACGTAGCAAATGCTTCCACCCCATGAAAGGGGGGAGATCCAATTCGCTCCGTTCCTCCAGAAATCCGTTCTTTCTCAGTCGCTACGTCCCGTCATACAGCCGTTCCACGTTTGCTTAGTCGCTTCCCTGCTCTTTCCCGCGTTTATTCCAGCACAGCGCGAAGCTGACCGATAATCCCTACGTCGTAGAATCTGCGCGCGGAATGCGTTTAGCTGTGTCGCACCGGTTTCGTACGTGTTTAGCGTCTGCTCTTCAGTCCCGGAGCGACGTAAGACTTTAGCCCAGGACGTAAGTCCTGGGAAACGGTGTGCGGTTGAATTTCTAGCCCCAGCGGGGCGATAGAATCTTGGAGCTGCGATGTGCCGCCCCTGACGGGGCTTTGTCATGGGAGACCGACCGTTACTCAGGACTTACGTCCTGGGCTACTTTCGATCGCCCCTTCCGGGGCTGCAGGTTATCGGGGCGCCGGTTCTTGGACGCTAACCACATACCCGGTTTCCAACCGGTGATCCAGGGTGCGGTGCGAGTGTGCGCGCGGCATTACCGTCGACAGCCGGAGTGAACAATTGATCCGCACTATAAGAATGCCATCTGCCAGACCGATTCGCCCAGCGGAGGCGGCACGCGAAGAACGACCCGGGATCATGGTAGAACTGGCCATCGTGGGGATGGTGGCACTGCTCATCCATGCTTTTGCGTTTTCGGCCTCGCAGTTGTGGGTCTGCCCTGATACCAGCTATTACATAGCCCTGGCGGGGGGATTGGCCGAGCGCTTCGATTTCGCCAACGAGCTATTCCTCATCCGCCCACCGGGCTATCCGGTTTTCCTTGCTGGCATCTTCGTGATTTTTGGCTCCGTAAGTCCCATCGCCATTCTTGTGGCACAGCATGGACTGGTGCTGGGCGTGACGATCATAACAGCCTTGATCGCCTGGCACCTCACGCAGCGCCGCAGCATGGTGATTTTGTGCGGATTGTTTTCCGCCATGAGCTTACAACTGCTCGCCTTTTCCAATGTACTTATCGCGGAAGCGCCCTATACATTCGTGCTGGTGCTTGCGGTCTATTTTTTGGTTCGATATGTCCGTGAGGGTGAGCGGCGGTTTGTCGCTTGGGCGTCATTCGGTGCCGGCATCGCGTGTTTGATTCGACCTACGGGGCTATCGATAGTCGGTATCTGCCTATTGGTGGCCGCGAATCGGGCGTGGACGCGGATTCGTTGGCGTGAAGTGGAAGGGACACCGTTCCGATTGCGCAAGACCGAGGGGCGCGGCAAGCGAACCGCCCTGTCGAAAGCCATCAAGCGGCCATCTCGTATACCGCCATGGTGTCGCATCGTCGGCATGGAACTCGGTTTCGCCCTCCTGCCCGCGCTCATCGCTGTGACGCCCGTCACCGTGCTCAACGCGTACCATCACGGTTCCGGTCTTACCGGAAATTGCGCAAGTCTCGCCTTGTATCATCGCCTGGCAGCGATGGATGGGCTTGATGCACCGCAAAGCGCAGCATTCGCCGAGATTCGCACCGTCGTGGAGGAGGCGATCACCCGCGAGGAGATTCCAGCGCACGCCAACTACCGTCATTGGGGACCGGTTTGGCATGCGTATGAGGCGGTACGCGATAGATCGCTGGTGGAATCCGCCGCGATCATGGGCCGGGCGAACCACGACTTAATTCGTGAACATCTTGGGTCCGTAATCAAAAATACTCTTCGTTATGCCTACTGGATGGTGATGGTGCCGGATTCGTTTTACCGGTTTCAACCCGGCGGCGCGCCCGGCGTGCAGACCTCGAACGGTGAATATGTTCGTGAGGCACGTGCGGCCATTTTCGATGTCTCAACTTATACCAAGCTTATGGAGCCATGGGTAGCGCCGTACGCCGAGTATGTCACGCTTCAGTCAGCCCCCGCTTATGCCTCGCCCGCCTGGCGTGCTATCGCAGAATGGTTCTACGTGAACATCGAGGCCGGTCCTTCGATTTTTGGGATGGTCGATTCGCCCTATGAGGAGTTTGGCTGGTTGTGCATCATTGGCATGATCGCCGTACTGGGGACTCGCGAACGATTCGCTTGGCTGGTCGTTGCGGGCGTGATATTCCTGCAAATCGTCCCCTCGGCGTTTCTGGCTGGCCCCACGCCGCGCTACGCCATACCCATCAAACCCTTGATGATCCTGTACGGGGCGTACGTCGTGGTCACCGTAGCTCGTACGTTTGGGCTGACCGTGCAATCAGCCTGGTTCCTGTGCCGCCGCCGACTCCGCGCGGCGTAGGATGGCGTGCTCCTGCGCGGGCCTTATGCGCCCGGCCGCCACGCCAATGCACATGAAGAGCCCCGCACCCGCCCAATAAGGCCACGATGGACCCAGGTCATAGAGCAACCCACCGATCGGTGGACCCACCGCACGGGCGAGCGACCCCATACCCTGCGACAGCCCGAGTGTCATGCCCTGTCCGTCAGCATCGGCCTGTCGCGAAATCAGCGCATTGAGATTCGGTCCGGTCAGACCGTGACCTGTGGCCATGGGTATGCATCCGACGATTAACAACATCCACGCCACACCGCGTCCATCCACCAACGGAACGCCCGAGATCAACAGAAACCCCACCGCCGTGAGAAACGGCGCGAACGTCAGCAGACGCGCCTCGCCGAATCGATGGACCAGTCTCCCAATAAGACCGCCCTGAACGATGACCATGAGCACGCCGGTGTAGGCGAAAAGGAGCCCCGCACCAGTTTCGGTAACGCCGAAAGTTCGCGTGCAGAGAAAGATAAACGACACTTCGAGCAGTACGAATGCGAAAGTGGCGAAGAAAACCATTCCGAATAGCTCGCGAAGCCGGGGGTGCTGCCACGCCTGCCGCAGCTTGGCAACGCTGAAGAATCTCGAATCCTCGGAGGAGGCGGTGGCCGGGTCACGCTTCGGTTCGGGCAGGTATCGCCACACCAGACAAAACGCGGCGAGAGAGAAGGCAGCGGCGCCGAACGCCGGCCAGCAGGTGCCCGCCGTCGGGCCGCTGACGTTCTTCCCGATGGCTGCGAGCGCAGCGCCCAGCGCCGGTCCCACTACAAAGCCCAATCCGAACGCTGCACCGAACAGCCCCATGCCCTTGGCGCGATTCTTGGATGTGGTTACGTCGGCGATATAGGCCTGTGCTGTCGCAACGTTGGCACCGGTGATGCCGTCCAGTGTTCGCGCGAGAAACAAGAGGGGCAGGGAGTGTGCTAGGTCGGCCACGCCCAATAGGACGTGGCTGGCCACGCTACCGGCCACGCTGATGAGCAACACGGGTCGTCGTCCGATTCGGTCGGACCACCGCCCGAGAATGGGGTTGAAGATGAACTGCATGGCCGCGTAGATGCCGATTAAGCACCCGAATGTCACTCCTTTGACACCAAGCCGATCGGCATAGACGGCTTGCAAGGGGATGATCAGCCCGAAGCCGACCAAATCGACAAAGGCGACAAACAAGATGACTTTCAACGGGGATCGGCCCACTCAGCCCTCCTATATTCTTTAGGGACGGCGGATGGTACCACACGTTGGACCTGGCTCCAGACGTTTTTTGCCTCTTCATTTGGCTCGACAACGTGCTACGGGGCTGTAAATAAAGTGAAAGTATAAAGAAAGAAGTATAAGATATAATGCCGGGGCTTACTGGTGGACTTAGGTATTGATTATTAGGGTTGACAGCGGTTTGCGGTTGGATACCATACGCTGCTCGCTACAGGATAGCTGTGGCGGGATGCTCTTTGACAAGTGAAGAGGTTTGTCGTCGTGAGAATGTGAGGTCCTGCGTCGCCGCGTCTATTAGGCGGCGTTTGGCCAAACAGTGCTCTTTATGAGCACGGTGTGTTGATCCGTTTTGCGGATCACACTTTCATTCTCACAGACGCTGTGAATGAGAGCCTACGTTCGAATCTGACTACTGAGGTCTCTCGGGATCTTGGTGTTTGGAAACGATAATTAACTGAAGAGTTTGATCCTGGCTCAGAACGAACGCTGGCGGCGTGGCTAAGGCATGCAAGTCGAACGGACGTATTTGATGGGTAACTTGATTATACGTTAGTGGCGAACGGGTGAGGAATACATGGATAACGTACCCCGGACTCGGGCATAGCGGCGGAACTTCGGTTCCTTTGCGAAAGTGCCGGTAATTCCCGATAACCCCATCGAATCGCATGATTCGGTGGGCAAAGCTCCGACGGTCCGGGAGCGGTTCATGGCTTATCAGCTTGTTGGTGAGGTAACGGCTCACCAAGGCAACGACGGGTATTGGGCGTGAGAGCGTGACCCAACACATCGGGACTGAGACACGGCCCGGACACCTACGGGTGGCTGCAGCAACGAATATTCCGCAATGGACGCAAGTCTGACGGAGCGACGCCGCGTGCAGGAAGAAGTCCCTCGGGATGTAAACTGCTGTCAGGGGTGAGGAATAAATTGACCAACCCCACAGGAAGCACTGGCTAACTCCGTGCCAGCAGCCGCGGTAATACGGAGAGTGCAAGCGTTGTTCGGAATTACTGGGCTTAAAGAGCGTGTAGGCGGGATGTCAGGTGCCTTGTGAAAGCCCCGGGCTCAACCCGGGAATGGCTGGGCAAACCGACATTCTTGAGGCAGGTAGAGGTGACTGGAACGACTGGTGGAGCGGTGAAATGCGTAGATATCAGTTGGAACGCCGGAGGCGAAAGCGGGTCACTGGGCCTGTCCTGACGCTGAGACGCGAAAGCGTGGGTAGCGAACAGGATTAGATACCCTGGTAGTCCACGCCGTAAACGATGCGCACTAGGTATGGGAGGTTCTGACACCGATCGTGCCGAAGCAAAAGTGATAAGTGCGCCGCCTGGGGAGTACGGCCGCAAGGCTAAAACTCAAAGGAATTGACGGGGGCTCACACAAGCGGTGGAGCATGTGGATTAATTCGAAGCAACGCGCAGAACCCTACCTGGGTTTGACATGTTTGGATGCTCTCTTGGAAACAGGAGCAGGCTGCCTTCGGGTGAAACTTACACAGGTGCTGCATGGCTGTCGTCAGCTCGTGCTGTGAAGTGTCGGGTTAAGTCCCTTAACGAGCGAAACCCCTATCGTTAGTTGCCAGCGGGTTATGCCGGGGACTCTAGCGAGACCGCCGGCGTCAAGCCGGAGGAAGGTGGGGACGACGTCAAGTCATCATGGCCCTTATGCCCAGGGTGTCTCACGTGCTACAATGGTCGGTACAGAGCGACGCGATACGGTGACGTGGAGCAAATCGCAGAAAGCCGGCCTCAGTTCGGATTGGAGTCTGCAATTCGACTCCATGAAGTAGGAATCGCTAGTAATCGCGTATCAGCCACGACGCGGTGAATGTGTTCCTGAGCCTTGTACACACCGCCCGTCAAGTCATGGAAGCCGGGAGTACCCGAAGTCCGCTTAGCTATCCCTCGGGAGGCGGCGGCCGACGGTAAGACCGGTGACTGGGACTAAGTCGTAACAAGGTAGCCGTAGGGGAACCTGCGGCTGGATCACCTCCTTTCTAGAGGATAATCTAGAAATGCAGTTAACCAATCAGAGTTACGGGCTTTGCTTGAATCTCTGAAACCGTTACTGCTTTTCGTCAGCATATTTTCATTTGCATCGGAAACGGTGCATAGTCGGTTGGATCTTCGGGTCCGATCGTCCGGCGACAAACCTTTCCTTGATATACAACGCCCGCTGTAGGCTTATGCCTGCTGCGGGCGTTTTTTTTGCGCGCCGAGAGCGTCATCTCTTCGCAAGTTCTCTTGATATTAGTGCCGTACCGGCATTGTCGCGGCTGACGATCCTGATCTATCGGATGAAAGACTGCTGTCACTTACAAAGGATATCAAGCCAAAGTACGACGACGCTCAGATAGAGAAAGCGTTGGCCGATCTGGACGAGCAGTCGATGTTAGTTGGTATTCGTACCGGTGCAGGTCGATGAACTTGATTACGGGTCTCATCATGATCGGCTCCTTGCCTGCTGAAAAAGAGTATTAGACCGTTTCAAGTTGAGGCTACTTTTGGTGGTTAACTACTTCGTTTGCAGCTGGTTTAACGTAGAGGCCTGCAAAGGCCGAGCCCATGGCGTAGGTGATGAACGCCAGGACGACCGCGAGAAGTTGCGATAAGAGTGCCAGGGCGATGCCTGCGGAGACTGCGCCGGCGCCGCTGAGGCCGAGTTCGGATGGGGCGGTAAAGAGTGTGCCGAACAACTTGAAAACGTCGTCGGAACGGATGGTCTGGAAGGCAATGCCTTCGCCGCCGCCTGCAAGAGAGGTGACGGCCGCAGTGACCATGATCGACGCCATCTCATAGTAGTCGCCGATCACGTTGTAATACGGTGCCAATCCTATGACAATTCCAATGCCCATAAGGATGGGACGCCGCTGCTTGGCGCACATTTTAATGATGGCCACGCCGAACAAGACCGTGAGCAGAAATGGGGCGAAGACCGTGGCCAGGTAGGTCCAATCGGACCCCGCCGGGTCAAATCCGGACAGCCGGCCCGCGTAGTCGCTGCCGGAGACCACCCAGGGTATCCATTCAGCCAGAAGAGTTCCGCCGTATTGGGGTGAGATTTCCAGCTTGGTGACCGTTCCGCCGGTAACCATGCATCCGCCCGCGTGCATCAGTTCGTGAATGGGGACGTAAAGAAACCAGGTCGGAATCATGGCCACCACGGAAACAAGCAGGGCGCGTTGGGGTCTTGCGCCGTCGGCGAGATGGTTGAGGCATTTCTCGAGGTCAGTTAGAGGTTCTTGGATCAAGAGTTTTAACAGGCCCATGATGTTAGGACTTCTTCAACATTTAGTCTTTGGGTTGGTGTGCATCTGCTCTGCGAGCGGTGCTTTTCCAACCCATGAAACTCCGCGCTGCTCGCAAAATATAGGCACACGTTCCGACCGTTCCACTACGCAGGAGTCAGCGGGTGACGATCCTCCTGCAGTATACACCAATTCCTCTTGGAAACCCGAAATCGGCGGGGCGGCCCCTGTCCACCGGACAAGACTCGCCGCGGGGGTGGGAATCACGATCGCTTTGTACGGCGGCAAGGGGTACGAAGCGGCTGACGACTGGGCGGCGCTCGCGGGGTACGCGATCATCCTTATCAACGGGCTCCGCTTCGCTCGGCTTTCGGTCAAAGAGCTGATGGATACCGTGCCGGAAATGGCGCTGGCCGGCGCAATTGAGCAGCATGCACTTCGTGTCGACGGTGCAAAGCGCATCGAAAAAGTCCTCATTCGTAAAATGGGTTCGGCCGTCTATGTTGATCTCCATCTCGAGGTTGATCCAACAATTTCGGTCCTCGAAGCGCATGGAATCGCACACCGGGTGAAGGATTCCATCAGCGCCGGGCTACCGGCAGTGGCCGATGTCCTCATCCATATTGAACCGCATGTTGGACCCAGCACCAGTGGTTAGAGCATTTCCAGGTAAGGTTTTCGGGTTTATCTGCATCCGGGCAAGAATCCTCGGCGACGGCTAGTCCTGTGTCAACGCTCAATTTGTGGGTTAGCGGTGTTCTTTTCCGAGCCGCGAGCGTGACGAAGCGGTTTCTCCCGGGCGAGCGGGGCTCTCGAACATCCGCTCCCTCACGGGCGCGTTGCGGATGGCATGGGTGCCCCATCCTTCGCTCCTTGCGAAGGGTGGGGAAAAACCTCCCCTCCTTGCAGGGGGGGATTGAGGGGGGGTCGGCGTTTCGTCGATTCATGACAATCGCGCGTCCCCACCCTCCCCCAACCCCTCCTTGAAGGGAGGGGGGTAACATGACTGACTAAGCAACGGGGCGACCAAGCAACGGGGCGACTAAGCATGGGTGCCCCATCCTTCGCTCCTTGCGAAGGGTGGGGAAAAACCTCCCCCCCTTGCAGGGGGGGATTAAGGGGGGGTTGGCGTTTCGTAGGTCAATGGCAGTCGCGCGTCCCCCCCCCCCCCCCACCCCCCCCCGGGCGGGGGGGGGGGGGAAATAAATACCTCGTACATCGGCGGGCATCGGGGTGCATCGTCACGCCTAGGTATTCTGCATCCTCACAGTTAAGTTTTCGAGTGTGCGATTGCACTGGAGCACTGCAGGAACTCGACACTGCACGGACCGAACCCGAAGATTTATGTGTGACAGAGCACTAGGGGCGTTCCCGGGCAGGTCAAGGCGGACATGGCCGCCAAGCGCAACGGAGGAGCTTGTCACCAACATCGAAGCTCGGCCTTTAGCGCCGATTGCAATTCTTGAAAACGAGAAAGTGGGTCATCCGGCAGGTATGAAGTGGACGTCATGCCGACAAACAAACGTCTTTTGAGCAGAATTAAAATTCGTGCCGAAATCTTTTTCGAATCGAAGAATCTGGCATGCACTTTGCATTGCATTCGATGGGGAACGTCTGCGTTGCACGTGGTAGGGGTAGCCTTATCTTCATTTCCCGCGATCGGAGTATCCTTTCTCAGAAGGAGGAAAAGACATGGTCGGAAGTAAGCGAAGCCGACGGTTGATGAGGGTGGTGTTGTTGATGGGGGCATGGATCACGCCGACCCTTGCCCAGACGGGGGATTTTGACGGAAACGGCCATACGAACCGCGATGACCATCGGTTTTTGGCGAGTTGCCTCTCACTATCGGGGCCGGCGGGCGACCCCGGATTTCAGGAGTGCCGGCCGGCGTTCGACTCGGATCAGGATGACGATATTGACCTCGCGGACGTGGCGGTGTTCCTGCGAACGCTGGGACACCTGCCCATCCCACTTCGAGACATACTGGGCAACGTGCTGACCGCCGACTCCGCCGCCCCTTACAGCGATCGCCAGACCTGTGCCGGTAGTTGTCACGCCCACGATATCGACTTGATCGCCAACGGTACGATTCATCAGCAGGGCCGGACGGATGCCACGGGTGCTATCATCATGCAGGAGGATATCTTCGGCGACGGGCGTTGGTGGAATCGCGGCGGGGGTATGTATGGGCGGTGGTCCGGCGGCGGCGGCGGCTTGAATCGTCAGACCGCCGGGAAGATCAACCCCCACGAATCCGCCATGGATATGACGGCGTTCTATTGGGCTCACAATTGCGGTGGGTGTCACGCAGGTGGCGGCGGTGTGGAGTTCGACCGCGACGGCATGCGCTACTGGGACGAGGAGACGGGCTTGTTCGGCTACGAAGCCCTCGGTATGACGGCCGAGGACGTCGCTCTGGATGGCGACTACGCCTTCCTTGATGACGCGGACGGCACGGTCAGCCCGGCGCCGTGGAACATCACCGGCGTAGCCGATCCGGAGTGCATGCACTGCCACCGTGTGGATCGCATGACCCACGGCGACCTCGACATGCGTCGCGAGTGGCGGGCCGAAGTGCTCTCCAAGACCATCCACCTGGTGGATGACGCTGGTTTTCCCGTCCCCGCGTTCGCCGCCGCCGGGACGGCCGGTCAAGGATGGTACTCGACCTTCGACCCGGGGGCTGATCCGCCGGTGCTGCAAATCGATTATGCCGTTGGTGTCGCCGACGGCAGTCTGATTGAACAGGGCGACGGTTCGCTTGCGATTCCGGAGTCCTCGCTGACCGCCGGTACCTACGACACGGCGTGCTGGGGGTGCCATCTTCCCGGTGGGTTCCAGGGCAAACGTGGGACCGTCTGGTTCGACGATCGTGATGTGCATTTTCGCAAGTTTACCCAGCGCAACGATGAGGATCCGGCCAATGACATTCCCGATGCCAAAGCGACGGCATGCAATCAATGTCATCCCAACGGAGTGGAACACAACTTTGCCAAGGGTGATTCACCGTACGCTCAATTCCGCAACGAGGATGACTGGAACGATTTCCGCTCCTGTCGGGAATGCCATATGTATGACAGCGAAGTTCGCCATCCCGACGCACCGGTGGTGCCCGGGGACGTAGAGGTCCACTTGATCGGATCCATGCAAGACGAGAACGGCCCGTTCGCGCACCTCTCCTGTCAGGCTTGCCACGTACCCTATCCGCTCGAGCGGGCGAACATCGTAACGGACCGATCACTCACCGGGACGGCCGTGTTTTACCTCACGGACGAGCTGCTCTCCGCCGATCCACTCAATCCGACCGATGCGGACAAGAGCACCTGGTTTCCCACACTACGCAAGAAAATGGATAGTGACGGGCGGGAACGATTATTCCCGCAGAAAACGGAAATCGCCATCTATTGGGCGGATTGGGATCAAAAGGCCACACCAACGGATTTGAGCGACGATGTGCTCCAACCGATTATCTTGTGGCGCGTTCGGGAGATTACCGGAGATCAGCCATTGCCGATCGTCACCGATGACAACGACGACGGCAAGCTGGAAGTCAACCGGCCCGAGGAGATTCTGGCGTACATCCAGGCGCTCAAGGGTAACGATCATTATGGTCGCCAGGTCGCCGCGAATCCCGTGCTCGTAAAAGGCAATCGCGTTTGGTTCGAGGACGCAATGGCGCCGGGCGGCGCGGGCTCGATCGATTCGGCGTTGTTCGGTGACAAGATCGGCCCGTTCGAAATCTTCGGGCTCGACCACAATGTACTTACCAAGGACCAGGCCTGGGGTTACAGCGATGACCCGAAAACGCCGGGGTGCGTCGCTTGTCATCCGCCGGAAGGAGTGGGCTCCCCGGTGTTGGATCGTATGATTTTGATTGATCCGTTCGGCCCCGACGGCCAGGCCGTCTACACGACGGTTCGTGAGCAGACGGGATTAGATCCGCCGCCAGCGTAGCTGCTTCGTACGAACAAGACCGCAACCGCGCTGGGTGCCCGGCCCAGTGCGGCGCGTTCGATACGAACGAGCCCTGTTCGCGTCGCACTACGAAGATCGCAAACATCTTCCGGTCCTCGCACTCAAACAAACGGTCTGCCACCCCGCGTCGCTATAAGACGAGCGACATCATTAGGCATCAACCGCACGCAACAGCAGTGCCTAACGCAGCGCGAAGTGCGGAAACCGGTTGTCCAAGACCGCCAGACCATCGCGGAACTTCCGCCAAGTGACATCTGCGACAAGATAGCCGTAGCATGGACGTCGTTCTATCGCGGTTGTCATGTCACCTGTAATCTACGTGGTTGGACGAGAGTCCATGACCCCGGACGCGCACGCGAAAGCGCCATAATCTGCTATTCGTCGAGGCTTTGTCTCGGCGAGACTAGGCTGTTTTTCGCCGTCGTTGGAGCGCGATCGTGCCCGCTGCAAGGACAAGTCCGGTCATCGCGAAGAGACCCCAGTGCGAAACAGTCGGGATCGTTCCAAATCCCTTGATGATCCAAAACCACCAGTAATAGGTAGTCTCGCCGTCTACGACGCAAAGAACGATCATGTGTTCCTCGTTCTGAAGATCGAGCACTTCTTGGCCGGTCAGTGTATAGGAGCCGCTGAGGGATTCATCCAAAACCTCGATCGTAGTTGCACCGGTGACGCTACAGCTCGCTTCATCCACGTTTTGATCATTGATATTGAATAGGGCCGCCGACTGAACGGTCCCCGTCAACTCTGGGATTTTGATCACATAATCAACGACGTTAGTAGAGGCGTCCAGATTGAATACGCTGTTCACCTTGAGCGATTCAACCTCGCCACTCGTGCAGCCCGCTTGGACTTGTGCCTCGAATCGAATAAAAATGGCGTACGCCGTACTTGCCACTCCGAGCGCGAAGGTCAAAGCGACTACTATCGCGATTGATCGTCCGCTACCTTCACGCTTTCGGGAAACTGGGGACTTAATGAATTGAGTCATGTCGGGGCTCCTTTCTCAATGGTCGCAGGACGACGCCAGCGAGAAAGGCAAGCCACGTAGCTTGTCAATGGCCGACATGCGTACTTTTGACTTCATTGCAGTGTACCCGAAAATGAGGAACATTTTCAAGCAAAAAACTTAATTGCCCAAGAACTTCTCTGGTCCATTCGCCAGCGGCTCAGTTGCAGCAATGCTGACAATATTGTGTTCTAAGGTGATTTGTGAGCCGGCATGAAGTCGAATTGGTCTGTAATCGTCTGACAAAGGACACCGTTTGCTCTATACTCCGTTATTCACCTTTTCCCAAGAGAAACGCCATGCCGGAAGACGCCGACGATCTACTTGAGAAGTACGCCTTGGACCGCGCTGAAACGCCGCTTCCGGGCGCACCGACACCTGGGAAGGCGAACCACCCCTCGGACGACATCGACAGCACGGACTATTCGGTATCGCCAACCGAGCCACCGAGGAACCTCGGGCCCTATCGGGTCGTGTCAGTGCTCGGTCAGGGCGGCATGGGCATCGTGTACGAAGCTGAGCAGCAGTCTCCCAAGCGTGCCGTGGCGTTAAAAGTGGTGCGCGGCGGGAAGTTTGTGGATGAGCATTACTTACGCCTATTTCAACGCGAGGCGCAAACGCTGGCTCGGCTTAAGCACCCCGGCATCGCCTCCATCTATGAGGCAGGTCGAACCGCAGATGGCCAGCACTACTTTGCCATGGAACTCGTACGCGGCACGGACCTCAACGATTATATTGACAGTGGAAAGCTTGGCCTCCGCGCGCGTTTGAATCTGTTCTGCGAAATCTGCGACGCGATCAACTACGCCCACCAGCGCGGGGTGATTCATCGCGACCTAAAGCCATCCAATATTCTAGTCGATTCGAACGGCCATCCCAAGATTCTGGATTTCGGTCTAGCAAGAATAACAGACATCGATATTGCGGCTGCCACGGTCGTGACGACTGTGGGCCAGATTCAAGGGACCGTTTCGTACATGAGTCCGGAGCAGGCCAGGGGGAATCCGGATGAGATTGATCTGCGCAGCGACGTGTACTCGTTGGGCGTCATTTTGTTTGAGTTCTTGACCGGACGCAAGCCGTACAATGTGGATCGAACCGTCTTGGTCGACACCATTCGCGTCATTTGTGAGGACGAGCCGGTTAGGCCGAGTTCAATCAACCGCAGTTTGCGCGGTGATCTGGAAACCATCTTACTGAAGGTACTAGAAAAGGAGCCCATGCGCAGGTATCACAGCGCTGCGGCACTTCGAGAGGACATTGAGCGTTACCTTACGCATCAACCAATTCAAGCCCGACCGCCGAGCGCGTTTTACCAGTTTCAAAAGCTGGCACTGCGGCACAAAGCGGGATTTGCATTCTTAACCACGTTGTTCATTGTGGTCGCCGGATTTGGGATCTGGATGAACACCCTATACCGATTAGAGCGAGAGCAGCGACGGCAGGCCCTTGCGAATCTGTCGCGCGCGGCCACGTCGGAGGACTTCCTGGTCAGTCTGTTCAAGACGTCGGATCCCGATCGTGTTTCACGGCAGGATCTCACGGCGCGCGAAATCCTCGACCGCGGTGCCGAGCAGATTCGGGAACTTAAGGATCAGCCGATTGTGCAGGCGAAGTTGATGAACACGATGGGAGCCGCCTTTCGTAATCTCGGCGACTATGACCGTGCCAAGCAGTTGTTGGACGAGGCCGTACGCTTATGTAGAGAAAGTATCGGTACGAGACATTCAATATACGGTGAGTCGCTCAATCAGTTGGGACGCTGGATGAAGGAAGCCGGAGACTATCCAGAGGCAACACGGTACCTTCATGAAGCGTTGGAAGCCCACCGCGAACTCTTCGGTGCGGGGGATCCAACGGTAGCGCACGACACGCTGGTGCTGGCTGCGACACTTCGAGACGCGGGAGAATACGCACTCGCCCTTCCGCTGGCACGCGAAGCATTGACCGTTCATCGATCGTTGTACGGTCAACGTCACGGCGAAGTGTTTCGATGCGTCCTTACGCTGGCGAGTGTGCTCCTTGAGTTGGGCGAGTATGAGGAAGCCGAACGTCTCGGGGACGAAGCGCTGGTCATCGTGCGACATCTACCGGGATTAAAGGGCGATGCGCACGCCTATGTCGCCGGCGCGTTGGGTTTTCGGGCGAGGGTGCAAAAAGCAAAAGGCAACTACGCGGAGGCTGAGGCGTTGGAACGCCAAGTGCGGGAAATCTATCAGGAAGAATTGGGCGCCGAGCACCCTTACGTCGCCGCGACAATGATTCGCATCGCGATGCTCCTTTCCGATCAGCGCGCCTATGAACCGGCCGAGGCGCTCATCCGCGATGCGTTGGACATCTTTCGGCGAAGGAAAGAGGAGAATCATCCACGCGTTGCCTTGGGAAAGAACGCTTTAGCACAAATATTCTATTACACCGGCGATTACGAGCAGGCCGAAATACTTTCCCGCGAATCGATCGATCTCTTTGTTCGGCTGTTGGTTCAACACCATCCCTACCTAATCAATGCTCGCTTCGGGCTGGCGCGAATACTCTTGGCGAGCGGACAGCTTGAACAGGCCGAACCCTTGATTCGCGGCGTGGTGACCGGCTATCGAAATACACTTCCTCTTGGCCATTGGAAAAGAGCGGCGGCGGAGGCCTTGCTCGGTGAGTGTCACACGGCACGTCGCCAATTTCCGGAAGCGGAACAGCTTCTTGCGGACAGCCTGCGGATTATGCAAGGGTTGCGCGGCAAGGAAGATCGATATGTGCAAGAGACACTATTAGACGTGATCGACCTCTACGATGCATGGGGCAAGTCGGAGCTGGCCGATCGATACCGTGCGCTTCTGGCGTCTGATGACACCGCTGTCACTTCCGCAACCCCTAGGATTCAAGGGAAACACAACGGACAGCGAGGTCCGTAACATAACCGGCCGCTAGTGACGTAGCTTGGTCACCGCGTAGGTTGGTCACCGCGTAGGTTGGTCACCGCGTAGGGTGGGCACCGCCCACCATCCCCGATGTTTGCGCGGGTGCCCCATACTTGCTGTACGCAGCAAGGGTGGGGGATGGACAAACCGCATGACGCTCCCGGAAATCCTTTCCGTCCCCCACCCTTCGCAAGGAACGAAGGATGGGGCACCAATGCGGAATGATATCACCCTCACCCAGCCTCTCCCTGGGAGGGAGAGGGGTTTTGGTAGCGGTGATCACGGATTGAATAACGCCTCTACCGCCCCATTGAATAACGCCTCCACAGTCAGCGGGTGGTCAAGACTGGGTCCGTGACAGTTAAGGCGGCGTTGGGACGGTCCCGGAGGGACCGAGGATTGTAGCCACGGGTGGAGCGCCGCCCGCCCCTAGGCGGGTCAAGCGCAACCCGTGGATACCAACGCGCCGCAGACCCGCCCATGGTTTGTGGGCGGGCCTGCGCTGTTCGGCCGCCGGTCCCCTCTTACCGTACCGCCATGATGCCTAATACTCGGTCCTCCTTAGACTCTTGAACATAGTGGGCATGTCGTCAGTCAAAGATACCGTTTCCATTTGAGTCCCAAACGATGTCCTCACCGTCGTCCCAAGACCCGTCACCATTGGCATCGTAATACTTGATGCCGTTGATGCTGGATGGGCAGCCGCCGTTTGACAGATGCGGTTCGGTAAACGGGAAGTTCACTTCCAGATCACAATCCACCGGCTGTCCGTTAGCCAAGCTGCCGTCCATGTCCAGGACTTTGCAATCACTGCCAAGGTCATGGAAGCCATCGCGGATGGCCGTTGGGCAGGTGTTTGGATCCTCCGAATGGAGGTCGTCACCGCCGAGACCGAATGTCCACTGTCCATCGTGGTCGTTGTCAAACCAGTCGAGTCCGGCGTCGGCGGCTCCGGTCACCGGGAAGGACGTCAGTGGTGCTCCACACGAAAGCTCCACTGCTCCGGGAATACCAGTGCCGTCACTGGCCGTCCCGTCGGCGTCGATGATCTTGTCGATAGCCGGAACGTGCGGGTCAGTACCACACTCCAACTCCTCGGCGTCGGTAAAGCCATCCCCGTCACAGTCGCCCAGAGCATCTTCTGTAAGCACCGAGACCACGACACTCCCAGTGTCGAAGCTACGTTGCGTACCGTCAGGCATGCGGAATTTCAACACGGCACCAGAATTGAAATCGTGGTAACTGCACGATGTGTATTCCTGATGCCCCGCGGGATTCAGATCGGTTTCGGCTTCCACCTCCAACGTAGCGACCCCGCCAGGCGGAAGCATATCAATGTTCCACATCAGGAACTCTTTATCGGATCTTCCTTTGGTGGACAGGGTCACGCGTCCTTGTGACGCCGTCGCACCGCTCACGCCGATCTCGGCGCCGAAGCGATCCATGACGATCGTATCGGTCCACGTGTTGGGCGACGGGTTGCGCACGACGATGAACATTCGGAAACTAATCGGCTCGCCGACTTCGATCAGACCGTCATCATCTTCATCGAGGTATAAAATCTTCTTACAGAGTATGCGGTCGTCGCTTTCGCAGGCCACACCCAGGACGCGCTGCTCGGGAAACAGATCCCCGGGCACTGATTGCCACCCGTGGAAGAGGAAGGCTTGGTTCGCGAAGCAATCGAAAGTGTCGTTGCCGTTCAAATCCTGGACGATGTCCTCGGCGTTGTTCCAATCGCCACTACCGCTCGAGTCCACGAACTTGATGTCCGTCAACATCGTTCCTGTGCAAAACGTACCAGTTTCCAGGTCGCAGTCGACCACTCGACCGTCTGCCAGGTCCCCGTTCAAGTCCAGGACTACGCAATCCTCTCCAGCGTCATGCACAGGCTCGTCACCGGGCGCGGTGCTACCCGAGCGGTCACCCGTAGCGCAGGTGCCGTTCGGATCCTCGAGGTGGATATCATCGCCCAGTGTCCAGCCGCCTGAACCGTCCTGGTCGAACGTGTCGATGCCCTCGGACCCCGCGTTGGTCGGCCATGATGTTAATGCGTCTCCACAAATCACATCGACCGCATCAGGAATGCCGCGGAGCGGGGTGGCAATGCCGTCGGCGTCGACTATCGGCTCGCCACTGATCGTCCAGGTGTGCCCCCATCCGGCGGGACCGCTGCCCGCACCTTCCGCCTTCACGACCTCGTCAAAGCGCTCGGCACTGCAGAAGCTAAAGACACCTGTCTCACCGGGCAGAATCCCCAGGTCGCCCACGCCCGGAACATCCCATTCGACACCGAAAGGTGGGAATTGTCCGCTGAATGAGTTTTGATGCCACAGGCCACCAACGGCCGGAGATTGTTGATTGCACAATTCAGGCACCGGTCCGGGAAAAACGATCTGGAATCCACTGAACCCGTTGGTGTCTCCCGGCATTGGATTAGCCGGGTCGCCTGGCTATGGGTTATAACTGATATTCTTAACGACATACTCCCAAGTCATGTCGACGCCGGGCTCACAAGGCCGATCGAGAATCTCACCTTCGTCGCATCGACAGCCTTCGTAGACATTCTCCGTCATGATGACCTCGCCGCCGCTCACCGGATCGGTCCACTCGAATGAGTGGCTCTTGAGCAGAAGCAGGTCGGCATCGATGAATTCCGAGGGACAAAGAATTTCCTCGCGAATGAGCGTAATCGCCTTGCCGTCCGGTCCCGGCGCGGCGACATTAGCGCAGGTACAAAGACCATCTACATCGATGATCCCTGCGTTGGTCACCACCTCGGTCGGCGTGAAGATGGCCGGGTTGAACGCGTCAAACACCGAGTGGAAACTGGTGTCCCCGATGTTGGCGGAGAACGAACTGATTGTGTTTTGAGCCCCGCGCTGATCGCTCAGCCCGAGATAGAGCGGATGGCTTTCGAATGCCGGCAGGATGTCGGTATAACCACCGTTCATAAAGTTCCCGCCGGCCTGATCGAGATCAACGATTCCCCAGGCGGGTGGTAGATTAAGTTCAGGGTTATCCCATCCAACGCCAAGTATGGGAACGCCTGGCCCCGAGATGAAGCGTGCGGCGTCGTTAAAAATCAGCAGCCCGGTGTGGCCCGGAAGCCCGCCGGCCCACAGCACCGCCTGCCGCACCAAGTCCTTCGTCCCAAACGGTTCGAACCCGGTTAAGAGCGGTCCGGCCGGTGGCGTTCGCAGCAGTTTGAACCGAGGGGCGTCGTGGCTGTTGAGTACTACTCTGCCCCCGCTGAAGACGCCAACGGCGCTGTGCCAGGTCGTTCCCAGACCATTGCCGGCCCCCGGTACACAGCCATCGCCAAGCCGAGTCGGGTGGTTGTTGACCGCGATCAATTCGAAGGCGGAAAGCTGAGCGGCGGTCATGGCACGAAAAGCCGCCGGAGTCACCTCAGTGACGTTGAAATCCGAACCCTGGTCCACGGCCTGAAGCGCCATGCCCATGGTGTGCGTGGGACCGAATGAACTGGGCCCCGGCGAAACGAACGGAGTGCAGTCTACGGTCAATACGTTGATCTGAGCGTTAGCTGAAGACGCGACTCCGAAGATCAGGCCAATGGCCGAGGTCAGAATCGCGATCCGTGAATAGAAGCTCCTTGAAGATAGCACGATTTACTCCTTAATTCGTGATATGGGTTTATAAAAAAGTACCTGCCTCTCCAACGTCGTGGCCTCCGACTACCGGAAAGTAGTAACTCGTCCATCAGAGGAATCCGCGCCTCCAAGCGAAGACCACCGGCCCAACGGATATTCTGCCCCAGATGTTTGCGGTCCCGGCGGTCCGCGGGCACGTACTTGGCACCTAGATACAATTCCAGATAGCTCGTTCGAACTCTTGCCAACCCCCTTGGAAAGGGGGGAGGATTGGTGGCTAGGCTTGTTCGGGACGGTGCCGACCCTTTGGGCAACGGCATCAGTTCTTGTTCGCGCGGAGAATTGCAGCAGCGTATTATCAGGCGCATCGCCCACGTGTTGGAGTCGCTGACCGCGCGGGAGTAGTTGAGGAGCATGGACAACAGACACGTACTGCAGCGCCGCTCCCCAACTAATCGTGGGGCCAACCGACGTCACATCCCTATCTCTCGAGACAGCCACCCTTCCCACTCTCACCTGTGTGGATATGTTTATTCTAAGCGTCGACGGATGGCAAGTACCATAATGTGGCAGCTTCACTGACCGCCTGAAGCCGCCTCATCGCAATTGCCGGTTACTACCTATACGAGATTGGATTAGTTTGTCAAGCCAAGTTTGCTGCTTCCAAGCAGGATTTCTTGCTCGATCGTTCTATCGTTTCGCTGGCAGGATTCGCTCCGCGAAGAACCATGGTAATCATCTTCCCTTTCTTAAAAATAGGCGCCGGCAGCCGGAGAGAACGACACTAGGAGCCTGTCCGAGTAATACGGTTTTCGTTTCTCGGACAGCATTCTGAGGGTACTTTCGACATCAAATACCTAGTCTTGGAGGACGAAAGCACCCTTTTGTGATCGCGATTTTCGTTACTCGGACAGCCTCCTAGCGATGATGACCAGAGCCGGCGGCCGGCCTGCAAGGTATCGAGGTTGGGGAATGCCATGTGGCGGCGACTGATCAGGTCCGCGAGCGGACCGACTCAATAGCCGCAACGGCCATACGATCACACTCCTCGTTCTCGGGGTGGCCGGTGTGTCCTCGGACGTATTCGTAGCTCATAATGTGTTCCTGCGAGAGGGCGTGGAGCGTCTGCCAGAGATCGAGGTTTTTCACAGGTGGGGCACCGGCTTTCTTTCCACGTCGCCAGTTGTTTTTGATCCACCCCGTAAGCCACTCGGTCAGTCCTTTGATGACATATTCGCTGTCGCTGACGAGGTGGACCCTTAGCGGCTTCTCGCCCCTGAGGGCTTGGAGCCCTTTGATGACGGCCGACATCTCCATGCGGTTGTTGGTTGTGTCCGCTTCACCGCCCGAGAGCTTCTTGACGGTGTTCGTGGCCGGATGTTTGAGAATCACCGCCCATCCGCCGGGTCCGGGATTCCCGCTGCAAGCTCCATCGGTATACAAGATCACGTCGGGTGTTCGGCTCAATGTTTACGACTCCGTTGTGTACGCGCAGCGTCCAAATAGCTCCCGCTTCCGTGCCGGGGCGTCATCTCTGCATGCAACAAGCCGGGAGGGACGCCGGCTGTACGCTCTTTACGGTTGTACTTTGGTTACGGCTCTATTCATGTCCGACGGAGCTTAGTATAACGGATGTAGAGGGCGACACTACATCTAAGCGAGCTATGGAACCATGGATCATTTTTGCTTCCGAAGCGGTGTGTTGCATTGCGAAGACGTGGACACCCACGCGCTCGCAAAGGAGTTCGGGACGCCGCTCTATGTCTATTCGACGAGGACGCTGTTGGATCATTATGGCCGCGTAGATGCGGCGTTTGCCCCGCTCGATGCGATGATCTGCTTCTCGGTCAAGAGTTGCCACAATCTTTCGATCCTGCGCTTGCTCGTAAACCGTGGAGCCGCGTTTGACGTGGTCAGCGGTGGAGAACTCGCCCGCGTGCTGGAAGCGGGTGGCGACCCGCGCCGAATTGTCTTCGCGGGCGTTGGTAAGCGGGATGACGAGATCCGGCTGGCGCTGCAGACCGGCATCGATTGCTTCAATGTGGAATCGGAAGCCGAGCTTGAGAATATCGCCGCGATTACCCGGGCCGAAGGTAAGGTCGCACGCTTGGCACTTCGAGTGAACCCGGATGTCGATCCCAAGACCCATGTCTACACCACAACTGGAAAACGGGAAACGAAATTTGGCGTGGATCTGGAGCGTGCCCAGCGCGTGTTCAGCGAATTCGGGAGGATGCGTCGTCTGCAACTTGACGGCATTCACGTGCATATCGGGTCGCCGGTCAACACGGTCGAACCTTACATCGAATCTATTAGCCGAACCTTGGAGTTGATCGATCGATTGCGCGGGGACGGTCACGAGATCCGCTCGATCAATATCGGCGGGGGGTTCGGCGCCCACTACGACGGTAGTGAAGCGCCGGCGGCCTCTGTATACGCCGAACGAATCGTTCCGCTGTTTGAGGGCAGCGGGCTGAGTGTTCAGTTGGAGCCGGGTCGCTGCATCGCCGCCAATGCAGGCATCTTGTTGACCCAGACGCTCTATACCAAGGCGTCCGGCGATCGCCGGTTTCTCATCGTCGACGCCGCTTTGACTGAGCTGCTCCGTCCCGCCCTATATGGATCATTTCATTTTGTTTGGCCGGCTGCTCCAAAGGGCGGAAGCCTTCCGCCGAGCCGCAGCGCCAAAGTACGCGTGGAAGGGTCGGAACTGATGGATGTGGTCGGTCCGGTCTGTGAGAGCGGAGATTTTCTGGCCAAGGATCGATGGCTTCCCCCGATTTCCCGCGGCGATCTGGTTTGTATCTTCTCGACGGGCGCCTATGGGTCGGTGATGGGCAGTCAGTACAACTCGCGTTTTCGACCGGCCGAAGTTCTAGTGGACGGGGACGATGTCCAATTGATCCGTCGCCAAGAAACGTATGACGACTTGGTGCGTCTCGAACGGTTTGGAACGTAGATTGCTCTTCGCAAGACGTTCGGGTAGCGTAACCCATAGTGATACGGTGTCTGTTACTCGGAAGGGAGTCAAGTGAAGCCGTTACAAGCTACTTCGCCCATCAAGACGGTTCAGCAACATATTCTGGAGAGTCAACGCGTTCATCGCCCTGAGGCGACGGGCGAGTTTAGTTGGCTACTCTCTGCCATCACACTAGCGACCAAGATCATCTCCGATCACGTACGGCGTGCCGGCCTTATTGATGTGCTTGGGGCCACGGGAGATACGAACGTTCAGGGAGAGGCCGTCCAGAAGCTGGACATCATCGCCAACGAGACGATTGCTGGCGCTTTGGGCTATCGTGGCAATGTGGGCATTATGGTGTCGGAAGAGGATGACGAGCCGCGCATTTTGAAAGAGCCTGACGAAGAGGCGAAATACATCGTACTGTTCGATCCCTTGGACGGTTCAAGCAACATCGATGTAAACGTGTCGATCGGGACGATTTTTTCTATTCTGCAACGTAGAGAGGATGCGGCTACGGGCAAGGTGATGGATCACATCCTGCAACCGGGCTATAAACAAATCGCGGCCGGTTATGTGATTTACAGCAGCAGCACGGTCATGGCCTACACGACCGGGCACGGCGTGCACATGTTCACGCTAGACCCGTCCATTGGTGCCTACCGTCTCTGCCGCGAGAACATCATGATGCCTACCGAGGGCAGGACGTATAGCATCAATGAGGCCTATCGCCGTACTTTCCCAGCCGGCATTGATAAGTATTTGGATTGGGTAAAGTCGGATGAGGCCGGTGGATACGGTTTGCGGTACATTGGCTCCCTTGTGGCAGATTTTCACCGGACACTTCTGAAGGGTGGCGTGTTCCTCTACCCCCCCACGAAGCAGACGCCCGGTGGAAAGCTACGATTGCTTTACGAGGCGAATCCGCTGGCGTTCATCGCGGAACAGGCCGGTGGATCGGCCTCCGATGGAAGTACGCGAATCCTGGATAAAATACCCACAACGCTGCACGAACGAACACCGCTGATTATCGGAAGTATGGGTGAGGTCGATCGCGTCCTTTCTTTTTGGCGCCCGTAATCGCCACTGTTCTGTATCAATACCGACATATTAGTTTTCGCTGACCTAAGGCTGAGAGGTTGCGTATGAGGCGCCATTTCACGGTTTGGCTGGCAAAGCATGTTGCGTATTCGAACGCGCCGGGTTGATCCCTGTTGAACGGTTCGTATGGTGGCGCTATAATTCTGTCGGTCTAGACGTTCTGCGTTGAACAAGAACGGCATGACCCTGCGGGAGCTTTCGGCTTGGCTTAGTTCTCCGTTTGGAGCTAATGCTTGGGAGTTCCCATCGCAGACACATTGAAGGGGGTGGAATCAGAATGAGTTTGGGTGAAGTGTTGAAAGCGCAAACATTGCCAGTGTCAGACGCGCTTCCAACCGAGGGAATATTAGGGGGCTCGGTAGGTATGGGACCGCTCGATCGCATCTTAACCACGGTTGAAAAACGAGAGATTCTTGAGGCGCTGAAACGAGCGAACGGACAACGTACGTTGGCGGCTCGGATTCTCGGCATTTCGCGAAGTCGGCTTTACCGTCGAATGGAAGCGCTGGAGATCGATCCGCGCGATACGAGCGAACTTGCGGAGCTCAGTGTTCAAGAGAGCACTTGACCGTCTCCCGTCAACGAGCTCCTCGTGACGTGCCGACCGAGCGCCGGTCTAACATCACTTCGCCGCAAGGGCATGTCACCTGTGGCGACAATCTTCCCTTGCTTCAATCGATCGACGATGAGTCTTGCGCTTTGATCTACGTTGATCCTCCTTTCAATTCCAATCGCAGGCGTGGATGTTCGACTGAATCTGATCTGGGCTATAGCGACCAACACGATGGTGGGTTACAGGGGTATTTGGATTTTCTTCGGCCACGATTGATGGAAATGAAGCGCATCCTCGCCGACAGTGGTACGCTCTACGTTCACTTGGATTGGCGAACGGTTCATTACGTCAAGGTGATGCTCGACGAGATTTTCGGAATCAATAACTTCCTGAACGAAATCATTTGGAGTTATCGAACCGGATCCCGCCCCTCGCAATGGTTCTCGCGCAAACACGATACACTGTTGGTTTACGTGAAAGAGATGGGGCGACATACCTTTAACCGTCAACGGTGCGGCACCTACCGAACGAAGGATCTTCAAGTCGACGACACGGGGCGGGCGTATAAATCGACCAAGAACGGGCCGATCTACTTTCATCCTGATGGACCGATGATGACCGATGTGTGGGAGATTCCGTTTCTGTCCACGGTCTCGAAGGAGCGGACCGGCTATCCGACGCAGAAGCCCGAGGCGCTGATCAAGCGGATCATCCAAGCGAGCACCAATGAGGGCGACGTAGTGGCCGATTTCTTTTGCGGAAGTGGGACAACGCCGGTGGTTGCCAAGCGGCTTCGGCGGGGCTGGATCGCCTGCGACGTGAACCCGGATGCGGTGCGGGTTACGCAAGATCGATTGTCGCAGAAGGCTTGATCGCTGCCAATGATCGGAGACCGAATGAAAACGGATGCGGCACATAAGTGGGGGGTCGAGCCGGGCATGCGCGTCTGGGTGGGCGGGCACAATGTCGACGTGCGGCGATACATTGAGCGCCACTTGTCTGGCACGATAAGGCCACCTATCGGGCCGGTCCACAAGGCCTTCATCGCCCCGCAATCGGTGGATGAAGCGGTCCATTTTACGCGGAAACTGCTGACGCGATTGGTGCCCAACGGATCGATCTGGGTCGTGATTGCTCGTGATGCATCCGAACCGAGTGAAACGTGCCAAGTCGATTCATCCAAGGACTCGGACGCCGGCGTATTTCCGTCCGATGCAATCACCCCAGGTGAACTGCACGAAGCGATGCAGGCCTTGGGCCTCGCGCCCGGCGAACCCTGTGGGTTGGGTGACACTTATTCGGCAGTCTTATATCATCGGTGAGCCATGGCACCCTTAACCGGCGACCATTGATTGTATTCGTAGTAGGATCGTGGGGCATCGGGCGTGTTCCAATCGTGAAGGGAAATGTCAATGAAAGTAGCGGTGACGGGGGCGACGGGGTTTCTTGGACGGTATATCGTTCGACACTTAATCGATTCGGGGCATGTGTGTCGTTGCTGGCACCGTGAAGGCTCGGATCGTGGAGGGTTTGATCATGTTGAGGCCGGTGTCGAATGGGTACCCGGCGACTTAACCGACGTTGATTCGATGCGCTCGCTTGTCGACGGTGCGGATGCGGTGGTACACGCGGCGCTGTACCGACCGGGCGCGGGGTTTCGCGGGGCAGAGGGCGACCTGGCCGAGTTCGTCGAGCGCAACGTGTTGGGCTCGATTCGGTTGATCGAGGCCGCACGCGCGGCGGATGTTGTCCGGTTCGTGTTCATTTCGACGTGCGCCGTGCATGAGGTCATACTCGACGATCGCAAGCTGGACGAAGCGCATCCGCTCTGGCCGATGTCGCATTACGGCGCCCACAAGGCCGCGATCGAGAAGTTCGTGCATAGTTACGGGTTGGCCGAGGGGTTCGAGATTTGTGCGTTGCGTCCGACGGGAATCTATGGGGTGGCCCGGCCAGTTTCCGGCAGCAAATGGTACGACCTGGTGCACGCCGTGAAGCGCGGTGAGGCGGTTTCGAGTGCGACCGGTGGGAAGGAAGTTCATGCGGCGGACGTGGCCAAGGCGGTGGGGATTTTGCTGAAGGCGGAGGGCGTCGCGGGGCAGGCCTATAATTGTTATGACATGTATATAGCACAGCAAGACGTGGCCCGGGTGGCCAAGAACCTGACCGGGAGTCCGAGCGAAATCCAGATGCTCAACAAAGGGCCCAAGTCGCAGATTGATACGTCCAAACTTCGGGGGCTGGGGATGGAATTCGGCGGCCTGTTACGACTTGAGCAGACGGTCTTCGAGATGTTGGACGGGTAGCACCCGACGGCATTTCAGTCTGTCGTATAGCGAGCGTTTTCCTGTATTTCCCCCGAATTTCAGTGTTTTGATTGGGCGGGGACTCTAAGTCCGCGATTCCAATGGTTAGCAAGCCGCTGCCGCCCCCGGTCATGTTCGAGGTTCGTAATCGTTGCAGTGTTCCTGGTACATCAAGTAACGCGAGCGACCTCGCAAACTCTGCGTTTACTTGACCAAAGTGGGAGCCGGTGGCGTCAGCCACGCCCTGGAAAGCGGGAGCGACTCATCCACGTGAGCACTGAAATCTCCGCCGAGTTTGATATACCTGGCGACAAGTGCTCCGTAGTAGTGGGCGTTGCCCGTGAGTTTCACTTCGGCATACGGCGCAAGTATCGATCCGTGGAAGTCGACGCCGCCGGCGAGTTTGACGCTTTCACCGCTTGAAATGATTGTGAGGTCGCTGGGATTCTGTGTCATGTTCAGCAGTGCGCCACCGGTCGCGTTGATTTCGCCGGCCACGTAAAGGACGACCGGTCCGGCGAGCGTGATCGTGGCACCACCACTCAGCGATATGGAATCGAAGTAATACGTTCCGCCTGGGAGCGTGAGATTGTCGCTTGTGACTTTCAAGTCCCACCCATCGTGCATCCAGGGGGAAGTACCGCCGTCCGTGAGCGTGATTGCGCCGTTGTTATTGGTGTTCGCAACATCCCCGAATTCGGCCGGAGGGGCCTCCACGTCGCGTATGCTGGAAGTCGTGAGTCCGGTGATCTGACCGGCTACACCGTTAACCACCAGCGGATAACCGAAGCCGGTCATGACGGCCCCGTCGACCTCGAACGAACCCTCAACGGTGATACCGCGTGCGCTGCATAGATTGCCTTTGTGGCCGGCGGTCGCTTGGTCATACGATTCCACGGTGGAGTCGAAGCTGTCCGTGGAGATGCTACCGGCCGTGATGCCCTCTAGCCCCCAGATACCTCCGCAGGGTTTGCTGCCGATGGAAACGGCCTCGCGCCATACGTCGGTTTCCATAATTCCGGCAAGACCAGCAAAGAATAGTTGCGTGTCATTGCGGGCGGCACGTACTCGTATCGCAAAGGCGTCTTCGAGATCTTCAGCCAGGTTGAATGTGTTGTCGGCGGGGTTCCACCAGCCGAACTCGATTATTTGATCATGTAGCGAACTGAAACCCTGTGGTATTTGATTGAGTTCGAGCGTGTTGATGGATCGGTTAAAAGCTTCGCGCCAGTCTTCGTCCTGCAAGCCCGATGCTCCGGACAGTGCAGACGCGTCGGCATTGTTCTGTTGCTCTGCCGTCAGCGCACAGATATAGCCAACATCTACTGCCAGGCAAGCGAAGAGCAACAAGGTCAACAGACAGGCCGCTACGAGTACAAGGACGACACCGCGACGTCGCGATGTTTCTTTTCGATTGATGAGCATACTAATTCCCCCCTTGAGGTCATTAGACCTCTGTTAGTTGCCTAGAGTTGTCTTGAAGAATTACCTCGGAGAGCGTCGGCCTCTGGTGGTCACACGTCCGCGCCAGCGGTGTGCCGTCGTCTTTATCCGAGTTTTCGAGATGGTAGGGATATCTCGCGGTGAAAGTCAAATGGGATTCGTGGTTTTATTTTTTTGTGCTGATGCTCCGGAAATAGCGGTTCTATACTCCACACTTCGACATAAAGCGGGCGAAAGATCTTATGGGATGCATGTTTGCTGGTCCGATCAATCATGCTGGAGGAGAACCATTATTCAGTAAGCGTTTCCACCTCATGCCTCGGTATGATGATTAAGAACCCGGTATATGGAGAATCTCGGCTGGTTACGTCTCGAAATGCGGCGAGCCCAGGCTGGCCTCTCGGTAAGGATCGCAAGTGATTGGAAACAGACCGGTTAGGGCATTGGCGAAACGAGTGGCACGAAATGACAACCGGCGGCGGATCGGTCTCTCAAGGTACCGACCTTTCGCCTGCTTGAGTACGGACTCGGTCACCGGCGCCATCGGGGATGCGCGCCTAGAGCTTTTGCGATGGGTTCGCGGAACGCTATGCTTAGGCGCAGCTTGGTGGCGGGCGTCTCTTGTGAGATTATCGGGCATCGGTAGCTTCCGTTGCATCGTGCCCGTGGGATTTACGTTCGAAGACGGTTTCTGTATTCTTGCCGGCGTAGACCACGACTTCGATTTGTGAGGCGATCGTGCCGGAATCCAATAACGTAGACACGACGATTTTTTTCATCTCCTTCGCATCGTACACCATCGCCATCGTGGGTGTCGGGTTATACTCGGCCAAGTTCGCGCGGCGCAGCGATGAGGATTATTTTCTGGCCGGGCGATCGCTGGGGAGCTGGGTCGCAGCACTTTCCGCTTCGGCGTCGAGCGAATCCGGCTGGGTGACGTTGGGGCTGGTCGGCTGGGCCTTCACCTCCGGCGTGTCCGCCTACTGGATCATACCGGGCTGTTTGCTGGGGTTCATATTCAATTGGTTCGTGCTGGCCGGCAGACTCCGCGATCGATCGCAGGAATTGGGCGCGCTTACGTTGCCCGACTTCTTCGCGTTTTCGTTTCGTGAACGCCTGCCGCTACTGCGCACTCTCAGTGTGGTGGTGATCCTCGTGGCGATGTTGTTATACGTGGCCTCGCAGCTTGCGGCCGCGGGTAAGGCTTTCTCGACGAGTTTCGACAGCGTGGATTACAGAGTAGGCGTGCTCATCGGGGTGTGCGTTGTACTCGTGTACACCGTTTTGGGCGGTTTTCGGGCCGTTTGCTGGACGGATTTTCTCCAGGCGCTGCTAATGGTCGGCACGCTGGTCGTGTTTCCGATCTACCTGCTGTTCACACACGGTGGATACGGTTTCATCTCGGATCAGTTGAGGCAGGTTGATCCATCCCTGCTGCGGTTCACGCCGGATAAAAGCGGGCCTGCTTTGCTGGGGTTTTTGCTTGGGGCCGGGGCTCTGGGGATCAATTTTGGCTATTCCGGACAGCCGCATGTGTTGGTGCGGTTTATGGCGCTCAAAGACAGAAGTCAAGCTCGGCTCGGCGGTGTGATTGCTTTTTTGTGGGGGCTGTTTGTCTATTGGGGAGCCGTCACGGTGGGTTTGATGGCCCGCGCCATTACCGCGGACGGTGCCACATGGGGGCAGGCGATGTTGGAGGACAGCTCCCAGGCTGAATTGGGTCTGGTGCTCTCGGCCATGCACTTGCTACCCGGTGTCTTGGCGGGTTTGGTTCTTGCGGCGGTGCTGGCCGCCATTTGCTCGACGGCGGATAGCCAATTGGTCGTGGCGGCGAGTGCCGCGGCGAGCGATCTCTACGGGCGGCTTTTTCGGCAAGCTAAGGGTCGATCGCATCTGCTGGTGAATCGGTTGGTCGTGCTGGTTCTCGGAATTGCAGCCGCACTGCTTGTGATCGACGAGAAGGTCACCGTATATGACTATGTATTGACATACGGTTGGGCCATCCTCGGCGCCGCGTTTGGCCCACAGATCATTCTCCTACTGACCTGGCGGCGGGCTTCCTACGTCGGATGCTTACTCGGGATGCTGACGGGTTTTGCCGTGGCCATTATCTGGAAACAGACTTACGGTGCAGTTCCGCGTGATATTGAGATTTATAACTTGCCGATTGCGTTCGTTGCGGCCTTGGTGGTCAATCTGGTTGCCAGTCTGCTGTGGCCCTCGAGGGTGGAAGGCATGGAGTCTTGATGCGCTATGCTCAGTTGGAGATGGGTCGAGTGCTCAGCAAACGGAGCCGCATCATTGTGGCGGCATGCCTGTTGTGCGTATGGGTAGCCTCGTGCAGCGGGCGGATGGTTCGACCTGTGCAGCACATCATGTCGGAAGCACCCGACCGCACGCGCATCGTGTTGCTTGGCACGGGGACGCCCAACGCGGACCCCGATCGGTTCGGTCCATCCGTGGCCATCGTGGTGGATGGAGTTCCTTACTTGATCGATTGCGGTGCGGGTGTGGTTCGCAGAGCGGCCGCTGCCCATCGGCTGGGCGTTTCCGGACTCCAGGCGTCGAACCTGAGGTACCTTTTCATCACCCACCTACACAGCGATCACACGATTGGATACGCCGATGTTATTTTCACGCCCTGGGTGCTGGAGCGCGATGTGCCGCTGAAGGTCTTCGGCCCGCGTGGCACGCAGCGCATGACGGATCACATCCTGGCCGCGTACGATGAAGACATTCATCTCCGGCTGGATGGACTTGAGCCTACGAATTCCGACGGATACAAAGTCGAGGTCCATGAAATCGATCCGGGTGTTATCTACACTGACGAGCGCGTGACGGTTAGCGCATTCCCTGTGCGGCATGGGTCGTGGAAGTATGCCTACGGGTTTCGATTCGAGACGCCGGATCGTGTGATTGTGGTGTCGGGTGATACGGCGCCGTCGCCGCAGCTTATAGAGCAAGCCCGAGGCTGCGATGTGCTCATCCACGAGGTGTACGCGCAGGCGGGTTTCGAGAAGCGGGAGCCTGTGTGGCAGCGATACCATTTGCGTTTTCACACTTCGGCGCCACAGCTCGCCGAGATTGCCAATCAGGTTCGACCGGGATTATTAATCCTTTATCACCAACTGTTCTGGGGAACGACGGAGGTCGAATTATTAGAAGAGATCCGGCGCGAGTACCGCGGACCCGTTGTCTCGGGGCACGACTTGGACGTGTTTTGACGTTTCCCCTAATTCGTCGGGATGATTGTTCCGTGTGGATCGCGCTGCGGGTGGCCCAGCTTTTTGTCGATTTCTTCCGCCAGGTGGTGTGCGTGTTCCAAGCGTTCAGCTTCAGTGTGAATGGCGTCGAGTCCGATGCCGGCTTCCTCGACAAGGTAGGACTCCCACAATCGGTGGGCGCGGACCAGCCCGATCGCCCGCTGCTTTCCATCAGGTGTCAGTCGGACTTCGCGACTGTGCATTTCAACGCAGGCCTCGTTGGTCAGCGTTTTGAGCGCCACGTTCACGCTTGTGAGTGACAACTCGACGCGATTAACGATGGCGCCGACGGTGCAAGCGACGCGCGCCTCCGCGAGGCGATAGACGGCCTTGAGGACATCTTCGCTAGCAATATGCAGCTTGATCTGGTGACGTCGGAGCATTCTGAAGAGAACGCCTTCGCTGGGACTGAGGATCATCGCGCCGGCGAAAATGGACGTGGCGACAAGCACCATAGCGGGTCCGGTGGGGGAGTTGGTTACGAAAGCCAAAGCCATACCCATAGCAGCAGATACCGCGCCGAACAATCCAGCCAGCACCAACATGGGGGCGAGTCGATTGGTGAGCTGGTAGGCGGCGGAGGCCGGCGTGATGACCATGGCCACAACCAAGATGACGCCGGTGGTCTTTAATCCGGCTACGACGGTGGCGGAAAGCATCCCCATCAGAAGGTAATGCAGGGCGGTTACGGAAATGCCCATGGCAGCGGCCACTACGGGATCGAAGCTGGCCAGCTTGAGCGGGTGATAGAGCAACACCACGATGGCGATCACCATCGGCGCAATGATCGCCATCATGATTAAATCATCCGTACCCACGGCGAGCGGGTCTCCAAACAGGAAGCACTTGAGATCGAAGTGTGTACCACGTGGCAAGCTGCTGATCAAGACAATCCCGAGGGCGAATAGTGCGGTGAATACGATGCCGATCGCGGAATCCTCCTTGGTCCGGCTGAACTGGCTGACGAGTTTGATGAGCCCGGCCGTGACCAGTCCGGCGAGCAGCGCGCCGAAAAACAATCCGCCGATGCCGGTGTTGCCTGTGATCAGGAATGCGATCACGACGCCGGGTAGTACGGCGTGTGACAACGCGTCACCGATGAGTGCCATGCGCCGAAGCACGACATAACAGCCCAGTACGCCGCAGGCGATACCGACCAGAACGCTGCACGTCGTCTCCTGCCACCACTGCGCGGCAAACGGAACAGACCACTGAGACCAATCGAATTCGAGCTGGGCCAGTACGCCGGTCACGAGTCACCTCGATTGTCGCGCAGCGCCGAGTCGGCACGATCAAGCAGCGTCAATCGTCCGCCATAGGTTCGATGCAGATTGCGGTCGTTGACCGCTTGATTCGTGGGACCAAAGGCAACGACCTGTTGGTTGAGCAGCAATATGATATCAAAACGATCAAGAACGGAGAGGTCGTGGTTAACGACGATCAGCGTCTTACCCTGCGCGGCCAATTTGGTAATGAGATTGAAGATCGTCTGCTCCGTGGCCGCATCCACACCGGCGAAAGGCTCGTCCAAAAGAAGAATGTCCGCATCTTGACAGAGGGCGCGAGCGAGGAACACTCTTTGCTGCTGTCCGCCGGAGAGCTGTCGAATATGACGATGGGCATATTCCGTCATGCCCACAAGTTCGAGCGCCTCCTCCGCAGCGCTGCGATCAGCGTGCTTGGGTCGGCCAAACAAGCCGAGTCGGCCGTACCGCCCCATTAATACGACGTCCTGCACGGTGACCGGAAAGTCCCAATCGACCGCTTCGGTTTGCGGCACGTAGGCGACACGATTCCGGCACTGGCTGATCGGTTTTCCGGACAAGGTAATCGACCCGGCGTCCAGCGGAATCAAGCCTAGTATCGCCCGAAGCAGCGTGCTTTTGCCCGCGCCGTTGGGGCCGACTACGCCGACGATCTGACCGGAGTTGACATCGAACGAAACGCTGCGCAGCACAGGCCGCTCTCCATACGAGACGGTAAGGCCGCGAACGGAAACCGCCGCCATGTTGCCTGATTCATCGGGCGGCAATTCCGCGCGGTAGTCTAGTTGGTCTTTTGATTCTACCACGGTTTGAGGATCTATGATCGTGGTTTTCATCGGAGCGCTTCCACGATGGTCGAGACGTTGTGTCGAACCATGCCGATATAGGTTCCCTCCGGCGTACCCGGATCTCCGAGCGAGTCACTAAAAAGGGTTCCACCGATCTGGACGCCGGTTGTTTCGGCAATCTTCTTGACGATCTGATTGAGCGTTTGGCTGACCGATGTTTCGACGAAGAGTGCCTTCACGTTGCGCTCCCGCACCAGGCTTTCCAGTCGCGCAATATCGCGCGGTTTGGGTTGCTGCTCGGTGCTGATTCCGATCACCGCAAACACATCGACAAAATAGGTGCGCCCGAAGTATTGGAATGCGTCATGGCTGGTTACGATGACGCGCTGTTCCCGCGCGATGGTTTTCATTCGCCGACCAACCCACTTGTGCAGTTCGTCCAGTTCTTTGAAGTAATCCTCGGCGCGTTGGCGATAGTGCTCCGCGTTCCCGGGGTCCGCCTGAATGAGCGCATCGCGGGCCCGTTCCGTGTAGATTCGGAAATATTGGACGTTGAACCAGCAATGCGGGTCGGGCGCTCCCCGAGTCTGCTCACTCTCCAGAGGAACAATGCCTTTCGATTCCGCGAGACGCGCCACGATCGAATCACCCGCGTTGTTCTCGATTACGTGTTGCAGCGTGCTTTCGAGATGAAGCCCGTTCATCAAGATCACATCCGCGTTGGCAATCAACTGCACATCTCGCGGGCGAACATCGTACACGTGAGGATCCTCACCGGGCTTCATGATTCCCAGGATTTCGGCGCGATCGCCTACTAGGTTCTTGGCCAAGTCGGCAATCATCGTCGTGGTGCAAACCACGCGAAGCCTGGGCTCGCTCGCGTGGGTGCCGCCCGTAGAGAGCAAAGCGACGACCAGCACTGCCGGTAGGGTGAACGTGATCTTGAGTTTACTTATGACGTCGAAGCGCATTTCGGGTTCCTCATATCAAAGTCTTCCCTAATTTATATCGACAACTAGGATATGTCAAGAATAAACTTTGTTGAAACTAATTATTTTCTGGATCTGGCAGGTTGTGTGAATTGGACGAAGTGATCAAGATAGTGCTTTTCGGGCCCTGGGAACGGATTGGACCATGCTGAGCACCTCGATAGAGGACTACATCAAAGCGATCTACAGTCTGGAGTTGGAGGAGCACCGGGCAACGACCAAGCGGATCGCCGATCGGCTGGGGGTGAAAATGGCGTCCGTTACGGGCATGGTCAAGCACATTGCGGCGGAGGGGTACGCACGGCATAAACCCTACTATGGCGTGCAGCTTACGGAACGAGGGAAGCGGATTGCGCTGGATATGATTCGTCGCCATCGCCTTATCGAGTTGTTCCTGTCCAAGACGCTGGGCCTGGGCTGGGATGAGGTGGATGCAGACGCCGAAGTGCTCGAACACGCGGTCAGCGATCGGTTGATCGAACGCATATACGATTTTCTGGGGCAACCGGAGTTCGATCCCCATGGCGCCCCGATCCCCGCCCTAGATGGAACGGTCGCACCACATCCCGGTGTACCGCTAAGCGAGCTGTCGCTTGGCGAACGTGGCCGGGTTGTCGAAGTTTCCGATGATGATCCGGAGTTTTTGCGTTACCTCACCAAGATGAGGATTAAAATTGGCAGTCGGATTTGCGTGATTGAGCGTGCGCCGTTCGGCGGCCCGGTTGTGCTGGACCTGGGTGCGGCGCGGATATCGATTGGTCCCGAGGCCTGCGGGCGCATTCGCGTAGACAAAACTCAATCCGTAACCAGTTCCAAGCCCGGCAAACAAAAACGGACCCGCGCGCCTATATGAACAAGCGTGTGAATCCGCCTTGTGTTTACGTGTTGCAATTATTTCGGCGGAGCGGCGAGCAGCGTCTGCGCGTAGGCGCCGAGATCGGCGACGTATAAGAGCCCTTTGTTGTGTGCCACTGTCGCCCAAACCGTGATCGTGTGTTCGGTTGTCATGCTGTCAAGAAAAACAGGGCCACCCAATGGTGGCCCTGTGCTTCTTGAATTCCTTGTGTGGTTTAGTAGCGGTCTCGGCGACCACCGCCGCCGCCGCCGCCGTAGCCACCGCCGCCGCTGCGCGGTTCGCGGGGCTTGGCTTCATTAACCTTGAGCGTTCGGCCCCCTTGCTCCTGGCCGTCCAAGGCCGTAATCGCCGCTTGGGCTTCCGAATCGGAGTTCATCTCCACGAATCCGAACCCTTTGCTCTGGCCCGTGCTGCGGTCCATGATAACTTCCGCACTCTGGACAGTTCCGTGCGGAGACATCAGTGCCTCCAATTCCGAGCTGCTCACATCATAGCTAAGGTTCCCGACATACAATTTTTTGCCCATAACGATCTCCTGTCGATGGCAAGACTGACCCTTGTTTTTCTTTCAGGGTCATAAGTGAAAGTGGCCGACGTTCCAGCCTCATAGGGTGGGAAGACGCGCTCGGCAATGCACTCCAGACTTGGCTCACCAAAGTTCAGGTACGTGCCTCGTTCGCAAAACCAACCGGTGACATCATACCGCGAACTTGGCCAATGTAAACTCCAGATTTGTTCCTGATCGGCTGTCGGAGCTTCTGCCGAGCAGGCGTCAGAACCGCACCGGACAAGTAAGGCCTCCGGATTAGCGATCACGCGATTATTGACCGTAACCCACTGACCTGCAAGGGCTTATGCAATGCTTGGTGGCGTATGCCCTTCGCTTCTTGACGGCCTCGTTTGGATATAATCTTGATGAAGACTCCACGGCGCGGGGAAATGTTATTTAGTCGTCCCTGAATAAGTCGCTCTCAGGCGCGGAGGCGAATCATGGAGGTCGGTACTGCGAAGTTCGGAGCCATTTTCAGGGTGATTGACTCGGTTTCGAC
>Ga0214472_10000586_pt1 | contig 44507 bp, 89 predicted proteins | sample RVTome_6_FD_207662 | JGI IMG/M metagenome (GOLD analysis project Ga0214472, IMG submission 207662) | Soil microbial communities from uranium-contaminated site in the Upper Colorado River Basin, Wyoming, United States - RVT140D175 | ecosystem: Environmental > Terrestrial > Soil > Contaminated >...
TCTTCGAGGCGCGCAAAGCGGATATCGTCCTCGGCTGCGGTGCGGTTGTCTGACTCGTGGTCCTCTACAAGGGAGAACTCCTCCTTGGCGTCCTTGAGGATATCGTCAGAGGTCGCCATCACCACCGCTCAGCGTATACTTTGACGCCAGTGTGCGGGTCGTGGAAGACAAGCACCCGCTCGGCCTCGCTCGCATGCGTGGGTATCAGCCAGTCAAGGAACGCACGGTAACCGTCGCTGAGGACGCGCTCGTCCGGCGTCAGCGCGTGCTGACACTCAGGGCAAGGCATGATGCCTCCCTTCCCGTCCGGAACGTCAGTCGCTCCTGAACAGATCGGGCAGGCTTTGTCGGTCAATTACGTCATCCAGCTCTGTGGCCCGGCGTAGGCATTGCCTACAGCCCGAGGCTTCGGCTCTGTCTCGGCAAACCGCTTCATCATCAGCCCGTACCGTGAAGCCGAGAGCAGATCGTCCCGCTCCTTCACGATCCGGCCGTCTTTCCGATGGTAAAGGCGGAATTCCTGGAGCCAGTCCATCAGGTGGCGGAACACCTTCCACCGGCCCGTCTGCATCCGGTCCAGCATGTCCGCAACGCCAGCCTCGACGCCGAAGCCGCCATCGTCGAAGGTTGCCCTTTCCTGGAGCATATTCAGCCCCTGGGCGCGGTATTGGTCGGCCAAGGCTTCACCGCTGCCCTTGTCGTGCTGCAGGCCGTCATGGGGCCATGCGCACGGTATCCAGCCGCCCCAGGGACGAATGGCAGCGGCATGGATGACGGGGGTCGCCTCCCGCTGCCGGTAGGTCTTGGTGACGTAGACGATATCCGCGTCCCTATCCCATGCGAGGTGGGCAGCGGCGAAGGGGTGATCCCAGCCGAAGTCGGTGCCGATGATCTGAGCCCAGTAGGACGGGATGGGGACGGGGTCGATGAGGATGGTTTCCTCGGTGATCGGGAATATCCGGCCCGAACCGAGGGATGGAATGCCCTTGAGGCGCGCTTCCCGCTCGTGAGCGGGGTAGCTGTCGATAAGCCTCTGCTTGTCGGCTGGTGAGAAGTGCGGGGCGTCGTCGATCGTCGCTTGAATGACGATGCGGTCTTTATGCTGCGGCTGAAGCGTCGTCGGGTTCGAGGAATCGGTGAACGACATCACTCATCCCGAGTAGCGGGGTGAACGTCATGTAGACGATGCCGCCGGTTTCGTTGGTGCGGGTCAGGCCTTCGATGTAGATATCCATCGGCGGTTCTTCATCGAGCCACAGGACTTCCAGCCCCGCGCCCTGCCACTTCTCGCGGCCACGCTCGTAGGACTTGAACCCGAGGGTAGAGAAGCCGCCGGTCCGGTGCCTGATCGAAACGGTATCGCAAGCGTCAGCGACGCCCCTGGCTGTTGCTACGTCGCCAATCGTTGCGCCCGGGATGTAGCCAGTGCCCCACTCCTCCCGCCGTGATGGCGGCCCCAGGAGCTTCGCTTGAACCACGTCCCGGGTAGTGTCGTTGGTGACGCCGGCGGCCCACGCCCGGACAGGAGCGCCGAAGCGCTTGCCCAGCCACCAGTCCGGGTACTGTCCGGTAAGATGGACCGCCATCTCCGCTGCGCCGCACTCGGTCTTCCCGAAGCGGTTCGATGCCATGAGAAGCCGCTCTCGGTATTCAGCGCCGGCTGCGTGGAACTCTTCCTGCTTGGGATATGGTCGGTAGGCCTTGAGGCGGTTAGTGCGCCGTCTCTCCGTCAGGTCGGCCCGGATCATCGCCGCTGCCGCCGCTGCCTGCGATGGCTTCAAGGACTCCCAAGGCTGCCTCAAGCTGTTCGTCGTCGAAAGCATCCAGTTGCTTCGTCACATTTGCCGAGAGAGCCACGGACTTGCCCCAACCGCGGTCCAGGATTTCCTTGGCGGCGGCGATGGCGACCCGCATGTCATCGTCTTCGAGGCCCGCTGTGAGGATTTCAAGCGCGCGGTCAGTATGCTGGCGGGCCTTGGCTGCGATGCCCTTGGGCCTGCCGCCGGGGTTTCCAGACTGGCCCTTGACCCACGGGGTGAGGTCTTTGGCGCTCAACTGCTCAGCCTACTGTTCTGAGTTGGTTGCGGGGGCCGGACTAAATCAGAAGCGCCCAACCACCGGCCGGGCGCAAATCACCTACTGTGAGGATTTATCCGGTTTTCAGGACAGCATGTCAAGGGCGGTTTAGGTAGGCGTCCCGGGCAGCTTCGAACTGCTCCCCCACGTCCTGCGCCTCGTACATCGCCTGCCACATCCCGTCGTCTGCTGCCACCGGCGCAATCCAGTGGGTCGCAGGGGAAGAGAGGAGTTCGGGGAAGGCTACGGTCAGCACACGTTCGGCTTCCTCCTGACTGGCGCTGCCGAAGATCATGGCCATCTCACATGCTGCTTGGTCGATTCGTTGACTTCTGGTCATCACTTCTCCTCCCGGTTCAGGTAGGCGTCTCTGGCCTCACGCCACCCCACTGGCGACACTTCGGCCAACGTCTTCATCCGCTCCGTAGCCTCCACCGGCGCGAGCCAGTGGGTGGGAGGGTCGGTGAAGAGTTCGGGGAAGGCAGCGCGGAGCGCCATAAATGCCTTCGCTCGGTGCCCCTCCGGGACCGCCGGCCAATCGCGCCTGTCAAGCCCGCTGATCGCCCGCGCCGCCGCCTCTATGCGCTCTTCCAAGGTCATGCTTTCGCCTCCTACAGCCTGTAGTGATCCGCCAGCGTATCGAGCCCCAGCCGGAGCGCGGTGAGCGCCGCCGTCTCTGCCCGCCGGTCGTTGGTCGAATAGGCAAACAGCCTCGCCCCGATGCTCTGGAGCGTGTCCGTCCGATCGGCCGCCCAGCACACCTCGTCCACGATGGGATAGAGCTTGTCTAGGATAGCCTGAGCCTCTACCCAGCGGGCGTGAGCGTCGGCTCTGGAGGCGGCCATGAACTGGGGCGTCCGACTACCGAAGCGTCGGTCGCTGGGCTCGTAAACGAGCGCGCCGGATGGGATCATTCCCGCCTCGTAAGCGTCCTTTCTGAACTCGTCGCCAGCGTCGAACTGGCGTTCCGTGATGGAGCCCTTCGCCTTGAGGCGGTCGAGTGGTGCCTGCGTGACGCGCTGACGGACGACCGTCGACAGCACACCGTCCCGCTTCTCCGTCTCGACGCGAATGTCCAGTTCGGTTTCCCCCGCCTGCCTGACGCGCTCGGCTGTGGAGACGCCTACGCCCCTCCGGAGGCGTTCTTCGATGGAGCGCTCCAGGGTTGATGTCTGCATGTGTGGTCCCTTCTTTCGGGGCATTAAGGACTCAGGAAAACAGCCACATCAAAAGGGCGATGCCGGCGATGAGCATGAAGAACTCCGCCGCATCCCAAAACCCGTCAGACGGCCGCTCGCGCATCACTTCCCCTCCCGGTTCAGGTAGGCGTCTCTCGCAGCCCGCCATTGCCGCGCCGGAACGCCGTAGACAGCGATGGCGTGCTGCATGGCCCCATCGGCATTCATCGGCGCTATCCAGTGGGTTGGAGGGCAGCCGAAGAGTTCGGGGAACAGCACCCGAGCGTGTTCGGTTACATGCTTGCGCCAGTAGTCTTGGTGCTGGGAAATCATGTGGTCCCAGTGCACGCGCTGCTCGCCCTTGGGGTCATAGGCTCGCCGCGCCGCCGCCTCTATGCGCTCGTCAAGTTCCTCGGGTGTCATCACGTCTCCTGCTCTGGAGGAAGGTGGTCGGTGCGGGCGGCGACTGCCGCGGCACGTTCGGCTCGGGACGGCGCCTCCTTCTTCGCCCCACTCCACTTTTCCTCGAAGGCCCCGATGATGCGGGTTCCGGACGGCACGTCGTCCCATTCGACCAGCCTGCGGCGCGTCGGCTCCATCAGTATTCCGTCCCGCGGGTCATGATCCGCTCATGTCGCTCGCGGTCTCGCCGAAGGCGGTCGGCCTCAGCGTGCAACTCTGCAGCGGACGGTGGGAAGGCGTTGTTGCGGCCGGGGACCTGCCCCCTGGCAAACCTGTTGGCGACTTCCGCAATCTCCGACACTGCGAGGTCGCTCAACGCAGCAGCGTAGGCTTCCGCTACGTCTTTCGAAGCGTTTCCCTCCCGGAAGGACATCATCAACACCGCAATGATCTTCGTCGCTTCGACGCGGCGCTGTTCGGCCTCAAGCGTTACCTCGCGTGACGACTTCGGCTGTGAGGTCAAGGTCGTAACGTTGCTCATTGGATGTCTCTGCTTTCGGGTTGTCGGCGCCGTCGAAAATGTCTTTCCATGTCGGTTTGGATTGCTGCCCTCGCCGCGGCGGCCCCGTGCTGGACGGCTTGGCTGTGCGGCGAAGGAACCCCCGGAACGTCGCTCGCCAGTCGGCCTTGCGCTCGCCCTTGCTCCGAGCCCACAGCCGCATGTCCTCGGCACGGTCGGCGATCTGTCGGCGGGTCAGGCCGATGCCGGCGCCGTAGTCGAAATCAGCCTCGTCTGGCTGCCAGTCGTCAGGAAGCGAAGTCAGGTGCGTTTTTCGCGCCCGCTTTGAAGGGTGCGTAGCACCCTCTTTCTTCTTCTCTGGTTCTGGATTCTGGACGGGCGCGCGATGCTTAAGCCCGGCTTCGTCTAAGTTGTTGTTTTCGTTGCGCCCGGCTTGGTTTTCGGCTCTTTTATTTCCACCTTTCGCGCCGTTTTCAGCGAGTTTTCGCGCGGTTTTCGCGTCGGTTTCGAGCTCGAACTCGGCCCGAGAATTCGAAATGGTCCCCTCGCCGAGGACGATCTTGCCGGCATGAATCAGGGCTGTGCGGATGGTCGTCCACTTCCGCACCGAGCACCCGCAGACGCCGGCGATGTAGCGTGGGTCATCGGCTATCGGGCCGCCGTGGTCGTAGATCAGATCGAGGATAAGGCTGTAAGCGCCCTTCTCCTCCAGCGTCAGGCCGAGGGTTCCTGCGATGAAGTCGGAACCGAAGCGCCGATACCAAGGACGCGCGCTCACTGCCGCCACTCCTCAACAGTCCTGTCCCGCTTGGACTGGTTGCAGGGCCGGCACGCGACCGTGAGATTTTCCAAATCGTCTCGGCCGCCGCGTGACCATGGGTGAACGTGATCCACCTCGAACGGCCCTTCTTGGCTGCCGCAGTAGGCGCAAACGAAGCCGTCGCGCTCGAATACCTCCTGCCGCAGAGACGGGGCGAGCGGCCTACGTCCCGACCACAATCGCCACCGCTCCAACGCGGGGCTGGCGATCACGCCATCCTGCTCGACGAAGAATGCCATTACCGCCGGGGCTATGCGTTTCCACTTTTGGGGCGACACGCCTGCAATCCGCGCCAGTCGCCTCGGGTTGTTCGTGAGGCTGCCGCCGCTGTGCCACATCACCAGGAGCAGGAGCAGGTACGCACCCTGTTCCTCGGTCGTCAGGTGCCCGGTGTCGGCGAGGTAGTCGGCGACGTAAAGCTGCATGAAGGGGGCGCTCATGCCCGCCTCCCCAGCGCCGACCTGGGCGGCAGCGGGTCGCCACAGATGCGGCCGGTAAGGCTGCGGGTGTCCTCAGGGATCAGCGCTAGCCGGGAAGCGATCTCGTCTGAGGTCAGCCGGGATGGCCCCTCGTCTATGTGCGGCAGGCCGTGGGGAAAATCGGCCTTGAAAGCAGCCCGCGCCCGCGCCTTTTTCTCACGATCATGTGCCAATCGCTTGGCGCGGTATTCCGTGTTGATGGCGCATTTGAGCGTAGTAATGTTGCAGCCGAATTGGGCGGCGACATCTTTCTGCTTCATGCCGTCCCGAAGCATCCGTTTTGCCTCTGCGATCTGAGCGTCTGTGAACGCCATTTAGGCAGCCCTCCTTGCCGGCGGGTAATACGCAAGCCGGTAATGGGCAGCGCAGTACGACTCGCCCTCCAGTGGCGCCCGGCCGCAGACGACAAGCTCGGCAATGTTCCCGGGCTTTCTGTCGTCAGGCCACATCGGGAAGGCGCAGACATGGGGCGTGCCGAATGGTGCCTGACCATTGGTCGGCAGGCCCATCTCGGCTACCATGCGGCGGCGCTGTTCTTTCGCCCGGGCAACGGCTTGCGCTTGGCTCTCCGTCTGCCGAGCGCGCTTGACGATGCTGTAGTTGTGGCCAGTGCCGGACCGCTTTGCCTTCCCTGCCGACGTCTGCGAGAGACACAGCGGGACCGGAACACCGAGGCGAATGAGCTTGCCGCTAACCGCATGTCGCGTGGTGCCAAGTTCGGACGCGATCTGCGAACAGGACCACCCCGCGCCCCGAAGCCGCTCCATTGTCGCGGTTACGTCGTCGGTCCAGAAACTCATGCCGCGACTCCCTGCACCTTGGAGCCAGCCGGAGGCAGCCCGTTGACGAGGTTGGAACGAACGCCACAGGCAGGCCCACGAAAGGCCCGGCTACCATCGGGACTGTCGGTCCAGACCTCGACCAGATAGCCCCGCTTGAGCCAGTAGCGGCGGACGCGCTCGGCAAGCAGGGCGGCACCCTTCTCGGTGAAGTAGTCGATGTCGGCCATTATGCGGCTCCCTCGAATATATCGGGCTGGTGAAGCTTGGGAGCGGGAGGCTCGATGAAGAGGTCTTGTTGGTGGGACGCCTCCTCGATTCTGCGCACCATTACGTCGAAGTACGCAGGCTCACGCTCTATCCCGATGAAGGCCTTGCCCAGTTGGACGGCAGCGACTCCGGTTGTCCCGCTGCCCGCGAATGGATCGAGGATGGTGCCGACCTCGGCGGGCAGGTGCTCGATGCACCAGCGCATGACGCCTAGCGGCTTCTGAGTGGGATGGTGGCGCTCTTCGTGGCCGCGCCGGATCATCCCGTTCCAACGCCAGTAGATGCGCCTGACAGCCTTGTTGAGGTTGGTCCATGCCAGTTCACAGTCGGCGAAGTCGCCGGTGTTCTGCTTGTCCCAGACCAGCCAGCACCCCGTCGGGGGGAGGTCGAAGTAGTTGCCGCCAAAGATGATCTGCCAGCGACTGCAGGCGCGGATCATGCTAATCTGTTCGTCTGACGCGGGCTTCTCGTCCCAGTCAAACTCACCGTAATCTCGCGGCTTGGCGAGATTGCCCCGGCTCAACGCCCTTTGGTTACTCTCGCCAAGCCCATAAGGCGGGTCCGTCACCACGGCATCCACCTTCCCAAGCGAAGGCAAAATCTCCCTGCAGTCTCCCAACGCCAGTCGCGCGTTGCCGATGGTCACCCACTCAACCACTGGGGCGCCCCCGATATTTGGCCTTATGGATGCGATCCCTTGCTGGCAGGCCTTTCAGAACTGTTTCCAGCTGGCCGGGAGGAACACTGCCATCCGCAAACCAGCGCCATTCGTCGAGAGTCAAAGGCGGCTCTCGACCGTCCCGGATTTTGATCTCTCGGAGGGCGGCGTGGCCGATGAGATACGAGGCGAGGCCGTCATCCATCAGGCGGCTCCCTCGGACACGGATGCAGCATGGGCTCCACCGTCGCGAAAGCGTTCAGCCTTCGCGCGACAATTGGCGGCGTATGCTAGGAGGCTTTCGCGAGTGATCCCGCGGTCGGGGTAGAAAGGCCCATCCGCCGCTTGCGCCTCGGCCGACACGGCATCGGACAGGAGGTCTCGCAAGGCCGCGCTGTCGAGGACCGATCGTTCGGGTCTCATGCCGCCTCCGTCAGCCCGAGCGGCATCTGGAGACGGCGGGAGGGCACGTAGCCGTAGTCAGCCGGGAGCACTCCCCAGCCCCGGAGAATGTCGAGGCACTGATCGAGGCCCTTTCCGACCGCGTAGGTGCCCCCGCCAGTGGCGATCTCAGCCTCGGTGCGTATCTGCTCCTCAGACTGCGTCCCGCCCTTCACCTTGACTTCCAGGCCGTAGAAATGGCCTCCGAAGAGGAAGGCGAGATCTGGAGCACCGGGCCGAACGCCTGCGGCTTTCAGCTTGGCTGCCGTCCGCTTGGCCCTGAACTCACCGAAGGGGAGAGCCGACCACCACATGTCCCGGCGCCCGACCATGCGGATGTGGTCCGCGAGGGCGCATTGCAGCCGATGCTCCGGGTTGTCCCGGGGCTTTCTTCGTCCGCTGGGGATGCGGGGGCCGATGCGGAGCATCAGGCGGCCTCCTCGCACCGGCCGTAAACCCTGAAGGCGCTCCGAGGAAAGAACACCATCCCGGCCCAGCCCATCTTCGGGCCTTCGTAGAATCGAGCTCCTTTCGACAGCACGTCGAGCCGTTCGCAGAGAACCAGCCCGTCATCCTCCTCGACCACGAACAGCCACACCGGACATCCGCTGATCGCCTGCACCTGTTGATAGTGCTCGTAATGGCGTTTGCTGATGCCGTGCTCTAACCGGCCGGTTTTTCTGTGCAGTGTAGCGGCGCCTTTGGTCTTAACCTCCACCCAATAGCGCGAACCATTCTTGCTCACGTCCAAGTCTGGCAGCACGTAGGATACGCGCGCCCCCTCCATCTTCGGGGCCTTGTTGCCGTCCTCGCCGGCATAGTCGTAACTCGGCACCACGAAGCAGCCGCGCTCCTGAACCATCGTGGCAACGACCCGCTCCCCAGAGCGGCCGCGCAGAAAATTGTCACTCGCGCGGAAAGCGGCGTCAGACATCTAAGCCTCGCCGCGCCACGGAAAGGCAACAAACCCGATCTTGCTGAACCGCTCCGCAAAGGCGGCAGCGTCGGTGCCGAAGTAGAAGAACGCCTGCCCCTGCGTCGGAGCGGCGACGGCCCCGCTATCATCATAGAACTTCACCCTGCCCCTGGTGAAGCAGATGGCGTCAGCTACGGCCGCGGCGCCGTGAAACCATGACGTGTCGGTGTAGTTGTGGGTAAGCATGACGCCGGCAGAGACGCGGCCAGACAGCCGCTCGTCCACCATCTTGTTGACGAACTCGGCTATGAGCGGCTGCGCATACGGAGGGTTGAGCCAAACACGACCGTTCCACTCCTGCCGAAGCCCGTCCGTGTCTTTGGTGAAGAAGGCACCGGCCTTAACTACGGCCTGCGCCGCCTCGCTGGAGGCGGGGTCCAAGTCGATGCCGCCCATCACCTCCCGGGCGGCTTCAACCAAGTTGCTGGGTGTGTACCACTCGTTTTCGCCGGTTCCGCTGGCGCCGCGGAGGTCCGTCTGGCCCTTTTCGGCCATGGCCTTTCGCCATGCGGCGCCGAACAGAACGGTCCGGTACTTCTCGCGGTCCTGTAGGCGCTTTCCCCATTTGGAGACCTGCTGATGAGTTATGCCGGTTGAGTTTTCGGCATCCTCCACGAAATAGCCACGACCTGCGCTATTTGCCCTTTCGCCCCTGCCGCGGACATTTTCCTTCCACCATCGGACGAACTCGGCCTGTTCCTCCATCTTGGCCTCAACTGCCTGTTCAAGCAGAGGCCAATCATGGATGCGCCTCGCAAAGTCGATGAGCGCATCGGCTTTCGCGTCGTTCTCTTTGACGAGCGACGGCTCAAAAGTAGAGACCGAACGCCCGGTTTGTGCTATTGAAACAGGCACATTCACTTCAGCCGCGCCTTCCGAATCTTCGCAGCCAGAGCCGAAGCTTCAGCCGCCAAATCCTGAAAATCATCTGCGTCACCCTTGGCCGCCTCGACCGTGAGTTCGTGCTCCAGGTTCCGCAGTTCCCGCTCGCAAAAATGGAGGTAGGCGTTGCGGACTTGCTGGAAGACATGAACTGCGACGGTCTTGGGGCGACGATATCGAAAACCCCAAATTGTCCAGTAATTGATGCCCGTCTTGGCCTCCAGGCGGCGCATCGCATCTTCAACGTCGCCCGGCCCGGTAGCTTCACGCTTCACCATCCGGTCGCAGTATTCCGCAGCCAGATCGACGCTACTCATTTGCTCGAACTCCAAACGCGGCTTGAGCGACATGCAACTTCTCCTCGTCCATGTTCCGGGACGAAGAGAGCCCCTGACCCGGTGTGCTTGCCGGCTCGAACGGGTGGGGCGAGGCTTTGGAAACTGGTCGGGCAGCGAGACGACGCGCGCGCCTGGCTGGGTTTGGGACGGAGGACGGCAAAGCGCCCGCGGGAGGTCCGTTCCGCTGCCCGAGAGGTGGAGAATTCGATGGCTTCGCTTCCTTGACGGGTTCGATGACACGGCACCTGGCAGCGCCGCCGGCCGGACCCGCCTGACCGTTGGTGAGAACAGAGGAAGCGCGTGGTACCCGGCCCGCCATCCTGGGCCCCGGGGGAATTGTCCGGCCGTTGCGAATAGGTGACGGCGAGTGCCGGGTGAGGAACAGCACTCGCCGTCTGACGCCACCAGAGCGATGGCGCCGGCCCGCCGCCGGGGGGTGAGGAGCGGCGAGAGAAATGGGGATGATGGATGAAGTCATGCGGCGGCCCGTACCCGGTCAGGCCGGTTCGCTTCGAAGACGGCGCGGGCGAAGCCGCGGGGCGTTTCAGCCCGGGTGTCCGCGCGATCGTCGGATGGGGTTGCCTTGTGGATGCGGTCGTCGGGCGGGTCCAGGTGGAGCGCAAGGCGCCGCGCCGGCATGACGAAGCCGTTGCCGGTCCACAGACAGGTCCGCTTGGTGTAGTTGTCGTCCGCGCACCAGCCGGCATACTCGAAGGGATGGAAGGTATGGTCGGCCTCGCCCATGTGCTTCGCGAGAGCGCCGACCGGGTTCTCGACCATGTACGGGGCGCCGGACCACGCCGCGGCCATCCGGCAGGCGGCGAAAAGCTCAAGGGCATCGGAGAGAAGGAAAAGGCCCTTCTTCTGCCAGTCCCGGGCGCCAGAACCCGCTACGTCGGTGCATGGCGGCTCTGCCGAGACGAAGGCGATATCGATGCCTTCCGGCGGGCACCAGGAGCGGGCGTCGCCCCAGACGAAATGAATGTTGCCCTCGACCCGGTCCTTCCGGATGGAGTGCTGCACGTCCACGCAGAAGCAGCGGTAGCCAGCTTCGGCCCAAGGCTCGGCCATCCGGCCGGAGCGGTGGCAAAGGAAGATGGCTGCTCCCCCGGACATGGCTAGGCTGCTGCCCCTTCTGCGGGCGCGCCTCGGTAACGGCTCACCTCCGGTTGCACCGAAACGTGACCGTCAACTGTCCGAAAGCAGGGGTCTCTTTCAGCGCATCCCCGGTACGCTAGATGCAGAGGACATGGGGCGTGTCTTAGGGGACTTGACTTGTGGGCAGCGGCAAGAGGCCTGCCGCGCCGCCGATTGTGGAACCGATTGCGGTTGCGGATACCATCGCGAATGGCGTGAGCGTTTACGACGACGGACTGATTACCTGGATGACCTTCTGGGCCGAGCGCGTGGCGGCGCTGGGAAGAGAGCCCGAGCGCGTCGTCACCTCGAAAGTCTGCGTGCCGAGCGCGCAGTACCCGAAGCTGTTGCGGATGCTGGGGGCGCTGCCCCCGGTCACCTACATCGGAGACGGTGGCGGGATGCAGTGAGGTCATCCGGCCCGCGCCTCGACCAAGACGGCCCCGATGTCGCTCCTGCTCAGGAACTCCTCGACGGGAACCTGACCGCGGGTCAGCTTGCTCAGTGCAACTGCCGTAGCGAGGCTGGCGCGGCGCTTCCGGTTGCGGATGTGGGTGATGGTCGTGCGATCGAGCCCGACCTGAGCGGCGATCCACTCATCGGTGCGCGTCTTCGCTTTGTCGGCCCATTCGTTCAGCGTCATGGCGGCTAATGTGGATTACATCCACTGTGGATGTCAAGCACGATGTGGATGCCACGCGCTAGACTCCTGATCGGCGGTTCCGAGAATCCGCCATGCCCGCAAAAGCCCACCAAAAGCGCGAATACCGCCGCCACTTCTTTCGCGAATGGCGCGAGTTCAGTGACCTTTCTCAGGAGCAGGCAGCCGAGCGGCTGGACTTAAGCCGGTCCCAGCTATCGAAGATCGAGAGTATGCAAAGCCCTTACAAACAGGGGCTTTTGGAAGCGGCAGCAGAGGTTTACGGCTGCGAGCCGTGGGACATTCTGAACCGGAACCCGCTTCTGCCTGACGCGCCGCGGTCGATCCTGGATACGCTGGAACAGACCCCGCCTGACCAGCGCCAAGAGATCATCAACTACATAGAGTTCCTGCGGACTAAGGCCGGCTGAGCCGCTTTCGGGTGGATCACATCCACTTTGCTGTTGACACCGACGTGGATGTCATCCACATTGGGTCCATCGGAAACGCCGATGGAGGACAGCCCCGATGCAGATCCGCCCCGCCTTTCAGCCGCCCGCAGGCGTAGCCGCCGACCTCGCCGCCCGCATGGCCGAGGCAGCCGCTCAGAAGTGGTGCTTTGTCACCGGAGACGGTCGGTCCTTCTTCGTCGATGAAGCTAGGGCCAGCCGCCTGCTCGACCGCGACCCGGACGGCACCGTGTTTCCGCCGAAGCCGACCGTCCGCTCGATGCTCTCCGCCTCCCTTCTCTTGAATGAGGAGGGGTGAGATGGAGACCCCGAAGCTCAATCCTGACGCACTGCAAGACATCTACGAGGCGCTACGAGCGGCGGCGGTTACCTTCGCGGCCACGTTCGTCGACGCCGATGGCGATCCGGACAACGCTGCCAGTTGGGACAGTCCCGAATTCTTCGGTGCCTACACGCGGATGCGCCGCGCCCTCGCCAAAGCCCGCGGGGAGGCTTCCTGATGGACCGCCGCGCCTCCTACGCCGCTGCCGGTGCCGCGCTCGCCCGCGCCCTGTCCGCAGGGCCGCATTCCCTCGTCAGGAAGGCTCAGGAGCGCCATCCCTGCCGGGCCTGTCACGGAACCGGCAGTGTTCTTGAGTTCCCACACATTGACGCCAGCCCCATTCCGATCCGCTGCGCCGAGTGCAACGGCACCGGCGAGGCTGACGAAGACGACTTCGGCCCTCCGATCATCGAGGACGACCCTCCAGGCTGGGATGATCCGGACGTCAACCGCTACGGCGACGAGGAAAGCGTGGCTGACGGCTTTGAGGAGCAGTGGTGATGCCGACCATCGAAGAACTCCGGCGCATAGCCGCTGAGGCCCGAGCCGCCGCGAACGCAGCCGAGAAGGCTCTCCAGGACGCGCTCAATGAAGCCGCACCTTTCCGTGTCGGGCAGATAGTGCGCTCAGGCTACGAGTACCAAACTAACGATGTCTTCCGCATCGACTGGCTGCGCGCATCGGGGAATTACATCGAAGTCCGCGGATGCAGGCTGCTGAAAGACGGCACCTTCGGGAAGCAGTCCCGGTACGTCTACAGCCCCATCGCCATCACCGACGAAGAGATCGCCGCCCTCAACATCAAAGGGGGCCTGTGATGGAACGCCGCGTCTGGCAGGCCCGCTATGAGCGGTTCTTCGTCGCCTGGATCGTCCTCGCTGCCGTTGGTGTTGCTGCCATCGGCTACGCCGTCAGGAGTTTGCCATGAACGAAGACAGGCTGGTGACCGTCTGCGACCGCTGCCTCCAAGCCTCGTGCTGGCAGGGCGAGTTCTACTGCGACGAGTACAAGACCGCCGGCACCGTCGAGAAGCCGATTAGCGAGCTTCGCGCTCTTGCTCTGGAGCATCCGAGTTACTGGCAGGAGAAGGCGTCATGACCGACGAGCGGAACGACCCCACCGCCTCCACCATTCACGTCATCAACCGCGAGGCGCCCGAACTCAAGCGCCTCTGCCGGACACCGGCCGGGATGGCCACGGCAGCGGAAATGCAGATCGACATCATGGAGGCCTACCAGGCCCTCGGGGATGTCCTCTCCCTCATCGAAGCAGAAAGGGTGGCGGCGTGATGGACGACCAGCCCGAAGTCATTCGTTCATGCCCGGAGTGCCGGGGCGCGGCCTACTTCTACAAACACCACCCAGCAACGTGGGATGACCCCGGTTACGAAGAGTCATTCGCTTGCAACGAGTGCGGGGGCTTGGGTTACGAGTTCTCCGATGACTATGCCGCCGCCAGCCGAGACGCTGAAGAACGGCTAGACGACGAGGACTACGACAACGGCTATCTCGCGCCGCTTATGGTGGCGGCATGAGCGAGACCCGCACTGCCATCGCTCAGGCGCAGGCCATTATCGATTCCTTGCTCCAATCAGCGGGCGACTTCGCCGGCCTGCCGGACAGTCACCTACTCGAATTGGTGTGGGCCGACGAGCCAACCTTCGACCCTGACGAGCCTACTCGATACATCACCCTCGGGGAGCTTCGCAGGGCGGCTGATGCTCTCGCCAAGGTCAGCGGAGACCAGCCATGAACCTCCCCCTGCCGAGCACCCTCGCCGCCGACTGGCGCGCCACCATCAAGAGCCTCCGGGAGCAATTCCCTGATGCTGACGACCAGACATTGTTCGACACTTGCGACGGGCTGACCGACGCGGCCGATGCGGTCGCCGCCATGGTGCGGCAGGCTTTGGAATTGGAAGCGATGGACGAAGCCAACCGGCAGCTTGCGGACATGTACTCGCGGCGCCGTCTTCTTCTGTCACTCCGAGCTCACGGCCTCCGCAATGCAGCCCTCCGTCTGCTGGAGGACATGGGCGAGAAGACCCTTCGCAGGCCCGAGTTCACGTTGAGCGTATCGCACCGGAAGGGCCGGGTCGAGGTCTATGACGAGGAGAGCCTGCCCGAGGAGTTCTTCGACTGCCGCACGGTTCGGAGCGTCAACCGGGAGAGGCTGACCGCCGCCGCCGAGCGCGGGGAGTTGCCCAGCGGGGTGCGACTTACCAACGGTAGCACATCCCTCACAGTCAGGAGCCGCTGATGCTCACGGGAGCGGTCATGGTCCACGAGATTTGGTCAGAACTTCCCGATACGGAGCTGGTCGCGGTCTGTCGCTACCTGTCCGATGCGGAAGCGTTGGTCGCAGTGAAACTCGACAGCGCCGGCTCTGGCTCGCTGCGGAGCTACGTCATTACCGAAGCGAGCACCGGCAAGCAGTTCGTGCGCCGCCCAGGCCGCGTGGAGAAGGCAGCATGACCATCTCCCACTCAGACACCATCACCAAGATCATGGGCGACGATGACGAAGACGGCCTTTCGTCTGAGGAGATCGAAGCCGGCTGGCGCGAACGCGGCTGGACGCAAATCCGCTGCGGTCACTGTGGCGGGCACGGTCTCCGGGCCGACTACGGCAACGGGGAGGACTTCTACGGCCCGAAGTCCTGCGACGAATGCAACGAGAGCGGCTTCCTCTGGAGGTCTGCGAAGGGCGTCCTCGCACTGTACCCCGGCGGCCCGTTCCGGGGAAGGGATACTGTCTGATGGCATTCGCTCCCGAGCAAATCACCGAACTGGCCGCGCTTCTCAGCGCCGGGGCGGTCAAGCAGCGCAAGCAGGCGGGCCGCCAGCTATCCTACATCGAAGGCTGGCACGCCATCGCCGAGGCAAACCGCATCTTCGGCTTCGACGGCTGGACCCGCGAGACGGGCGAGTGCCGCATGGTGGCAGAGCGGCCGCGGAAGATCGGTGCCGAGCCGAACATCCGCGACGGCTGGTGCGTCTCCTACGTCGCCCGCGTCAAGGTCGTGGTCTTTGCCGGCGACAGCCTCGTCACCCGCGAGGGCATCGGCGCCGGGCACGGCATCGACGTTGACCTCGGCCTCGCCCACGAGAGCGCGGTGAAGGAAGCCGAAACGGACGCGATGAAGCGCGCCCTGATGACGTTCGGCAATCCCTTCGGGCTGGCGCTCTACGACAAGACGCAGGAAGGCGTCGAGGCGCAGCCCGGTCGGGCGGCTGGTGGCCATGCCCGCGCAGCCGCTCTTCCTCCAGAGCGCCGCGCCGAGATCGCCAGCAACGCCGCCAAGGCCCGCTGGGACGGGCAGGAGCCCCGCCCCGCATCCTCACAGCCCCCGAGGCAGGAAGCCCGTCCTGAGAAGGATATGGCGTCCCCTGACGGCATCCGGGTGCGGATGCTCGCCGCTATCGGCAAATGCCAGTCTCACGAGGAAATGGAGACGCTGACGGAAGGCAGGGCGTGGAAGGAGGCATTCGAGCCGCTCCCCGAGCCTCACAAGGTTACCATCCGGGCTGCCATCACCAAGCGGTTCGACGACCTCACGAGGATGCCCGCCTGATGGTTTCCCGCATCATCCGCAATGACTCCGACCTGAGCCTCCTGGTCCGCTTCCTCAGGCTTCAGAAGCGCCCCTTCACCGTGGACATTACCAAGGGGAAGCACCGGACGGTAGAACAGAACCGCCTGCAGCGCCTCTGGCTCAACGAGATCGCCGAGCAGTTGGGCGACAACACCCCGGAGGAAGTCCGTGGCTACTGCAAGCTCACGATGGGCGTTCCGATCCTCCGGGCCGAGAGCGAGGCCTTCCGCGCCCGCTATGACGCCGTGGTGAAGCCCCTCGGCTATGAGCAAAAGCTGGCCCTGATGATGGAGCCGCTGGACCTGCCGGTTACCCGGCTCATGAGCACCGAGCAGAAAACCCGCTACCTCGACGCCATTGTCCGTCACTTCGGCGAGCAGGGCGTCCGCCTCACCCAGCCGCCGCACAGGTGGGCGGCATGACCCGCAAGCGCCTCTCCACCCGCGACCGCGCCAAGCTGCTCGCCGCTGCGGAGGGCAAGTGCCACCTGTGCGGCATGAAGATCGAGGGCGGACAGGCTTGGGAGGTCAGCCACCCGATACCGCTGGCAGCCGGTGGCGATGACGAGCCGTCCAACCGCGCTCCCGCTCACAAGAAATGCCACGCGCGACAGACGGCAGAAATAGACGCCCCGCTCATCGCGAAGACGCGCCGGCAGCAGCAGAAGCACAACGGCTCATTCAGGAGCACGCGCCCGATGCCGGGAAGCAGGAGGTCAGCATGGAAGCAGAAGCTATCAGGCCAGTGGGAACGGAGAGCGAAATGACCGACGCCCAGGACCTGAATGAACTGAGGCTTCATTACGCGAAGTGGGCGGCCAGCGGCCGTCAACGCGGGTACTACACGCTCTCCGGCAAAGCGGTGGACGCGCTCCCCTACCTCCTCTCCATCGCCGACCGGGTGCAGGATCTGGAAGCCTCCCTCCGCGCCATCAGAGAGCCGACGCCGGAGATGGTGGAGGCTATGGTGTCTGACACGCCCAGCAACATATCCAAGGCCCTGATGCGTGGAACCATGAAGGCAGCGTTCATTAGGGCCATAGACGCCGCCCGCGCCCTATCCGCCACCGAAGGCAAGGAGTCCTCCAATGTCTGACTCTGACCGGGGCGGGGAGATCGCACGGGAAACCAACGATCCCGATTGGAACAACCTTGAAGTCCTGATCGGCGGTCTCCGCGGCTGGGCTGGCGTGTCATCCGTCGCCGGCCTGCACGACATGCTCGCTGCCGCTGCCAGACAGATCGAAGCCCTCTTCCCACCAGCCCCCACCGACTGGCGCGACGAGGCGTTCCGGGCAGGCGCCGAGGCGGCTGCTAGGGTTGCCGACGCCTCCCGAGCGTCCGCAGACGCTATCTACGAACGCCTCAAAGATAGCGCGGATGCAGAGCAACTAGATCGCATCGCCGCTCGCAGCAGGGCGGCGACTGACATAGCAACGCAGATCCGCTCCCTGCCAACTCCGCCCTCGGTCTCTCCGTGGCGCGACATGAAGACGTCGCCGAGGGATGGGACGGCCGTGGCGCTCTGGGATGAGCGTGGATGGCCGGCGGCAGGACAGTGGTTCATGTACCCAGGGGCCACTGAACCATCGTGGCGGTCACATGACGGCGACCTGATTATTCCTCGTTGTTGGATGCCCCTCCCGGTTCCACCACCGCCAGCGGGGGAGGGTTAGGGGATGAGTGTTTGCGGCTACTGCCTGGTCTATCGCTCGTATGAATGGGGCGGCGAGTGCTTCGGCTGGGACCAGGCCGCCGGGTGCCTTCGCATTCCCGGCTACAGCGCCAACCACCCTGAATACAAGAAGGCAAAAGCAGAGTACGCCCGCAACCGGCTGCCGGCCAAGCGCAAAGAACTGGCGCGACTGACAGAACAGCACAACTACGAACGGCAGCGGGTAGAGCGGGAGATCGCCGACCTCGAAAAAGAGGCGACGGTACAGCCATGACCCCCGGCAGACGCATCCTTCGCTCTCTGCTCTTGGGCTTCCTCCGCCTTTGGCCTTCATGGAGGGCTTGGGAGCGGGAAGAGAAGAGGCAGGGAAGGTGAGCAGGCGTCCTGCCGCTGTCACTCAGGCCGAAGTCGAGCGCCTGTTGAAGGCTGCCAAGGCGGCGGGACTGACCGTGCACCGCATTGTAGCGAACCGGGACAGCGTGTCCATCGTCACCGCGCCGGAACTGGCCGCCGATCCCGAGCCAGTGGACGACGAAGAGGTCGTGGTGTTCTGATGCTCGACATGCCCCGACCTCGCCCCCCGCATCTTCGCCACGAAGAAACCCGCCACGGGAACCTCGTCTGGTACGTCAGGAAGGGCGACGGCCCCCGGACGCGCCTCCGGGCCGACTACGGCTCCGACGCCTTCTGGGAGGAATACAGGGCCGCGCTGGCGGGCACGCCGTCAAAGCCGAAGGGCGACGGGGCGGGGACGTTCGCGTGGGCTCTGGCGCGCTACCGCGCCTCCCATGCCTGGCTGATCCTGAAACCCGCGACCAAGCGCCAGCGGGAGAACATCTTCCGCGCCATCCTGCCGACCATCGGCCCGCTGCCCCTGTCGAAGCTCAACACCCGGTCAGTCCGGCAGGCCCGCGACTGCCGGCAGGAGACGCCGCACTCGGCCAACAATCTCGTCAAGGCCCTCCGTGGCTTCTTCCGCTGGGCAGTGAAGGCTGAACTCGTCAAGGCCGATCCGATGGGCGGCGTCGAGCTTCTGGCTGGGGCGAACGATGCCCACGGCTTCCATTCATGGTCCGAAGACGAGCTGGACCGCTACGAGGCTTTCTGGCCGCTGGGGACGCGCGAACGGCTTGCCTATGACCTCACGCTCTACACCGGTCTTCGCCGGGGCGATGCGGTGAGGCTCGGCCGCCAGCACCTCCGGGACGGGGCCTTCACCATCCGGACGGAGAAAACAGGCGAGGAAGTCTACCCGCCACTCCTGCCGCCGCTGGCAGCATCGATCGCCGCCGCGAAGACCGGCGACCTGACCTATCTCGTCACCGAGCGGGGCAGGCCGTTCGTCAAAGAAGGGTTCGGCAACTGGTTCCGGGAGGCGTGCACCGCCGCGGGCTGTCCCGGTTCTCTGCATGGGCTACGGAAGTCCGGCGCCCGGCGCGCTGCGGAGAACGGCGCGAGCGACCGGCAACTGATGGCGATGTTTGGTTGGAAGACGCCGAAAATGGCTTCCGTCTACACCAAGGCGGCGGACAGAAAGCGGATGGCGCGGGAGGGCGGGCAACTGCTCATGAAGGGCCAGACTGAGAACGAAAGCCGCCGCACCCTATCGGCAGGTGCGGCGGGCGTCTCAGAAATGACAAACAAATCAGACAGTTAGTTTGTGGGTGGTGCCCAGGAAAGGACGTGCACCAATGATACCGAACAATGACTTAGCGACAGGTGCGGCGGAATACGGGGCCGTTGATGCGGTTGAGGAATCTTCGGAGCGCCGCCGCACCCTCCGTTCACTGCTGGAGCGGGTGAAGGGGCTCTCCGGGCCGGATCGTGATGTGGACCGCGCCGTTCTGGATGCCCTAGAAACACCCAACCTCGGCTGGGGCTCTATCTGGCCGGCGAGCGTGACATGGGACAGCACCGATGAAGGCAAGTGGGCAGCTCCGCTCTCCGCCTCCCTAGACGCCGTCGTGGCGCTCTGCGAGCGTTTAGTGCCGGACTACCGATGGCACCTTGCGAACCGGGACTACGTCGATGGCGTCTACCAAGGCGATGGCTTCGGGGCTTGGCTGGAGCACCCCGTCTCATCAGGCGGCGGCCCGGACTGGCACGCGCACGGTGCCACCCCCGCCCTGGCTCTCCTCGCAGCCCTTCTCTCGGCGCTGGTCGAGTCTCATTCGGAGGTGGCGCTATGAGCGAATGGCAGCCTATCGAAACGGCTCCGAAGGACGGAGAGATTCTGTTGTCCGGTCAGTGGCTCTCTGGCACGTGGGAAGTGCGCATAGGCCGGTGGCTTGTTCACCGCTGGCCCTTCGTGGGTGAGGGGCAACCGACCTACTGGATGCCGCTTCCCGATCCTCCCCGCTCTCCCTCTCTGGCGGGAGGGTGAGATGAGACAGCGCGAAGCGTTCGAGTTCTCGCTGTCTGTCGCGAGGACCCGCGGGTGGGGGCCGAACCGGGAAGACCCGCTGCTTGGCTCAGAGCACGCCGAGGACATGCTGCGGCGCTGGGACGACTCCTTCTCCGAAGCCAAGGCCGGGCGGTGGCTCGGGTGGCTTCAAGGCGTCCTGTGCGCTCAATACTGGTTGACGCTCGACGAGTGCAAAGAGATCAACCACAACCACTCAGACGACCCCGACCCCCTCTCCCATGATCTGGGAAGTGCTCCGGGAGGATAGAAAATGAAACTGTATATCTGGGACGACCCCTACGACGTGAAGTGGGGCTCTAGCCTGCTGGTCGCCGTCGCCGAGACCGTCGATGAAGCAAAGGCGATTGCTGCGCGCTCCGCAGGTGGCCGCTGGACGCACATGAAGGGGCCGTGGCCTGACCCCGGCGAACCGACGAGGGTCATCGAAGACTTCCCGTATGCTGAATGGCATGAGTGGTCCGAATGATACCTCGTCCGTTCGGCCGCTGGGGCGGTTATCTGATGATGGTGGCTGTGGCTGCTGCTGTCGGGGGAGTGCTCTGGATGATGGGAGTGATAGAATGATGTTACTAGGCGCGGTTGAACTTGAAGCCATCCTCCGGGCGGAGGTTCAGGCGGCAGGGGGCGCGAAAAAATGGCTTAGGAAGAAGAAGGTCAAAGGGTTCGAGCACATCTTGCATATGGTCGCTGACGGCCGCGCTGCAACTTTGGACGACATGCTCACCGTCCTCGGCTATGAGCGCATCGTTGTCTACAAACCGCTCCGCTCCTAAGCCCCCCGCCCCCATAGCCGCGCCACCACCAGACTCCATTCAGAAGCCGGGAACTTGAGCGGAGCACAGGCCATAACCCCGATCTTCAACGCCACGATCACTGAGCGATCGTCCTTGAGGATCAGGTACACAGTCCGCACCGGGCGGGACAGTTCGTATCGGACGGGGGCGTTGCGGCGGTGCTCGACGGCCAGGAGCCCCGCCAGCCCGCCAGTGACCGTTAGCGCCGGCTCGTGTTTCTGTTCGGCGGAGGCGAGGAATTCGACCGCAAGATGGCAGGGGAAGCGGTTGTCCTGAGCGAGTACGAAACTGGATAGAAACACTAACACACAGAGCGCAACGCCGCCATAGATTATGAGACGAGACACATTGTTTTCTCCGGGCCATGGAGGTAGAAGAGGGAATGAGCGGAAAGAAGATTCTTCGGGCGCTAGACGAGCTTGTGGCGTTCACGCGCGCGGGCTACGCGGGGCCGCCACTGGCAGTCTCCCTGCCACAGCCTGACGGCACCATGAAGCGCGCGATGGTGCGGACCATGGACGAACTGGCGGAACTTCACCGCGAGGCGATGCAACATAATCAGTTGCCAACTGACCCGGCCACCTAGCGCCCCCCCTATCGACCCGTACCGAACCAGCGGGCGCCCCGGGTCACGGCCTGCGATCGTCCAGCGCCTGCTGCGTGGTAGCGACCGTCACCGCATCCTTCTGCAGCGAGTTCACCGCCACCTGCAGCGCGGCGTTTTCCGCCCTCGCTGCCGCCAGTTCGATCCGCACCGCCGTCAGCCCGGAATTGGCAGCTTCGTGCGTGGCCACCGCGACTTTCTTGATCTCGGCCAGCTTGCCACTGTTGAGCCATGCCGAGACGATCACCGCCAACGCGCCGATGGCAGCAACGGCAATGACGGTCCAGTCCATTGAGGCTACCTCACTGAACGACGCTGGCTGGGTCTGAGTCGAAGGCGCTGCTGCTCCGCAGCCTGCGTTCCGCATCGACCAGTGTTTCAATTACCGTCAGCCTGCGGTCCACGGCTGCGATAGCGCGCGTGACCGACTGCATCGAATTGAGCCTCCGGGACATGGCGTCGATGCGCTCTCCCGTAATGCCGGCCCAGTAGATCAGCGCGCCGAGGTTGGCGAGTAGGGTGAGAATGAGCGGCGCCGCTAGGACGACAACCCAAACAGGCGTCTTGACGGCGGGGGCAGACGCCATCACGCAAGGACAGGCATTGACGCCGCCCCTATCCGGAACGACGTCCCCGAGTAGCCCGTCAGCCAGGCCAGCAGGACGATCAGGAACACCACCAGGACGATGGCGACGTTCTTGAAAGGCTGCGGGAGCGGCAGCAGGGTGATGATCCAGTAGATCAGCCCCGCGACGAGGACGAAGATGAGGAGGTAGATGAGCAGGTCGATCATGGCGTCGGTTCCTTGCAATAAGCGTCACGGGCGGCATTGTTGGCCCGCGCTTCAAGCCGGGTTTCGGGTGTGTCCCGGCTGCTATAGGTGACCGCCCCCCAGATCGAGCAAACCTGAATGGCAGTTGTCGTGTCCGCCCTAGTCGCGCCGGTACGGGTCGTCAGGAGATTCTGGCACCCGGCCACTGAGAACATCGTCACGAGCAGCAGCGGCCCGGTCCACACGAAGCCCCGTCGCAATTTGAAGCTCATCTTCCCATGCCTTCTTTGCTTGGCGTTCGTCGACCTTCTTCGTCACCCATGAGGCGAGCCTGAGCAGCAGCAGAAGGACGCTGATCCAACTCACTTCTCAGGCACCGACGCTGTCGTTACCGACTTGGTGAAGAAGGTCCGGAAGACCATCGTGACAAGCTGGGTGATCGTGCCGATGGCGAGGATGACTTCGGTCAGCACTGCCTCGGGGATGTTCAGGCCGAAGTAGGCGAGCAGGCCAGCGATGATGCCTGTGAAGTTTGTCCAGTTGATCTTGGACAGGAACGAGGACTTGACCGGCACCGCGACCTCTGTCGCCTCACCGCTCACGTTGGTCTTGGTTACACGGGCAGTTACTACAGCCATTGGAGTTCTCCTAGGAAAGTTGCGCGCCATACCCCCGGCGCGCTGGGGTTCAGAACAGCCACGCGCCAATGGCGCCGATGAGAATGATGCAGCCCACAATGATGGCGAGGGCTTTCCAGTCGACCATCATGGCTGGAACCAGTTGATCGAGGGGATCAGGTCGAAGTAGACGGCAGCGCCGATAAGGGCGGCTGCAACGAGAAAGCCCCCCACGAGCCACCAGACGCCCCGCCACGGCCTCGAAGGCGGTCCCGCTGTCTCAGACTCGGGCCACTGCTCGACCGGCTCACGGGGCACTCTGGGCAGTGCAATGGGCTCCGGCGTCGGAGCAACCGGGCGCTTCCCTTCCATGAAGGCCTGGACGACGGAGCGGGTGTAGTCCCCGACTGCCTTCGCGCCCTTCTTCGAGCTATCGAAGGCAAGCACCGTGGCGTCCCACTTTCCGGCCTGCGCGATGCCGAGCGTCCCCTGGACTTCCGCGTGCCAGAGCACCGTCTTCGGAGCGACCGGGATGCCGTACCGCTTGCATATCTGCGCAGCGTCCCGGCACATCTCCTCGAACTGCGTCCGGGTCATCGGCCACTTGCCGGCGACGAAAGGCTTCTCACGGACGTCCGGGCCGCCCATGCAGGCGACGGACAGGCCGATGGCATAGGAGTTGGCGCCCCGGGTATGAGCGGCGTAGGCTTTGAGCGGCGGCACGTTGTCGGCGATGGAGCGGTTGCCGCGGACGCGCTTGCCATCGCCGGCGTAGATGAAATGATAGTGCTTCTTGTCAACGGCGTTCGGGGTGTGGGTGCCGGCTGTCCAGTGGAGGTGCACCCGGTCCATGCGGACGTCCGGAAGCCATGCAAGCGGGATTGGATCAGCCATAGGGGCTCCAGAGAAAGGGGTGATGAAGATGGATAATTGGCAGCCGATAGAGACCGCCCCGAAGGACGGAACCCGGCTTCTCGTCTGGAATCGGGAGCACAACGAGGCGACTGTCGCCCGTTGGGGCCAGCCCGAACCGTTCGTCCTATGGGGGGATATGCACTGTTGGACTACTGACCAAGAGTACGACTATTCCAGTGTCGTTGAAGCAACCCACTGGATGCTCCTGCCGGGCTCCCCGGACAGCGATGCGGCGTGGACTTCGTGGGACAGGCCGGACCTGCCGCTGAAGATCACCGACTATGACGAGCGGACTAAGCCTGAGCAGCCAGCACCGAAGCCACTGCCGAGGCCGCACCCGGTCTTCGGGTTTGACGAATGGGGCTAGGCTGCCCTGATCTGCGACTTCATGATCATATCGAATTCGTGCCCGTGGCCGACCGGCCCGAGGTGGTATTTGTCGAGATCCGAAGGAATGAACCAGTCGTCGAAGGTGCTACCGCCAAGGGACTGGTGGTAGGCCATCAGGGCAGTCAGATCGAGGAAGGCGACTGAGCGTTCGATGCAAAGCGTCCGCAGCGCCTCGCCCATCGCCATCAGATAGACGTTGGTCTCCGGGACCTGGCTCAGGTTCGGGGACAGGACCAGCAGTTTGATACCCGCGCCACGAACCTGCGTGATGAAGGACCGCATGTTGCTGATGTAGGTGGCAACGACCTCTGAGACCGAAGGCGTTCCCCCTGCTTCTACCGCTTTGGCGGCATCGTTGGTGCCGATCAGCACGCAGACGGCGGCCGGGTTGTGGGCAAAGACCTGGCTCTGAATGTTCTCCAGCATCTTGGTTGAGGACTGCCCCGAGACCGCGCTGTTCTGACAGGTCAGCCCGAGGGCGGCAGAAACCCTGTGGGCGTAATTGACTGCCTGTGAGACGTAGTCGGTGGTGGTGTTGCTGGCGCCGACAAACACGAACGGCTTGGATGCGGCCTTGGCGCCGCCCCAGTGGACATTCAGGGCATCGGCCTCCTGCGAAGTCGCGTCCCGTACTTCAACCGCCCCGGTAGCCGCATTGTGATGCGCGATCTTCATGGCTTACCGGATACCATACAGGGCGTAAGTCCCGCCGTCGAAGTTGCCGGAGCCGTTCCAGAGAAAGCGGAGGGCGTTCACTGCATCGGTGCCTCCGACATACGATCCATTGCCCGCGAACCCCGCGCCGGCACTATTATTCCCGGCGTATGCAATAAAGGGGTACATGCCCCCTTGATAATTGGTAATACGACCCACGAAGTCGAGCGTAGCGGCTGCGGCTTGATTTCCGGGCTGGGTCGCAAAGATCGTTGCTGAACCTACGAAGTTGGTCCCATCATCCGCAAAGCCGACATAATTTGTCGCTATGAAGTTCGACCCGTTGTCGATGCTGATCTGGACTTGAATCTTCCGGGTGGCAGTGTTGCTCGACGCTGCCAGCGCAACAAGCATCAACTCCCGATAGGTCGCCGGGATGTCGGTGATGTCGAGCACCGCGGCGGCAGGGAACGAGCCCGAAGCGATGGTCGTGACGCGCGCAGCCAGCCCCATCGGGTTGAGCAGTATCCACGCCCCGCCTGCCGTATCGGCACTGGCGTCCCACTGGAGCAGGCAATGCTGGTCAATGACGATGTCGTTGGCGTCCAGAGCCACATCGTTCGGGGTGGTGCCGGTGAAGGCCACCTTTCGAATGGGCTCCGCCCCGATGCTATCGACGTTGAGGGTGGATGCTCCGGTGTTGGCGTGGTTGGCCACGAAGCAGACAAAATTGCCGTCCGCATACGCCGTATCGAGGCCCTGGTTGGTCGTCAGGGTGTAGGCGCTGGATGAACCGCCAGAGGTAAGCTGCCCTCCCTGATCGTCTCGGAAGTTGGCGATCGCCGCCATCATGGAGCGGGCAGAGTTGTTCACCGAGCCCGGCGTCTGGCCTTCCGACCATCCAATTGCGGTGTCAGCATCGTTGTTGTCGGCGGCGGTTTTGCTCCAGCCGGCGACACTTTCAGAAACGGCCATGGTTATTTCATCCTGAATGCGTCAGGGTCGATGACGACCAGAAACGCTGGGTCCGGCGGGCAGTGGACGCGCATCACGGACTGGAGGAAGACGGAGTCGTCAGCCTCGCTGGCCATGTAGCGGTCTTCTTCGTTGACGTACGGGAAGAGCTTCCGGGCGAGCCGGGCGGAACACCGAAGCTCGACCAGCGGTCCAGTTCTCTGCATGGTCACCAGCCTCGGATGACGGGGAGGAAGGACGAAGCGAACTCGTTGTAGAGGCCCGCGCCGCCGGGAGGCCCGAGGGGCGTCTGCCAGCGCCGTCCCTGTGGGGTCTGCACCCGGAGCATGGTCGGCCCTCCCTGCTGTGGGATGTGCTGCCAGCGGTAGCCGAGGGGGTCGGTGCCTGACCGGCCCCGCATCTGGGGAGGCATCGGGTTGGGACGGGGGAACGGAGACTGCCCCGAGGTCACGTCCACGACGGGCGGGCTCTCGACGGACGTCCGGGGCGCCATGACGGGAATGCCGCGCTCGCGGTCGGCCGCCATCTGCTGAGCCCGCTGCGCTTCCATGTAGTCCCGGAACGGGTCCGGCATGGTCTGACCGAGCATGATCTGGGCCAGCGGGTCTTGCTGGCCGGTGACAGTGTTCGGAAGCGGTGCAGTGGTCGGAGGCACACTCGGCACGGGGCCTGTCGGCATACCGAGCGCATTCATGGCGCCGGGACCTCCGAGATAGGCCGGAACGGTCCCCCGGTTGCGCTGTGTCCCTGCCTCTCGGTCACTGCGCGCCGCGGCCGACCCGTCGGGGGAGTCGCCTACTACGTTTCGGTGGATAGTCGGAAGCCGCTGCCAGTTGTCGATCGGGCGCTCAGGGTCCGGGATGAACGCCTGCCGGAACCGCGCCGGGTCCACTGCCGGGGCTTGCTCCTGAGGCGCGAGGCTCGGGAGCATCGGAGGCTGATCCGGTGCCACCCGCATCTGGACAGGGGGACGCTGTTGGGCCTGCATTTGGGGCGGGGCGGCGGGGGAGCCATTCTCGGAGATAACCCCGCGCTTGATCAGCGCCTCGCGCACCGCGCCGTTCGCCCATTCCTCAGGCGGCACCCAGCGCTCTTCGAGCATGTTCCACATGTACCACTCAGCCGGCTTGGGCGGGCGGCCCTCTTCGTCGAGTGGTTCCGGGGCGGAGATCCCGCGGGTCCGGGACGGCGAGACCGGACGGTCCTCAGCTAAGGCGTTCACTGCCCCCACTGCTGGGGCTTCGACTGCCCCCGGCGCAAAGGCCCTTTCCCGGGCCACAGGCTGCACAGGAAGGCCGTAGCGTTGAGCGAAGGCCATTCCACCCGGGGAGGCGCGGAACTCGCCCAGCGCCGATTTTGTGGCCTCGTCGAGCTGTCCCGAGGGGGTGACGTTGAAGCCTTGGTCCCGGAGGGCTTCCTGAGCGAGGCGGACGGTCTCTCGGTCGGGACCGGCGGGAGAAGCGGCAACGTCGAAGTCCTCGCGTCCCCACAGGTTGGCGTAGCGGGTCGTCGGCGCCCTATTGTTCTGCGTGTGGCTCTTGATAAAGCCCGCGCCCTGCCGAGCGTAGACCTGCTGGCCACGGCTGTTCAGGCCCGTTTCCCAGTTGCCCAACGCCGTGCCACCCGATCCAAAGTCGAAGTGCATGAGGTCGGGGCCGCCCTGGTCGAACCACCCGCCCCAGCGGAACTGGTTCGACATTTCGGGGTAAAGCTGCTGTTGAGCCTGTCGGGCCTGCCGTGCGAACGCCTCATATTGCGGGTAGGTTGAGGCTGTCTTGTAGTTCGGAAGCTCTTGGCCCGTCCTCGGGTCCACAAGGACGATATCGACGGCGTTGTTGCCGTGGTGCTGGCTTCCGCGGCGACGACCGGGACGCGCGCCGGAAAAGATCACCACGTCATACGGAGACGCTGCGGCGGCCTGCTCGATAATTTTGACGAGGCGCGGGTTGGTTCCACGCGCGGCTCTGCCCCGAATGGCAAACTTGCCCATTCGCGTCTCCTGGTGACTTACCGGCGGGGAGTGATTATCTTGGAGCGATGCCGTTTTCAGAATGGCCCGCTCACCTGAAGGCCGGCGCCATCGTCACGCTCACCGTGGCGGGGCTGGCGGTCTATTTCGCCGCTGACTGGTTCATGCACGCCCTGCCGACCGGCCTCGTCTGGCCGTTCGTTGGTGTGATGATGGCGTTCGCCCTAGCGTGCGGAATTGTTGGGTACGCCCCGGCGTACCGCGAGTGGCGGCAGCGTCGGAACCGTAATCGCCTGTAGGAAGCGGGTCGTCGCCTCATCAGCACCACGGACGACGCCCGGTGGCGGAGGTGGCATTTGCCCGCCCGCCCGGATCATCCGGCTGACGTTCATCGCGGCACTCGTGGTCAGCCGGTTGCCTGCCGCGCGTCCTACCTCACCCAGAGCCGGGAGGGCAGCAAAGCCCACTGGACCGCCAACCGCGAACTGGCTGGCTGCTGGGCTCAGAAGCACACTGAGCCCGCCGCGCGGGGAGAGCTTGCCCATCCATCGCATCAGGTTGGCCATAGACCCGCCGCGAACCACTGCCCGGATGGAAGCGATCTCGGCCTTCGTGAAGAACCGCAGCGGTCCGGTGCGTGGATTGCTGCGGAGCAGGTTCCGGAACTCTTGGCGAAGCGCAGTGGACATCGAAGCGCTGGTAAAGACGCCCTTCGACGTGTCCCGCGCCCGCTCGAATATCTGTTCTATCAATTCGCCCTTGCGATAGCGCCCATTCATGTCGCGCGCCCGCCTGATAAGGTCAGCTGCACGGGCTGGGTCACCAGAGATAACGTCACCCGGTCGCATGCCGAGCCCGTCGATATAGTCGTCGAGCTTCTCGATCAGTTGCCTGCCGATTTCGCGCTCTTCGGGCTTTGTCGCCCGCAGCATCTGCCGCAACCGGTCCATGTTTTGAAGCGTCGGCGTGTTTGCGGCACCCATCATGTCGCCGGCTTCGTCCAGCGCGTTGGCAATCGTGCTGTGGCTGCGGGCACTGAACCCGAGCCGGTTCGCCTCGTCTGTCCAGTCCCAGACGAACCGCGACCAACTCGGCTGCGACACTCGAAGACCGACCGCCTCCGCCTCGCGATACAGTTCGCCCTTCATGCCGCGGAGATCTTCAACCGAAGGGACAGCCCGACGTGAGGCGCGATTGCCGAACCATTGGCCAACCTTCTGCCCAATGGCAGGGATAGCACCGCCTGTCAGGCCGCCGATGCCGGCGCCGATGCCAACAGCCGTGGGGTCCCAATCGTTGCGAATGCCGGCATCGACCCCACCAACGGTGGCGCCCGTCGTGGTGCCTGCTAGGATGCGCGCCGGCAGGTTCGGCCCTGTGATGCCAAAGAGCGCCTTGCCGATGCCTGTCCCCGCCGCAAGGCCGGTCGAGGCAATGCCACCAACAAGCGGCAGGACGTTCGCGGCCAGCGGGTGGTTCTGAGCGAACCGGGCGTCCTGTTCTGGACGTGGATCGGCCTTGTCCGCGAGGGCTCCGAGGATGGGCACGCCTCGGGCCGTCGAACGCGCCATCGAGTCAAGGCTCTCCGACCCACGCGAGAAGGCACCCTCGATCCACGGAGCCGCACCGCCGGCATCGTCAACCTGCTGCCGCAACGCCTCCGCGACATTCCGGCGAGGCGGAGGCGGGGTGCCTCCTACAAGAGCGCCGAGCGCGCCGCCGGGGCCGTTCGGGTCGCCAGCTTGGGGAGCAGCGACCGGCTGTTCGCCCTGCCGCGTGCGGAGCATCTGGATAGCCTGCTGCGCCTGTGCGGCGTCAGGGGCCTCGATCTCGAAGCGCCGGCCGTCGATCTCGACTTCGTAGCGGGGCATTATGGAAGCTCCCGAAAGCGGACGCCCGGCGCGATCTCGACCCAGCCGTCCTCACCCTCGCGCGGTCCACCCAGACGGGCGCGGTTGCGGGCGATCTCCGCCTTGGTGTCCCGGATGACGCGGTCGAGCTTGGCCTTGAAGGTGATCGGGTCGTCGTCCTTGTTCGGCAGGGCCGCGATGAGCCGCACCGCTTCCTCCGGCGAGATGGCCGCGCCTGACATCTCATGCAGATATTCGTTCATGTTGGCCGCGGTCGTGGCCTGCCATGTCGCATAGTCTTCGAGTTTAGCCGCTTCCTCCGGCGGCAAAGACCCAGTGAGCCACGCGCGCCAACTGCGGATGGTGTTGCCGGCCTGCCCCCAGATCGTGGCATATTCCGGCTTGAAGGACCGCTCAATCTCAGTCAGCCCGGCGAGCGCATCCTCGGCACTGATGATAGCCTTCTGCACGCCGGTCGTGGTGGTTGGGGTAAGGTCAGCACCCGCTCCCTGCCGGAACTCGAACTGGCCGGTGTCCTGATTGAAGCTGATCGCCATGCCGCTGGGGGCCTTCGGGCCGCTGGCAGGGACAAAGCCCCGCTCGTCGGCGTCAGGGTCGTTCGGCATGTAGAGCGCCGGATACGGCATCCCCTTTTCGTCATTGAGGGTGTAGAGTTTCGGGCCGTCTGCGCTCGCCGTGGCTGGCACGCTGGCAATTGGAGCACCGCCTGGTCCGAACCGAGTTTGACCTGGGCTGAGCGTGTACCCGCTATCCTCTCCTCCGGGCACGCTGGCCAGCGGCCGACCGTCTGGGCCGAACCTGGTCTGGCCAGGGCCGAGGGTGAACGGGTCGGGCTGCTCCGCCGGCTTCATCGCCTCGACGATGGCAGCCTGAGCCACTTCCGGGAGGGCAGACAGGCCGGTGTCCAGCCCGTAATTCTGGAGCACCGTGGCCAACGCCTGTTCCCGCTTCCGCCGCAGTTCCGCTTCGGTGCGCTCCTTGTTCCGATAGGCGTCGGTGGCCCTGCCTGAGGCCAAGCCTTGCATGGAGGCTTCGACAGCCTGCTTTCGGGTCTGGGCCAGGAGCAAGGGAAGGCCGAAGCCCATGAGGGCGGCGGAGCGGTCCCGGAGGAAGTTCTTTACCCTCGGCAGGCCCGGCTGGGGGCGGAGCGAGGCGAGGATGCCGCCGGGCTGGCCGAAGGCTCCGAGAAGCCCCTGGCGCTCCTCCTCTCCGCGAGGGGCCAGCACTCCTGCGTATCCGGCGTCATTACCGTATCTGGGCATGGCTATCCTTGCACGGAGTCGGCAGAAATGCTAGGGTTTTCGTTCTGGCGAGCGGCGTGGAAAGCAGACACGCTGCGGAGAGCGATCACCAAGGGCAGCCGCCGGTCCACCAAACTCGGCGCGAATGATCGGATAAGGCCGCGCAGCGGGATGGGGGTGGTACCCCGAACGTCGCGTGGAAACCGTCTGCCCAGCGGGAGTAGCGCCCCGCCTCGCCTGACTACACATAGCCCCGCTGCGGCTGCCGGCTGGCAAGGATGCCCCCGGACGGCGTGTTCACCCCCTGCTGGTCGCCCATGAAGCCGCCGAGCAATCCAGCAATGCCGGTCACGCCACCAAGAATCTGCTGCCACAGCGGCACCGGAGGCTCTTGCGTCTCTGTCGTTCCGTAGGGCGCTCCGGAGCCGAGGATGCCCGCATACTGGCGGTTAACATCGTCCCGCGGGTCCCATGTCCTCAACTGGTCGAGGATGGGCTGCAGGGCGATCTGGCGGGCCTGGGTATCGCCGTAGCTGTTGAGGACGCCCTGCCGCAGCCCGAGGGCGTTCTGATAGAGCCCCTGCCTGCCTTGCTGGGCTCCTTCGATGGAGTTCGCCGCACCGATCTGCCGGTCCCGCTCCGCCTGGTAGTTCTGGTTGAGGATGCCGCTCCGAATGCCGCCAACGGTGTTGACGAAGTCCTTATCCATCGCCCCCGAAAAGCCGCGCCCGGCAGCGGAATACATGCTCTTGAGGGAGTTGACGGCCGGGTCTACGGCGCTCTGAATGACGCCTTCGAGGTGCGGCGAGCCGTTGAGATATTCGCCCTTTGCGGTACCGGTCAGGTAGTTCTCCGCCGCGCCGGACTGTAGGGCCTGACCGCCGGCTCTAGCGGTATCGGCGAGGAGCCCCTGGTAATAGGGCGCGGTGGTAATGCCGAGGCCGGCTACGTTCCTTCCGGGAACCTGCCCACCGGGAAAGCGGGCCATGTTCTGGTTGTAGACGTTGCCGGCGCCGCCAAAGAGGTTCTGGAGCGGCTCCTGGATTGGCCCCCACGGCTCGGAGATCGTCTTGCCGGTGGTTTCGAGTTCGTTGTTGCCGGCCATGGTATTTCCTTGTCGGGAATCGGCTGGTTTGGTATGTTTGGCGTTCACGGAGGAAGCTATGATCGCTCGCCGCTACACTGCCGATGAGGTCGATTCGATGCGGGTGGCGCTACTCGTGAGCAGTCGGATATCGGACGCACAGGTGCTCGAAGAAACGCTCCGGACCTACATCATCGCCGGGGTCGATCCGGAGGAGTTGCTGGAACGCGCTCATCAGCCGCCCGCAGCGGTCACGCTGGACGCTGCCTAAAGAGACTTTGTCAACTGGATGGTCGGCCGCTCCCGATAGCCCGGAAGCACCTTCTGCCACCCCGCCCGTGAGCCGGGCTCGATCAGGATTTCAGTGCAGCCGTTGAAGCGGCCGTAGTTCTCTAGCTCTTGAAGCAGATGAAGCCAGCGGTGACGCTGCTTCCCTGCCAGCCACCGGATGGCGAGCACCCTTTTGCCCGAGGCCTTGATTAGTATCTTGGTCCCTGCGGCCGCCCAGATGCGGCGAGTGTCCGGGTCCAAAGCTACCCAGATTTTGAGATAGTCGCCGCGGGCCTGCCGCAGGGTCTCGTTTACGGGCCAGTCATCCGGGAAGCGGGACGCCATCTGTTCGGCGAAGGGGAGGATGATCGGCCACCACCGCTCCAGCGCTTCGAGCGGAACGGGATACAGGATCACGCCGTCGCTGGTTCCCGCCATTTCAGGTGGTTGCGGGTATAAACGACCCACAGGGCGAGGTTCATCGGCAGAAGGCCCCACGAAGCGGAGGCGATAATCCAGATGAGCCAGAGCAGTTGACTGAAGAGACCAACCGCCCAAGTGTGTTTCTTCTTGCTCCCGGCTAGAAACATCGTATAGATTGTTATAGCTGAAAGCAGCCACGGAAGATAGGCCGCGACGACATTCTGCATGAATTCTCCTTACCCCGGCTTCATCACGTGCCAACCGAAAGTCTTGTCCGAGTTGGCGTCGTTGGCGTGGGTGATGACAAACTGGCCCTTGGTGGTGGTCGCGGTGTAGATCGAGCCAGCGCCGAACTCAGCCGCGGCATTGGCCGTCCGGGGGAACAGGAAGGCGTAGCCGTCAGCCGGGATTTCGTCCTTCGTGACAGTCGTGGATGCTGCATTGGCCGTGAGCGTCACCGTCCCGGTGACGACGTTCTGACCCTCGGTAGACTGGCGTATGGTGCCGGCGTGTTCGGCCAGTCGCTTCGACAGTTCCTTGAGGGCGACCTGAGCCTGTGCAGCGAAAGAGATAAGGTCCGGGAGGGAACTACCGGGATGGCGCTGCGGGACGTTGACCGGGGAGAGCGGGGGGCGGTTCATTCGCTGTAATACCGCTCCGGATTGTCAACCTCGTAGTTGGACAGGACGCAGTGCTCATCCCGGGCGCGCATGAACGCCAGCGCCTTCTCCTCCGTCGAGAAAACGTGCGTATCGAACGAGGTCGCGCCTCGGAGCACCTGAACAATCCAGACGGTCATCATCTCAGCCCCAGCGGTGCAACATCCATCGGCCCGAGTTCAACGCCCCTTGCGTGGCTCCAGGATGCCCCGGCAGCGACCTTCACGCCCGCGCGGTGGTATCGCCCACCCTTCCTGAGCGGAACCCGTCCTGAGGCCTGTAGCGCGGCGTAGGAGCCATACGAGACAGACCCCGCCATCCGCTCCCGCGACCCCACCCTCGCCGTGGTCAGTGCCCCGGTATCCCCGTCGATCAGCGGGCGGCAGCCCATGACCATCGCCCTGCGTCCCTCGATCGGGTCTTTCTCGGTCGTCTCGAGAAGGGCCTCCATATTGGAGCCCTCGTAGAACGCCAGCTTGTGGTCGTCGCTGAACACCGAGAACACCTGGCGCCCGCCTTCCCAAACCCGGGAGTCCAGCGAGGGCGTCACGTCCTCAAGCGTGGCAAACAGGGCATCGAGACCTTCCAGCGTAACGCCCGGCGTGGCGGCGTCTCCGATGAAGGTCACGTCATCGACTACCTGGCTCCACCGATCTGTGGAAGGGGAGTAGATCAGCTGCCAGTCGAAGGGCACGCCGTCGCCGGTATGGAAGGCCCAGCGGAACAGTCTCCGTTCAGGATCGAATCCACCCATTGTAGCGAAAACACGGTCGGTATTCACTAGATTGAGGAAGTAGTTATCGACCTTTTCCTTGCCGATAGGCTGGTCGTTGAAGTAGAAGCCGTCCTCAGCCAGATAGGCGATGCTGTCCCCTACCTGGATAACCGAAGCGGGCGCGATGGTGCCTCTTGCATTGGCGATGTGCTCGAAGGCAAAGACGAGGCTCGATCCCGGCTGATGCGCCATGAAGCGGACGGCGTTCTGCTGGATGATGCGCTTTGCTGCGCCGCAGATCGCCATGACGGGGCCGCCGTCGGGGAAGGTCTGGGTATCCGAGTTCCCGGTGCTCCAGTTCGTCGGGTCGAGGGTGTCGCACCAGGTGATGGCGTTCTGATCGGAGGCAAGACAGCCAAGGACCAGATACCCCTCCACCACTCCGATATGCCGGGCCTGAGGAGGGGAGCCGGCGACGTTGGCGAACGCCGTCCCGGAGTCGATGTCGATCCTCTGGAGGGCGTCGTTCTCGTTGGTGGCGTAGAGGAACCCGTCGAAGGCCGCGAAGCCCCAGTTATGGTCCTCCGCGGGGCCGTTATAGGCGCCTGAGCCGAGGGACACATCGGCCCAGGTCAGGTCGGAGTCGAGGAGCCAGAGCTTGGTCTGGGTGGCGGCAAAGACGCGGGTGGCGCCGCTTGAGGTCTGGACAGAGACGAAGCCGCGGCAGGGGCCGGTGAGGGCAGCGGAATAGGCGGATTGGCTCTTGTGGGGAGCGTAGCCTACGGAGGTCGGATAGACGTTGCGGATGTTCTCGGAGTAGCCGGTTGCGAGTGTCGCGACATCGGGGCGGAACTCAGCGAAGGGGAGCTTCATGCGTCGAGCCTGTTCGAGAGGCGGACTGCACTAGCAACTGCCGTCATCTTCGGAAGCGTCTCCAGTGCCTCGGCAAGCGTGTTGAAGCGCATCCCGGTGAGGCATCCGTCATCGTTGTTGTCGAACGCCGCAACGACCCAGCCGCCGTTGCGGCTCTTGCGGATGTCGATGCGCTCGATGAGGCCGGGGGGCTTCGGGCGTTTCATCAGTCCCCCGTCGTGTAGTTGAACGGCCACCGCCGCCCGAGAAGCGCAACATCCACCCGGAGCGGAGCGCGCACCGACTGACTCTCCAGCCAGACCACGTCATCCAGAGCCCGGTCGAAACGGGCCTGGTATTTGACCAGCGCGTTGTCATCCATCTCATAGTCGGCCGCCTCGACAAGGGAGCCGTAGAGGTAGACGTCCGGGTAATTCGTCAGGAGCCAGTTGGGGTCAGATGCGCCGCCGGCCGACAGGTCGAACAGCTTTTTCCGGTAGAAGAACCTGAACGTGTGAGCGCTGTCGGCAAGCTGGTCGAGTTCGATGTTCCCAGCGTTGATGGCCCACTGCCTCGGGGGGCCGGAGGTGGTGTGGAGTTCCATCACCCCAGGCTGGATGCGAGCTAGTTCGGTTTCGTCCCCGTCCGTTGTCAGGAACAGGGCGTAGGCTTCGAGGAAGTCGCTGGGGAGGGTGATGTTGCGGGAGGCCGGCGTGGCCGTCAGGGTAGCATCGTTGACGCGGGAGAGCCGCACCGGGGCGATGCGGTTGAGCTTGTTTTCAGCGATGCGGATGAAGTCAGGCGTCAATGCTTCGTAATCAGAAACTCCGACGCGCTCCCGGCGCTCTGCGATGGCGGTCTGCAAGGTCGCGTAGCTGGTCGGGTAAGTCATGCCGCCACCTGTCGAATGAGGTCCACGATCCGCTCTGTTGCCTTGCCGTCCAGCTTGCCCCAGCGCTCCCCGTCGCTAGACGTCAGTCTCTTCGGAAGCCTCTGGAGCGCTCCAAGAAATCCCGCATGATCTGTAACAGTCTCGACAGAAGGGACATGTCTGAAATCCGAATAGCCGTAGCCGAACACGTCGTAATTAATCACCGGGACGCCGCAGGAGATCGCCCACCGGATGGTTGCCGAGGCAAACCCGACATAGGCATCGCACAGCGCCACCAGATACGAGGTCGGCAGCGTCGTGAACGGGATGCCTTCCAGCGCCACGAGGTTGCCCAAGGGCAGGAAGTTCGGATGCGGGCGGAACACCACGTTGTATTGCTCTTGGAGCGGCCTCAGGGCCAATCCTAGCGCCTTGGCGAGGGCTTCCATCGAACGATAGACGAAGCGCGGGCAGATCCCGGACTGGTTCGGACAGCCGCCAACCACCAGAAGGGGCTTGGAAGAGTACAGCCCGAGTTGCTTGTCCAGCACCTTCCGGCGCTCTGCCTTGTCGCCCCTGAGTTCCGCCAGTTCGTCGTCATAGACCGCGCCGACTACCCTGAGCCTGGAAGAAGGCACTCCGGACACCCGGTAGTAGTCCCGCATCGCCTCGCTCTCGACGGCGATGGCATCGGCCCAGCCCGAGCAGAACATCCACGGATCGGGCGGAAGGCATTTCGTCAGCCAGTGCCCGACGACATGGCCGGCAGGAAGCCTCATGATACGACGGCCGTCCTGTTCCATCACCCACTCGGGGAAGAACCAGGCGATGACGCGGTTGAGGCCCTTGACCTGCACCCATGGGAACATGACGAGGCTTCGGAATGCTTCCTGCTCGTTGCAGATGGTATAGGGCAGGACGATGCTGGGGACGCCTTCCAGATGCCCCGCCTTGATGAAGACCGGGGTGACCATCCCCGCCACGTCCTCGGGGAGAATGATGACATCGGGCTTCTGCGCCCGGATCACGTCCCGATAGGCTTTGAGCAGATCCCGGTAAGCCTTGGTGAGATTGAAGAGCGGCCTGACCTTGTGCCAGATCGCGGTGAGCCTGCCCTCGATGCTGCGGCGTGGGACCATCCGAGTCGGGGGAGCATCTGGATCGTCCGAGACTTCCCGGTTGAAGTAGATGGCCTTTTCGATGGTGCCGTTGGCTTCGAGGGTGTTGAGTTCCGCCTCCACCGCCTGATCCTCGGGCTTGGTGGAATTCATGAAGTTATAGACGATGGAGATGCGGAAGCCGCGGTTACGGAGCGCCAGTGCGGCCCTCATCATTTCCGTATAGTCAGAGGGTCGCTGCGCTACTACCAGCGCCTTCATGCAGTACCCACGAAGCGGCGAATGGACTCCTTCATCGCCTCGGCGCTGTTGTTGACGCTCTCGGGGCTCTGGCCTTCACCTAAGGCGTCAAGCTGCCCGGCGAGCATACGCAGCGATTCCGCGAGGTGCTTGGCGCGGTAGCCGTGGCCGCGGTCGTTGTACGGCTTGCTAGGGAATGACCCCTCGCGCGGCATCGAAACGACGGCGCAGACCCGCTTCCCGGCGGCCAGATCGACTACATCAAGACATTCGGCGTCGTGCGTGATGTCGTACCAGTTCCGCAGCCAGACGATCATGCGGCCCGCTCCATCTTCCGATAAACGCCCATGTCCTCGTCCACCGCTTCGAACTCATGTGCTATGGAAGCCTGAGCCGGAGGGGACGTGCCGAACTCCTCGTACAGAGCCCGCATTTCGGCCCTGTGGCGCTTGATGCGCCGGCCCTCACCAATGAACCGGAAAAACAGGAACGGCTGCTGCAGGGCAACCTTGGCCATTCCAGCCACATGCCCGAGGCCGACCATTGCCAGCCAGGCGAGGATGACGGTGTAGAACGGATGGGTGAGAGCGAAGTCTACCATGTGACCTCGCTCGGTTCGTCGGATGCACGCGGCGGCTTAGGAAGCGGCATCCAGTGGGTCGGATCGCGCCAAGAAAACTCGCCGTCAGCATTAATACCGGTCTGTGCCCACACCCATCCGCGCTCGCGTCTGCCATGATAGCCCCAGTAGATCACCCTGATCTCGGCTGGCCAGATCTCCGCCGCTGGGAAGTAGCCGAGGATTTTAACTCGGTGATCGTGCGGAGCCGTCTCTATCGGCTGCCAGTCGCTCATGCGGCTTCCTCCTGCGGAGTAGCGGCGATGTTGTCCGCCACGGCCTGACTTACCCATTCCAGCTCGTAGTCGTGGCCGTACTCGATCATCTGCCGAAGCAGGCCGCCCGATAGTTCCGAAAACACCTTCGCCCCATGCCCGGGGTTGTGCTCCTGTTCCATGTGAAACAGGGTCGAAAGCTCCTCGGCCTGTTTCAAAAAGTCCGGCGCGGTCAGAAAACTCTCGCCTCCGAGCGAGACGACGATCTCCTCGGGTCGCGGCTCGTGGCGATAGGCGTGCGTCTCGCCCCGCGGATACGAACTCTCGCAGCCGTAGAACACCACCTGCTTGAAGCCCAGCGTAAACCCGGTCATCGGAGTGGCGGTGGCCGTTGTAGAACCAGCGCCGATGATCTTTCCATGGGCACAGTCGAAAGTGGTAATATCCGCCCCGCCTTCCAGCAGGGTATCGAACACCGCCGGGTCGCACTGGGAGGCAACCACCGCCCACCTTGCCCCCTTGGCGAACTCGGCAACTTCGGGGAGCGCATCGCAGGTGAAGAACACCGCTACGATGCCTTCCGAGCGAAGCCACGAACAGGTCCCGTTGATCGCCCACACATCGCCACGGACAGGCTGCATCGAGGCGTAGCGGGTTTTGTACGGCTCCCGGTAGTCGGTGATCCCACGATAATGGTCGGTATAGCGGCGAGCGGACGGGCCGCCCCCAACGATGTGAAGAATGCCCGACCGCGTGCCCGTCCGGTCCTGGACCGTGGGAAGGCCCAAGGACCGGCAATAGGCGATATTGGCGTCGAGACGATCGGCCGGGACGACCGGCCGACCGATGAGGTTCAGCTTCATCCTCACGCAGCGGCTTCAATGGACGGCGACGGCGGCTGTGCGTCACTCGCCGGGTTGCCGTCGGGGTCCAGTATCTCGGGATACCGGATGCGCTCGTCGCCGGGCGGCCAGCCGAGGCGCTCGTGCTCCGACTTACAGAGCGCATAGGCCACCTCGTGAGCCACGGCGTGGTTGTCGAACACGCCGTGCGACTCTACGCCAGCGGCGCCGTCCGCCCTCTTGTAGAAGCGCGTAACAATGAACCGGGCCACCGGGCGCACCCGGTACTCGATCTTTTCCATGTTAGTCTCCGTGAGGAAGATACCGGAGAGACCGCTCCGGCTCGGTTAGCTTCACGAAGTGGACGGCCAGATGCCCAGATTGACCAGGGTGTTCCTGACCGAGGTCATGAACGCCGTGACATCCGCCACCTGGGCAGAGGACGAATAGCCGTAGTTGCTGCCGCCCGAGAGGGCGGTGAGCGCCGTGAGCTTCGCCCCGGAGATCGCAGCCGAGTAACTGAACTGCGCGACCGGGGTGCCGCCGTAGACGGCAAGGAGGTCGCTGGCGGACTGTCCCAGAAGGGTGCCGTCCGGGCCGCCATCGGAGAGTTGCTTGGTAGCCATTGTGGGTTCTCCTCAGATGGCGGGTTAGGACAGGTCGGCCGCAGTGGACGCGCGGACGGCCTGGCGGGGGTCGATGGTGTCCACCCCGTACAGGACATCGAGGCGCCACGAGGACTCGTCGTTGGTGCCGTCGTAGTAGGGGATGACGCGGACGCTGTAGCCTTTGTAGCTACGCCGGCCGACGTCCACCGCGCCCGGCGGCTTCACCATCGGGACCATGGTCAGGGCGAAGGCATTCTTCCGGAAGTAAAGGCTCTCCCGGAAGGCAGTGCTTGCAGTCCCGCGCCAGGTCACCGTGTTGTCGTCAATGTCGGTGCCGGTGGAGAGACTGACGGTCTGGTGCGCCCCCGACATGATCAGCGGCGGCCAGATCGAGATGTCACCCTCGTTGCTCGCCATCGTGGCGTCGGCCATGACGGTGAACATCTTCAGGTGCGCAAGGGCCTCCTTGCTCACCGGGTCCACGTCGTAGACATCCGAGATCGTGAAGGTATCGCCCTTCTTGATCGTGGCCGTAGCCGGGTCGGTGCCGTCGATGTGGAGGGTGACCGAGGTCGAGTCCTTGTACAGCGCCCAGGTGTGGGTGCCATCGACGAGGGTCTGATCCACAAGGTCGGTCGCAAGGCGCGAGCCGTAGGTATGAACCGGAGTGTTCTGCGACATGTAGGTGTCGATGCCGGCGACCATGCCGAGCTCACCCTGGCGGTATGCCTGGTTGGCAGGACCGTTGATGAACAGGCCGGTGGTCGATCCGACAAAGGCCCAGTAGTCGGCGGGGCTCAGCACCGCCACCCGGTCATCCTGGGGGATGGCCATTACGTCCATCCGCTCCGGCGCCAGCGCGAAGTCGGCGAAGGAGTTGATGCCGCCTGACGGGATCGTGACGTGGTTCGGAATCTTGTAGTATTCCGACATGATGTCCCGATCGATGTGGTTCACCAGTTGGATCATCGCCGGCTTCAGCACACGATCCGACAGATCCCCGATCTGGAGAGTGAGCTGCTCGGAAGTGAACTTGAAGTCGATGCCGCGCTGGAGATCGACGGTGACGGGAATCTTGCCTTCCACAACGTCCTGAATGGACGCGGTAGCGCCCGTGCGGACGGTGAAGTCGGCAGGGCGGCGGATCGAGATCGTTTCGCCCTTCTTGTACCCGTTGATGTTGCCGTCGAACTCGGACTCGTAGCCGCGATAGACAAGTTTGCCCATCACGCAGTTGTTTTCGAGGATCTGCACCGCCTCCTTGGCGATGATATCCGCGGTAAGGGTAGTGTTGGCCATGATGTCCTTCTGGCGGGCTCAGAAGCCCGCACTGGGATAGGCGGCGTCTCACGACGCGGCCGTTGACGGGATGCCTCCCGTTCAGCCCTTCTCCCCCGCCCTGCGACGGCGCACGTATTCGTCCATCGACAGGTTGGAGTCGGTGAGGGGGCGCTTGGCCCCGGGGCTGCTGCGCGTGGCCACTCGATCCATCGCCACGGGGGCGGGGACGGACGGCTTGGGCGCGTCGGTCGGCTGTGGCTTGGAGGATTTCGCTTCGAGCCAGTCTCGGTGAAGCAGCCGGTAGTTCTTCGGGCTAATCAGTTGGACAAGTTCGTCTCTGGTGTAGCCGAGGTCTTCTACGGCGTAGCGTTCGAGTTCCTGGTCAAGCTGGGGCGTCCAGCCCTTGATGTTCTGTTGTGCCCACTGAGCGGTTTCTGCGGCGCGCTTGGCAGTCTCCTGCTGCGCTGTCGCTGTCCGTTCCTGGGCCTTCGTCTCCAGCGTGGCCTCAAGATTGCTCTTGAAGTCCTTGAGCTGCTGGTAATGCCGCCAGCCGCGCTGAGCGGCGTTCGGGTCCTGCTGTTCCCAAGTGTCCCAGTCCGCCTGAGCGTACTGTTCCAACTGGGCCTCGGCCGCGGCGAGCTGGCCGAGTTCCTTGCGGTATTCCGTGTAGCCCTTGGCCTGCTGTTCGAGCGTCTGCTTTTCGCTCTCCAGTGCCTTGCGCTGCTCGGCTACCTCCTGGGTCTTGCGGGTATAGTCGGCCTGCCGAAGCCATCCCTCCCGCAACTTCTGGGCACCACTCTTGGGGGCAGTGAACTTGATCCCCTCGTGCTCTAGCTCGTCGTACTCTTCCTCGACCGCATCCTCCGTTTCGGCAGGCTGCGGTGCGTTGAGGTCGCGGGGCTCTTCGGGAGCGGGTGCCGGGGTGCCCTCCTCGGGCTTGGCCCGGGGATCGCTCTGGACAGCCGATTCCGTTCCCTCGTTTCCGATGGTCAAATTCTCACTCCTCAGGGGAGGCTGGTGAAGGTTGGCGTCTCTCGACGCTAATCAACGGTACTCGACGCTAATCGAGCGTCAGACGGCGGCGGCCTTGCGCCGATGACGCCATGCGTACACGCGGCATTTGTCGGAGCAGTAGAGGGCGTGCGAGCAGCGGCCAGTGCCCGTGCCTGTCAGAAAGGTCGTTCCGCAGTGCAAGCAGGCGTGCTGGCGGCGTCCTGTGCCCTTGACCTCGACCATCTCTCGGAGCGAGGCGACTTCCCCACGCAGTTCGCTGATAAGCTCCATCAGGCTTTGAATGGTGACCGGCCGGCACTGGTCTGCCAGTTCGTCCGGCGGGCGAAGAGAGAAGGCAGCAGCGCTTGCGGCGGCCGCCATTTCCCGCACCAAGTTGTTAATCCCACCGGGGACCGTGCTCGCGGACCAGTCGATCTCGGTCAAAGCTAGGCTCTCCACATTCATGCCGCCATGTTGGTGAAGTGGTATTCTGACGAGGCGGGACGCTACTCCCGCTTCCTGTCGTTAAGCGATGCGCTGCAATACGGACTCGGACGCCTTCGCCGACAGGGCACTGTGCTCCGGCCTGCCGCGTGTCTGCTTTCCACGCCGCTCATCAGAATCGGTTAGGCTGCCTTGGGGGCGGGTCGTGGCTCAGGCTTCTCAGCCACCTTGCGGGCGGTCTCGGCCTCGAACCATGCAATGTCGAGCTTCTGCTGTTCGAGGCGCAGCTTCTCGGCCTCAAGCGCCATCTTCTCGGAGTTGGCCTGCGCTTCGGCCTCGGCCTTCATCCGCTCAAGGCTGATCTTCTGAGCATTGAGTTGGGCATCGCTCTGGGCCTTGGACGCGCTGATAGCGGCGTCGGCCTGCTGCCGCTGCTGCTCGCCCTGCATCTTGGCGGCCTCAAGTGACTTGTCGGCCTTCAACTGTTCCAGTTCAGCCGTCTTGGCCTTGAGTTCTTCCATGCCCTTCTGGATGGCTTCCTGCACCTCAGGCGGAATGCCGCCACCAGGCTTCGGAGCCAGGGCTTCGAGGTCTTCGGCGATCTCGTCGGCGCCCGGCCAGTCGAGGTTCTTCGCCAGGTGCTTGCCGAGGACCGGAGCTGAGGCCGGAAGCGCCCGGATCATCTCCGTCATCTGGAAGGCGGCTTCCTCGCGCCTCGTGGTGAAGCTCGGCCCTGTGGTGACGGTCAGGTCGTATTTGCCGGCGGACAGGTCGTAGACCTTCGTCATCGGCTCCATCTGCCCCGTCTCCGGGTTCGGCTGCATCTGGGGCTGGCCCTTGTTGTCCTTGAGCGGGGTGGGCTTGCCGAGCGGGATGTTCTCCGCCTGCTGGTCCTCACCCAAAACCCGGATGATGCGGTCCTGGGTGTAAATCTTAGGGATGAGGTCGATGAGGATGCGCCCTGCGTGCCGGATGGCGCGGGCCATGTTGTCGATGAAGTGGAAGGTCGAGACGTCGCCCTCCCGCTGCCTTGCCATGATGGCTCGGCCGGAGGTCTCGTTGCTGCGCGCCCCTAGAGACGCGTCATACAGGCCTATGACGGCCTTCATGTCGTCGGAGGCGTTGAGGGCTTCCTGGAGCGCGCCAGCCGCTGGGCCTACGTCCAGGGGCTGCCGTTGCGGCGCTACCTGTCCGTCGTATTCAAGGTGCGGGATGCTGGCACGATTGGCGTTCGCCCAGTTGGGGTCGGACTTGAACGCTCCCTTCGGGCCGATGAAGGGAACACGGGGCGACAGTGCCGCCAGTTCCATCGAGGTCGAGCGCCAGACGTTGAACATCCGCTGCGCGTCGATCGCCGGATGGATCAAGCTGCGGAAGTAGCGCCGGCCCTTGAGGTTGATCTCCTCGCCGTAGACCGGGACGATGGGGATGAACTGGCCCGGCCATGGGTTTTCAGCAAGGACTTCCGCCCCGTTGAGGATGGTCTGCTTGACGCGCCAGCACTTGGCCTTGCGCTGCTGGACGATCTTGAGATAGCCCGCGCCGATCTTGAACCTGATTTCGGCCAGTTGCGGCGCCTTCTCCAAGTCTTCGACCGAGACGATCGTCCCATCCGCGAGCTTCAGGATTTCCTTTTCGTACTGCTCGCGGGTCCACCATTCCGCCACCATGACCTGCTCGTCTTCGAGCCAGGGGGCTTCCATGTCGGTCCAGTCGGCGCCGCCCCAGTTGACCTGCGTCGCGCCCGGATACTGGCGCTCGAAAGCAGCCTTGGACTGCATGTCCACGACGAAGGCCGAGTTCCAGTCGGATGAGTCAGCCGCGGTTGAATGCGGGTCGCCGTAGATCGAGAACGGGTTGCCGACGCGCTCGATCAGGATGTCGAGGTCGAAGGTATCCTCATAAGCGTGCTCGGTGATGATGCGGAAGTAGCCGAAGCCGCCCGATACAGCGCTCTCGGTGGCTGTGTCGTAGGCCACATCGGCGTTGGAAGCGTACTGGATGTTGCGGATCAGGCCGTCATAGACCTTGGCGGTTTCCTTGTCGGCGCCGCTGTCCTGAGGGTGGACCTTGATCTGCGGCTTGTTCTGCCGCGAGTCGTTGACAACCTGGCGGATGAAGGCCGGGAGCTTGTTGATGGTGAGGGTGGGGCGACCCTCTTTCTGCCGCTGCGTCTTGATGTCGGCCAGCCACTGCTCTTCGAGGCGCGCAAAGCGGATATCGTCCTCGGCTGCGGTGCGGTTGTCTGACTCGTGGTCCTCTACAAGGGAGAACTCCTCCTTGGCGTCCTTGAGGATATCGTCAGAGGTCGCCATCACCACCGATCAGCGTATACTTTGACGCCAGTGTGCGGGTCGTGGAAGACAAGCACCCGCTCGGCCTCGCTCGCAT
>Ga0214472_10000587_pt1 | contig 44504 bp, 42 predicted proteins | sample RVTome_6_FD_207662 | JGI IMG/M metagenome (GOLD analysis project Ga0214472, IMG submission 207662) | Soil microbial communities from uranium-contaminated site in the Upper Colorado River Basin, Wyoming, United States - RVT140D175 | ecosystem: Environmental > Terrestrial > Soil > Contaminated >...
ACGGGGAAAAGTCAACGAATGTTGATGAAGCGTACTCGAAGATGCGAAAACAGGCGGACATCTGCGCACCATGGCGGTTCCCTCTGTCCAAGTTCAATCTAAATGCGCATTAAAATACAGACTCTAAATAATAAACCTTGCTTCGACACCCTTTTAGCGAGGAAATCCAATCACTCCCGCCTAGAAGGCGGGGTCCTCTTGCTTGAGTCGCAGGTGGGAATCTACCCAGCGAGCGAGAGGGGAAGGCTCCATCCGGCTTTGCCGGTGGAGGGGCGACGCTAGCCCCAAAAAATAGAAAGGAGTATGCACCATGAAGTTTAGACCGCTTCAGGATTGGACGTTGATTCGGCCCAATCTCGCTTCAGAAAAAACCTCCGGGGGAATATATATCCCCGATGCGGCACAGGAAAAACCACAGCACGGAGAAGTCCTGGCTATCGGAGAGGGGCGTTTTAAAGAAGAAAAAGATAAAAAAGGAAAGGTAACGGAAAAAAAATTCGAAAAAACCACACTGAAACCGGGAGACCGTGTTTTCTACGAAAAATATTCCGGGACCAAAATTGAAATTGATCATGAAGAGTTGGTTATGGTCCGTGAGGAAGATGTCCTTGGATATATCCAATAATCACATCCGCGGGTAGCCCCTGTCCCCGGGTCTACCCGGTTTGTTCCATGGTTGAACATCCAATCCAACCTTCATGCCTCTCGGGAAAAAGGTTGATACCAGGGAATTTCTCCCACCGTTCCGGCCTCAAAAACCGAAACCTTCATTTCCGACCTCGAACTAGAACGCTCCATCTCCGCTTCCAGTTCACCGTTGATCCAGGATATGCCCTCATTGATTGCCCTGGGATGAATCGGCCCCGGATAAAGGAGCAGATCATATCCGGAAATCATATTAAAAGAGGAATAAAAAATTCTATTCAAAGAGGCCTGTGTGACTTCGGGAAGTTGAACCCAGGAATCATTTAAAAACCCCTTTAAACCCGCGCCTTTGACCAAACAAAGAAGGGGAAGAATTCCCAACCGAGGTTCTTTTCCTTCATTCACGGGATGAACATAGGGCCCCATGGGGATCAACCGGGTTTGGACAAACATATTGGCTAGTTTGCCAGGCTCCCCTCTCAGTCCCCAATCCAAATATTCCTCCCTGGAAAGGGGGCGCTCTCCTAAAATAACGGGATATCCAAAATGATCGGAAAGGATCATTCGTAGGTCTTCTGGCTTTTCCAATTCCCAAAAAAAATCTTTGCCCTCTCGTTTGAGTCCATATAAACCGGTCATTACCAAAACCATTGGAACCGAATAGTCGGCTTTGGGCCCCTTTTTAAATGGTTTTCGAATCTTTTTGACCATAAACACCCAATAATGATGGAGTCCGTTTTTCAATATCATAACAGAACCATTGTAAGGGTGCATCCTGTTTCCTTTGCTACCCATTTTCATCAACATGGATACCCTAAAATTGTTCTCAAATATAGTCTCGGTTAGGGGGCGTCTTGACAACCTCCCTTCGGAGTGTGATAACGTTTAGCCTATAAAATTTTTTGGGGATTTAAAGGAGTCCTTTGTTATGAAAGCCATCGACATGCATGTTCATCCCGGAACCCGCGAATACCTGGTAGAAGGCGGGGGAAAATACATGGCCGATGCCATGCGGTATTTCCACAAACACGGAGAACCGGTCAGTATCGAAGAGATGGCAAACGTCTATCAAAAAGCGGACATGATGGCGGTCCTATTGGCTTGGGATGCGGAAACCCATACAGGGCTTCCCGCCGTCACCAATGATTTTGTAGCCGGTGTGGTCAAACGCTATCCCGAAACCTTTATCGGATTTGCCAGCATCGATCCCTGGAAGGGAAAGATGGCCATTCAGGAACTCGAACGAGCGGTCAAGTCACTGGGACTAAAGGGACTGAAGTGCCACCCGATTGCTCAGGCATTCTATCCCAATGACCGCCGGTTTTACCCGTTATGGGAAACCTGCGCGGGACTCAAAATCCCTCTTCTCCTTCACACCGGAACCACCGGAGTGGGTGCGGGCGTCCCCGGAGGAAACGGTCTTAAATTGGATTATGGCCGACCTATTCCCTACATCGATGATGTGGCCGCGGATTTCCCAAACTTGACCATTATCGGGGCCCATCCCTCATGGCCCTGGCAGGAGGAGATGCTGGCCATCGCTGTTCATAAAACCAATGTATACATCGATCTTTCGGGTTGGTCACCAAAATATTTTCCGCCATCTCTGGTCAAATACGCCAACACACTTTTACAGGACCGTGTTCTTTTTGGATCGGATTATCCATTCTTAACCCCTGAGCGCTGGGTGGCCGATTTTGAAAAAGCGGGATTCAAACCCGAAGTTCATGAAAAAATCATGCTTCTGAACGCGAAAAAATTGTTGAAGCTTTAAATCCATCCTTAATAGACCAATTACTAAAGCTATTCACATTGCTAAATAAAAGAACGGTTTTTTTCCTTTAATTCTAAAGGAACGTTTAAAGGAGTCAGGAATAATAAACCCTTCTACCTCCCTTTTGTCCCTCCTTACAAAGGAGGGAAATTCAAAAATTGAAAAAAAATCCTGGATTCCCGCTTGCGCGGGAATGATGGCATTTTGGAAACTTTTAAAACTTTTAAACAGGTATGATTCAGAAAAATATTTTAAACAATTTGAGTGAAAGATTTTCTCTCCATTTTTTTTCTTCCCGATTCAATACTTTCCCTCCTCCCTTTATGATAAGATCGACTAGATGCATCCTCCCGAAAGCAAAAAACTACACAGACCCAAAAAATCCCTGGGACAAAATTTTCTGGTCAGTACTGCGGTTGCGCAATCCATTGTAGACCTTGCCGAATGTGACGGGACCGATACCATCATTGAAATTGGCCCTGGACGGGGTATCCTGACCCGGCTTTTGGCCCCCCGTGTCAAACACCTGGTCGCCCTTGAATTTGATTCCCGCCTGACCGAACACCTTAAAAAAACATTTGAAGGCCAGTCCAATGTTGAAATCATTCAGGCCGATGCCCTTTCTTACCCGTTTGAGGAAATTCCCAAACCGTTTAAGGTGGTGGCCAACCTCCCTTACCATATTTCAACCCCCCTCTTGTTTCGATTACTGAAGGAACGGAATCGAATCTCCATCATGGTGCTCATGTTTCAGCGGGAGGTGGCCCGTCGCGTGGTCGCCGTTCCCGGAAAAAAAGATTACGGCTCCCTCTCCCTATCGGTTCAGTATCAGGCAGCGGTCCGGATGCCCCTCCGTGTAAGTCGAAAATCGTTTTACCCCAATCCCAAGGTAGAATCGGCGGTGGTGACCCTACAGCCTCATCCTTCTCCTCCCATTTGCCTTGCCAATGAAGACCTTTTTTTTAAAATGATCCGGTCGGTTTTTCAGCATCGACGTAAATCGATCAAAAACGCGTTAAAGGAAGGCGGGTTTGAGGAACCGGCGGTGTCGGATGCGCTCCTGAAAAGCCACTTGGACCCTCTTCGTCGACCTGAGACCCTTACGCTGTCCGAATTCGGCCTGCTGACGGATCATCTCTTTTTTTCTTTGAAGAAACTGTGATATAATCACCCCTTGAATATTTTTGGGGGCCAAATAGAGCATGACACAACTATCAAATAATTTAACCCCTTCACAGGACCTTCCGCTCAAGATCATTCCCTTGGGGGGCATCGGCGAAATCGGTCTGAACATGACCCTTTTTCAATGGGGGGAAGATATCCTGGTGGTGGACTGTGGACTGATGTTCCCGGATGCCGAAATGCTGGGAGTGGACATCATGATCCCCGACATGCGTTATATTCAGGAAAACCGCCAGAAAATCCGGGGTTTGGTGTTAACCCATGGACACGAAGACCATATCGGGGCCATTCCGTACTTCCTTCGAGAGGTCAATCCGCCCATCTACGGAACCCCTTTAACCTTAGGACTGGTTGCCGAAAAATTTCGCGAGCACGAACTTCCAGAAGACCCGAAACTGTTTCCCATTCAACCCAAAGACACCGTCCAGCTGGGCGCTTTTACCGTTGAATTTATACAGGTCACCCACAGTATCGTAGGCGGGGTTGGCCTCGGAATTACAACACCCGTCGGCCGGGTGGTTCATACAGGGGATTTTAAAATTGATCATACCCCTGTGGATGGAAAGGTTCCGGACCTGTCCACCTTTGGTGAATATGGCCGCAAGGGAACCTTGGCTCTTCTCTCCGACAGCACCAACGCCGAACGGAAGGGTTTCACTCCTTCGGAAAGTGAAGTGGGAAAAGCCTTCCAGGACGTTTTTGCACAGGCCCCTGGTCGCATCATCATTGCCACCTTCGCCTCCAACATTCATCGGATTCAACAAGCCGTCAACGCAGCGGTCCGGACCAACCGGAAGGTTTGCCTCAATGGAAAAAGCATGGTCAATAACGCTGCCATTGCGCTTCAGTTGGGCTACCTTCACATTCCTAAAGACGTCTGGCTTGAAATGGACGACATTCAAAACCTGCCCGATCAACAAGTGGTCCTGATCACTACGGGGAGCCAGGGAGAACCCATGTCCTCCCTTTTTAGGATGTCCACGGGGGAACACAAACAATTTCAAGTCCATGATGGGGATACCATCATTCTGTCCTCAAGGGTCATTCCCGGAAATGAGCGGGCCATCGGCCGGGTGATCAATAACCTTTTTCGCCAAGGAGCGAAGGTCATTTATGAAAGGGTTTCGGACATCCATGTGTCGGGCCACGCCAGCCAAGAGGAATTGAAGTTGATGATCAATTTGGTGAAGCCAACGTTTTTTATCCCCGTCCATGGGGAATACCGGCATCTGGTCCATCATTCCATTCTGGCCGAACAGCTTCAAATTCCAAAAGACCGAATTTTTATTCTTGAGGATGGTGATATCCTTGAACTCACGAAAGATAAAGGGATGAGGATTGGACAGGTCCCCGCCGGCCGTATCTATATTGCGGGCAAAGGTCAGGGACCCATGGATGAGGTCACCATCAAGGATCGGCAACGCCTGGGCCGTGATGGCCTTTTAATTGTTCTATTGAGAGTGAATAAAAAAACATGGGAGTTGACCCATACCCCGGAACTTTTTTCCATGGGATTCATGTCCGAAGAGGAATCCCCTGAGGTCCTGGAGGATCTCAAGCGACACATCCGGGAAACGTTTGAAAGTGTTATAGAAGAATTGAAAGAAGACGAAAATGCCTTAAAAACCCGGATTCGAAATAGTTTACGAAAATTTCTTTTTAAAAATTTGGAACGCCGGCCCATAGTCATTCCCATCCTATTAGATCAATAAAAAGGGGAAAGGTCATGGCATTGAACAGAAAGCGATGGAAACGGTTCCAAGAGATGTGGGGGGTCGTTTTATTTGGCATTTCCCTTTTTTTGGCCCTCAGCCTTCTCAGCTTCCACCCTTCGGACCCCTCTTTCACCTCCATTTCTTCCACCCCGGAAGTTAAAAACCTGACCGGTAGAATCGGTTCTTACCTGGCAGATTTCCTCCTTCAACTGTTTGGGGGAGCGGCTTTTCTATTCCCAATGGTCACCCTCATATTGGGATGGCGAAAATTCAAAGCCCAAGAACCCTCCCGAGGGCTCATGGAGATTTCCGGAGGAATCCTATTTTTGTTGGGGGTTGCCGCTCTGCTGGGTCTCCACCATGAAACCATAAAAGGATTGTGGAAAAATTTAACGGGTTCAGCGGGGGGAATCATTGGAAGCCTTTTTTCCTCTTTGCTGGTCAATAATATGGCCTGGATCGGGGCCCATTTATTTTTAGGGGCGATGATCACCTTATCCCTCCTGATGTGCACATCGATCTCCCTTCAAAAAGGTTTGGAGTTTTTCCCCGCTTTGTATCAAAGGTGCAAAGCCCTGTTGAAGGAGATCAAAACGGAATTTACCATCTCACGGGAGAAAAACCGACGATGGGAAAAACAGGTGATTCAAAAAGCGTTTCAATTCACTGAGAGAAAACCCAAAATCATTGAACAGGCTCCCCCTCCACCCCCACTCCCTCCCCCTGCCACGGAGCAGATTCCCTTCCAATTTGTAAAAGGAGCCAAAGGCCGTTTTCAACTTCCACCCCTTTCCCTTTTGGATGGACCCTCTTCTTCATCGGGGAAAACCTCCCGGGAAGAAATGCTCAAAAATGCCTCCCTCTTAGAAAAGAAGATTTTGGATTTCGGAATCGACGGCAAGGTCACCCAGGTTCACCCCGGGCCTGTCATTACCATGTATGAGTTTGAACCCGCACCGGGGGTTAAGGTGAACAAGATTGTGAACCTGTCCGATGACATTGCCCTGGCCATGAGGGCCATGTCGGTCCGAATTGTGGCCCCTCTTCCGGGAAAAGCCGTGGTGGGAATAGAAATTCCCAATTCCCAACGGGAGGAGGTCACCCTCAAAGAAATATTAACGCAAAAAGAACACCTGGCCGAACGCCCGGTCCTTCCCCTTGCACTGGGCAAGGATATTTTTGGCCAACCGATCATCACGGACCTTTCCGCCATGCCTCACCTTCTGGTGGCGGGGGCTACGGGATCGGGAAAGAGCGTTGCTTTAAACACCATGGTTTTAAGCCTCCTTTTTTCGGCGAGCCCTCAAGAAGTTCGTCTATTAATGATCGACCCCAAAATGCTGGAACTCTCTGCTTACGATGGGATCCCACACCTTATTGCTCCCGTAATCACTAAACCACGGGATGCTGCCCGTATGCTTCACCGCATGGTCATAGAAATGCAAGACCGGTATAAAAAGCTGGCTGAAATGGGGGTTCGTAATATTGAAAGCTACAACAAGGCCATTTCCTTAAAAGAAAATTCTAAATCGGCAAAATCAGACTCAAAGGAGACGGAAGAAAAAACCAACCCAGAAAAGCTTCCCTATCTGGTTATTATTATTGATGAGCTGGCCGATTTAATGTTTTCCGTTTCGTCGGAAGTAGAGGACTCCATTACCCGGTTGGCCCAAATGGCCCGGGCGGCGGGAATTCATTTGATTTTGGCCACACAACGGCCTTCCGTGGATGTTCTAACCGGCGTCATTAAAGCCAATTTCTCCGCACGTATTTCTTTTCAGGTCACCTCTAAAACCGACTCAAGAACCATTCTAGACACCAATGGTGCCGAAAATCTATTGGGAAGAGGAGATATGCTTTTTCTGACCCCCGGAACCGGAAAAATTACCAGAATTCACGGTTCCTTCGTCTCGGATATTGAAATTAAAAAGGTAACGGAATTTATCAAAAAACAAGCCCCCACCCAATATGAGGATCTTCTCCCTTCCCCCACGGATCAGGAATCCGGGCAAGAAAGCGAAAGGGATCAATTCTACGAACAAGCCATCGACTTAGTCACCACTACAGGACAGGCGTCCATATCCATGATTCAAAGACGTCTGCGCATCGGGTTTAATCGGGCCGCCCGTATGGTCGAAATGATGGAAGAGGATGGCATCGTTGGGCCCTCCATTGCGGGAAGGCCCCGAGAGGTCCTAGCCAAAGGATTTACCCGGGAGCAAGGTTAAACCATGGTGCGCTTGATGACTTGGAGGGGGAAATTCCACGCTTCAAACCAAAAGATGATTTTCCCTGTTTTCCTTTTCCTGTTCGGGTTCACCCCATCGGCCCAAGCGGTGACATTAGAAGAATTGATTGCCCAGGTTCAAAATACCTATGCCCAACTAAATGATCTTCAGGCGGATTTTACTCAAGAAACCGCCTTTGAAGGTTTCTCCACTACCCATCGTCTGGATGGCATCCTATATTTAAAAAAACCCACAAAAATGAGATGGGATTACCGCACCCCCAGCCAACAGCAGATTTTTTTAGAAGGGGAAAAATTTACCTATTATATTCCAGAGCACCAACAGGTAGTGATTTCCTCTTTAACCCAGGAAACAGCCCAAGAAATTCCCATCCATCTACTGGCCTCCCTTTCCACACTCCAAAGGGATTATACAGTCACCTGGAAAGAGGAGCCCACAGGTGAACCTCTTTCTTATCAACTTCGCCTTCACCCGAAACGAACCCAGGAGACCTCCCATGTAATTGTGGCGATTAATCCAAAGAGCCATTTTATTGAAAAAATGGAAGTGGCCTCTTTGAACGGGAACCGTTCAAGCTTTTCCTTTTCAAATATTAAAGTGAATCAAGGTATATCCGATTCTCTTTTCAATTTTTCGGTTCCGAAAGGGGTAGAAATCGTTTCTCCACCAAAACTGAATTAGGACATTCAGTTTTTTGAAGATGACCTTTTTTTTAGCATAAATGGGTCCCAAACCACCTTTTATTCACCCCTGATTCACAGGTTCTCCACCCAAATATCCACAATATTTAGTCTTACTTTTAAAAAAAACACAATATATAGAATTTTTTCTTGACTTCTTAAAGCCGCGTGCTATATTAGCGCCCTGGGTTAGGCCCCGGACAGCATTGTTCTTTCGAAAGGAAATTTCGTCCATCTGATCCAAGGCAAAATATACTCCAAAATTTTCTTTGCCTGTCCCAGTAAAAAAACAAGCTCTACATCTTGTGAAATCAAGTTCAATCCATCATTTTTGAAATGACTTATAAAAACCCTTTTTAGATTAGGAGGAGATATTCATGGAGACCCTTCAAGATTTTCATTCTTCGGGCGATTCTCTGCAACCAATGGAAAAGCACTACCCCCGGTCACCTGTTTCATCCCAAGAGTCTGAACCTCTCTCTGCTAATGCACACCGGGTTTTGGAAAAAAGGTATCTATTGAAAGATGAAACGGGGAAGGTCGTGGAGAAACCCGATGAGCTCTTTCGTAGGGTTGCCAAAAATATCGCGTCTGCCGACCTCCAATACGGTAAAACCAGTACGGAGGCGGTAGAGGAAGCCTTTTACCAGATCATGCGGTCACTTGAATTTCTTCCCAACTCTCCCACACTGATGAATGCGGGTAGAGAGCTACAGCAGCTTTCGGCCTGTTTTGTTCTTCCGGTTGAAGATTCAATGGAGGGAATTTTTGAAACCGTCAAACAAGCCGCCATTATTCACAAAACGGGGGGAGGAACGGGCTTTGCTTTTTCCCGCCTTCGCCCAAAGGAAGACATGGTCCGAACCACTGGGGGAGTGGCTTCGGGACCAGTTTCTTTTATGAAGGTTTTTAATCATGCAACAGAAGCCGTCAAGCAGGGAGGTACCCGACGTGGGGCCAACATGGGAATTCTAAGGGTAGATCATCCTGATATTCTTGAATTTATCCAATGTAAAGCCGATAAAAAAGAAATAACCAATTTTAATATCAGCATTGCCATCACGGACCGTTTTATGGAAGCCTTTCAAAAAGGGGAATCCTATGACCTCATTAATCCTCGAACCCAACAAATCGTTCGCCAGTTGAATGCCCGTGAGGTCATGGACCTCATTGCTCACAACGCATGGTTGACCGGGGAACCGGGCCTTTTCTTTATTGATGCAACGAATCGCACAAACCCCACACCCCACATCGCTGAAATGGAAGCCACCAACCCTTGCGGCGAGCAGCCGCTCCTGCCCTATGAATCCTGCAATCTAGGCAGCATTAATCTGGAAAAACATATGTACAGCGTTGGAGGAAGGCTTTCAATTGACTGGGTCAAATTGGGCCAGACCATCCGGACCTGTGTTCATTTTCTTGATAATGTGATCGACATGAACCGTTATCCCATCCCCGAAATCGAGGAAATCACCAAAGCCAATCGAAAAATTGGCCTGGGTATTATGGGGTTCGCGCGAATGCTGTTTAAGCTGGGCACTCCTTATGATTCAGAAGAAGGCATTCAAACGGGACGTCGGGTCATGAAGTTTATCCATGATATCGGTTACGAAGCATCAACCCAATTGGCTGAGGAGCGGGGAGTCTATGCCAACTGGAAAAATTCCATGCATGATCGAATGGGTTACCGGTTGAGAAATTCTTACGTCACCACGGTGGCACCCACAGGAACACTGTCCATGATCGCAGACACCTCCGGTGGGTGTGAGCCGGAATTTAGTCTGATTTGGTACAAAAATGTAATGGATGGAGAACACCTTCCCTATGTTCAGGAGGAATTTATCCAAACCGCCAAAGCCGAAGGGTTTTGGAACAAGAACCTTCTTGAGAAAATACAAGCCAACCACGGATCGGTCAGAGGGCTTTCCGAAGTTCCCAAAAAGTGGCAGGATATTTATGCCACCTCCCACGATATTGCACCCGATTGGCATGTCCGAATGCAAGCCGCTTTTCAGGAGTATTCAGACAGTGCCGTTTCCAAAACCATCAACCTCCCAGAGAAGGCATCCGTAGAGGATGTTAAAAAAGCCTATCTCCTGGCTTTTAAGTTGGAATGTAAAGGGATCACGGTTTACCGCGATGGCAGTCGGGACGAACAGGTTATGAATGTGGGAAAATCTAAAAAAGGGGAGGTCCTGGAAACCCGGGATAGGGAAAAAGCAGAACCATCAAGAGATGCAGAGCTCAGTCCAGAAACAGTCACTCCGTCAAAAATTAAGCCTAGGCCCTATAAACGGACTGGGACCACGGTCAGTAAAGAAACACCCTTTGGGACAGCCCATATCACCATGAACACCGATGAGGATGGCCCGGCAGAGGTATTTATTACCATTGGAAAAGCCGGGAGTGATGTGATGGCCATGGCTGAAGGTTATGGGCGGTCCATTTCGCTTTATATGAGAACGCCTTCACCGCTCTCCAGAAAAGATAAGGTCCGTGAACTGGTCAACCAACTCAAGGGAATCGGGGGATTTAGAACCATCGGCTTTGGTGGAAACCGTGTGTCTTCTCTTCCCGATGCAATCGCACGGGCTTTAGAGGAGCATTGGCTTCTGGAGGAAGAAGTGGGTGAGCAGGTGCCCTCACTATCGGGAAATAAACCTTCTCTGCACTCAAATGGTAGAAAAGGAAACGGCCCCGCTGCCTATCTTACCGGAAACATATGCCCGGATTGCCATATGCTGTTAACCCGGGAGGAGGGTTGCCAAAAATGCCTGGCCTGCGGGTTTTCGGAATGCTAATAACCTTAAAATCTTAGTTAGTTTTAAAGTGCCCCCTAGTGTCCTGTCCCGGGAAAACTTTGAATAAATTAAGGCCGTCATTCCCGCGCAAGCGGGAATCCAGAGTTTTAAAAAACAAAAGAATCCCCCTAATTCCCAGGAATCTGGCTCATGGCAAATAGTGCGAGGTGGGTGGGAATGATATCAATGTAATTCAGGTTATTGGGGAATTTACCCCCTTTCCCTATTTTCCCTAAAACTAGCCAATTCTCTAAATCCAATCACAGACTTTAACTGAACAATTCACTCCAAACCTAACCATAGACAACCTAAATCCCGCCCGCGATCAATACCGCTTCCTTCCTTAAGTCAATATTTGAGAAAATCTTATAAATGGTGTAGATTTCAACAGGAAATGATCCAATGAAAAACGGGACCTTTCAAAAGAAAATCCACTCCGATTACTGCAAGGCCATTATAAATGGTAAGAAAAATGCTCAGTGGATTCTTTGCGATTTTCCTTTTCCTTATCCTCTTTAGCCTTTTTGGCCTCCTCGTTTCGATCCGACCCCCACGAATCCATTCTCATGTTCACCCCGCTCAATATGTCTCATCTTTTGAGGATATTACCCTTAAGACGTCAGATGGCCTGGCATTAAAAGGATGGTTCATCCCGCAACCAAAGTCAGATAAAGTAATCGTGGCACTTCATGGATATCCCGCGGATAAAGGCGATATTCTACCAGGGCTGTTTTTTTTAAATAAGGATTTCAATTTACTTTTTTTTGATTTTCGTTATTTTGGTGAGAGTGAAGGATTCATAACGACCGTAGGAGCCCGGGAAGTAAGGGATCTTTTGGCCTCCCTCGAATTTTTAAAGACCCGTGGGTTTCATAAGATTGGGGTGTGGGGATTTTCCTTGGGTGGTGCCGTGGCGCTGATGAGGGCTGATCATTCTAGCGATATCAAAGCAATTGTTTCGGAATCTGCCTATGCAGAGCTCTCTTTAATGGCCAGGGAGACTTATCGCCATCTCTTAATCTTGAAATACCCTTTGGGCTTATTGACGGGAATTTGGGCAAAGCTCCTCTTGGGAGTGAATATTTATGATGTCTCTCCGGTAAAGAAGATTAAAAATAGTCAGAATCCCATTCTCATCATTCACTCCACCACTGACCAGGTTATTCCGTTCTCACATGCTCTTCTTTTAAAGGAGGCTCTTGGGAACAATCCAAAGGCAGAATTTTGGTTTAGGGAGGGGTTAAGCCACGGTCAGTTGGGAACAGAATACGAAAATCGGATTCGGGGTTTCTTTCAAAAATATCTTTAGAGATTTTCTATCCAGAAGAAGGAAAAAATCACTGAGTCTGCGAGAAGTGAAGGAGGTTGAAATCCTTCCCGAAGCATTGAACCTTGAATGATTCCCTTGATACAAGATTTTATTTGAAAATAAAACAAGGGTCGGACCAAGCTAACCTATTAAATGGAAAATAAAAATCAAAAATACACGCACTTTCCTGCCTTAAAACACCTTTTTAAATTCCAAAAAACCCGGTTAACCCAAATTTACCCTCCATTGTTTTCACTTTTAATCAAAACTTCAATCCCGTACATTGGAACGATCCCTGATTCTGAAGCTTTGAAAAATCCAAAGAAAGTTTAATAAAAAAAACCCGTTAAATCTTTTGATTATAGATAGATGGAAAAATCTTTTGACCCTTTAAAAATGCTGAAAATTGGGTGTTTGAATTTCCAAGAATTTAAGAGTATCCTTCCCAAAGTTTAAAAAGTTTAAAATGTTATATCACCTGGGAATATTAAACAGAAGGATTGAATTCCAAATCAATTCAGTTGGATAGACCCTTTCAAACAGGTTTTGCGAACAATTAGGAGCGTGTCATGAATACAGGGCTAATTATTGCGGCCATTATCCTTTTAATCTTCCTGGTCTTCATGTTCCGGATCGTTCCGGAATACCAACGAATTGTGATCCTCCGACTAGGGCGCGTACTTCCAAACCCCAAAGGTCCGGGCATTGTGATCGTTATACCCATCATTGATGTTGCGATAAGAGTAGACCTGAGAGAAAAGTTCTTTGAGATTCCACAGCAAACCTGCATTACCAAAGACAATGCCCCCATTTCTATTGATTTTCTGATCTATTCTCGTGTAACGGATCCTACTTCAAGTGTCATTCAGGTACAAGATTTCGCAGGGGCTTCTCAAGGGATTGCCACAACAACTTTACGTGCAGTCGTTGGCGATATTCCGCTAGATGATGTTTTGGCCCGACGAGATCAAATCAACCGGATTCTGCAATCAAAGATGGACGAGGTGACACAGCGTTGGGGGGTCAAGATTACCGGGGTGGAAATTCGGGAAATTACCCCACCGAAAGAAGTCCAGGATGCAATGACTCGACAGATGTCTGCGGAACGAGCGCGCAGGGCAACGGTGACCGAGGCAGAGGGACAGAAACAGGCGGCGATTGCTGTGGCGGAAGGTGTAAAACAGTCTGACATCCTAAAGGCTGAAGGAGAGCGACAGGCGGCTATCCTTCGTTCCGAAGGATTCGCATTAGCATTGGGAAAAATTTTTGAGGTAGCCCGGGGAGTGGATGAAAAAACCTTAAGCCTTCAGTACCTGGAAACCTTAAAATCTTTAGGAAGTAGCCCATCCACCAAATTTATCTTCCCAATGGAATTTAGTAATATGTTAAATACCTTTTTGGATAGTACCAAAAAGAGCTTCAAGAAGGAATAAGGTCTACTTTCAGGAAAGATCCAATCAAAATAATTCGTTTTGGGTCAGGTTGAGTCAGCGGGCACTTCCCTGTTTAGTGGGCTCAGAATTGTACTCATCTCGGAAATTTGTAGAATTCAAGGAATGTCGAACAAACAGGATTAACCAAGGTGTGGAGTACTTCCTGTACTAAACAACTTTGAAGTCTATCCCAGAATACAATATTTCTTTTCGGTAATCGCTAAACTTCTCTCCTGTGGGTCTTAAGCATTAGTAGGAGGTGAAATGGGTGGAAGAACCTGAGATCTCAGGGATTGACAGATTAGGTGGGTTTTACTTTTTTACAACTTTTTAATATTCTATTTTCCTTTAATAATATTTTCGATCTGAAGAAGCGCTTCCCGGCCGGAATCCTTCATCACACTTTGATACAAATTCTCATCGGCGTAATGGGACCCATCGGAGTGAATCCCGCTTTTTTTCAGTGAGGTCTCTTTTTCATCCCACGCCTTAAGGCAGGCTTTAGCGATGATTTTACTCAATGGTTGAGGGTTGTAGAGCATTTTCTTAATGGCAAGTGGGTTTAATGAGAGAGGGTTATAACCCTGGTAGAGATACCCTTCATCAATTAAACGCTGTTCAAAGCCCGTGTGGGGCTGAACGCCTAAGAAAAAGAGGGTTGGAAAGACCCTCTCCTCCCCCATGATTCCCGCAATTTTACGATAAGACCCAACGCTTTGAAGAAGGCCCTCCTCAGAATCACCGGGAGAATTCAGGGAATAGTTCAAGATCAGTTTCCCGGTAAACCCAGCCTCTTTTAGGTAACGGCAGCCCTCGTAAAGCTTTTCAACACTAAATCCCATATGCAGTTCATTAATGACTTTTTGGGATCCCGAAGTAATGGATACCTCCAGATCCCCCACACCGGAACGGACCATCAATTTTGCCAAATCCCGTGTAATCATACTGGTCCGTACATATCCGCTCCACTCAATATCAAACCCTTCTCTAATAATCCGCTCGAGCATTTCGGTGCATTGGGGATAGGCCTCCCGTCCGGTTATAAATTGTGCATCCGTAAACCAAAACCGCCGGTTTCCCCACAGCTCATAATGTTGCCTGAGATCCGCAATCACATCTACCGGGGGACGGTATCGAACCTGCCTCCCTTCTAAATAAGGATATTCACAGAATTGACAATCGTAGGGGCACCCCCGCTTGGTTTGAATCCCGATATTATCATTCTGATAAGCCGGGTATTCCGGGAAAATGCTGGAGAGGTAGGGTAAATTGAGGACCATTCCCTCAACAGGAAAATAGTTTTGGCGGTCCCCTTTGATGACCTCTTTCCCGCGACGGAGAATATACCGTTCATCGGATAGGTCTTTGCCCTCCACCATTTTCAGAACCGCCCCTTCCCCTTCTCCTAAAATGCCGATGGTTCCTTCCGGTAATCGTTGAATCAATTGTTCGGCAAAAACCCCAAAGGCCCCTCCCCCGATCATCATTTTTTTTTCTGGGAAATGCCGGTGTATCTGCCAGGGATAAGAAAGATTCTCGCGGATCCCCTTGTAATAAGATAAAAGGAACTGAAGCCCTTTTAAAGAAGCGCCAATACGCTTGATCGGATTTTGAGAGTAATAAAAATTAAACGCATATTTGAGCGAGGCATCTCCCTCGTGAGGAGCAAACACCTGAATATCACGCCATGAAAAAAGGATTAAATCGGGATTAAAATCCCCAACGGTTTTTAATAGATTTTCCCGTCGTTTCCTTTTGGGAATCAGGGAGAGGTCCAGAATTTTTTGTTGAACCTCTGGATGATGCTGATGGACATGGTGGGCCAGATAGGTTAGGCCAACAGGATAAACCTTTTTACATGGCAACCAGATATAAAGAACCGATCGAACCGAAGACATTTAAAACTCCATGGATCCCGAAAAATAAAATGTACCCTTATGGGTACCACGACTGGATTCAATTTTTCAACAAAGATTTTTCCAGGAAGTGCGATTTGAAAAATCCCCGGGGAAAAGTGATACAGGCAGACGGTTTAAGGGGGAAAGAAAACAAACCCGATTCTAGGGTTTCACACCCTGATGAATGGCCACGATCCCCCCCGACAAGTTGGTATATGCAACATCGGTAAAACCGATCTGCTGGATCATGGCTTTCAACGCCTCTTGATCCGGAAAATGGCGGATGGAATCCGGTAAATAATTGTAAACCCCGGTCTGATCTTTTGAAACCCTCTCTCCGATCTTGGGCAATATCGTAAAGGAATACAGGTGATACAGGCCCCGGAGCATCCCATTCACAGGCCGAGAAAATTCCAAACAGACCAATTTCCCACCGGGTCGAAGAACCCGAAAAATCTCCCTAAAAGCCTGTGGTATGTCCACCACATTTCGGATACCAAATCCAACGGTGGCCGCTGCGAATACATCGTTTGGAAAACAAAGGGATTCCGCATTTCCCTCCACCAGCCTAATCCGGTGGGATAGGCCTTGCTGGTTAATTTTTTTCTTCCCGCAGGAGAGCATTTCCCGGTTTAAATCCAGCGCTGTGATCTTCCCTTTTTCTCCTGCCTCAACCCCCAGCCGTAAGGCAATATCCGCCGTCCCAGAACAGAGATCCAGAACGCGATCCCCTTCCTGGATTCCCGCTTTCCGAACCGCTAACCGCTTCCAGTAGTGATGGAGCCCAAAACTCAATAGAGTATTATTCAAATCATAGGAGGGGGCAATGGAGGAAAACATCCGCTGCACGGTTTGCTCTTTAGTGTGGGCAGGCGGTTGGAAATCTTTCACTTTGAAACCAAAAGAATCCGTTGAGCCAAACACGCCGCCCCAAATCCATTATCAATGTTCATGACGGCGATCCCATTGGCACAGGAGTTCAGCATGGTTAACAGGGCGGAAAACCCTCCCAGACCGGTTCCGTATCCCGTACTGGTGGGAACGGCAATTAAGGGAATGCGAACCATCCCCCCAATCACGCTGGGGAGTACCCCATCCATTCCCGCCACCACGATGATGACCCGGGCCTTGAATAGAAGTTTCTTTCGATCCAAAAGACGATGAATACCAGCCACCCCCACATCATACAGGGTTTCAACAGAATAGCCCAAAAATTCTAACGTAACCTTCGCCTCCTCCGCAACAAAAAGATCGGAAGTCCCCGCGGTAATAATGAGAATTCCTGATTTTCCTTTCCGTTTTCTTTTTGGGCCGAAGGAAACGGTCACCGCCCGTGCCTCTGGATGATATTTTGCTTTTGGGATGAACCGTTGAATGGCGTGAAACACCCCCTCCTCTGCTCGTGTGGCCAAAAGGGGGGTTTGGTGTTTCACCAGGGTTTGGGCGATCTCGGTAATATGTTGAATACTTTTCCCCGGACAGTAAATCACCTCGGGAAAACCCTGACGGAGGGAGCGATGATGATCCACCGAAGCAAACCCTAGGCTCTCGTAAGGCAAGTCTTTGAGTTGAGACAAGACCTCATTCGAATCGATTTTTCCTTGTTTATAACGCTGAAGTAGACTTTTTAAACGTTTGGGGGTCATGAATGGGGATACCGGGTTCAAACACTTTCTACGATAGGATAGGCCAAACTGGTTACATGGTGATTGATCCGCTTCAAATTGGTTAAAATATCTAAATGGAGCGCGCTGGTTTCAATGGATTCTCGCAACCCTTGGTGAAGGCGTTCGATATGAGCCTGGCGGAGACCTCTTTCGTGGTGGTTGATTGAAACTTTTTCTTGGATCACCCGTTGGGCCAATTCCATATCTTGACTCGCAAACGCCGAAAGGGCAAGTTCAAAATTTCGGGAAACCATACCATGAAACTCCACAATTTCTTTTAATCCCTGCTCAGAAAATTTCAATCCTTGATATATTTTCTTCTTTCCAATATCCATTAGGTTTTTATCGATAATATCCCCAATATTTTCTAAATCACTGATGAGTGCAAGCAGCGCCACCTCCCGCTCGGATTGATCTTCCGATAAGGATTTGGAGGAAAGCTTGGTTAAATAAAGCTTGATCTCCCGGTCCAGCAGGTCAACCCAATCATCCCTTTTCTCGATATCTTCCAATAAGTCCTGATTATTCTCCTGAAAAACTTTCACGGTATCTTTCATCATTTCTTGAACCACATCCGCCATTCGGAGGGCTTCCCGGGTCGCCAATCCAAGGGCAATAGAGGGGGAATCCAACACATGGGGATCCAGGTATTTGGGTCTTAATTTACGATTGAGATCGGGTTGCTCCGGAACCATCCGGGTGACCAGCAAGGCCAGCGGGGTCGCAAAAGGAAGAAAAAGAGCGGTAATCCCAATATTAAAAAGGGTATGGGCATTTGCAATTTGCCGAGGAACCGAAGCGCTGATTGACACCACCCCCTGCTCAAACAAACCCATAAATGGAAAAACCACCAAAACCCCTAAAACTTTAAACAGGGTATGCGCCACCGCAACCCGCTTGGCTTCCGTATTTCCCCCCATGCTAGCCACCAACGCCATTGCGCAGGTTCCCACATTGGCCCCTAAAATAATCGGTATGGCAGATGAAAGGGGCATTAACCCTTGTGACGCAAAGGCAAGGGCAATGCCGATGACCGCCGCACTGCTGTGCATGATGGCGGTTAAAATGGCCGCCAGAATAACCCCCCAAATGGGGCTTTCGCTTAACTGAAAAAGGAGATCCCTGGCTAAATCACTTTCGCGCAAAGGAATCATGGAATCGGAAAGGGTTTTAAGGGCCAAAAAGATAAATCCAAAACCCAAAATGGTAAGACCCGATGAGCGCAACTTTCGCTGTTTCCCTAGGAAAAAGAGGGCGAAACCCAATGCAATCATGAGTAGGGAATAATCGAAAACCTGAAAGGCGATGAGCTGAACGGTTAATGTGGTTCCGATATCAGCCCCGAGAATAATGGCAATGGTTTGCCTAAGGGTGATGAGTCCCGCACTGGTAAACCCCACCAACATGACCGTGGTTGCACTACTGCTTTGAAGAATTCCGGTAATGGCAGCTCCGATGCCCACACCGAGAAAACGGTTTCGTGTCACGGTACCCAGGATTTGTCGAAGACGACCTCCCGCCACATCTTGGAGGCCTTTGCCGGTAAGGTGCAACCCGTAAAGGAGTAAGGCAATTCCTCCCAAAAGACCAAAAATCATCGGTTGAATCCCGTTCAATCCGCCCCCGTTTCATCCCCTGGAGGCCCCTCCATGAGACTACGCAAAGCTTTTTGAGGATCTTTTCCCTCGAAAAGAAGAGCGTGAACCTGGGAAACAATAGGCATGCGGACCTGGAACTTTTGGGCTAACCGATGGGCGGCCTGGGTGGTTCGGACCCCCTCGGCCACCATATGCATTTCCTGAAGAATCGTTTGTAAAGCAACCCCTTCACCCAACCGAAAACCCACCCGCCGATTTCGGCTGAGCTCACCGGTACAGGTTAATATGAGATCCCCGATTCCCGATAGGCCGTAAAAGGTCTGTTGCTCCCCCCCCATGGCTGTTCCCAACCGCGTGATTTCAAGAAGCCCCCTTGTAATTAATGCCGCACGGCTGTTAAAACCCAATCCCAATCCGTCTGCAACACCCGCCGCAATGGCCATCACGTTTTTGAGCGCCCCTCCGATTTGCACGCCAACCAGATCACTGCTGGTGTAGACTCGAAAACAGGGAGTGGTAAAAACCCCTTGGAGTTCTTGGGCCACCGAATTATTTTCTGAGGCTAATGTGACTAAAGTGGGTGAACCCTGGGCGACTTCCCGCGCAAAACTGGGTCCGGAAAGGACAGCAAGATACGGGTGGACCGAAGAGGGAAGCGTCTGTTTCATCACATCGGTCATGAGAGACAGGCTATCCGTTTCAATTCCCTTGGTCGCACTGACAATGGGAACCGGTTGAGAAAGAAGCGGGGCAAGGGTAGAGAGAACACCCCTTGCAAAATGAGAGGGAACTGAAAAAACAAGAAGGGAGGAATCCTCCAGGGCTTCCTCCAATGAGTTGGTAACATGAAGAGAAGGGTTTAAATAAATTCCTGGAAGAAAGGTTTCATTTTCCCTTTTTTCCAAAATTTGTCGGACCACCTCTTTTTCGAACACCCAAAGGCGGACCACATATCCTTTCTCTATGAGGAGATGGGCTAAAGCGGTTCCCCAACTTCCTCCTCCAATTACTGATAGGGTTTTCTGGGACAAGGGTAGACCTCAAATTTAGGAAAAGCATCTATATTATAAAGGAGCAAAAAAGAGTGTCAAGGTAAGTTAACCGGTTTTTTGGGCTGCTTGCTGGATTGTGAAGCTTATGATATATTTTTAGCATCCCATTGGAATTATTGAATTTCCTACTCTGGAGTCGAGGATAATGAATGATATGGTCTTGACATTCCTGGTGGGAGCCATTATTGGAAGCTTCCTCAATGTCTGTATTTACCGGCTTCCCCGGAAGGAATCCATCGTTTTCCCCGTATCCCATTGCCCTAATTGCCAAACTCCCATTCCCTTTTATCATAATATTCCCATTCTAAGTTTCCTGTTGCTTCGGGGAAAATGCGTGTCGTGTCAAAAACCCATTCACTGGCGATACCCGCTTGTAGAGTTGATCAATGCGTTTGGGTATATTTATATTTTCTCCGTTTTCGGAATGGGATGGATCAGTGCCACCTACGCGCTCCTCTTCTCTACACTATTGGTCGTTACCTTTATTGATTTGGAGCATAAAATCATTCCGGATTCCATTACCCTTCCCGGAATGGGCCTTGGCCTGCTGGCAGCTTCCACAGTTTTACCCCCGGGGTTTATCGATTCTCTCATCGGTCTCTTATTGGGAGGAGGGTTTTTTTATCTCATCGCGGTGGTCAGCAGGGGTGGAATGGGGGGAGGGGATATTAAACTCATTGCGATGATTGGAGCCTTCCTTGGATGGCAAAATGTACTGATGACCATTTTTGTTGGGGCTTTGGCGGGCTCCGTTGTAGGAATCTTTTTAATGATCTTCAGGGGAAAGGGAAGAAAATACGCAGTCCCATTTGGTCCATTTCTTGCTCTCGGAGCGGTGGTTTCCCTTCTATGGAACCAGGAAATCCTGAATTGGTACCTTTTGCTGCTCCGATCCTAAAAGAATTAAAATGAGCTTTAGAAAAAAAGGACAATCAAATAGTTGGCCTTTGGTGCGTCACCCCCTTTTTGAAAAAGGTGAGATCACCATCGCCACACAGCTGAAGCTCGTGTTTTTTGTTCTTCTTTCCTTTTTGGTTTTACTGAGCTTCCACCTTTGGACCAATCTCAAAGACCAATCCAAAATACTGCAGCAGGTGGAACAGGATAGGTTAAACCAAGCCAGTCTCCTGCTTCTCCGTGAGATCCATCAACATTCCTTGGAGGGAAAGACCTTGGCCCCCGTCCTTAAACAATGGGTCGCTCAATTTAGTGTGGACCGATTAACGGTTTTGGATTCCCAGGGGAATGACATCGCCCAAGTCTCCAATTTCTCAGATCCCACAACACCCAGATCTTATCTATCAGCGGAGGACCGAGCCCAAGTCCTGAAGGGCTATTCTTTAACCCTTCACACGGAAGGAAATGGCCATTGGAACATGTACCTCCCCATTCGAAAAGGAGAGGACCCGGTTTCCGGAATTTTGCAAATCGAAAATCAGGAAACACGTTTTAGGGTTCCAGACAGTTCAACCGCTACCTCTCTTCTCTTAAAACTCTTCGGGGTTGCAGGAGCCACTGTTTTAGGATATTCCTTTATTCGAACGGGGGTCCTGTCCTGGCGGAAACAACGTCAATCCCCAGAGGATATCATTCTACCCAACGAAATTAAAAAAGAAATTCATTTTAAACGGGACCAGAACGATTTTGTACTGGATACGTTCCAAAGTGTGGTCCATGAACTCAAAGAAAAAGAACAGGAACTAGAGCGCCTTCGAAACGCCGCTGAAGAAAAAGTACGGGATATCGAGAGCTATAACGAAAATATCTTAAGATCCGTATCCAGCGGGGTCATTACCTTTAACCCGAACCGTGAAATCACCACCTTCAATTCGGCCGCAGAGAAAATCCTTGGAATTCCATCTGACCAAATGGTGGGATTTTCATGTGAAGGTGCGTTTGGGCCCAACAGTCCGGTCTATCAACTTTTGGAACGGGCACTGAAGGATGAACAGCCCACGGCCCGGCAAGAGTTCGAAATGCAGTGGCCCGATCAGCGAAAAATTTGGGTGGGGGTGAGCACCTCATTATTGCGGGATCAACGGGAAAGGATCATTGGTGCGACCTGCGTATTTACGGACCTTACCGAAATTCGTCGTCTTCAGGAACAGGTTGAATTAAAAAAGCGGCTAACCGTATTAGGGGAAATGTCAGCGGGTATTGCCCATGAGTTTCGGAATTTTATGGGAACCATTCTGGGTTTTGCCAAGCTTCTCTCCAAACAGGTAGACCCTCACGATCCCATGCAAAGTATGATTGACGCCATTATTCAAGAGCTTCGTGCCATGGAGCATTTAATTTCAGAATTACTAAATTTCAGTAAAAATACCGACATCAACTGCCAAGCCTTGGCCTTGAAACCGTTTCTGGAAAACGTGATGAACAAAGTCCCAAAAAGGGAGGATGAAAAACCATGGGAGATTGTCATGGAAATTCCCGAAAATCTTCCCCCCATTTATGGGGATGAAATTCTCCTCCGACAGGCATTCTCCAATTTAGCGAATAACGGGATAGACGCAATGGAAAATGGTGGAGTCCTTCGCGTCGCCGCTTACCTGATTCCACACTCCACCGTTGAAATTACCATTCAGGATTCCGGCAAAGGGATACCCCCAGAGGATCTAGAAAAAATATTTCTCCCTTTCTTTACCACCAAGGAAAAGGGAACGGGAATGGGTTTGGCTTTGGTCCATAAAATTATCCTTTCCCATAATGGGAGAATTGAAGCCAAAAGTGAGGAGGGAAAAGGGTCAACATTTCATATTTACATCCCCACATGGGGAACCCTTTCTGAAACCTGCGGCGATAGGAAAAAAGGTGAGGAGTGCGGGGGCTAAAGCCGTTGGAGGTTGGAAGCGATAGGCAGTTTGAGGTAAAAATCTCCCTTGCTGTCATTCCCTCTACCCCTCCGTCATTCCCGAATGATTTAATCGGGAATCCAGAAGGTTGGAGGTGATAGGCCAGATTGAGGTAAAAACCTCCCCTTGGCGTCATTCCCGCGGAGCTTGTCCCCGTATGGTTTAAGCGGGGAGCCGGAATCCAGAAATGCAACGGAAAGGGAGTTTTATATTATAAAATCTCCCCTAACCCCTCTTTTCCAAAGAGGGGAGTTTTTTAGGAATTTTCCCCTTTAGAAAAAGGGGGCCTCCGTTTCTCTCCCCCTTTGGAAAAGGGGGAATAAGGGGGATTTGAGGATTTAGTTTTTTCTCTGAATACACCGCAGTTTTGCTGCGGGGATCTTTATTAAGGTTTTTTGGGCTTTAAAACGAGTGTTGCATCTTGGAAAAACATTTAAAAAATTGATGCCGTCATTCCCGCGGAGCTTGTCCCCGTATGGTTTAAGCGGGGAGCCGGAATCCAGAAATGCAACGGAAAGGGAGTTTTATATTATAAAATCTCCCCTAACCCCTCTTTTCCAAAGAGGGGAGTTTTTTAGGAATTTTCCCCTTTAGAAAAAGGGGGCCTCCGTTTCTCTCCCCCTTTGGAAAAGGGGGAATAAGGGGGATTTGAGGATTTAGTTTTTTCTCTGAATACACCGCAGTTTTGCTGCGGGGATCTTTATTAAGGTTTTTTGGGCTTTAAAACGAGTGTTGCATCTTGGAAAAACATTTAAAAAATTGATGCCGTCATTCCCGCGGAGCTTGTCCCCGTATGGTTTAAGCGGGGAGCGGGAATCCAGTTCAGAAAGACTTGATTCGGGGTCAAGCCCAGAATGACTGTCAATGTAAGGAAATTATGACGCAATTAACAAGATTTACTAAACAAACAAGAAAAACGAGACTTAGTCATGGCCTATGAGAGGACGGAAAGTATATGAGTTTAATTTTGGTAGTGGAAGATAAAGAAAGTATGGCTCAAATGTTATCGGAAACCTTGAAGGTTGCAGGGTATCAAGTACTTCTGGCCAAAGACGGGAGGGAGGCCAGTCAACGGCTAAAAGAAAAAAAAGTTGACCTGGTTTTAACGGACCTTAAACTTCCTCATAAAGGAGGCCTCGAGGTGTTACATGAGTCCATGGAAAGAAACCCACTCACCCCGGTCATTCTCATGACGGCCTTTGGAACTGTAGAAAATGCGGTCAAAGCGGTAAAAGAAGGGGCGTATGATTTTCTGACCAAACCCGTTGACCCTGATCACCTGTTACTTTTAATGGAAAAGGCTCTTGAAAAACAAAAGCTGTTGAAGGAAAATATGGTTCTTCGGGATGAGTTCTCAGGGCACCTAAAATTTCCAACGATCATTGGAAAAAGCCCCCCCATGGTTCAGTTGTTTGAAAATATTCAAAAAGTTTCCCAAAGTCATTCCACCGTTCTTTTATTGGGAGAAAGCGGAACGGGAAAGGAACTCTTTGCCCGGGCCATTCATTATTTAAGCCCCCGGAAGGACGGGCCCTTTGTGGCGGTCAACTGTGCCGCGATTCCACGGGAGCTCCTTGAAACTGAATTTTTTGGTCATGAGCGCGGCGCTTTCACCGGAGCCGTAGGGAAAAAAATGGGAAAATTTGAGCTGGCCGACAAGGGAACAATTTTCATGGATGAAATCGGAGATCTAGACCTCTCCCTCCAGGCAAAACTTCTGCGTGTATTAGAGGGCTCAGAGTTTACCCGTGTGGGGGGAACAACCCGATTAAAAATGGATGTACGAGTGGTGGCCGCAACCAATAAACAACTGCAGCCCATGGTTTCTAAAAACACTTTTCGGGAAGACCTTTATTATCGCCTAAGCGTGTTTCCCCTTATCATTCCCCCCCTTCGGGAGAGACGGGAAGACATACCTGCTTTGGTGGAACATTTCCTCAACTATTACAGCCGGGAAACCAAAAAAGAGATCATGGGCATGACTCCGGACGGGTTGAAAAAATTAATGAACCATCCCTGGACCGGAAATGTCCGGGAACTGCAAAACTGTATTGAACGGGCGGTAATTTTAACCGAGGGAAAACAGATTGGGCTAAATCATTTGGGGTTGAATGAAAATCGAAGTGAACAAAACTTCACGGAAATTCCTTTTGAAGGGACCTTGCAACAAGCCAGTGCCGCTGCCACCCGTTATGTCGAATCTCAGATGATCCGGAAGGTTTTAAAAGACACAGGGGGCAATAAAACCAAAGCCGCGGAAATTCTTCAGGTCAGCTACAAAACCCTTCTGACGAAGATAAAGGAGTACGACATTGAAAAACCCAACCATTCCTGATTCTAAACCATACGGTTCGGAGAAACCATGGGTGACCGGTTTTCTTCCCCATCAATTAATCCGTTATATGCAGGAGCATTATCCAGAAGAACATGCAAGGATCAACTACAAAGAACTCCTGGGAGTAGTCAAAGGGTTTGAACCGATCCCAGATCCACAATCGTTTTTAATTGACCCTAATCATTGGCTTCCCCAGGAAGTCCTGCAGGCGTTGTTAAAAAAGTGCGAAGAAATCACCGGCGACTCCAACATTGCCTATCAGGCGGCTCTTGATCATTTTCTTCCCAAAAAAGGAAAAACATCCACCCCTTTCGAAAAGGTGGCATCCCTATTGGGGGATATGCGTTTATCCTTCCTTTGTGCACCCCTTTGGGCAAGCGTTTACACCAACAACTATTTAAAGCTTCAACCTTTTCAAATTCCCAATGCTTCCTCTTCTATCGGTTTGCTGGCCCAGTTTATTCCTCATGCGAGAACACGGTGGAGCAATCATCTCCTGGTGCGTGGAAATTGCGAAGGGTTTGGGCGGCTTTATGAATTTATTGAAACGGTCTCGTGCGAGGAAGAGTACATCCAAATTCGCTTGGAAGACCTGGTGCTGGATTTTCCCGATTACCACCTCCTCACCAAAGGGGAAAGAAAAATATTCATTGAAAAGCAAACCAAACAGCCCGTCATTGAGGCCACCTCTGTCCTTTTAACCTCCGAACCCGTTCCCTCTATTCCGGAAGTAGAAGCATTCTCAAAGGATCTTTTGGTCTTGATTCCCCAAAATGGTTGGCTGGCCCCACTCACAAGCCATTCAAAAAATCATGCTACAGGCCAGGAGGAACATACCGCTTACCAAATACAAAAAGGGGGAACTCTTCACCGCCAAGGCACCCGTTTGACCTTGAAAAAAGGGTTGATCTTCAACGCTCCATATTCCCGTTATACGTTTCATTGGAAGGAACGCCCCTCCCGCAAAGAAAGGCCAAAAAATGTCCCCATCAAACAGGTCACCCATTTTATATTCAATCACCTAAGGGAGCTTAGCGCTTCACACCAAAAACTTTTAGGCGCAATCATTAAAAATGCGAAACTCTCCTCTGAAAACCAGGATTTGAGGCGGGAAGTCACCCATACCACCCGGTTTTTGGGTTTTGTGGGAACCAGTCACCCCATGAAACAGGTTTACTCTCAGATCCAAGCCGTATCCAATAAAGATGCCACGGTGTTGATCACCGGGGAAACCGGGACGGGAAAAGAACTGGTGGCCAAGGCCCTTCATACCCAGGGACCCCGGGCACAAGGGCGGTTCCTCGCACTCAATTGCGGGGCCCTTTCCGAAAGTCTTTTGGAGAGCGAACTATTCGGTCACGAACGAGGTGCCTTTACGGGTGCTGTTCAGCAGCACAAGGGAAAGTTCGAGCTGGCCCACCAGGGAACGCTTTTCCTGGATGAGATTGGAGAGATTTCCCCATCGGTTCAGGTTAAGCTATTGCGCGTTTTGCAGGAAAAATGTTTTCAACGGGTGGGGGGAACTCAGGAAATCCATGTGGACGTTCGAATCATTGCAGCAACCAATCAGGATTTAGAGGCTTTGGTAAAAAGCGGGGGTTTCCGCGGGGACCTGTTTTACCGGATTCATGTATTCCCCATTCATCTTCCCCCTCTTCGCGAGCGGAAAGATGATATTCCGTTACTGGTTGAGCATTTTATTCAGAAAATGAGACTTAAATATCGCCACCAGATTCAGCGGATCACCCCGGAAGCCATGGAAAATCTAATGACCTACAACTGGCCTGGAAATGTCCGTGAGCTTGAATACTGTATTGAGCGCTCAATAATTTTAGCGGGGAATCAAACCGAATTGGGCAAGGGGTTGCTTCCCCAAAAATATACACAAAAGGCCTATGGGGGAAATACCGCATTGGGGGAGATGTTCGATCAACTGGAATGGGATGATATTTCCCATTTTATTCATAAAAAAGGATCCATTGATTCCCTTCTCAATCAATTTGAATGGCGGATTGTCCAACGGGCCATTGAAGGAAATGGGGGAAATAAATCCCAAGCCGCTCGGGCCCTGAACCGAAGTTACCGTTGGCTTCGGAAACTGGAACAGCGCCAGGAACAGTCAGGCCAATATCCCCTATGAACAAACATAACCTTAGCTGAATAAACGTTCATCCCTTCTTGTCAGTCCTACCTCGCCCAGGATTTTGGAACCCTTTCCCCATCTCAGACCTTCCGCCTTAATTTAAACCCCATGAACAAGTCCCTCTGTACATGATTCCAGAAATCTACCCTCCCATCCCCGGCACTCCATTAAAGGTTTAAAAAATAAGCCTTTTGTAGAAATTTTCACAAAAGGGAACCCTTTTAAAATTCTGGAACAGAATTTGTATTCTTAAGAAAGCATGAGACCAAACACCGCCCAGGAAGGTTTTTCATTGTTGGAGCTGATGATTGCTTTGGCCATTGCAGGGATTTTAACCGGTCTGGCCGTTCCGTCTTTTAAAACACTTTTGTCGAACCACCGCTTAGAGGGGGCTGCTCAGCGGTTGGTATCCGATCTTCGTCTAGCCCGTCAAACCGCCATTGCCGAAGGAATCCCCACAGGGATCCAGCTAAACCCCCATGAAGAAAGTTATTTTTTGGAAAAGGGAATCGGCCTTCAACCCAGTCCGTTCGGTTTCTTGGACCTGAAAGACCCTCGGGAGGGATTTCCCGGAATCGATCTGGTTGACTCCACAAAAGGAAACCACTTGATTTTTTTTCCAAAGGGAACCACCAACAGCTGGACCACCATCACCCTTGAAAACCGCAACGGAAAACAACAGAAAATCACTTTAATCGGAACGGGGCGTGTTAAACGGATAAAACCATGAAAAGTGTCCTTTTTAAAAACCAGGGAACATCCCTTCTAGAAGTTGTTTTTTCATCCGTCATTTTTTCAATGGGTCTCCTCGGAATTCTTGGGATGGTGACACTGGGCCAAAAGGGAATGGAATCTGGAAATAAAACCACCCTCGCGGTTAATTTATCTCAGGAAAAAATGGAAGAAAAGTGGGCCGCTTCACCCGATTCAATCCTTTGGGATGATCTGGATCAAGATGGGAAGATGGAAACCAAAATGATCGATCTGGGTCAAGGAGAATTTACCAATGAGGATCAACCTTACAATGGGATGGTCAGACAGTGGTCCATTCAATACACCTTATCCGGATTAATGTTAATTGACGTCAAAACCCTCTGGAAGGATGAACATCAAAAAAACCGCTCTTTTTCCCTTCGGGGTCTTAGGGTTCAAAACAACTTATAAGAGGATAAACCTTGGTGTAATGTCCCGTACATACCTTGAATAAATTAAGGTCGTCATTCCGGCCTCCGCTCCGGTCATTCCCGCTTCCACTCCGTCATTCCCGCTTCCACTCTGTCATTCCCGCGGAAGCGGGAATCCAGTAATTGGACTCCGGGTCGTGATCCACGGTGTTAGTTCGGCCGGAATGACATCGATAATAATTAAGTGATTTTGGAAAAAATATCCTAGAGAAGAGAAATTTTAGATGAACCATTATTTACTCACACAAAACGGAATCAGCCTCGTTGAAACCCTTTTGGGAACAGCATTGACACTGCTCATCCTGGGTTTTGCTTTGGATTTTGGATCCTCTTGCTTAACACGTTTTAGCCAGATGGAACATCAAATTGAAATTCAGCAACAAACCCGTATCGGAATAGAAATGCTGATGCACGAAATCAAGAAGGCGGGTTATGGGCTACCCTCAGGTTGGCCCGCTTTTCTGGTCATTGGGCCTTCCTTTGTTTCCTTCCAATCTAACTTGGATGAAATCCAAACTCGCCTCACCTCAGATGCTTTCCCGGGAAGCACCGTCATTTTTGTTGAAAGCGGAAAAGGTTTTCGGGCGGGAAAATCCATTCTCATTTGCACCGGCGGTGTGTGCGAGGAGGGGATTTTAAACAATCATGGAAGCATCTTTAGCTTAACCCTTAAAAATTCCCTGAACCATTTTTTTCCTTCCGGAAGTTCCGTGAATGTTTTGAATCGGGTTTCCTATTATCTCAACCAGAAAAATCAACTTCTCAGGAAGGTGGACCAGGGGGGCACCAATGAAGTGGCCAATCAGGTTCAAACCCTAAAAATGAAATACCAAGATCATAAAGGAAATCCCACCTGGAATCCCTTGGCCGCCAAGCTGGTACGGATAACCTTGGAAACCCAAAGTCAAAAAGGAGATCAAAGATCCTATTCCTCATCCATCGGTATCCGGAATCAGTAGCTTAAAAAATAATAGGGATTTGATTTGCCAATGGCGCTCCCGCCATTCCCGCTTTCCTCATCCGTCATTCCCACGGAAGCGGGAATGATGAGCTTTATTTTCAGGGACCATACATTAAAAGAGTAAGGAAAAACTTTTTTGCTGTCATTCCCGAGTGGTTTTATCGGGAATCCAGTTTGTGTAATTTCAAAAAACTCTGGATTCCCCCTTCCGCGGGAATGACGAATTTTACCCGTTCACTTCTGCGATGGACCCAAACTAAAAATGAAAAAATCACTAATACAAAAACAGAATGGCTCCGCCTTTTTGCTCATTATTTTAATGTTATTACTCCTTAGCCTGTTGGGCACCTTTGCTTTTTCAAGGGGGATGTCTGAAATGGTTATCACCCGGAACTATCGGCATGAGGCGGTGGTTTCATACCTAGCCGAATCTGGAATTCAGCAGGTTTTGCTCTGGTTCAACCAACCTGAAACATTTTTTTTGAACCATCACTTTAATAATGGTTACACCGGCTCCCCACAATTGTTTTTCCAAAAACGATGGAATATCTCTAATGGAACCCCCACCTATTTTAATAATGGTAAAAGCCAATTCACTGGAACACCGCAAAACCCGGATCTGTTAATATCCGTCCCCAATGACGATCCCTTTCTCAATGATCCCGGAACCGGTTTATTCAAAGATTTCTCTGACCTTGGAAAAATACTCCAGCTAAAAATTTACCAGCCTTCCGGGCCTGAAGGTCTTTGTATCGTGGAGAGCCGGGCTGAAGGAAAATCCGGTTTTAAGAAAACCATTCAGGTGGAACTAACAGCCAGTCCCTTGATCCCCTTGAACGCCTCCATTCAATCTGGAATTGGGTTTAATGGAAAAGGAGTTCCCGTTTGGGCCCATTGGGGAGAGGTGTGGGTTTCAGGGAAAGGAAGCTTGGGGACCCGGCTTGACCAAATTCCCGTACTAAATCCCTTTGCCGCGACAAGCGGGGCCTCTTATAGTATTGGCCCCTTAGAAGACCCATGGGTTCAATTCCGAATTGAAGGATCCATCCAGTCTCCAACCCCTTTGGAATGCACCTCCTGCCCTGAACCCTATTTAATGAGTGGGCATGGGAATGTTCACCAAGACCAGGGATTTTATAACCCGGGTTTTTCGTTGAGCCTTTGGGATTATCAAACCGTGAAAGAATTTTCAAAAAGGTTCGGCCGGTATTATTCAACCGATTCCATGGGAAACCTTTATTTAGATGGCATTCAAGATGCACAAAACAAAAATAACCCCCAAGCGGTTTTTTCTTCTCAAGGGCCAGGAGACCATCAAGGATTGGTCTTCATTGATACCATCGATCAAAACCCTCCCACCTCCACCAACCAGGCAACATTAACGGTTCCGGTGGATTATTCCCAAGGCATTTTCTTTGTAAATGGAAACGTGGTATTGGAAAAGAAAGGCCCAGGAAAAACCCTTTCTGTTTCCACCCCTCCCCTTCCTCAAACAGGCACACCCGTATCAAAGGTCTTAATTTCGAACATAAACATCAATGGTGTTATTTACACCAATGGCTTTTTAAAAACCGTTGGGTCATTAAAAGCCTTCGGTTCTCTACATGCTCAAGGCGGGTTTGTCCAACCGGAGAACCTGGAGGTCTGGAAAAACCATAACCACTCTCTAGGCCGTTTTCATAACTTACCTATGGCCGTTTTTTCCCAGGGCAGCTGGAGAGAAACCTACTAGATGAGTATTGCACTCAATAAAACGAATTTTTTTATTTAGATGCCTCCAACCTTTTCCCTTTTCCCCTTCCTCCACCCGTCATTCCCGCTTTCCTCCTCCGTCATTCCCGCTTTCCTCCTCCGTCATTCCCGCGGAAGCGGGAATCCAGTGATCTAAGATCTTTCCCCCCTTCCGGGATGCTTACCATGGGTATTGGGGGCCAAATGTCCTTCCTCAAGAACCCCTTGGACATGGCCGAAATAGGTCAAAAGCCAGGCAAGCCCCTTATGCTTGACAACTTCCCCCTTTTTTAATAGCATGATCTCTTGTCACCTATGATATCTAAACAATTTCTGTATTTAACCGGCTTCTAAACACCCTCCATTTGTCTTCGATCTGCTCACCGCAGGCCCAATCAGTCTGTTTTGAGAAACATCGAAGGATGAAAATCCACGGGAGGGGGTTTCCGCACGGACCGCGAAAGGCCACAGCCATAGGAAGGAGGGGAGTTATGTGGAACTGGAAGGATGAGGTTTCACCTCAAACAAAACAGCCGCAGGAGAGTAACCCGTTTAATAAAACCAACGTTGAAACAAGGAGGACAAGTATGGGACAAACGGCTATCATCGGACAGTCGATCTACATCAAAGGAGAGCTGACCGGTAATGAGGATTTGACCATCGAAGGAAAGGTGGAAGGAAAAATCGAGCTAAAAGATCACCATTTGACCATCGGACCAGGCGGAAATATTAAAGCCGATCTCAACGCGAGAACCATTACCATTCTTGGTGAGGTTCACGGAAACGTTACCGCCACGGAAAAAGTGGAGATCAAAGAAGCCGGGAAACTCAGAGGGGATATCCAGGCACCACGGGTAGCCATTGCAGATGGAGCCTTCTTCAAGGGAAGTGTGGATATGCAACAGGATGCCAATGCCTCCAAAGAGAAACCCTTACGAGAACAAAAATCCTTTTCCCAACCCTCCGAACGGGTGGCTGTAAAGGTTTAAGGTTTGCGCCTCCATGTTACCAAAGCAACGACCTCCCTCCTCAGGTTCACTAGCAAGGGGTTTTCTTCCATCATTGGGAGAAACCCCCTCGCCACAGGTGCATCGCACCAATAATCTCAAGCGTTTTATAAAAAGTCTGACGACCATTCCCAAGCCCCATGTTTTAGACATGGGAAGACTTTGCGGCCAGAACATCGATTGGCTCCTCCAAAAAGGGTGTAAGGTTTACATCGATGACCGATTCGTCACCTTAAAACCTCCCCCAAAACCGGTCCCCACCTCACGAAAAGGAGAATGGAAATTACCCCCTTCTCCCCCCATCGAACCCTTGGAATATCCGGCTCACTTGTTTGATGGCATTTTGTGTTGGGATCTTTTAGATTTTTTAGTATTAAAACAAGCCCAGGAATTAATCGGGGGAATAAAAAAAATAATAAAACCCAAAGGATTTCTTTTAACTTACTTTAACTTCAATAAATCGAAACCCCCTCCTCCCGTCCGCTACCGTATTATTCAGGAGGACCAGCTTCAATACGAAATCCTTCTGTCTTCCCAAATTTCCCGGCGTGTTTATGAAAACCGTGAAATTGAAGCACTCTTCCAAGGCTTTGAAATCATCAACTCCACCTTCCTCAAAAATCAAATGCGGGAAGTGTTGGTTCAAAAGCAATAATCCTCGCTCAAGGTTTGAGGCTATAGGCACCCTTTTTGAGGAGGCGTAAGGAGTAAGGCCCCCCACTTATTCCCTCCCTTTGTAAGGGAGGGTTGGGGAGGGTAGAAGCATTTTTTTGAGAAAACGTGAGGGGGGAAAGGTGAGGGGTAAGGGGACGAAGAACCAGAAAAACAAACGAGTGTAGTGTGTCCAACACTTGTTTACATCAATTCCGAAAATCCAAACCGTCATTCCCCCCTTCCCCTTTCGTCATTCCCACTTTCATCCCCCGTTATTCCCGCGGAAGCGGGAATCCAGGAATTTAGGATGTCTATTAGAACATTGGGTTACCCCCTCACCCTTAACTCTTTACCCCTTACCGCCTTTTTAAAACCTTCACCCCTAACGCAGTTTTAAAGAGGCATCTAACCTTCTTCCTCTAATCAACAGTTGATTGAAAACATGGAAAGGCGTAAATTACGGTTCAACATAGGGTAATCTTACCTACTTCGCTGTTTATAGAGGGGAAAACAGAGATGTTCTCTTGGTTAGTGCGGTTCATTGAACACCATCCAAACCTTCATCGTAGTTTGCTGCTCATTTGGCGGCTGTTTCCGCCTCGGCTGGCGGGATTTCTAAAAGGACTGCTCGCCAGAAAATGGGTGGTCGGTGCGGTAGCCGTCATGATTGATGAGAATAAATCGCCTCCGGAGGTTCTTTTGGTAGAACACAGCTATCGCCGTAAAGGCGCATGGGGCCTTCCCGGGGGGTCACTCGAATCAACTACCGGAAATCCGACCAGAGGTGGCCATGAGGCATTGCCTGACAATGTGGTCGAGTCCGCGCTCCAGCAGGAAATATTTGAGGAACTCGGTATCGGGATCACGGTGTTTCGCCTCCTGAGAATCGATGCGATACCCTATGTCTCAGAAGAACCGGGCCCCTATCGGTTGGACTTTTACTTTCGCTGTGCCCCACATGACGGATTTTCACTTTTGCGGCAAGGCCTGAGTTCCGGACAGATCAAACCCCGCTCCCCCGAGATTAAACAAATCCGCTTCGTCCCTTTGACCGATCTGAGAAAGTTCGACCTATATTCAACCGATTTTAGATTTTTACTTCAAGACCTTCCTCGAATTGAACCTGCCCTCTTTACCTAGTTTATCTGGTTTGTCTCGTTTGTCTGGTTTGTCTGGCCGTAAAGCCCCGAGGGGCTGGGGCCACGGCCCTTTTCGGGGTTGATCTGGTTTTTCTGATTTGTTTCTACCTCCATCCTCAAACCTCCAACGGATTCCGGTTTGTCTGGTTTATCTCGTCTGTCTGGTTTATTGGTTTTACCCATCACACATTGCTCATAACGGGTTCTCACTCCAATTACCCATCACCCTTTACTCATCACTGTCCCTACCACGCCTTACGTTTCACGTATTTTAAAGGGATTGCCTCAATCCTCCAACCTCAAACGCCGTTTCCCTTCCCCTATAACTTCCAACGTTATTTTCCCTCCTTTATTGGACCCTTCCGTTGAAAATCAATAAAACCACATTAAACAAAAAAAACCCACCGGCCAGAAGACCAATGGGCATGTATCAATCAGAATTAAAAAGCCTAACTCCTGAACTTTTTTCTCATCAAGGCTATCCCTACAAGTCCAGAGCCGAACAGAAACAGGGTTGAAGGTTCAGGTACCGGTTTGATGAACGTTTCGGGCCTGATGGTAAAACTGCCCCCCGGGGAAATGATATGGTCCCACTGAAAGCCCCACACCACGTCGTCCGTAACCGGACCTGCGGTGTTATCCAAATTTGGCTCCTCCGGCCCACCCAGGAGGTGCTCGTAATCATCTTCAATTTCAAACCTGTCCGGAACGGGGGCAAGGCCCTTTTCGATGACGGCCATATCCTCACCTTCCCAATCTCCGAACCCTTCCCCTGTAAGGACCGCCCTACGGCCATTGAAAATTTGGCCTGTATTGTCTTCCAAGCCGAAATCGGAGATTTTCATAAAATGGAAGTCCAAAGAACTGTCGGGATCGTTATTCGTGATGGTGAATTGCTGATTCAGGAGGGCCCGGCCACTACCCAGAGCTCCGCCGATGAGCCGATGGGTCACATCCACAAAGAAGGAATCGGCCGTTCCGAATCGCAACTCGACCTCCGCGTCATTCACCTGCTTCACTTCCAAATACCGGAGGTCCACAAGGTTTCGAACATGGTTGGTTTGCCCAAGTGGCCCCACCCCATAGAAGAGGGTTTGGGACGATAGGTAATCAACCCCGTCGATGGCAAACTCCACCAAACCGGGGAAGGTCACACCAAGATCCAACTCCACCCAACCGGATGCGTTTCGATCGGACAAGTAAACGTTAACAACAACATCGTCATACAGATCAAAGGGAACTGCATGGCTGATTGAAGCGGTAAACACAAAAATACTGATCACCAGGGAGATACTGAACACACCCAAACTTCTCATGGTCATCTCTTTCAATAAAAGCGGTTTGCCCAGATCGGATGGAAGGGTATTTCCAATTTCCAAGATGATAGGAGCATATTAGAAATACTTAAGGAGAAAGTCAACAAATATTTAGGTGATTTTCGCTTCAGGACAACTTAGGATAAACCCTGAAATTTTAGGACATCTTTAACCGTTCCTATTGTTAACCGATAAATTGCAGTCCTCGTCTCTTGGGTGTATACAGGGGTCTTCGTATGGTTTGGTTTGTTTGTCTGGTTTTTTTGCCTCCAACCCTCCCCTCTTACTCCCCCTCCCTCGACGGGAGGGGATGAAGGGGAGAGTAGAGACATCTTTTTGAGAAGACGTTAGGAGGGAGGCGTGAGGAGTTAGGAGATTAAAATCGTTAGAGGCGGGAAGCTTGTTTAATGTGAAAACCTCCCCTGCCGTCATTCCCGAATGAATTAATCGGGAATCCATTAAGTTCGACTTCCTGGTGGGGGACTTCCTGAAAACCACATCTATGTTATATTTATACACAGGGGGCATCGACTGATAATCAATTCAAGGGTGGGTTTATGAAGGAAATTTTGAATACCATTATTTTTGGTGGGTTTACCGCACAAGAGGTTTTAATGGTTGCAGGAGTTGCGGTTGTTTTTTGGATAGCCATCAGAATAATGGTGAGGGTATTCAAGAAAAAAGAAAGCAGTCAAGTCTTCCAGTTTGTGGATTGTCTAAACTGCGATTGGCACGGAAAAGTGAGCAGGTATGCTGGACGTTGCCCTAAATGCAATCAGCCTTTAGGGGAACGGAAAGCACAGCACATTGCTTAAAAGGCAAATTACAATACCCATTGAAAATCATACCCAAACCGTTCCCGCAAAAATTCAACTGACAGATGGGAATCACCGGCCCTTATTCCCTATCTCCACCGGGCTCCTCGGTCATTTCACCTTCCATCTCTTCCCCCTCTTCTTCGGACGGCATGGGCTTTTCATCCATGGGTTCTCCCATTTCTGATGCAGGAGCTTCCATAGAAGGCATACCCTTTTCTTCCGCTTCTTCCTCCTTCGGTGTACAACCTAAAAAAGCCACGCCAAAAACTACAAAAGCACAGCACAAAAATAGTGACCCCTTTTTCATTATCCTGCTCATATGCGTTCCCTCCTTATGGTTGATTTACACTCTATATAGAAAGCGGAATAAAACCAAAAAACCGATACCATAAAGAAAAGAGTTGCCGAAAGAGGATTTGAACAAGAAAGGGAGTCTTGTCACCTCCTGCCTTCAATTGCAAATTCCCGGTGATGATACCCCATAAATGGAAGAGAAACAATGAGAAAAGATCAAATGATTTTTTGGTTTGGTTTTTCTAATTTATCTTGTTTTTTTACCCCTGGCTCTTTACCCATCGGTTAATTTTTTTTATACAACTAGACAAACCAAAAAACTCAATAAACAAGACAAACTAATTTAATCGGTCCTTACTGAAATTCGCTTAAAAAAATGAAATGATCAGAATTTTCTTAAGAGCCAAACAACCCTTTTGGTTAACCAGAGAGTTGTCTTTTTCCGACCCTTTTTACCATATCTTTACATAACCTTTATTTGTCCTTTAAAGAGAAAGAGCACTTTGGCCACAAGAGAGAGAAAACTTTAACAAAATGAATGCTGGATGGGTTGTTTCAACATCCAACTAAAGGAGGAAAACCAATGGCACCCGTGGGAGGATTTTTTGAATATGGGATTGCCGCATTACTGGGTGCAGCCGTAATGTTGGGGTTTAGCATTTGGTCTTTGGTAAAGATAGACCGGTAAGCCTTTTTCAATGAACTTGGTAGGAATCAATAGGCTCAGTTTCACACAAAAGCCCTTTTATCTGGCGCCTCCAAATTCCTGATCTTCCAATGTTGAGTTCACTAACCCCCTTGAATCGGCTATCCGATGCCCGCTCCATGACATGCACGGTCCCTATCAATGGGAAGTATGGGGCTTGAGGTTTCATGTCCCGATCATCAACTTGGGGAGACAGAAAGGTGATCCGGTCAGTACCTTGGCCACTTTTCATTATTTATCTGCCTTCCCAGGTAAAAGGAAATTAATGTATATGGATGGGGGGAAGGAAGCATCCCAAAGGAAGAGATTGAAAATAGGAAAAAAAGGAAGGAGGAGACCATGGAAAAATTTACAAAGGCGCTGAGTCTTTTCGGAATCGGTTGGGGAATGGTTTTTTCCGTTGGGATGGGGGACGTGTCCGCTCAAGGCCTTCATGTACGCGTGGACCCCGCAGATATTTCTCCAAGAACAACATTGATGGATGCCGGTTGGAACGGTCGTTACGCAGAAGTGCAGGACTTGGTGAAAAAGTCGGACGGCTACGTCAACATCCAAGACCCCAACGGAAGAACCCCTCTGATGGCCGCGTCCATTAATGGCCATGTTTCCGTCGCAGAAGTCCTTTTGGCCAGTGGTGCAAACGTCAATATCAAAGATAAGAATGGGGAAATGGCCTTGATGCACGCGGCACTGAACGGCCATACCGTGATCGTCCGGGCACTCCTCGCCAAGGGTGCGGATGTCAACGCAAGGACGAATGCCGGCGAGACGGCCTTAATGATGGCGGCATCCCGTGGCCATTCCCCTGTGGTCCGAGAATTGTTGCGACATGATGCGGAAATCAACGCGAAGACCGGGGAGAATGAAACGGCCTTGATGCTGGCTTCCCAATTCGGGCACGTTCGAGCGGTGCAAGCCTTGTTGAAAAAGTCCGACGTCGGCGTCGGATTCAGAAACAAGGAGGGGGATAACGCCTTGTCCCTCGCGGCGAGGGAAGGGCATAACGTCATCGTGCGGCTATTGGTTCAGCCTAGATAAAAAATTCCGGAAGAAGGAAAACCGGCGGGAGACGAACGGTAGGCAAGGCTCTGGGAGTCAAGTGGCCTGGGAACGGGAAAAACCGCTATATTTTGTACCGATGAATTTCGGTACACATGCCTGTGGTGGAAAATGGGTGGATAACTTTATACGGGAGGGCATTATGATTGGGTCTGAAGGGCCCGTATCGCGGATTTGATTAATTTCTAAGGGAAAAATGTGATTAAAATCCAGGCAATCTGCTCTTTTCCGACGGTCGATCCTATTTATATTTTAATTTTTATTGAAATTTCCACAGGATTTCCACAGATCGTGGGGAAAAAGCCGGTGGGCCTGGGGTTAAAGGTTAGTGGTTTGAGGTGACACCTTCAACCTTTCGCTTCCACCCTCTTATCCCCCAACCTCTAACGCTTCCCCTCTTACTCTTACTCTTACTCTCCCTCCCCCGATGGGAGGCCGTGCCCCCGCCTGCCGGACGGGCAGGTTGCCGACAGGCAGGGGATGAAGGGGAGGGGGTGTCGTTCCTGAACATCTTCTACCCCTCCTCACCTCCCCTTACAAAGGGGGGGAATTTTTTTGTTGTCCCTCTTCTGTAAGGAGGGACATAAGGGAGGTAGAAGGTTTTCCCCTCACGCCTCACCCCTCGCATCTCACGTATTTTAAAGGGATTGCCTCAAGCCTCCAACGGATTCCGGTTTGTCTGGTTTTTCATGTTTATTTTGTTTATTTTGTTTGTTTAGTTTTTTTGGTTTTTTTGGTTTGTCTCAAGGTGTCATTCCCGCGAAAGCAGGAATCCAGGACTTAATATTTTCCACGAACTGGATTCCTGCCTGCCGGCCGGCAGGCCCGATTGATTCATTCGGGAATGACAGCAAGGGATTATTCCCCTAACGCCTAACCCCTCACGCCTAACGGTTTTAAAAGGAGTCCTCATTCGACGCTAAATATTCTGCTCCATCAAGCCTGGCACCCATCCATGGCTGTTCAGTAAGGAGGTTAACATATCGGTTCCCGGCATTCCCGGCGATTTCGTCAGCGCTTCATCCAGAATTTTAAGAAGATCAAGGACCCTCATGACACGAAAATTGAGTTTCTCCGCATACTCGACAATCTCCGCAGGAATGGGTTGGTCCCTTTCTTTAAGGTCCGTACTTTCCATGAAGGTGTTTACAATGATGAATGCGGGGAAATCTTCTTTGAGACCGTTCCTGTCTCTGTTCAGATTGGCCTGACTGACCGCTGCCCGGTCAATATCGGCAGTCAAACCTCTCAGCTCGACAAGCATCCGCCGATCGGCTTGATCATCCAGGAGCCAGAAATTATCCTTGAATTCCGGTAAACGTTCGGTCTTTATCCCTAACCCCTTGGAAAAAATTTCCATAACGATTTCGAGAAGTTCTTCATCGCTATCCACCAGGGCCAATTTGTACCGGTCATATTCGGTCAACTTCCCGTCAATTTCGCTTATTTCTTTCTCCAATGTTTCACGCTGTTTAATCAAGGTTTCAACCTGTCCCCTTAAAATTCGCTCAGGGCCTAATTTAAAATCCGCCATCCAGGCGGGCACCTCCGAGCATAATTTTTCTTTGAACGATTGGATCGCTTCCGTCAGCGTCCTGAAAAATTCATGCACACTTTCTTGTCCATTTCCAGCGAAGTGACAGGGTAAAGAGATCACACGGCCGCTCAGGGAAAAACCGACGATTCCTCCCGCTTCCGTTTGGGCGATGACATCCGGCGGCTCAGGGACCTCAAAAACGATGCGCGCAACACCGTATTTGGAGATATATTTGCTAAATAGCTGACGTTTCACCCTCAAGTGAACCAGATCGGCCTTGCTGGACGTCAGTTTTATTCCTTTTTCTTTGAGAATGCGGACGGCAAAGTCCAGGTGTGAAAGGGGGCCTAACTCGACACCCGCATAGGGCTCCACCTTCCTAACCTGAAGGGGTTGAAACAGGAAGCAAACGATTTTATTAGGAAAGTCCATAAAAGTTTGTAGTTGCCGAAGCCTTTTTGTAAATTCATCATAATGTTCGGGTTCCTGAGCCTCAGGGTCCGTGATAAAAGTACCGAACGGTAGGTATAATAAATCATACTCCGAAAAAGCGGGACATTCCGAATTTTCAAGATTTCCGAACTCCACCTGGAACGATTTATTGTGGAGTGTCCTCGAGGGATAACCTAGTTTATCTGCGGGGTAGACAAGGGCTCTCATCTTCTTTCAAAGATTCGTCCATGAATTTCGACCAGAATAATTCAAAGCCAACGAAAAATCAATTGTCTAGTTTATTTGGTTTGTCTGGTTTATTTGGTTTTTTTGGTTTGTTTTGTTTGCTTCCAACCTCAAACCTCTCATCATTTCCCTCCTTTGTAAGGAGCACCCTTGCTCTCCTTCTCAAGATACAAGGAGGGACATAAGGGAGGTAGAAGGCCTTTGCCTCCAACCTCGAACCCATTCTCCCTCTAGTAATTCACGGTTGCATGAAGTCAATGAAAGGGGTAAATTACAGGCGAAACGGCAGTCTTACTTATTTCGCTGTCCATAGGAAAGGCAAACAGAGATGTTCGCTTGGATCGTTCGGTTCATTGAGCACCATCCTGAACTTCATCGTGTTTTGTTGAGTATGTGGCGGTCGTTCCCACCCCGGCTGGCCGGTTTCCTGAAAGGATTGCTCGCCAGAAAATGGGTGATCGGTGCCGTAGCCGTCATGATCGATGAGAAAACGTCGCCCCCGGAAATCCTTTTGGTTGAACACAGCTATCGCCCGAGAGGCGCATGGGGACTTCCCGGCGGGTCGCTCGAATCCGCTCCCGGAGACCCTGTCAGAGGCGGCCATGAGCCTTTGCCTGACAATGTGGTCGAGTCCGCCCTTCAGCAGGAAGTATACGAGGAACTCGGGATCGGGATAACGGTGATCCGCCTTCTTAGAATCGATGCGATACCCTATGTTGCAGAAGAACCAGGCCCATTTCGATTGGACTTTTACTTCCGTTGTGCCCCACGTGACGGATTTTCGCTTTTGCGGCAAGGCCTGAGTTCCGAACAGATCAAACCCCGCTCCCCCGAGATCAAACAAATCCGTTTTGTCCCTCTGACCGAACTCAAAAAATTCGACCTGTATTCGACCGATTTCAGATTTTTACTCGAAGACCTGCCGCGGATTGAACCCACCCTGACTATATTGAGGAACAATGGAATCTAATAACGCGTTTGTTTAGCTTGTCTGATTTGTCTGGTTCATCTGGTTTTTCTTGCTTGTCTTGTTTGTCTTGTTTTCGCCTCAAACCTCTTACCTTTAATGTTCTCTTCTTTTCCCTGCCTGTCCCTGCCCGTCCGGCAGGCGGGCGGCAGGCAGGTTTGTAAAGAGGGACAAAGGGAAGTAGAGGTTTTTTGCCTCACACCTAACGCGTTTTTAAAAGAAGACTTTAGGGAAGGCAGAAATCCCTTACTTCTCTCTATCCCATCTCACTTCCCTTTACAAAGGGGAAGGACTGGAGGGGGAGGCCCTATAACGGAGAGGAATTTCTAGTTTCCCTCCAGTTTTGACTCCCGCTTGACGCTTTCAAGAAAAGTAGCTACAATAGCCACTTGAGGTGTGTCTATGAGCATTGTTGGGGTCAAAGAACTTAAAAATCGTTTAACGCAATATCTCCGCAAGACCAAGCAGGGTGAAAAGGTAATCGTCACGGAACGTGGGAAGCCCATTGCCGTTATCTCTTCTTCCAGAGGCGCCCTTCCTGCTACCTCGATAGAAATGAAGTTGGCGGACCTGGAACGGGAAGGCAGAATCAGGCTCCCCCAGAAGAAATTCTTAAAAAAGCTTCCCTCCATTAGAATATCGGGTTTACCCATTTCTGACACGCTCCTTGAGGATCGCGGGTGATCTACCTGGATACGAGCGCTTTGATTAAGCGCTATATCACAGAAACTGGATCGGACAAAATTCGTTCATTATTCACAAGCCAGGACCATCTGGCAACTTCTAAAGTTGCTTATGTGGAGGTTTATGCTGCCTTCACTCGCAGGAAACGGGAAGGAGATTTACCCTCAATGCGATATCAGCAGGTGTGCCGGTTGTTTGAACGGGAGTGGCCTGCTTATCTGGTGATCGAACTTCATGATGATATTCTTCGGTTATCGCGCGATCTGATAAAGAAGCACCCTCTCAGAGGATTGGATGCCATTCATCTTGCTTCCGCCAAATTAATAAAGCAAAAGATAAGTAAAGAAACCATCTTTGGTTGTGCAGATAACCGACTTTTGAATTCAGCTAAATCCGAAGGATTCAAATTACTGTCTGTATGACGTTCCTCTTCCCTTTCTGCGTGACCCCAATCTGATTTGTCTGGTTCATCTGGTTTTTCTTGTTTGTCTTGTTTGTCTTGTTCTCGCCTCAAACCTCTATCTTCCAACCTTTAACACTTTTACTCCTTCGTTAGGCGCTAACGGGAAGGTGAGAGAAACCTTGGTTTGATTAGATGGATTCCTTCAGGATATTCGAATTTTCAGGAGAGCGGGAGGGAAGAAGGATGGGTTGATCCGCTCTTCTATGACGCGCTCGGTTCCTTGTCGGGCCGGAAAAGGAACCTCCGTGTCACAGACCCCTTGAGCCATATTGATCGCCTTAATTTCCTCGCGTCAATCGACAATGCACGAATTTCGGACTGGACGATGTGATGTGCTAACTTATTGAGGGAAAGAGACAAAACATTATAAGGGCAGGTCCTTCTGCAGACACAACTTATTAAAAATCGTTCGGAGAAATTGATTAGGGTCTTCAATATTTTCCTGCACGACTTCATAATACTTGCTTCAGTTCTAGTTTTCCATATTCATGGTCGATCAGGTTTCTAAAACCCACCGACTTGACCATCCTTTCTGTCAACTCCACATCCAGGTAACCGTTTTCTTCCAACAAGTAGAACATTTCATTTGTACTGCCCGGCACACCGAAGCCCTCCTCGCTGACGATGTGCGCCGCGATGTCGATGCAATTCTGCACAGCCATCTGAAGATTGAACAGGATACTTTCCTGCCGGTCGAGATCCGCTATAAACGTCCAAAGGTCCGTGTTTCGTTTTTCGAGAACACGGCTTTAGTGTCTTTTCAAAGAACTGGCTTTCGCCAGTATCAGATCCAGATCCCTGTCAACCAATGGATCAACCGCCATCACCTTTCTGATCAATCCCGATTGCATCCGATTCCGGTAGGGACCGAATTCGGCGATTCTGGCCATCATGACCATTTTATGCCGGGCCAGTTTCCGCTGATCCCTGACCAGAATACATTTTCCCTTTGCAAAGACCTGCTTCCAAAGTTCCTGGCCGGCAACGTTCAATATCACCGGATCGATATCCTTTCTTAGAATACGGCCCAGCTCTACGAGATATTCGTTTCTCTTTTCACTGAATAAATCGCGATCTTGGGCATCCAAGACAATGCCAAGATCGACGTCGCTTCGATCACGTTCTTTGCCTCGAGCAAAAGATCCAAACAGATAAACCGCAATGACTTCTCGTTTGGCGCCGAAATAGGTTCTTATCTTTTCTTCGAGCACATTTTGTTTTGACGAACCGGTTACCACGAACTTATCGCCTCTCTATATTAGGTCCCGATGCCGGATACGAATTTTCACCGCACGGAAAGTTATAAAGTTTTTCCTGAGGTAAAGCAAGAAATAGGTAAACCCACCGAAACCACCGGACTGGTTTTCTGGTTCATTTTGTTTGTTTAGTTTGTCTGGTTTATCTCGTTTATCTGGTTCGTCTGGTTTATTTGGTTTATCTGGTTTTACCCATCACCCTTTACTCATCACTGTCCCTACCACCCCTCACTCTTCACGTATTCTTAAGGGCTTACCTCGAACCTCAAACGTTCTTCGCTTCACGCCCCCTCACCCCTAACGCCTCACCACTCACGTTTTTTTGCAAAGAAGGTCTCCACCCTCTAACCTTTAACCTCAAACGATTTTTCCCTCCAACCCCTAGCATTCAGGTTTCATTTCCCCGCGGCTGATCAGGAGTCCCAGGGTGATTCTGAGCTTTTTCGCCACCTCCTCCGAAACCTCCAGTTGGGGCTGCGCCTCCTTGAGGAGTTCGAGGAACTCGTCCGTCGCTTCAGGAATCCGAGCGTCAACCTCTTCGATCAGTTCTCCCGCTTTCTCCTCGTTCCGACAAGCGCGGTCGAACAGGTGTCACTGGTCATGAGAAAATGTACCAAAAATGGTCATGAAAAGTGTACCAGGTTTAAGGGGCATTCCTCATAAAAGAGGGGTACCATCGATCTTTCTTGTGAAGACGGGAGGGAGAGATGGTCG